>JAABUM010006309.1_pt1 | contig 11720 bp, 9 predicted proteins | sample 5559161 | NCBI WGS metagenome assembly JAABUM01 (sample SAMN10711868, study PRJNA513369) | rock metagenome | isolation source: Antarctica rocks | place: Antarctica: Victoria Land, Siegfried Peak nord | reverse complement strand
CGTCCCCAACTACGACGACACCGAGGTCCAGCCGGGCGTCCTCCCGGCGGCCTTTCCCAACCTCCTCGTCAACGGTGCGAGCGGCATCGCCGTCGGCATGGCGACGAACATGGCGCCGCACAACCTCGTCGAGGTCATCGGGGCGGCACGACACCTCATCGCCCACCCGACCTGCTCACTCGACGACCTGATGAAGTTCGTGCCCGGACCGGACCTACCGGGCGGGGGCCGGATCGTCGGACTCGACGGGATCCGGGACGCCTACCTCACCGGCCGCGGGGCCTTCCGCACCCGCGCCACCGCGCGGATCGAGTCGGTGACCCCGAGACGCAAGGGCATCGTCGTCACCCAGCTGCCCTACCTCGTCGGCCCCGAGAAGGTCATCGAGAAGGTCAAGGACCTCGTCCAGGGCAAGAAGCTCGTTGGGATCAGCGACGTCAAGGACCTCACCGACCGCGCCCACGGCCTGCAGCTCGTCATCGAGGTCAAGAACGGCTTCAACGCCGACGCGGTCCTCGAGCAGCTCTACCGGCTCACCCCGATGGAGGAGTCCTTCAACGTCAACAACGTCGCCCTCGTCGAGGGCCAGCCGCGGACGCTGGGCCTGAAGGACCTGCTCACGGTCTACGTCGAGTTCCGCACCGGTGTCGTGCGTCGCCGGACGCAGCACCGCCTGACCAGGCGCGAGGAGCGGCTGCACCTCGTCGAGGGGCTGCTCGTGGCGATCCTGGACCTTGATGACGTCATCGAGGTGATTCGTGGGAGCGACGACGCGGCGACCGCCAAGGCGCGGCTCATCGACGTCTTCGACCTCTCCGACGTCCAGGCCACCTACATCCTCGACCTGCAGCTGCGCCGGCTCACGAAGTTCTCCCGGATGGAGCTCGAGACGGAGAAGGCCGAGCTGCAGCGCCAGATCGAGCAGCTCCGGGCCACCCTCGGCGACGAGCGGCTCCTTCTCAAGATCGTCTCCGACGAGCTGGCCGACGTCGCCAAGGCCCACGGGACCCACCGCCGCACCGTCCTGCTCGAGTCCGCGGGCCACCCCGTCGCGGGGGCGCCCGCGGCCAGGTCCGTGACGCCCCTCGAGGTCGTCGACGACCCGTGCTGGGTCCTGCTGTCGTCGACCGGCCTGCTGGCGCGGACGACCACCGACGAACCGCTCGTCGGCGACGGCGCCCGCTCCAGACACGACGTGGTCGTCGGAGCCGTTCGGACGAGCGCGCGCGGTGAGGTCGGCCTGGTCACCAGCCGCGGACGGATGATCCGGGTCTCCGCGCTCGAGCTGCCCACTCTCCCGCCCACCCACGGCGCGCCGTCGCTGTCCGGGGGAGCTCCCCTCGCGGCATACGTCGACCTCCCCCGAGGCGAGGAACCCCTGACGCTGGCCTCGGTGGCCCCCGACTCCCCCGGCCTGGCCCTGGGTACCGCGCACGGGGTCGTCAAGCGCGTCACGCCCGGCTACCCGAGCCGTTCCGACTGGGAGCTGATCTCCGTCAGGGACGGCGACGTCGTCGTCGGCGCCTGCGAGGTGGCCGCGGACACGTGGGACCTCGTCTTCATCACCAGCGACGCGCAGCTGCTCCACTTCCCCGCCGCGTCGGTCCGACCGCAGGGACGCACTGCGGGCGGGGTGGCCGGAATCAAGCTGGCTGCCGGACAGCGGGTCGCCTTCTTCGGGGCCGTGGACGGCACTCGGGATGCCATCGTCGTCACGGCCAGCGGGTCGTCGAATGCCCTGCCCGGCACCGAACCCGGCTCCGTGAAGGTCACTCCCTACGGGGAGTACCCGCCCAAGGGCCGGGGCACCGGGGGCGTGCGATGCCACCGCTTCCTCAAGGGTGAGGACGTCCTCGTCCTCGCCTGGGCCGGGACCACGCCCGCGCGGGCGGCGGCCGGCAACGGCGTTGCGCTCGACCTGCCCGAGGGGACCGGCAGGCGGGACGGCTCGGGGGTCCCAGCGTCCACCGTCATCGCGCACATCGCCGGCTCGCGCTGACCCGGCGGCGCAGATGACCGCCAGCGGGACCCACCCGACGAAACCGGCCGCCGGACACGCCACGAGCAGATCCGACGCGTGCTCGGTCCTGTCGCAGCTGGCGCACGCCTCCGCCTACGGCACCGCTGCCGCCGCGAGCTTCTGGGTCGCGCTGGAGCAGAACGGGCCCTGGGGCCGGCAGGCCGCGACGCAGTCACACCTGGACGGCGAGCTCGGCGGCACGCTCGACCGGTCCTGCGCCGAGCGGGGCGGTCGGCTCATCCTCATCCGCCGGCCGGACGGGCACCCGGACATCCACGGCCCGACCGGGCGCCGCTGCTACGTCGCGTGGGCCGGCGGCGACCCGTTCCTCCTGGTCGGCGAGATCGCCTCTCCCCACGAGCTCGTCAGCCTGGACCTCGACGCCGTGGCTCGCGGCGACCAGGCCGGGGTCGTCGCGTCGCTTCCTCGCCTGCAACCCACAGACCCGGTACTCCTCGTCTGCACCAACGGCCGTCGTGATGTCTGCTGCGCCGTCCGGGGCCGGCCGATCGCGGCAGCGGACAACACGGCATACCCCGGGCGCGTGTGGGAGTGCTCCCACACGGGCGGCCACCGCTATGCCCCGACCGGAGTCCTGCTGCCCTGGGGAAGGACGTTGGCCCGCCTCGACGACCCGGCGGCTCGGGCCCTGCTCGCTGGCGCGGACGAGGGCCGGTTGCCGCGCGAGCTGCTCGGGGAGCGCCATGACCGCGGGTCGAGCGCGCTCGCTCCGGGGGCGCAGGCGGCCGAGTCCGCAGTGCGGGCCGCCATCGCCGAGACCCGACTGACCGCCCTCGCCGTGGTCGGCGGCCCGGACGCCAGCACCGTCATGGTGCGCCACCTCGATGGTCGGCATTGGCTCGTGGACGTCGAGCGCCAGGAAGGCAGCGCTCGACCGGAGTCGTGCGGCAAGGCGCCCGTGGCGTCGTGGACCTGGTCGGCGACCATCCGCGAGCCCGCCGTGCCGAGCGGCCGATCAGCCGATCGCTGACGGCAGCCCAGGCCACCCGGGCCGCAGCTGTCACCAGGGCTTGCTGACCGGGGGGCGTGAGCCACCGTTGTTGCTCTGGTCGCCCTGGCTCTGCGAGCGCTGCTGCTGGTTGTCCTTCGTCTTGTCGTCGAGCTGTTTCTGCTTGTCGTCACCCGGCTGGGCGGGCTGCTGGGGCTGCTGACCCGGAGCGCCGGCCTCCGGCGGCTGGCTCTTCTCCTGCGCGCGCCCCCGCGCGTCGCCCAGCTCCTGTCCGGCGGTCCCGGCGGGTGGCTGGAAGCACCCTTCAGGGGCTTCGGCGACCACGACCTGCATCCGGTCGTAGTACGACTTCGCGGCAGGAAGCCCGGAAGCGGCCTTCGCAGCGTCACCGAGCTTCTCGAGGCTGAGCACGAGGTTGACCCGGATCTGGCAGGCCTCCACCGCGTCTCGAGGAGCGACCTGCAGAGCCTCTTCGAACGCCTCGCGCCCCCCTTCGACGTCCCCGGCGAGGACCCGGGCGTCACCGCGGGCGAACGGAGCCTTGTACCGCTCGATGACGTTGAGGAAGCCGAGCCGACCGGCCGCCTGCTCGACCGCCGTCACCTGCCCCGCCTCGTAGGCCGACCGTGCCTGGTTGCCGGCGGCGACCATGGTGAGGAGCTTCAGCGCGACGAGCAGGAGGACGAGGACGATCGGCAGCGACCACACGACGAGCTTGCGGCGCAGGTCGAGACGGGCTCGGCGGGTGTCCGGCGACTCCGCCTGGCCCACACTCGGTGCGGCGCCGCCGTGTCGTGCCGCGGTGAGCGTGCTCATGTCCGATCACCTCCTGCCATCGCTCCACGCGGTCGGGAATCGTCAGGTGCACGGGCTGGTCCCTGCTCGATCGACCCACCTGTTCCACCTGTTCCCCTGCGGGGTCTGCGCTTGTTCGGTACGGCCCGGGCGTCCGCTGCCTCCTTGTCGCGCAACCTCGTCACCGAGGCGAGGGACACCCCCAGCTCCCACGCCGCGAGGGCCGCGAGGCCGAGGAGGAACGGCCAGTAGAGCTCCGTCCTGCCACCCACGCTACGGGACGCATCGGAGGTGCTCAACGAGTTGAGCTCCTTGAGCCGGACCTCGTCGACGATGCCGGCGCCCTTGTCGTCGGCCGTCCGGTGCAGGTAGGGCACCGTAAGCTGCTCGCCGATGGCCTCGAGCTGCGACTCGTCGATGACCGAGCGCGCCGGCCGGCCGGTCGACGGGTCGGTGATGTAGGCATCGCGCCGGGTGCCGGTCTCCTTCATCTGGCCGCCCTGGGCGGTGCCGTAGCCCAGGACCGCTCCACCGTTGATCAGCGTGCGGTCCACCTCGAAAGGCTCCGGCACGGACGGTGCCGTCTGCTCCCCGTCACCGAGGTAGAAGACCACTCGCGCGCGCTCGGGATGAGCCTTCTGGCCCCGCTCCAGCGTGTCCGCAAGGGTGCTGCGGGCGACCGTGACGCTGCTCCCCCGCGACCAGGTCGAGGTCTCCGGCACGATCGTGTCGGCCGCCGAGGCGAGCGCCGCGGCGTCCGCCGTGAGCGGCAGCCGGGTGACGGTCTCATGGTCGAACGTCACGAGGCTGTAGCGCGCTCCGGGCAGCTGGGCCGCGACACCCTTGATGTCCGCTCGCATCCCCTCGAGCCGGGGGCGGCCCCCGGCGTAGTCCTCGGCCATCGATGACGACGTCGTGTCGACGAGGAAGTAGACATCGAGGTCGGTGGCATTGACCTTGAGGTCACCGCCGGGCACGCCCGGACGCAGTGCCGCGACGAGCAGCAGGACGACCATGGCCGACCGCCGCAGCCGGGTCACCAGCGTGTCGGCGCGCTCCTGCTTCCCGGCCGGCCACCAGATGAGCAGCCCGCCGACTGCGGCGAGGAGCACGAGCACCGGCCACGGTGCCAGCGGTAGCCAGCTCATGGTCGCCACCTGAGTCGCCGGACTGCGAGCAGGGTGAGGACGCCGAGGGACGAGAGGGCCACCGGCAGCGTCGGCGCGTCGGTGACGACGACCTCGGGCGCGGCGGGGATGCGGCTGGCCTCGCGCGAGCTCACGGCGTCGAGGATCTTCGCCACCGCCGAGAGGTCGCTCAGCGGGTAGTAGACCCCGCCGCTGGCCTCGACGACGGATCGCATCTCTCGGGCTGCCGAGGAGGCCGGGCTGTCGCTCGGGTTGATGCCGTAGACCTGGATCGTGCCGGCGGACGCGAGCTGCCCGGCCTCGGGCAGGGTGAAGAGGGACTTGCCGGCCGCCTCGTTGTCCGAGGCGAGGATGACCGACCGGGCCCGCTTCAGCTCCGGGTGGTCGAAGCTGCGCAGGCACGTCGCCAGCCCGTCACCGATGAGGGAGCTGCCCTCCCCGTTGAGCGTCCCGGCGAAGAACGGTTCCTTCGGGTCGAGGGTGTCCAGGGCGCGCTCGGCCTGGCGCAGCTGGTCGTCGACGAAGTCGTAGTCGTCGGTCAGCGGGAAGACCGGAACCGCGGAGCTGTTGAAGATCACCATCGACATGCGCTCACCCCTGAAACCCTCGGCGAGCCGCCGGAACGTCGCGACCACCCGGGCGTCGACGTCGATCATCGACCCGGACACGTCGAGGCACAGGACGATGTCGCGGTTGTCCTTCACCTCGTTGACGGTGCTCCGCTCGATCGGCCGGGCCGCCCCGACGAGCGCGGTCAGGCCGACGATGGCCGCCACGGCAGCGACAGCAAGGGTGCGCAGCCGGTGTGCCTGCAGGGCTCGGTGGTACTCCGGGAGCCGGCGCAGCAGGTCGGTGTTGGCGACCGCCACCGTGCCCTGCTCGCGGCGGCGGCGCAGCAGCCACCACACGAGCAGCGCGACGAGCCCGAGCCCGACGACGCCCGGCACGATCACCCAGGGCTGCCTCAGGTCCATCGCGACACCACCCCCCGGGCGCCCTCTGCCGCGGTCGCCACGCTCGCCGTGCCGTCCGGCCCGAACTCAGCCGGGTAGAGCCGCAGGACGACATCCGTGACGGGCTCGAGCGACGGCACACCGCTGCGACCGAGCTCGGTGAGGGTCATCGTCGGCGCCGTGAGCCCGGACGCCTCCTGGACGAACTGACGCACGGTGCCGCTCAGCTCCTGGTGGGCGCGCCGGGGCGACAGCTCGTTGGTCCCGGCCAGCCGGACGATCTCGTCGATCCGCGCGAGGTAGCCGATCTTGAGGTTCTCGAGGCGCCAGCCGGGTGGCGGTTCCGGGGCCGGCTCGGGCGGCTTGGCGGGCCGGGTCTGCCACCAGATGACGACGGCCCAGCCGAGGATGGCGACGAGGATGACCAGGCCGATGACCAGCCACCCGGTGGAATAGGTCATCGGCGGGTAGAACTCGTCACCGGGCACGGCGCCGCTGCCTCTCGAGGAGGCGGAACACGGTGCCCATGACCTCGTCGGAGGACCCGACTCGGGCGTGGACGATGGACAGCTGGTCGAGGGTCCGCTCGACGCTCTCGCGCCGGGTCTGCAGGGCGGTGGCGTATGCCGTGCGAAGGCGAGCGTCGAACCGCACCTCGGCGGGCAAGAGGACGTCGTCGTCGACGTCGAACGCGTTCTCGCCGGGTCCGTTGCTCGTCGGGTCGGCGTCCTCGACGGTGAGCCAGAGGATCTCGTGCTGGGCGTGGAGGCGTCGGATGAGCAGCTCGTCCTCGGCGGTCACCTCGTGGTCGTCGGCGACCACGAGGAGGAGCATCCGCTGCCTGTAGTGGTCACCGACGTACTGCAGCTGCTCGTAGAGGCGGCTCCGGCCGGCCTGCAGGGTGGTGCGGCGCTGGACCGTCCGGAGCAGCCGCTCGAGGTGCGCCTCCGAGCCCTTGCTCGGATGTGGCCGGGTGCCGGTGGCGTCGCCCTCGACCAGCCCGACGAGGTCGCTGTGCCGCAACGCGAGGTACCCGAGCATCCCGCAGGCCATGATCGCGACCGCGGACTTCGGCTCCCCGCTCGTCGTGCGGGCGGCCATCCCCCGGCCGGTGTCGACGACGAGCAGGACGGTCTGCTTCCTGGAGGCGACGTATCGCTTGACGAGCGGCGCACCGTGCCTGGCCGTGGCCTTCCAGTCGATGTCGCGGACCTCGTCGCCGGGGACGTACTCACGCAGGTCGTCGTAGTCGAGGCTGCGCCCCCGGAAGACGGATGCGTACTCGCCGTCGAGCAGTCCCCATGTCTTGCGGTGCGCGACGAGAAAGAGCTTGCTCTTGACCTTGGTCAGCAGGGCCGGCATGGGCGCTCCCCGTCAGGGCGTGCGGACCGTCGAGACGAGGGCGTCGATGACGGACTCGACGTTGACGTCCTCGGCCACCGCCTCGAAGCCGAGGACGACGCGGTGGCGCAGGACCCGGTGGGCCAGCGCCTTGATGTCATCGGGGACGACGTGGTCGCGTCCGGCCAGCAGCGCCCGGGCGCGGGCCGCCTGCGCGAAGGCGATGCTGCCCCGGGGGCTGGCGCCGAACTCGATGAACCGCGCCAGGGCGGGGTCGATGTAGCGCTCGGCGTGCCGGGTGACGTAGACCAGCCCCACGGCATACCGGATGATCGCGGGGTCGACGTAGACCCGACGGGCCAGCTTCTGGAGGCGGCGCACGTCCTCGAGGCTGACGACGGACTCCTGGTCGGAGAGGAACACCCCGGCGTCGATGCGGTAGAGGACCTCGGCCTCCTCTTCAAGGGTCGGGTAGTCGAGGACGTCCTTGAGCATGAAGCGGTCGAGCTGGGCCTCGGGGAGGAGGTAGGTGCCCTCCTGCTCGATCGGGTTCTGGGTGGCGAGCACGAGGAACGGCTCGGGCAGCGGGTAGACCTGCCCCCCGATCGAGGTCTGCCGCTCCTGCATGGCCTCGAGCATCGCCGACTGGGTCTTGGCGCTCGACCGGTTGATCTCGTCGAGAAGGACGAAGTTCGCGTGCACCGGGCCGAGCTGCGTCTCGAAGCTCGCCTTGGAGACGTCATAGATCTGGGTGCCCACGATGTCGCTGGGCAGCAGGTCGGGCGTGCACTGGATGCGCTTGAAGGTGCCGGTGACGGCGTGGGCCAGGGTCGACGCTGCGGTGGTCTTCGCCAGGCCGGGCACCGACTCGAGGAGGATGTGACCGCCGGTGAGCAGGCCGATGAGGAGCGTCTCCTGGAGGCGGCCCTGGCCGACCACCTTGCCGGTGAAGGCCTTGGACACCGTGGCGAGGACGCTCTGGCCCCAGTCGAGCTCGTCCCTGCCGAGGGTCGCCCCCGCCGGCTGCTGGGCCGGGCCCGGCCGCTGGGCGCCAGCCGTGGGGCTGGTGGCCCACTGCTGGGTGCCGTCCTCCGCGGTCGGCTCCGTCGTGCGCGCCGACGCAGAGGCCCCGTCGGGTCCGACGTGGTGCGACTCCGGGGCGCGGAACGGCTGATCCATGGGCGGGCTTCCCTGGTCGGGTCGGGGAGCCAGGCGGGTGTGCCCGACCGCTTCATCGTAGACGGACGGCCCTGGTGCTCTGGTCCCACCGACGGCCGCAAGACAGAGCCACAGGCGCGGGCCCGCGGCAGAGGGGCGCCCAACGGCGCGCGGCGACGCGGGGCCCGCTCAGGCGTCGATGCGGGCCCGGTCCAGGGCGGCCGCCGAGTCGATGATGAAGTCCTTGCGTGGCGCGACGTCGTTGCCCATGAGCAGCTCGAAGACCCGTTCGGCGTTCTGCGCCTCGCCTAGGGTCACCCGACGCAACGTCCGGTGCCGGGGGTCCATCGTCGTGTCCGCGAGCTGGTCGGCATCCATCTCACCGAGCCCCTTGTAGCGCTGTGGCGGCTCCTTGATCCGCTTGCCCCGCTTCTCGATCGAGGCACGCGCGCGCCGCATCTCCGGCTCGTTGTAGGTGTAGACGTAGTCGTTCTTCCTGCCCCCGGGGTTGATGACCTCGAGGCGGTGCAGCGGCGGCATGGCGGCGAACACCCGGCCCGCGTCGACGAGCGGGCGCATGTAGCGGAAGAACAGCGTCAGGAGCAGCGTGCGGATGTGGGCACCGTCGACGTCGGCGTCGCTCATGATGATGACCTTGCCGTAGCGGGCGGCGTCGAGGTCGAAGGAGCGCCCGGAACCGGCACCGATGACCTGGATGATCGCCGCGCACTCGGCGTTCTTGAGCATGTCGGCGACGGACGCCTTCTGGACGTTGAGGATCTTTCCGCGGATCGGCAGCAGTGCCTGGTAGTCCGACGAGCGGGCCAGCTTCGCCGTGCCGAGAGCGCTGTCACCCTCGACGATGAACAGCTCCGAACGGGCCACGTCGTGGGTGCGGCAGTCGGCGAGCTTCGCCGGCAGCGACGACGACTCGAGCGCGGTCTTGCGGCGCTGCGTCTCCTTGTGCATCCGCGCGCTGATCCGCGACTTCATCTCGGCGACGACCTTCTCGAGGAGCAGGGCCGACTGCTGCCTCTCGCCGCGCTTGGGGTTGACGATCCGGTCGGTGAGCTCCTGCTCCACGACTCGCGAGACGATGGTGCGCACGGCCGACGTCCCGAGCACCTCCTTGGTCTGGCCCTCGAACTGCGGCTCGGACAGGCGCACGGTGACGACGGCGGTCATCCCGGCGAGGACGTCGTCCTTCTCCACCTTGTCGCCCCCCACCTTCAGCCGCCGCGAGTTGACCTCGAGCTGCTTGCGGAAGACCTTGAGCAGGGCCTGGTCGAAGCCGGCGACGTGGGTGCCGCCCTTGGGCGTCGCGATGATGTTGACGAAGGACTGGACCCGGGCGTCGTATCCGGTGCCCCAGCGCAGCGCGACGTCCACGGAGCACTCCCGCTCGAGCTCGGTCGGCGTCATGTGGCCCTGGACGTCGAGGACCGGCACGGTCTCGGTGAAGGTCCCCGAGCCCTGCAGCCGCCACACGTCGGTCACCGGCGCGTCCGGCGCGAGGTACTCGACGAACTCGGCGATCCCGCCGTCGTGGTGGAACACCTGCTCGTGCGGTCCGGACTCCCCCGGGGTGGCGGGCAGGCCGCGCTCGTCCCGGACGACGAGCTGCAGGCCGGGGATGAGGAAGGACGTCTGTCGGGCCCGGGAGGCGAGCTGGTCGTCGTCGAGCACCGCGCCGGCCTCGAAGATCTGCTCGTCCGGCCAGAACCGCTGGCGGGTGCCGGTCAGCCCCCGCCTAGCCCGGCCGACGACCCGCAGCTCGCTGTTCTGCACGTATGCCGTGAAGGGGGCATCTGGAGCAGGGTCCCCCCGGTCGGTGAAGACACCTGGCTCACCGCGACGGAACGACATGCTGTAGGTCTTCCCGCCCCGGTCCACCTCGACGTCGAGGCGGGCAGAGAGCGCGTTGACGACCGAGGAGCCCACCCCGTGAAGGCCACCCGTCGCGGCATACGAGCTGCCGCCGAACTTGCCCCCGGCATGCAGCTTGGTAAAGACGACCTCCACACCACTCAGCCCGGTGCGCGGCTCGATGTCGATGGGGATGCCCCGCCCGCGGTCACGGACCTCGACGGAGCCGTCGGGGTAGAGGACGACGTCGATGCGGTCACCGGCGCCGGCGAGGGCCTCGTCGACCGAGTTGTCGATCAGCTCCCAGATGCAGTGCATGAGGCCCCGCTGGTCACGCGAGCCGATGTACATGCCCGGCCGCTTGCGGACCGCCTCGAGCCCCTCGAGCACCTGGAGGTGGCGGGCGGTGTAGCCGCCGGAGTCGGCGGGCCGGCGTGCGGCGGTGGACACGGACATCCCTTCGTCGGTGCGGATGCGGGGGCGTTCCGCGGCGAGCTGGACGGAACGTGTCTTCGGGTGCTGCAGGCAGGCTAGCCGCTGGGTGTGACGTGCCTTGCCAGGCGCGCCATCCGGCGGCGCATCCGCAACGAACACCTCACAGGGGGATCACGTTTCGACATGACCTGTGTCATATGCCGGGCCGATGTCCGGCGGGAAGCAACGGACATGCTTGACTGTTTGAACTGAGAGCTTCGGACGCCGCAGCCAGCAGCGGACGATGGACGTCATAGCGATATGACCGGCAGGGCCCGCACGACGGGCCCGGCCGACGACAGGAAAGAGAGAGAAGGCAGACGTGAACATGACTTTGGCCCCGAGCCTCAGCGCAGCGGACCGTTGTGACCGCTGCGGTGCGCAGGCCTACATTCGCGCCCGCCTTGTGAACGGCGGCGAGCTGCTGTTCTGTGCCCACCACGGGCGTCAGCACCTGCCCCAGCTGCAGGAAAAGGCGAGCGAGATCCACGACGAGTCAGACCGGCTGGTCGAGACGGACAACACCGTCAACTAGCTCTCACCCACTTCCCGACAACACTTCCAGACAGCGCTTCCAGACGGGGCTTCCGGGTGAACCTGACGGCGGTCACCGGCTTGGTCATGCTCGTCGGACTGCTCGGCATCGTCGTCCCGGTGCTCCCGGGGCTGCTGCTCGTCTGGTTGGCCACGGCCCTTTGGGCCTACGACCACCCCGCCCCCTCGGCGTGGGTGGTCTTCGGCGTTGCCACGATGCTGTATGCCGGTGGGCTGGTGAGCCAGTACGTCGTCCCCGGCAGGCGGATGCGGCAGGCCGGCGTGGGCACGTGGACGCTGCTGCTTGCCGTCGTGCTCGCCGTCGTGGGGTTCGTCGTTCTCCCGGTCGTCGGCGCGGTGGTCGGCTTCGTGCTGGGGATCTTTCTCGTCGAGCTGAGCCGTAAGCACGACCGCGGCGCCGCCTGGGTCTCGACCAAGCACGCCCTCAAGGGCGTGGCGCT
>JAABUM010006308.1_pt1 | contig 11720 bp, 8 predicted proteins | sample 5559161 | NCBI WGS metagenome assembly JAABUM01 (sample SAMN10711868, study PRJNA513369) | rock metagenome | isolation source: Antarctica rocks | place: Antarctica: Victoria Land, Siegfried Peak nord | reverse complement strand
GGCCGAACGGTCGCGCCGAGACCGCCGGGGACCGCGCGGGGCGCTGGGCGGACGACTGCCGCAAGGCGGGCGGCAGCAATTGCGAGGCGGACAGCGTGCAGCGCCTCTACTCCGAGTACCAGGCGCAGGGGAAAAACTGGGCCGACTCGGGCTATGCCGCCCCGCCCGACATGACCGGCTCGCCGCACAACTGCCCCGATTACTGGGCCGGACAGGCCAAGGGGTGCGTGGCGGACGGCAGCGCCGCGGGCGGGGGCGGGGGCGACGGTGGCACCGGCGGTGGCGACAGCAGCGGGGGCTTCGGCCTGCCCACGCCCGCGTCCCTCGCCCGGGCGGTCCTGGGCGCGCTCGACTGGACCGCCCTGCTCACCGGGCTCCTCAAGGGGCTCTACGCGGTCCTGGTCGGCGACGGCATCCAGCAGCTCGGCGACCAGCTCGCGGGCTTCGTGCTGGCGACGCCGAACCTCCTCGCCGCGGACGGCGGGATGGGTAATGTGCAGCGGCTGGTGGACGACCTGCGCGCCGCGGCGGTGGGGGCCTGCCTCGTCGTCTTCACCGTCACCGTCGTCCAGTTCACCGCCGGGCGCGAGCAGGAGCCGGCGGCCGCCCTGGGGCGCCTGGGCGCGGTCCTCCTCGCCCTCGGCTGCTATCGCCCGCTCGTCGGCTGGCTCCTGCAAGGCGCGGGCGCGCTGTCGTCCGGCATCCAGCGCGTTGGCACCGACACGACCACCGGCGCCTTCACCGGCGCCCTGAAGCTGCTGCTCCCGGCGGCGACCCCGCTCTGGTACCTCCTCGCGCTCCTCGGGGCGCTGCTGGTGATCGCGATCGGCGTGGCCAAGATCGTCGGCCTCGCCTTCCTGCTGCTGACCTACGTCGCGGGGCCGCTCCTCCTGCCGCTGGGGATCCACCCGCGCACGGCGGGCTGGGTGGGGGTGTGGGCCGAGCACCTGGTCAAGGCGCTCCTCTGGCCGGTCCTCTGGGCGCTGGAGTTCCGGGTCTTCGGGGCGATCGCCGGGGGGCTGACGCTCACCGACGCGCGGGGGCAGTTCTCCCTCGGGACGGGGGCGCTGGGGGCGCTGACGGCGCTGGCCCTGCTGGCGATCATGGCCGGGACGCCCTGGACGCTGCACACCCAGCTCACCCTCCGGCGGGGGGCGCAGGTGGTGGTGCGGCAGGCGGGGCGGGCGGCCGATGCGGCGGTGGCGACGGCGACCGGCGGGGCCTCCCTGACGGTCAAGGGGGCGGTCGCGGGGGCGCTGGCCGGTCGCCGGGCGGCACCGCCGGCGGCGGGGGATTGAGGGGTGTCGAGCTGGGAGGGCTGGTGCGATGGAACCGCGAGAGACGGATATCGGGCGGATCGTGCGGAACGTGGCGCGGGCGCGGCTCATCCTCGCGGCGGTGCTCTGCGCCGCGATGGTGGGGCTCTGCGCCGCCGCCGCCGTCGCGCTCACGGCCACGCTGCTGTGGAATGCGGCGCACGGGCAGTGAGCGGCGGCGAGCGCCAGGGATCATCGAGGGTGGCAGCGCCTTGGTCGTCGTGTGTGCCCATCCCCCGGCGGCCAGGGGTGGGCGCCGCGCGCCGCGGGCCGCTGCGGCGGCGTCGCGCGTGAAGGCAGGATAAAGGGGTGGGCACACCCGCGCCGTTTCCCGCGCCCCGGCTGGGGGCAACACCGTCCCAACACCCCCGCACGGGGCGCCGCGGGGTGGGCACACCCGCCGCGTTTCCCGCGCTGTGGTTAGAGGCAACACCGTCCCAACACCCCCGCACGGGGCGCCGCGGGGTGGACACACACGACGACCGGACCGTGGCGTGGTGCGGGGCAACACCGGCCCAACACCCCGCCCGGGACCACGGAGGAGGGCGATGACGACGACCAAAGACCGGCAGGTGATCTACCTCAGCCCCGCGCTCGCCGCGGCGCTCGCCGACTACCAGGCGCGCCGGCGCGGGCGGTTCAAGTCGGTCTCGGCGACCGTCGAGCACCTGCTGCAGCGCGCGCTCACGGGCGAACTCGACGAGGGCATGGAGAGGCTGCTGGCCCCGGTGCTCGCGCAACGGGTCGAGGAGGCCGCCGCGCGCGCCGTCGAGGAGCGGATCGCCACGCTCCTGGCGGCGCAGACCGACCGGCTGGCCGCGCTGCTGGTGCGGAGCGGCAAGGACGCGCTGGGCGGGTACGGCGTGGGCGTGGCGATCCTCGAGCGGCTGACCGGGGACCCGGCCCTCGCGCGGCGGCTCGCCGAGGAGGCGCGGCTGGTGGCCGGCCCGGCGTACACCGCCCGGGGGCTGCGCGGGACGCCCGGCCAGGAGTGAGGCACGCCCGGGATGTGCGGCATGCGTGGCCGCATCCCGGAGCACAGGAGAGAGGGACACGGATGGACAGCCGACACCGGAACATCGCGGGGGAGATCGCGCGCCTGGAGGCCGCGCTGGGGCGGGAGCGCGCCGCCCTGCTGCAGGCGCGCGACCGCGGGGGTCGCCAGGCGCTGCGGCTCAACCTGGCCGTCGCCCACGAGGAGCTGGGGGCGCTCTACCGGCGGCTGCACGCCCTGGGGGCCACCGATGATCTGGTCGTGGGCACGCCGCTCTACGTCGTCGAGCGTATGGCGGGCGACGGGGCCGGGGAGGGCCGGTGATGGTCCAGCCGCTGATCCTGCGCCACACCTACACGCGCAGCCGGGACACCGCGCGGGCGGGGCTGCGCTATTACCAGATGCGGCCGCGCGGCGACGAGGAGCCGCCCCGCTCGATCTTCGGCGCGGACGGCACCATGACGCGCGACGAAGCGTATCACCTGCTCGATGCGCACCAGGTTGGCGGTGGGGCGGGGGCTGCGTGGCGCGGCTACCTGGCCCATCGGCTGATGCTCTCGCCGCCGGAGGACCGGCGCCCGGACGACCTCCGGGCCTTCACCCGACATGTCATGGCAGAGCTGGCGCGCGACAAGCGGCAGGCGCTCCACTGGGTGGCCGTGGAGCACCGCAACACGGCGCATCCCCACGTCCACATCGTGCTCTGCGGCGGCGGGGAGCGCGACGGGCGCATCCGGGAGGTGCGGCTGGGACGCGACGATCACGCGCGGATCAAGGCGGACGGCCTCGACTACTGCCGCCTGGCGGCGCGGGTGCGCGACGACTGGGACCGGGCCCTCGCGGCGGCGACGCGCGAGGTCGATGCCGGGCGAGAGACGAGCGCACCGCCGACCCGTGGGCGGGACGATGACTGGGAGCGGGGCTGAGGCCGGGATTGGGAGGGGCGGGCGATGCGACGCTGGGTGATCCTGGCGCTCCTGCTGGTCGTGGTGGCCCTGGCGGGCCTGGGCGGGTATCTGGTGCGGTCGGGTGTCGCCCGGGCCCTGACCGCGCGGCGGGAGCGCGCCGAGACCCTGGCCGCCTGGCCGGTCCTGCGCGAGTGGGCGAGCCTGCGCGGGGCGCGCGCGGCGACGTCGGGGGCTACCGACGGGGGGATCGTCGGCGCTGCGGGGCCGCCGCAGGCGACCGTGCCGGGCCTGCCCGACGGCGTGCCCTCCTTCGCCGACTGGCGGGCGCGTCCCGCCGCCGACCGGCGGGCGCTGTACATGCGGCCCGACTGGGCGGGCGTGCGCCTGGCGACGCGGGCGGGCGGCGGGACCCTGGCGGCGACGCTCGCCCTGATCGTCGGGCGCCTCCTGGTATGGCCGCTGCTGCGGGGGCTGTGGCTCGTCGGGATGGCGGCGGCGCTGGTGCGCGGGCGGCGGCCGGGGACGAGCCACGGCAGCGCGCGCTGGGCGACCCCCGCCGAGGTGCGGGCGCTGCGGCCCCGCCGGGCAGGCGGGGACCTGATCGTGGGCGAGGTGGGGCGGTGGCGGTCCCGCCCGGTGGCGATCCCCGCGGGCCAGTTATACGAGCACACCCTGCTCGTCGCCCCGAACGGCACCGGCAAGACGGCGGGGCTGATCGTCCCCAACCTGCTGGCCGAGGCCGGGCGGCGCAGCCTCGTCATCGCCGACGCCAAGGGGGAGCTGGCGAAGCTCACGGGGGCGCACCTGCGCGGCGTCCTCGGCGAGGACCGGGTGCGGGTCCTCGACTTCCTCGACCCGGCCCTCTCGGTCGGCTACAATCCGCTGGCGTACGTCACCGACGCGGCGAGCGCGGCTCTCTTCGCGGAGGCCTGGGTCGCGAACACTGGGACCTCCAAGGAGGCCTTCTGGGACAACGCCGCCCGCACGCTGATCGGCGCGGCGGCGCTGCACCTCGTCGGCACGGCGGGCGCCGGCGCGGCCCCGCCGCTCGCGGCGCTGGTGGACCTGCTGTGCGGCGACCCGGCGCGGGCCATCAAGGGGCACCTGAGCACCAGCCCGGTCCCGGAGGTGCGCCGCCTGGCGCGGGCCTTCCTGACGAACCTGGAGGAGAACGGGAAGCTGCTGGCCTCGGTCTTCTCGGAGCTGGCCCCCCGCTTCGCCTGCCTGGACTACGCGCAGGTGCGGCGGGTGACGGCGCGGGAGGAGCTCGACTTGGCGGGGCTGGCCGCGCGGCCGGGGGCGCTCTACGTCGGGCTCGACCTGGCCTACGCCGACCTGCTGGCGCCGCTGACCGGCTGCCTCTACCTCCACCTCTTCAAGACGCTGGCGGACACGGCGCGGGCGCAGCCGTCGGGGCAACTGCCGACGCCCGTGCTGGCCTACCTGGACGAGTTCGGGGTGCTCGGGCGGATCCCGCAGTTCCCGGCGCGGATGGCGACGATCCGGGCCTCGCGCTTCGGGGTGGTGCTGGTGGTCCAGGCGCTGCACCAGCTCAAGGCCACCTATGGGGAGGAGGGCGCGGCGACGATCACGACGAACGCGACGACCAAGCTCTGCCTGGCGCGGGTGAGCGGCGCGGACGCCGACTTCTTCTCGCGGCTGGCCGGGACGGCGACGGTGCACAGCCGCAGCCGGGGGCGCAGCCGCGCGACCGTGGCGCCGCTCGCGGATCGGGGCACCGTGGGGGCCGGGGAGGCGGCGCGCCCGCTCCTCACCCCCGACGAGCTGCGGACCCTGGGGGACGGGGTGCTGGTCGTGAGCGCCGACCGCCACCCGCTCCTGGCGCGGCAGCGGCGCTACTACCAGGTGCCGGCGCTGGTCCGGCGGCTGCCGCTCGGGCGCCCGGCGGCGCCCGGCGACCCCGACCCGCTCGCGCCCTTCCGGGCGTGGCGCGCGGCCGACCCGCTGCCCGAGACGGCGCTCGTGGTGCCCGACCCAGCGGGTGATGAGGTGCCGGTGGCCGACGGCGTGACGGCAGGTCCCGGGGTAACCGTGGCGACGGTAGCGGTCCCCGCGACGCCTGCGCGCGGACAGATCGTCCCTGCGGCGGTCGCACCGCCGACCGCGGCGGGCGCACCGGCCGCGTTATCCTGCCGGGACGCACCCGGGTCGGCGGGGGCACCGTCGATCATCCGTGGTGGTACCACAGCGACCCCGGTTACCCCCGCGCCAAGCGCCGCGCCGATCCACGCCTGCCCCACCCCGGTCCGCCTGAGCACCACCCAGCGGGCGGTGCTGGAGGCGCTGGCGGAGTGCGGCCGCCCGACGGCCGCGATCAGCAGCACGGAACTGGCCGCGCGGACCGGGATCAACCGCAGCACGGTGCGCGCGGCGCTGCGGGAACTGCGGGGCAAGCTGGGGCTCGCGCAGGATGCTGATCTGGTGGTAGCGGCGCGCGCGACAGGGCTACTCGCGTGTGGCGACGCCCCACCACAACATCGGTGACGCGGGCATGTATGTGGGATGGCAGCAAATTCAGCAGATACGAGGAGCAGTCTCGGCGCTGACAAGCCGTTTCGCGCGCGTCAGAGGGACTATTTTCCTGCCACGCTGACTGCACGCCAGCGTCACACATCATAGCTCTTGCCGACTTTCGATGATCCGTTCCCCCGCCATTCCTCGCTGGGCCGTCGGTTCTTGCCCGTCGCCGACGCGCCCGCTGGGGAAGCGCCGGCGAGGCCGACTGGCCCCTTGCCGCCGCAGAAAACGGCCGACAGGCGATCATCGAAAGCCGGTAAGAGCCCGCATCATGTGGCGAGGTCTGGAACGCCGTTGCCGGTTTCAGGAACGCCGGGTCGCCATCATGGCCGAGCTGGCTGTCGCCTGACGGGTGGTGACGCTGGCCTCACGCCGCCATGCTCGCGCCCAAGCAACAACTCAGCGTCTCAGTTCTGACGCATCCCACGGGTGGCCTACAAGGTCGCGAAGTGTGCCCGCAAGCGCAGACACAGGCACTCACGGACCGGAGCAAGCGCACCCCGGATACACGTCCAACTGTCGGACAAGTCGCTTGACAGGCTCTAAGTCGGTCTGTAGTATGCATAGTAACCTTTCTCGTGCAACAGAATATAGGGTTAGAAACTGTCTGATAAAGGGTGGCGCGAGGGTGGTAAGGTCGCCGTCTCGCCGCATCGCTCGTTGTCTTCCCGCGTCCGTACTGGCGTAGCCGATGGGGCGTGCGGCAGCAGGCCGTTCTCTGGCCCTTTATCAGACAGTTTCTTAAGGTAGGTATGTGAATCGTCCCGCTCGACCAGAACGGAGTGGAAGGCTTGATCTTCCCAGGACGGCGTGGCAGGTAGTCGCCACGGGACAGTGTCAGCACGATGGACGTGGAGTCGGGATGGGCGTGGTCGGGAAGGAACCCGAGCGGTGTACTCGATGACGAGGAGGTGAGCGGCGTGGTGGAAGGCGTACAGATCGCCTGCGGGCAGATCACCTGGCGAGGGTCGGAGCTGTCCGAGGAGCAGATACTGGCCGAGATCGCCGAGGCCGGCTACGCGGGCGTACCTGGGGGCCGTACCGAGCGGTCGGCGCGGGAGACGCTGGACCTCTACGGCCGGTTCGGCCTCGCACCCGCGCCGGGGTATCTGGGCGCGGCCTACTGGGACGAGGCGCAGGCGGAGGCCATCCTCCAGCAGGCGACCGCGCTGGCCCGGACGATGCGCGAGCTCGGCTGCACCGAGTTGTATGTGGCGGCCAACCTGACGCCCGAGCGCCGGTTGGTCGCGGGCCATGTGCGCCCGCAGGACGCCCTGTCGGATGCGGGGTATCGCCAGTTCGCCGCGACGCTGAACCGCGTGGGCGCGGCCACGCTCGCCGAGGGCGTGCGGATCTGCTTCCACAACCATGTCGGCTCCTTCATCGAGACCCGCGAGGAGATCGACCGGCTCTTCGCCCTGGTCGATCCGGCGTTGGTCTTCCAGGGGCCGGACCTCGGCCACCTCGCCTGGGCGGGCGATGACGTCGTGCGCTTCTGCCGGGATTATGCCGGCAGCATCAAGACGCTGCACATCAAGGATATCGATCCTGCGGTTCGTGCCGAAGGGGTGGCGCAGGGATGGGACTACAAGACCTGCTCCGACCGCGGCATCTTCACCGAACTCGGCACGGGGCTGGTCGACTTCCCGGCGGTCTTCGATGCCCTGGCGCAGGCCGACTTCCGGGGGTGGGTCGTCGTGGAGACCGACGTGACGCAGCGGCCGACCGCCCTGGAGAGCGCGCAGATCAGCCGCGACTACCTCAAGAGCATCGGCCAGTAGGAGGCCGGGGGCAAATCGTGCGTGTGTGCGCCGACACGGCATAACACGGCATCGACCTGTGGTTGGGTGGCCGGTGCTGTCGTCCAATTATTGACGCCGGTACTTATTTGGTAGATGAGGAGGCACATCGTGATGGTCCAGCGACGATTAACCCGCAGGCAGTTCCTGAGCGTCAGCACGGCGGTCGGCGTCGGGGCGCTGCTGGCGGCTTGTGGCGGGGGACCCGACGTCCCCGCGACGGCTCCCCCCACCGCCGCATCGTCGGGGGGCCCTGCGGCGACCACGGCGGCGGGACAGCCGACCAAGGCGGCGGCGCCATCGGGTGCCCCCACGACCGCGCCAGCCGGGGCACCGAAATCGGCCACCGCAGGCGTGAAATATGCCGAAGTCGCCACCACCATCCCCGCCAAGTTCACCGACCCCCCGGTGCTCGCGGAGCAGATTAAGGCGGGGAAACTGCCGCCGATCAAGGATCGGCTACCCAAGGAGCCGCTCGTCATCAAGCCGATCGAGGTCGGCCGGTACGGCGGGACGGTACGGGTCGGGACCTTCAGCACCGACATCCTCGGAGGGGATCAAGGCTACCTCGGCGGCAGGGACCAGAACTTCCTCCGCTTCACCCCCGATCTGACGGGATCGGTGCCGAACGTCGCGACGAAGGTCGACGTCTCCGATGACAAGACGACCTACACGATCCACCTGCGCGAGGGGATGAAGTGGTCGGACGGGGAGCCCGTCACCGCGCAAGATGCCCTGTTCTCGTTCGAGGACATCATCAAGAACACGGATATCACCCCCTCGGTGCCCATCGATTTCAAGCCGGGCGGCAAGGTGATGGAGATGACGGCACCGGACGATCACACGATCGTCATGAAGTTCGCGGTGCCCTGGCCGCGCTTCCTGCTGGGGAACCTGACCCACCGCTACGGGTGGCCGAAAAGCCATCAACTGCACCCGTCGCACTATCTGAAGCAGTTCCACAGCAAGTACAATCCGCAGGCGGATGAGGAGGCCAAGGCCGCGAAGTACAACTCCTGGATCGAACGCTTCGCCGATATGTTTAACGACGCGGTGAATCCGAAGCTACCGGTCCTCGCTGCGTTCGTCGTTGACGAGGTGTCGCCCACGGTTGTCCGCTTCCGGCGGAACCCCTACTTCTGGCAGGTCGACACGGCGGGCAACCAGCTCCCCTACATCGATGCCATGGAGATGGAGCGGCTGCAGGACGTGTCGTCCTACGACGCCAAGATCGTGACCGGGGCCTACGACTACGCCGTGGCCAACACCAGCGTCCTGAACGCCGCCACCTACGAGAACTCGGCCGCAGCGGGGAAGTATCGGGTGCTCTTCTGGAGCAGCGGGCGTGGCGGCGAGGTCTTCTTCCAGGTCAACATGAATGTCAAGGACGAGGTGCTGCGCAAGATTCACCAGGACGTGCGCTACCGCCGGGCGCTGTCCCTGGCGATCGACCGGGACCAGATCAATCAGCTCCTCTTCTTCGGCCGGGGGACCCCGCGCCAGATGACGGTCATCCCCGAATCGAAGAGCTTCAAGCCGGAATACGAGCGGGCCTGGTCCGCCTTCGACCTCAAGCAGGCGAATCAGCTCCTGGACGAGATGGGGCTGAAGTGGAACGCGGACAAGACGCTCCGGCTGCGCCCCGATGGCAAGCCGATGACGATCACCTTCGACTACTACGATGCCGAGGGGCCTAAGACGCCCGTCCTCGAGCTGGTGACGGAGTTCTGGCGGAAGATCGGCGTCGACGTCTCGGCGAAGGCCATCACCCGGACGCTGTTGACCCCCCGGGTCACGACCAACGAGGAAGCGATGTCGCTCTGGCATGGGGATGCTTCCACCGACGTCCTGCTCCCGGTCGATCGCAAGTGGAGTACCGGCAAATTCGGCGATGAGGGGACCATCGCCCCGCTGTGGAACCAGTGGTTCGAGACCGGGGGCAAGGCGGGCGAGGAGCCGCCCGACTCGTACAAGGAGGCGCTCACAACCTGGCAGAAGTACAGCGAGACGCTGGATCCCGCGCTGGCCGCGAAGGTATTGCAGTCCCAGGCGGACAATGTCTGGTCGATCGGCACGGTGGGGATGGCCCCCTGGCCGTTCATCGTGCGAAACACCCTGCGGAACATACCCGAGTCCGGGATCCACACCTGGGATGGGCTGTTCCAGTATCCCTACCACCCCGACACCTTCTTCTTTGCGCAGTAGGCCAGGTGCCGCGATACGCGTCGGTGCGCCTGCGGGAGCCCCGCTGGTGTGGCACTCGCCACACCAGCGGGCGGTAGCCATCATCGATGCTGCGGGGGCGGTTGGTCGACGAGACCCGCGCGGGCCAAGATGATCCCCGGGATTGTGGAGGAGAAAGATGGGCGCGTATATTTTCCGCCGGTTCATGTACATGCTGCTGCTGCTCTGGTTCACCACGATGGTGTCCTACGCCATCATCGCGCTCCCGCCGGGCGATTACCTGACCTCCTACGTCGCACAGTTGCGCTCGCAAGGCGAGGATATCAACGAGGAGCAGATCGAGGGGTTGCGCCGGGCGTACGGGCTCGGCGAGCCGGAGTACGTGCAATACTTCCGGTGGATGCGTCAGATGCTTGTCGAGCGGGACTTCGGCCGCTCCTTCGCCTACCGGCAACCGGTGTCGCAGCTGCTGCTCGAGCGGCTACCGGCCACGTTGCTGGTCTCCATCGGCTCGACGCTGGTGGTGTACCTCCTGGCGATCCCGATCGGGATCTATTCGGCGGTGCGGCAATACTCGCCCGGCGACTACGTCGCCACGATCGTCGGATTCATCGGGTTGGCGGTGCCCAACTTCCTCCTCGCGCTGGTCCTGATGCTGTTCTTCTACCGGACCTTCGGCGTCTCGGTCGGTGGGCTCACCTCGCCGCAGTATGAGTCGGCACCGTGGAGCGTGGCGAAGGTCCTCGATCTGCTCGTGCATCTGCCGGTACCCTGGCTCGTGATCGGGGCGGCCGGTGCCGCGTCGGTCATCCGCGTGATGCGCGCCACCCTGCTCGACGAGTTGAACCGACCCTACGTGGAAACCGCGCGGGCGAAGGGCGTCAGCGAGTGGCGGCTCTTGCTGCGCTATCCGGTCCGCGTCGCGCTCAACCCGATCGCCAGCACCGTCGGCTGGGTGCTGCCCGCGATGTTCTCGGGGGCGGTCATCACCTCGATCGTGCTCGGCCTCCCGACGGTCGGCCCGATCCTCTTGCAAGCGCTCTTGAACCAGGACATGTTCCTGGCGGCGAGCATCGTGCTGATCCTGACCGCGCTGACCCTCATCGGCACGTTCATCTCGGACATGCTGCTGATGGTGCTCGATCCGCGGATTCGCTTGGAAGGGGGGCAATAGCATGGCGGCGATAGCGCAGGAGATCGCGAACCGGTTCCGCTGGGTCCGGGGCGGGAAAGCGCGGCAGGGCCGACCGGCCGAGGAGCAATTATTCGTCGCCTCGCAATGGCGCCTGATGTGGCTGAAGTTCCGGCGCCACCGCCTCGCGATGGTCGGGGCGGGCGTCGTCCTGCTGCTGTACCTGATGGTGCCGCTCAGCGGCTTCCTCGCGCCCTACGACTCGTTGGAGCGGACGCAGTACCCGTATGCCGCGCCCAACCGGATCCACTTCCTGGACGAGGGGCGGTTCCACCCCTTCGTCTACGCCCTGAAGGTCCAGAACGTGCCGGGGTCGCTGGCGCGCACCTACGTCCCGGACCCGACCAACAAGATCCCCGTGCGCTTCTTCGCAAGCGGCCGCGAATACCGCTTCTTGGGCCTGATCCCGGCCTCGGTGCACCTCTTCCAGGTCGACAAGGGCGGAGAAATCTTCCTGTTCGGCACCGATAAGCTCGGTCGGGATATCTTCTCGCGCGCCGTCAACGGTGCGACGATCTCGCTCTCGATCGGCCTGGTGGGCGTCTTCGTGAGTTTCGTGCTGGGGGCGGTCATCGGTGGCTTCTCGGGGTACTACGGCGGCGTGTTCGACACCATCACCCAGCGCCTGATCGAGTTCCTCCTCTCGATCCCGACGATCCCGCTGTGGATGGGGTTGAGCGCGGCGATCCCGGCGGAATGGCCGGCGCTCCGCGTCTATTTCGCCATCACGATCATCCTCTCGCTGCAGGGCTGGTGCGGGATGGCGCGGGTGGTCCGGGGCAAGCTGTT
>JAABUM010006306.1_pt1 | contig 11720 bp, 17 predicted proteins | sample 5559161 | NCBI WGS metagenome assembly JAABUM01 (sample SAMN10711868, study PRJNA513369) | rock metagenome | isolation source: Antarctica rocks | place: Antarctica: Victoria Land, Siegfried Peak nord | reverse complement strand
GGCATGCTGGCGCACAACAAACCTCCCATCACGGCAGGCCGGCCTCAAATCTGGCTCAAACTGCCTCACCCCGACACAGGGCTGCTTTGTTGCTTTAAACGCTCAGAAAATGAGGGGAGCCCTGAGGCTGCGGAGAGGTGTCGCGTGCATCTGCATTCGTCCTTGGTACGGCGCCGGGCACCGCCTCGCCAGCGCGCAAAGGACGGCCCAGGTCGCGCACAAGCGCAATCTGGACCGCAAACCCCAGCCGATTGTGGGATCGGCGGTGACCCTTTGCCAAGGCGATGTCGTCGGGCGTCATCGCATAACGCCGCTGAGCATCCTCGTGAGTTTCAGGCAGCTCGAACAGCGTGGCACGCGACACCGCGTTCAACAGCGAAGGAGGTGACAATATGAGGGATATGACGACCGCCTCGGCCGATCAGGCCGCCGTCATGGCAGCTTCGCCCTTCCCGGGCCCGGTCCATCCAGCCCGCCTCAGCGTGTCCATGAGGGTCGAGCGGGGGACTTTGAACGTTCGGCGCACCGAAGCCTTGCTCGCGCCACCTTCCAGCGCTGCGACGATCTGGTCGACCTTCTCGGCATCGACGGTGGGGCGGCGTCCGCCCTTGCGCCCACGCCGGCGAGCGGCGGCAAGGCCGGCTTTCACCCGCTCGGCAATCAATGCCCGCTCATACTCTGCCAGCGAGCCGAAGAGATTGAACATGAGTACCCCCTGCGGCGTGGTGGTGTCCATCTGCTCCGTCAAGGAGCGGAAGCCGATGCCGCGCTCCTTCAGGTCCGTGATGATCCGGATGAGATGGGAAAGGGAGCGGCCCAGCCGGTCCAACTTCCAAACGACCAGCACATCGCCGGAGCGGAGGTCCGCCAAACACGCTTTCAGGCCCAGCCTATCGTCGCGTGCGCCGGACCCGCGATCCTGATGTAGATGGTGGTCATCGACACCGGCGAGGAGGAGTGCATCGCGCTGCAGGTCAACGGATTGGCGCTCATCAGCGGTCGAGACCCGCATGTAACTGATCAACACGTGCGACAAACCCCCAGACGCCCGTTGTCGCACACTGGGCCGATCCGACAAGGCTTGTCGCGCAGAAAAGCAGCCGCTTGGCGAGCTACTCTTCGGACTCAGCCAATGATCACGGGAATCAACTGTTTGCCGTCACCCAAAACGCGTTGACCCTTAACGTACGAGGCTGCAGAGAATCCCTCGCAACCCCTTATTCGGTAGCCTTCGGCATCGCTCGACCCTTTGCTGGAGGTTAGGCTGGTGGCGGGGTGCCATCCCCTGCTTCCGGCCGCCCTACCTAGAACCTGGGCTGTCGGGTTGTCCATAAAAGATTAACCTCGCTTTACCGGACATGGTTAGCCCGGTATATCCCTTGGGTAATAATGCGGTTAACCCACGGGGTATAGCATGGACAATTCAGGCGACGAACGGACCACGATCAACGTCAAGGGCGTGCTCGTAAAGTCATGGGAACAAGCAAAAAAAGCCGCCCATAAGCAGGCACAGCCTATGGGGGTATGGCTATCCCGCGCTGCTGACCAGTTGGCTAATCTAGAGGATGGGCCTCGCGAATTTCCGTCTTTGGCTGCGGCTAATCCTGAACTCAAAAGCGGCAATCTTTCGGGTCCGTTCGGCAATCCTGAAACCATGACGCCGGAACAGGTCGCGATGATGATGCAGGGGTTTGCGTCATCAATGCAGGCAATGGCTGCGCTCTCGGCGGCTGGCAAGCCGGTGCCCTCGGGATTGCGTCGGGCCTTCCGCCTGGCGGATGACCAGATGCGTGCGGCCCAAGGATTGCCGCCCGCGCCGGTTCGCGTGCAGCCGGTTCGGCATGGTAAAGCGGCCGGTAAAACATCCCTTGTGGGAGGTAAAGCCGCACTGATCGAGGGTGAAAAGGAATGAAGCCCATCTACGGTTTGCTGATCGTCGTAGCTCTTGCCGTCATCGTGGCGCTCAATATGCCGCAGCGTCCTCCCGGCGCGGACAATACCGATTACGAACTGCAGCAATGTGTTCGCGAGGTTGCGCCTCGGTTGCGCGCGACGCGGGACAACTGGCAAACGGAGGCGGTGCGGGTCTGTGAGGTCGGTCGCAAGGTGGCGAGGGAACGCCGCTAGACCAAGCCAGGTCGCGCGCCGGCTACAACCACCTGGCAGTCAGACCGGGCGTAGATCAGAACCAGTGGAAGCCTTTCGCCATTGCAGCAAGAAGCCCCCCGCCTACCCCTATCATCAAGCTAAGTAGCCACCGGTAGTCGTTTCGCTGGTCTGTCCTTAAAGCTCGCATCTCCGTCGTAAGGCTTGCGATGTCGGCTCGAAAGTCAGTCCGCAGGCTCGCCAGGGTATCTCTGGTGTCCTTTGCGATCTGCTCCAGAACGGCTACGCGCGCTTCCACTCCCGGATCATGGGGCGGGCCGCCACCGCCGGCAAGATCGCCAGATGGTTCAGGATCAGGCGCTAAGGATTGAACAATGTTGGCCTTCCAGCTTTTCGGTCCTGGCACGACGTTATCGCTCATAGGTCTGAATGGTCCGCAATCCACTGCAAGACGACTTGGGCACGTTGACGAAGCGCATGAATTCTTCGCCAAGACAGAAGATGAGGATCATGCGGCACCCAATCCGGCATCAGTGCGTTTCGCGTAACTGACAATCCTTGCGCTTGCCTCTCCAAGTCTCTCAGAAGCTCGATTTGAATCGACGCCAATTCCCCAACTGCGAGTATGAGAGTCAAAGGGGGCTCGTCTTCTGGTGTGGTTGGATCAGGTGGAATGGGCTCCATGCAGATACCGTAGTTTGTTAACTCCATCCCATCTAGCGTCCGCTCGGTCCTGGCGCACCAGCTCGGCCGCGGATCCGGCCCAGCGGTCAACCTGGTGGGCCTGTCAGTCCCGCCGGCCGGTCCGTGATCCCGACACGATAACCGACGTGGTGCGCGAGCCGCACGCGCCGCAGCGGAACCGCAGCTCGGTCACTGGTGCATCGCCGCGCCCGGCCGCGATCAGCGCCGGCAGTGCCGCTTGGTCGTCATCGCCGAGCATCTTCACCAGCTCAATCGCCACATCCTCGCCGGTCGCGGACAGGCGGCCGTAGCGCCGATCATTCCTCACCAGCCACACGAACCGGGCGAGCTGGTTGCAGTCAATCGGCACGCGGCGGCCAGGTCCGAAGACGGAGGGCTTTCTCCATTTGGGCATCGCACAAGTCTCCCCGCTGGGCTGCACCGGGTCGGGTCGGGCTTGCCAACAGGCCGCACGTCTCCAGGCCCTGCGAGGGGGCTTGCAAAAAACGCTCGGGCAGCCTGACTATGGGGTTCTCACGCCTGCCACAGTCTAAGCTTTTGGGCCTTTCGGCCTGTTGGGTGGCCGTCCTTCCCGGGGCGGCCATTCGGCGTTTATGGCGGCATCGGTGCCGTCTCCTGCGCCGCGGGGTGGATTTGCCAACGCCCATGATCCTGTATCATCGGACCACGGTGAGGAAAGGGCGCGCATGACGCGGTGGAATCGTGCTGTTGCACCCATTTTCGGAGCATGGCTGACGTTTGCCTTGCCTGCTTTCGCGATGAAGCCGTCCGATCACGAGCTTCAGGTCGCGTATTGCCTCGGCCTGCAGGCGACGCTGTGGCGCGACGCTACGGATCGAGATTGGCGAGAAGATTGCGCTCCAGATGCCCTATCGGCGTTGAAGCCATTCTGCGAGCAAGAAAAGAAAACGGCAGCAGAAGGACCTCAGATCGTGGAACGCCTGCAGGACTACCTTGCAGCCAAACAGTTGTCGATGTCAGACAGTTCGGTCGTACTGGCAGCCAAGCGAGGTGAGGCCGATTACTGGCTAACCATTGGAGCCGACCATGCCTGCCTGCGTGGCCCGATGTCCGCTTGCAAGCCCGTGGCCGATAACCCGCTCACCCGCATCAACAAGTGTCCCGCGATCATCAACGCACTTCCATTCTGACGGTCCACGCGGGGACGGTGAGAAGGAAGCGCCAGTATGCGGTGCAAAAGACGCTGACGCCTGATCCGCTTGCATGTGATGTGTTTGTCTGCTTGCAACTGAGAAAAATATATGCTTTCATCTGAAATTCTCAGATGAAAGCGAGTGGAGTGATGAAGCGGATCATTGACGGGGTGGCCTACAACACAGAGACGGCAATCAAGGTCGCGAGCTTGGAGTTCGACGCTTCTGTCACGGGCGGCACGCGAGGGTTCGAGGTGCTTTACCAAACCCGGGGCGGTGCGTTCTTCCGGCATGTGCAGGAGGTGGTTGCCTATCAGGACCGGAACCGGAAATGGCAGGAGCGGGAAACCAATCAGTTCGAGGTCATGACGCGGGACAAGGCACATGCTTGGGTGATGGAGCAGAACGATGTCGAGCTTTTGAGTGACGTGTTCGGCGAGCCTCCCGAGGCTGCGGCCGGGGATGCCGCCGTGGCCGAGGCGACGATCTACGCGCGGATGCCCTTGGCGCTGAAAAGCCAGGCCGAGGCGCTGGCGAGGGCCGACGGCCTGTCCGTCAACTCGTATGTCATCAGGTGCCTGGAGAGCTGTGCCGCGAGCCGCAGAACGGCTGTCGAACCGCCAGCAAACGCCCTAGCCAGCATAACAAGGGGCCAATCGTCAGTGGTGGCATCCAACGCCTTGCTCCCCACGGCGAGCGGCCAAACGCTTCCGGTACCGGCACGCAACCCACTGCTCGGCGACTGACGGCCGGACAATCGTTGCAGAATCCGAAGAAAATAATATACGGTTATGGGAGACCGGCATTACACCCTGATGCGCTCGACCTCATCGAGGCTCATCTCGTCGTGGCGCCGATCGTAGAGCTGGGTCGTCCGCGTGCTGGCGTGGTTGGCCATGGCGGCCGCCTTCTCCAGCGCGCCGCCATTCTTCAGGTAGGCCGTGATCCCCGTCGCCCGGAAGCTGTGGTTGCCCACCTTGGTGGCGATGCCTGCCGCGGCAGCACGCCGGCCGATCATGGCATAGGCGTTCGCCTGGGGCAGCGGCGTGCGGGTGAGCTGGCTGGTGCCGCGGCCGATCGTGCGGAACAGCGGTCCCTTGCCGTCCTGCATGATCCCGGTCTGCTCCAGGTAGGCGGTCAAGTACTCCTCCAAGCTGTGATGGCAGGGCATGGCGTGTGCCTTGCCGCCCTTCTCGCGCAGCCGCACCCACAGCCTGCGGTTCTGCACGAACACGTCTTCGACCCTCATGGCGAGCGCCGCGCCGATCCGCGCGAAGCTGAAAACCATGAGCGCAATCAGTGCCCGGTCGCGCAGGCCGATGGGCGTTGTGGCATCGATTGCATCCAGCAGCGCCCGCGCCTCGGCCGGGTCCAGGACCGGCGTCTTGCCCTGCCGCACGACGTGCGAGGGTCCCCGGACCGAGGCGGCCGGGTTGGTCGGGATCACCTGGCCGGTCACCAGCCAGTCGAACAGGTGCCGGATGGCGGCGAGCTGCTGTTTCACGCTCGGGACGGCGCACCCCCGGGTCTGCAATTCGATCCAGGTCGCGACGTGTAGGGGCTGCACGGCCGCGATCGACGACACGCCGGCGTCCTCGCACCAGGTCAGGAAGGCTCCCACAGCGCGCGCGTAGGCGCAGCGCGTGTGCGGGTTGCGGATGGTGGCGGCAAAGAATTCGAGGAAGCGGAGGCCGGCCTGATCGCCGGCTGCTGCGATCAGGGCAGGGACAGGGTAAGAGACGGTAAGTGGCGCGAGCTGGTTCATGCGGCCCTCTCAGGAGCCGTCTGAGGGAGGGGCCGCCGCTGCTTTCTCTCCCAGGTTTCGATCAAGAAAAGCGCCAGCGTGCTGGCGCCGTGGATCGCCAGCCGCGCAATCCGGCCGTCGATCCGTTTGAAGCCACGTTCCCGCCCGTGAGCGTCACCCGCATGAGTGCGGAGCCCGCCGATGCCCTTGGCCGTGCTAGTCAGGCCGCCAAGCACCTGGCGGATATCGGCGGCGATCTCGTCTGGCAGGTCAGCTCGGCCAGGTGAAAGCCCAAGTGGCTCCTGCACCGCCTTGACCAAGCCGTCGATGTCCCTCTTCGCCGGAAGGCCAAGCTGGAGCTCGACCAGGATCGATCGGCAGACCGATTCGATGATCGAGCAGGCGGCCGTCACAGCGTCCTCGGGATCATCGTCGGCACTCTTCAGGGCACGGTCGATATCCCGCCGCACGGTGTCGAAATCGATGGTTGCAACCTTGTCAGTGATCGCGACGATGACGGCGCTGGAGCGGCCGAGCTCGACAAGCCGGGGCTGGTCTCCTTGCAACACGATCTCCATGCCGTCACGTGCCAGGAAGCGGTTCAAGTGGGCAATCACCGTCTGCTGGCGTTCAGGGTCTGCGGCATAGTCGTCGAAGGCTGCGACACGCTCGATTACCCGCGTGAGCTTCGATCTCGCGTCTGGATCATCACGGGCGAGGGTGCGCATGAAATCGAGAAAAGATCCAACCCGCGAGCTGAGACGCCCCACCTGGAAATCCAGGTCGCATTCCATCATGAAGCCCTCAATCTGCGAGGCTGTCCGGTAAATGCCGATAGGCGGCACGCCACCGTTTCCAGGACCGCCCGTGACCAGGTCGGTGAGAACTTTCAGGGTTGCGGGAGAGAAGGTGGGCTGGTTCATGATATTGCTCCAAACAAGCGGAGCAGGATCGCGTCGAGGGTGTCGAGCTTTTCAAACCGGCCGCGGGGCACGATGCGGTGATGCTGCCGTTCGGCCTTGATGCCCTCGGCATTTGCCTTTGTGTGTTTCGCCACCCGCAGATCGCGGATATCCGGCAACGGCTCGCCGGGTACCCCGCCTAGCCAAAGATAGGACTGGAACCCAAGATCAGGCGTGAGGACAATCCAGAGAACGCATCCGCTTGGCTTCTCGGAAAGCTTGAGACTGACCTTGACGCTGCTGGCGCTGCCATCGGCCATCGATGTTTTGAACTGAATGTGCCGGATTATCCGCTTGTATACTCTGTCCACGTGAGAACCCGAAAATCGGCTGGCGAGTCGATCCTTATATGAGCGGCGTTCCGGGGATGCGAAGTTTTCGGGTTCTCACGTGGACGGAGTATAGCTCATCACAAGGTCATAGCCGCCGGCATCGAATTCGGATCGCAGGACCTCCACATCCGTGACACCAAGCTGCCATAACGTCCGAAGCGTTTCGCCTACGAAAACGTGCTCGACGATCCGCTCGCGCAGTGTGGAGTTGAGATAGTGCGAGTTCGCTTCATCGATGGCCTCGTCGTCCATGGCCAAACTTTACCATCATTCAAGCATATGATAAAGAACATTATCACACATAATCAGCTCAGCCGCCAGCCGCCCTTCGTGCATCCGTTTTCCGGAGCTATCGTGGGCAGGCGGACGGGCGGTCGGCTACGTCGGGGCGCTGGGGTCCGTCGGGCCACACAGCTTCGCCCGGCTTTGACCTACCCGCTTGCGCGGAGCAGTCGGAGCCACGGCAGACCGGCGGAACTTCCGCACGCGGTTGCACATGCTCAGCACGAGGCCGAGCGCGCGGTCCGCGCTGAAGGAGATCACAGCGATCTTGGCGAAGATGGAGACAACAACGGCCAGCAGCAGATCGACGTGCGACAGCCAGCCCGTAAACGGGTCCAGCATGACGGGTGTCGGATTGCCTTTCCGGCATGAAAAAAGCCGCCAGGATGTCCGGGCAGCTTCTAGGCACACTGATGCACCCAACAATGTATATAGGTTCGAGAGTTTTCACTTCAAGCCTACGATGGCCGGAACGAGCTTGCACTTCACCCAGAAGCACAGCTCCGCGACCCTGCCCGAAACCATCAGGGCGCCTTGCCCTGTGCGGCCGCTAACAGGCTCGCAACCTCCTCGGTCGGTCCTTGCCATTCCCCACACCAATCGAAATCGTGAGCCAGCGGCCAAAATCGGAACGCTGGATATTCGCCAGGTGTAGCGGGTGCTGGTGACTGCGGCGGGAAGCGTCGGCACTCCCCTACCGTGTAGGGGCGAAATCCACTCGTTCTTGGTGGATTTCCATCGGTCACCCAGTGTCGGTAATCACCACAGCGCTTTGGTCCGGAGCTTGCCATAACTAGCCTTCCTTTGTTCCGCTTCAGGTTGGCAGAATGTTCATTATGCGAAGCTCCCCGTAGTCGGGCCGCGCGTCTGATTCGTACAATGTACTGAATATAAGCAACCGTGCGGAACTCGAAGCGTACGCACGCCCGACTTCGAAGGATCTGGTTTGTGCGTTTACAGCGGGATGGTGGCTTGCAGAAGTCTTATGTAGAAAGCGACGGTTTTTGCCATAAATTTCGCATTGCCTGTGGAGGTTGGCCAGGAACCGCATTGTCAGGACTGCAAGGCACTGAAATTGGCAATAAGAATTTCTTGTGACATTAGGCTCTCTGCCTCAGACGCATGGCCTGTGAATGGCTTCACTAGCGGAGGTGGGGAACCGTGCCTTGCTGCAGCCGTTCATAACGATGAGACACTGCTAGGAGGCTGATATGGTCGATGAGAACCGGGTTGAGGGTGGAGTGGACAAGGCCAAGGGCACCGTCAAGGAAGGCGTCGGCAATCTCACCGGCGATGAGAAGACGAAGGGCGAGGGTATGGCGGACAAGGCCAAGGGCAAAGTCGAGAGCGCAGTTGGTGGGGCGAAGGACGCGGTGCGCGACGCTGTCAAGAAGACCTGACTTTGCCAAGCTGCTGATCAAGGTCGGGCGCTTCGGGTGCCCGATCTTGTCCGATGCCGGGAAATTCGCCACCACCGGCCCACCCTCGCTGGTATCGTTACACCGCGTCCATACTAAGTCGCATAACCACATTTATGGAAAGTCGTTTGCAGTCCCGGCGAAGCACTCACCTAGTCCGCATAAACGACCGGTTGCCGACGGCACGGCAGCACTTGGGAATGCCAGTATTGAAAGCCGCCCAACGCCCAGCCTGACGTGACAGTTACTTGGTTCAGTCCCGCCCAAAACCGCGTGGCGGTTCAATCTCCAGGGCGGCCACATCTAGGTCGCAGACGGTGCGCAGCGCGTCGGCGGTAGGGGTGTCGGCCAGGCTTTCGGGCAACCCGTCGAGCCATTCCTGATAACCGGCCTGCAGCTCCAGCAGCTCCGCGACGGCATCACGCCAGCGCAGCGGTTTTGTGCGTGTGTCTTTGCGCTCCTGGTATTTCACCTTGACCTTGGGCGGTGGGCCAGCATGCGCTGCTCGATAGCGGGCCTGCCGCTCCGCGTGGGTTAGAGGGCGGTCGCCGAGGGGTCTGGGTGCCATGCGGTCCATTGTGATATGTCACGTGACGCATTGCAATGGGCCTGTTTGAATTCAAAATATTTCAAACTTGAAAAAAAATCTCCCAATGAGACCGGGTGTGGTTAGAGGGACCCTTTGATTTCATTGACTTTACCCTCCCCCCGGCATCGCGGCGAGCCTTGCTTGATGCATGGGCAGAGGCATCGGAGCCCAATCCCACCGCAGCAGCTTGGGCACCGGCTCGCTATCGAGGGTCACACGCCGATGTTGCTCCGTCACCAGCCCGGCCGTGGTGCGGAATGACAAGCCCGCCGTCATGGTGAGCGATGGCAGTCCCTTGGACGCCCATGCGTTCGTGAGGGGATAGAGCGCGGCTGGCTCGCTCACTGCATCAATCATCGGGATTTCCTCATGCATGGGTTGCTTCGCTTCATAGAAGGCGAGAGTGCCCAGCTTGGCCTCAAGCCATGCGCGAGGGTCACTGTTCATCACAGGATCAAACAGCGCCTCGACGCGGTGGCGGCGCTCGCCTGCCACCTGATAGCTGACGCGGACCAGAGGGTAAGGAACCTTAATTATACTCTGTCCACGTGAGAACCCGAAAATCGGCTGGCGAGTCGATCCTTATATGAGCGGCGTTCCGGGGATGCGAAGTTTTCGGGTTCTCACGTGGACGGAGTATAGTATCTTCTTATTAGGGTCTCTTACCCTCTGGTCCCCAGCCATCGCCACCTTCGCCGCTTCCCAGGTTGGCCATAGGTCGCCGTAGGCTTCCTTGGCATCGCGCGGGTTGAGCAGCACGACGCTGCCCTCGGCCAGCATCCGATCAGCCTGCGATGGGTCCAATTCCTTTGCGCTCAGCAGTTTATCGACTGGCAACGGCAGCGGCGCGTCGCACATCACCAGCACATCAAGCGGCGTCTCGGCCGTTCGATTGACTGCGCGGCCGCGCCCGATGATCTGCACCAGCTCGCCCTCGGCTATCTGCCAACGGATTGCCTCGGCGGTCGGGTCATCGTGCCGATCTGCTTCCGCCGCCACCGCCTTACCCCCTGCCATCTCCCGTACTGTGGCAGTCCGGGTGTATGATCCTTGTGCGACAACTGCCCGCCCGGTCAGTTGTTCGGCTAGCTTCTCGACGGCTCCCGGTGCTGGCTGTGTGCGCCCGACCACGATCACGGCTCGTACGTCGCGCCATTCGTCGCGCCCAGCAATCGCGTTGTGATGCGCCATGTCCACATTCGGCGGCAGCGGGCCAAGCTCCTTTAGCCCTAGCTCGACGGCTTGCTGCACCACCACAAGCACCTTGCCGGGCGCATAGGCCCGCGCCTCGCGGAACAGGATCGCCCGCAGCCTTTTGAGGTTGCGCCGCCGATATGCAGCGTTTTCAGGATTAGCCACTTCCTGCTCTGGCGTAGCCGGCGCCAGCATCGCCTTTGCATGCGCTTTGTCATTCACCTGGCGCACGCGCATGTGCGGCGTCTGCACGTGGATTTCCGTGACCAGCTCAGCTTGCGAGTAATAAGGCATCACCAGCGCTGGGTTCAGCGTGGCATTAAGTATTAGGGTCGGCACCTGCCATGCTGTGCGCACGTCCATGCGCCCGCATACGCTCAGCATCCGCGTGCCGTCGTCGCTGCGTGTCAGCTCCACCCACCCGCTACGTTCCGGTCCATCGGCTGCCACAAGTGGCTTGAGCGCGTGCCACAAGCCAGCAAGGCGTGACACGTCCCGATTGACCGCTGCAGCCTTCGCAGCCGTCCGGCGGTCAGATGCGCCCATGCCAGGATGCATGTCAGGCAACACCTTGGACGCCCACTCTTCTTTATAGGCTATGGCAATGTCGCCCGGCAGAAACTTCGCCTCAATCAGCGGGGCCGCTGGCACGGGGCCATCCGGCATCTCACGAAGCAGCGCCAGCAGGCGATGCCGCATCCATTTCAGATGGTTGGTTTCCGCAAACGAGCGATGCCCCGCGGCCGGGCCATCCAGGCAATCGAACGGAAAGGTCACGGGGGCTTGCAACCCGTCCTGCCAAAAGGACTCGTCAATCACCACCGCTGCCAGGTCGCCCAGCTCCTTCGGCTTTTGCGTGAACAGCAGCTCGTGCGCCACGATCCATACATCCGGCGATGCCTGGCGTTTTTGCCGCTGGTATCCGCACGTCCGAAAGAATGGGCATTCGGGCTCGTGTAGCTTGCCACTGCCGCACGCTTGCGCTTGCACATTGCCGTAGGCTTCTTGCACGAGTTTGACCGCTTCGAGGTCGTGACACATGGCCTTGCCCGACATAGCCGGGTCCTGCGCATTTCGACCACGCCAGACTCGTGCTGTGAGGCCCAGCGCCTTAGCCCATCCTATTCAGCGCTCTGAGGCTCATTTCGAAAGCTGAGCGCCGGACATGGTTCGGCACTGCGCTTGTTTCATCGCGATTTCGGTCGGAAGATGCTGGGTGTCGGGGTTGGCGAGA
>JAABUM010006305.1_pt1 | contig 11723 bp, 13 predicted proteins | sample 5559161 | NCBI WGS metagenome assembly JAABUM01 (sample SAMN10711868, study PRJNA513369) | rock metagenome | isolation source: Antarctica rocks | place: Antarctica: Victoria Land, Siegfried Peak nord | reverse complement strand
CCAGCCCCGCCCGCAACCCACCGCCCCCGCTCCGCGACCCGCAGGCCAACACCGACCTCACCGCGACCGCCACCGTGGCGCCTGCACCAGCCCCGCCACCGGCGCCGTTCAGCCTGAAGTCCTCACCGCCGGTAGCCACGCACGGCGATTTACACCGAAATTCGGACGCCACCCCTGGCGTGAAGACCAGCCTCCAGCGCGGTAGCGGCGGCATCTTCACGGATGCCGGGGCAAGAGCTGTCCAACGCGCTGCAGCTTGGGAACCTGCACCTGCTCGAGCGGCTCATCCGCGTCGACAACTACACCGCCGAAATCGACACCTCCGACCTCGCGCTCGTCGGCATCAAGCAGATCGACACCGGCATCCATGACCTCAGCCTCGGCGTCCGCGTCGGACTCACCGGCACCACCGCGGCCGGCTCCGGGGCGAAGAAGGACCCCAAGATGATCGCCTTCGCCGAGGTAATCGAACGGCTCAACGACCTCTTCGGCGACGAGGACTTCACCCAGGGCCAGAAGGCGTCCTTCGTCGAGGGGCTGCTCCGCACCCTGCTGGAGAACCACCTCCTCATCACCCAAGCCCAGACCAACACCAAGGAACAGTTCCTCGACAGCCCCGACCTCGACGACGCCGTCATCGGAGCCGTCTCCGACAACCAGGGCAGCCACAACAAAATGGCCGACGTCTTCTTCGACGACACCAGTCGACGCATCGACCTCGTCGAACGCATCGGCGCCCTCGTCCACGCCTACGCCGCTACGACCGCCCCCACCTGAGGCGCCCCGCACCACGCATAGGCACCACCGCGATGGCAGGATCGCTTTCGGCTGAGCCCGCTGGCCTGCGCGGCTTGCCCCACAGTCACGAGCTCGTGGTCCATGTGTGTCCTCAGGGATGAGGAGACAGCGATGGACACCGGTGACGCGGGTGGCAAGGGCGCCTCGTCACGGGGCTACCAGTGGAGACTGACCACAACCGCGGAGAAGTCCTCGATTGGCAGCCCATGGCGCCGGGCAGTCCCTGACCCGCCTCGGGCGTTGCGGATCAGGACGATGAAGATAGCGATGTGGCAACCATCGGGAAGCGGCCAGCGACCACACCCGACGACCACCATCAACGGGCCACCGACGAGCTCAAACAGGCCCCCGCCGATGCTGGCACCGACAACCCCGGCGGTCAGCACCCCCCAGCCCCACCCAAGGAACACGTCCACCGCCAACAGCGGCAGCCCGACCACCAACTACCGCCGGTCCCGACGCGGGGCGGTCCCTTGGGACTCGGCGGAGCTTGGCGACCTCGCCGGTGGGAGGCTGGTTCAGGCGGAGAACTCGACGCCGCAGATGAGGCAGTGGACGTGACCTGTCGCGCCTTCGGGGACCTTCAACGGTTCGCTCGGGTGGCACGGGGGCTCGACGATGACCATGTCGTCGGGTTCGTGAAGAGGCTCGGGGGACTCGATGCCGAGGCTAAAGCTGGCATCGGGCTTGAACGTGATGCCCTCCATACCCTTGAAGACGTTACCGAGGGCGTCAGTGACGACCCGGTCCATCTCAGGGCCGGCAAGTCCGCGCCCGTGCTCGATTTGTGCCTGGGTCAACCAGCTATCGACGTCCGCGGGGGCACCGCACAGCGGGCAAAAGTACTGGCTGACCAGTTCGGCGTCAGAATCACCTTCGGTATGTGAGAACCACTTGAACTCCTCCTCGCACGTCGGGCATTCACGGCGGACGAATCCGTCGGAGTCGAGGGGCAGCTCGACCGGGATGGTGATACGAATCTCATCGTCCATGTTCAGCCATTCAGGTCGATGAAAACTTCTTGGTGGATCTCTTCTCCGCTTTCGGTTCGGGCGGTAATTGTGAGGTCGAATGCGTCCTTGAACGCCTGCCCGTCGCCGAAGAAGCGGCCGCGGTTCATGGCGTCGACTGTGACCGACTTCCCGTGGCCGGGGATCTTGTCGATCGGGTCGGCTCTGTGCAAGTCCAGCGCGGCGTCCTCGGAAACAGTGAGCGTCACCTCGTAGGCGGTCTCGGTGCCGCGGTTGATCACTCGCAGCTTGCCGAAGCGGTTGCCACCGCGCTCGTCAAACTTGGCGTCGAAGTCGACGACCCTCCGGGCGGAGTTGCTGGGAACTCGCCGGCCCATGGCTCTGCCGCCACCCGGCGGTGCGGGTGGCGTGAAATCACCCGCGGTGTGCCAGTGGGACCCGATAACGTCGACCGGGCAGCCAGCGGTTCGCAGGCGGTTTGTGAGGGCCTGCCGGGTCTCGGTGTCGTTGGCGAGGCGGATGGTGTGTCGGCCTGCGACATCACTGAACGGTCGCACGGCTCCGACCTCCACCAGAACCGTCCGCTTGGCGTCACGGCCAAGCGCCATGCCTGCCTCGAACAAGACGTTCGGTCGCGCCTGCGCCGCAGGAAGCGTGTCGGAATCCGAGTCACCGCTGCCGTACTGAGTCTGCAGGTAGGCGATCTCGTCGGGCGTCATGAGGACCACGACCACCTGTGCATGATTGAACGCCGCGTCCAGGATCTGCCCAATGTAGGGCGAGGCCTCTCCGGTCAACTCGACGGCGCGATCCCATTCGATGGGTCTGAGGTCGATGGCGCGGAGGAACTCGAACATGGCATCGCTCAGTGCCTTGTTCCTGCCGTGGACGACGAACACCGCCCGTGGGTCCTTCTCATGCGGACTCGGTGCGGGCTCGGCGGTGGAGCTGCTCATGACCTCCTTTCCAGCGCATAGTCGTTTAGATCAGCCTGGCGCGGCGGCGCCTGTTCGGTGATGTTGGCGTGGCTCGTCAACGGTAGACGGCACCCACGACAGGACCGTTACCCGAGCGCGGGCGTGAGCGGCGCACTCCGTACTCAAGCAATATTCGTTTGCCCGGAGCGGAGGTTCCCTCGCACCGGAGCGAGCACGTCGTGGCTCGGCGCTGCACCGTGCCGCGGCCCATGGCTGGCGTGGCTCATTGTTGTCCCCCGGCCCCGTGCACGTCGATGCGGGCGCGCTGCCGCCCGGCCAGCAACGCGATCGCCCGGGTGCTGATGGTTTGGACCTCGGCCGGGTTCTTCATCGTGTCCCTCTCTCATCTCTAGCGTTTCTGTTAGTTATATCAGTACCGTTAGTGAGGTTGACTTCAGGTTGTTTGCGCTGGTGGGGGCAGTTTTGTGGTTCGCTTGCCCCTCAGCCGTGCACCTCGGAAAGCGGCTCCGCACCATCGGCATCGAACCACGCCGCATGCGGCTGGCAGCCATCAACCAGCTCAGCAAAGAGATCCCACCGGCCATGCTCACCGGGATCCTCGGACTGAAGGCCCCGCAGACCATCCGGCACACCACTCAAGCCGGCGGCGACTGGGCCAACTACGCGGCCCAACGCAGCACCTGACGACACTCCCACCTGCTTGCGGGCGATCATTGACGTTCGGACACTCACCGGTCGGCAATCTGCTGACACCCCAGATCTCGTCGAGCGCCTTCTTCGCCTCCAGGTGCGCCGTTTTTGGGCAGCGCCGCAAGCACATTCGCAGACTTGTGGACCAGCAACGCTCGTAGCGCCTGGCGGTTTGGTTTCGACCACCTGGCGCACTGGTCTTGCTAACCCCAATTGCCCGGCGACCAGACCGTGGATGCGGGACAGCGGGCTCGCTCTTGCGTATTGTGTGAACGTCATACAAACTCATTCGGTGTCTATGCCTCGCCATGCCACGCGCGCCACTCGGGAGGACGGCCAGCTGACCCGGGCGGCTCTGCTTGATGCTGGGGCGCTCTTGTTCGCTGAGCGGGGTTTGTCCGGTGTGTCGCTGATTGAGGTGGCGGAGGCGGCCGACGCGTACCCGAGCCAGGTGACCTACTACTTCGGGGGCAAAGAGGGGCTGTTCGTGGAGGCGGCCTGCCGGGAACTGCTGCGGGCTGCCTCCGAGGTCGAGGCCGCCGGAGCGGGGGCAGGGACCCCGGAGGCCTATGTCCGGGCGATCGTCGGTACTGCTGTCGGCGCACCGGGTCTGCTGATCTTCGTGGAGGCGATGCTGCTGGCCCGCACTCGACCCGATCTGGCCCCGACGATCGCGGGCACGTTCGCCCGGCTGCACGCTGAGGGTGAGCGTGCGGTGACCGACACCCTCGTCCGGCACGGTTGGGCCTTGCGGACCAGTGCCGCCACCGAAGCCAGGGCGTTCTGGGCCACCGTCCTCGGGGTTGCCCTCGAGCGGGCCGCCACCGGGGGCGCGGGCGGTACGGAGACCGCGGAGGCAGCCGTTCTCCTCGTGCTCAACCTGCACCCCGACCAAACCTGAACCACCATCGAGCCACACCACGCGAGGAGCACCACGATGACCAGCACCCCGCCGAGCAGCCGCACGCCCCTGACCGTGCCTGCTCGACCGGTCGCACCGCAGCGCACCGTGCCCGGTGCCACCCACCTGGTCCTCAACCAAGTCGAAGACCTCGTCGATGTCGATGCGTTCGACGGTGACACGGTCGCCTCCTTCGCCCTGGCCGAGTACGGCGCCGACTGGGCGGTGCAGCGGGCCCGGAGCCTCGCCGCGGTGGTGTGGGGGGCCGACGCCCAGTACGCCGCTCGGCTCTCGCACCGCAACCCCCCGGAGCTGCGGGTGGTGGACCGCACCGGGCGCCGCCTGGACGCGGTGGAATTCCACCCCGCCTACCACCAGCTGATGGACACCGCCTACACCGCCGGGGTGCACGCCCTGCCCTGGGCGCCCGATGCCGTGGCGGCGGGCGCGGGTGGGCACGTCGCGCGGGCGGTGCTGTCCTACCTGTGGAACCAACTCGACGGGGGCACCGCATGTCCCACCGGCATGACCTACGCGGCCGTCCCGATCCTGCAGGATGCCCCCGGTTTGCAGGGGTGGGCGGAGAAGGCCGCCGCCCTGGCCTATGACCCCACATTCGCCCCGGTCGAGACCAAAACCGGGGCGCACATCGGTTTCGCGATGACCGAAAAGCAGGGCGGCTCGGATCTTCGGGCCAACCAGACCACCGCTGTACCGGAGTCCGGGCGGCGCGGCCCCGGCGAGGCGTACCTGCTCACCGGGCACAAATGGTTCTTCTCCGTCCCCATGAGCGACGGGTTCTTCACCGTCGCGCACGCCGACGCTGGGCCCAGCTGCTTCTTCGTGCCCCGCTGGACACCCGATGGCACCCACAACTCCTTCCAGCTGCAACGGTTGAAGGACAAGCTAGGCAACCGCAACAACGCCTCCAGCGAAATCGAGTACCACAACACCTGGGCCGTGCTGGTCGGCGAGGAGGGACGGGGCATCCCGACGATCCTGGAGTCGGCGGACCTCACCCGCCTCGACTTCGCGGTCGGCTCCGCCGGGCTCATCCGGGCGGCCCTGACCCAGGCCCTGAACCACGCGAACACCCGGCACGCCTTCGGCGCACCGCTGGTGCAACTCCCCGTCATGGCCGATGTCCTCGCCGACCTGGTGCTCGAGTGGTCCGCCGCGGCGCACCTCGGGTTCCGCCTCGCCGCCTGCGCCGACTCCGACACCGAGGACGACCGGCTCCTCGCCCGCCTGCTCACCCCGGTCGGCAAGTACTGGAACTGCAAACGAGCACCCGTCGTGGTGGCCGAGGCACTGGAATGCCTCGGCGGCAACGGCTACATCGAGGAACACGTCATGCCCCGCTACTACCGGGAGGCCCCGCTCAACGGCATCTGGGAGGGCACCTCCAACATGATGGTCACCGACGTGGCGCGAGTCCTCGCCAAAGAACCCAAAGCCCTCGAGCCCTACCTCGACGAGGTGCGCCTCGCCACCGGCAGTGACACCCACCTCGACGCGGCGGTGGTGAAGTTGGAGCGGGCGGCGACGAGCCCCACCTCGATGACCGGCCGACGCCTGGTCAGCGCCATGGCCCTGCCGGTGCAGGGCTCCTTGCTGGTACGCCACGCCCCGCCCGCCGTCTCTGACGCGTTCTGCGCCTCCCGACTCGGCGGCGACTGGGCCCCGACCTTCGGCACCCTGCCCGCCTCCGCCGACGCCGACGCGATCGTCGAGCACGGCCAACTCCGATGACCCGCCACCGCACGGCCACACCCAAAACTCGACTGACCATCCCTGTGCCATCACGAACACGAAGGAGAAGCTGATGTTGCTGTCTGCCGAGGGGTTCCGCGAGTCACTGCGCGGCTACCGACCGCGGGTGTTTGTCGACGGCGCCGCCGTGGACAGCGTCGCGGACTCTCCCGCCTTGGCCCCGGGTATCGCCGCAATCGGGGTGACCTACGACCTTGCCCTGCAGCCGCAGTACAAGGAGCTGATGACCGCGAGCAACCGTAGCGGTCACACCGTGAACCGGATGATCCACATCGACGAAACCCCAGCCGACCTGCTGGCCAAACTCGAAGCGGTCCGGCTGGTGTGTCAAGAATCGGGGTGCGCGCAGCGCTACCTCAGCCACGACGCGCTGTCGGCGTTGCATCAGGCCACCTTCCAGGCCGACGCCGAGCACCACACCGACTACCACCAACGGTTTACCGCCTACCTGCAACGTGTGCAGGAACAGGATCTGACCCTAGGGGTGGCGATGACCGACGCCAAGGGTGACCGCGCCCAGCGTCCCGGGCAGCAAGCGAACCCCGACGTCTACGTGCACATCACCGAACGACGCCCCGACGGGATCGTGATACGCGGCACCAAGGCCATCGTCACCGGCGCCCCCTACGTCCATGAGTTCCTGGTGATGCCGTGCCGCACCATGCAAGCCGAGGACGCCGAGTTCGCGGTGGCCTGCGCGATCCCGATCGACGCCCCCGGAATCACCATCGTCGCCCGCCCCGCCGGACGACCCGGGGAGAAAGCGGCGACCTTCTCCGCCCGCTACGGCCAATCCACCGGGGTGGTGATCTTCGAGGACGTGTTCGTGCCCTACGACCGCGTGTTCCTCGCCGGCGAGTATGAGACGGCCGGTTTCCTGACCACCACCTACGCCACCCACCACCGGCACTCCTGCATCGGGGCGCGCGCCGGGTTCGGTGACCTGCTGATCGGTGCCGGCGCCCTGATGATCGAGGCCAACGGTCTGAATCCTGACCGGCACAGTCATATCCGCGATCAGATGGTCGAGCTGATCACCGTGGTCGAGGGCTTCTACGCCTGCGGGGTGGCGGCATCCACCTACGCCGCCCCCCACGAGTCCGGGACCGTCATCCCCGACGCGGTGTTCGCGAACATCGGCAAGCTGCTGCTCGCTAACCAGATCTATGACATGCACCGCATCGCCCACTACGTCTCCGGCGGACTCGTCGTGGCCCTGCCCGGCCCCGATGAAGACCACAACCCCGAAACCGCCGCCGCCCTCAACGCAGTCCTCGGCGGACGCCCGGACATCCCCACCGACAAACGCCTCGCCGTCAGCCGCATGGTCGAGGACCTCACCGCCTCCTACCAGGCCGGGTGGTACTCCATCATCTCCCTTCACGGCGGCGGATCGCCTGAGGCGATGAAACGCGAGATCTGGCGCAACTACCCCATCCCGGAGAAAACCCAGCTGGTCGAGAACCTCCTCGACCGCGGGGTATCAGGCAACCGACCACTGTCCAGCCGCCAACCCGGCAAATGCTGCGCCACCGGCTGCCAACCACCCACGCTCGCCGCCCCCACCACCGATCCCAGCGTGTGAGAGTTCTGTTCAAACCTCACCGACCAGCTGGCGGTGCAGATCCAAGGTGTCCGCGACGACCCACACCCGGCTCAGGACGTCGTCGCGAAGGTCATGCACCGCAAGCCCTTGGTAGCTGAGCGCGCGGCCACTGGCCGGGACCCCCAGCAGTGTGCCCCGGTGCGTCGCGGTGAACGTCATCCGCGTCCAGACCTGCTCGCCGGGCATACTCAGCTCGTCCAGCCCGACGGCCAGGTCCGGCATGGCCCGCTGCGCGGCCCGCACATAGGCCAGGAAATCTCGGGCCCCGAAGGTCTGCGTACCCAGCGAGCCACGCCACGCGAACTCCGGCGTCACCATGCCTTCCACCACCGACAGGTCACCCTCGTCGAACACACAACGCCAAAACCGCCGCACAATCAGCTCAGCGTCCACGTCCACGTCCACGTCCGCTCCCCTTCCTCGACGAACACCACTGTAGGAGTCGGGTCGGCCCATCCGTGCTCGTTGCCGACGGGCGCCTCCAGCCTGACACGGTCATGGCGGTGCGGGATCGGTCCTGCATGACGGTCGGTAACCAGGACGGTCCGACGGCTGCCCCACCCGATTCCGCACCGGCCGGACGACGCCCGCTGACCGTCCTGGACCCCATCCTCCATGTCGGTCCTGAATAGGCGGCCTAAACCGACTAAACCCTGCTGGTCGCCGAAATGCTGATCGGGTAAGCCCGCTGCTCCACCGAGGCCAAGACCTGCGAGCGCAGCGCGCAGCGCTCAGCGCTCAAACACCTCGGGGTCGACCCAGAACGCATCTACAACGCCAAGCAGACCTTCGACGAGGGCGAGGACACCCTCCCGTTCTCCTTCGAGGGCACCACCTACACCCTGCCCGTCCGCTACGTGCTCTTCGCCAAGAAGCCCGGCGATGCCGGTAGCCGACGCAGCTTCGTCGCCCACAACGACGCCGTCCTCTTTCTCTCGAACGGCCAGACGCACCACCACTGGACCCCGCAGCAGTTCAAGCTCAAAACCAAGCTCAACGACCGCATCCTCGTGGTGGTCGACACCGACGACCTGCCCATCCGCGTCCGCACCGGCCTGTTCACCGCCGACCGCAGCGAGCTCGTCCGCGGTGACGCCGCCCTGCGTCTCGAGGAGGACCTGCGGGCCTTCCTCAACGACTGGGAAGCCCTGAAGGAAGCAAACAACACTGCCATCCGCGAGGCCCTCACCGGCACGGGTTCCGAGCCCACCCTCGAGGCCGCCCGCAAGATCAGCCGCGCCCTGAACATCCCCGGTGTCGGCTCGTCCGGGAACACCGGCGGCGGCGGCGGGACCAAGACCGGCGGCACCGGAGCAGGTGGCGGCGGGGGCAAGCCCTCGAAGCCGATCGACCTCAAGAACGACCCCACCACCATTACCGGACCCAGCACCGTGCAGGCCGTCATCGGACACACCAGGTCCATCACCTACACCGTCGACGTCGTGGACGAGTTCTTCTACGGACGCGGCCAGCTCACCGTCGACAGTGACCACCCGAACATCAGGGGCGGCCACGACATCACCGTGGGCAAGGGCAACAAGGGCCGTGTCCGGGTCAGCGTCGCCGTCTCCGACACCCTCGACCCGGGCACGTACGAGCTCCGCCTCAGACTCGCGGACTGGATGAAGTCCAGCGGCGGCACCGGGCCCACCCTCGAGCACACCACCAAGATCGAGCTCGTCGAGGAGATCCCCGTACAGGGCAACGGCAGCGGCAAGCCCACTCCCGGAACCGGCACGGCCGGAAGCCCCTCCGAGGGAACCAGCGTCGCACTGGTGTGGAAGGGGCTGGACGACGAGGACTCCTGGACGCGCACCACGGTCGGGGAGATCGTCGACACCCCCGCTCACGTGCTCGCCGAGTCCAACGCCGATTACAAGGAGCTCGCCGTGCTGGGCGAGCAGAACATCCCCACGGTGGTGCTCAACGCCGACTTCACTCCGCTCAAGCAGTACCTCACCGGCCGCAACAAGCAGCTCGACTCCCTGACCAGCCCCAAGGAGCGCTACTCCGTCGGCGTCGGAGTCGGCCTCCTCCTGCTCAAGGCCAGCGCCGACCAGCAGGCCACCACCGACCCGATGAGCGACAAGGTGCTGTCCGCCGCGCAGAACGCCATCGCCAAGGGTGTGCTCGCGGTGATGCCGGCGTTCGACGACCTCACCAAGGCCGCCGGGCTCGACGACAACGAGGCCGACACGGACGGGTAGCTCGACCATCAATCGCGCCGAGGCAACGAGTGGGCCACGAGGGCTCTAGTCACACGGCGAGGTCGAGGGGGAGGTCGGCGATGTCTTTGAGGCGTTTGCCTTCGATCATCATGTCGAGCAGTTCCTTGGTGTCCTCGCCCCCCTTGTCGCGGACGGCGGCGCGCAGCTCGGGCAGGGCGAAGTGGTAGACGCAGTCGATGTCTCCGGTACCCAGTGCGAGCGAGGAGATGCGCACGGGGGTGGGTTCGCCGGTCACCACGACCACGTGGGGTAGGCGGCCTTTGCGGTTGCGGACGAGGTTGAGGGCTTCGCTGCGGGCGTTCTGGGCGCGGTCGCTGCGCAGCGTCCACTTGCACGACACCACCGCGTGAAGGATCGGGTTGGGTTGTACCGATGCTCGCAGCGACGCATGGGTGGCGACGGTGTCGTCGACGAGGAACCGGTGGGTGTTGATCTCCTCGTCGCTGACCGGTGCCCGGGACACGACGACGTCCGGGGCGATCGCGTAGGCGTTGCCCAGAACGGCCGCCAACGACGGGTTGGACTCGACGGCGGCGGCGAGGTCGACCAGGTGTGAGTACTGCTCGTAGCGGACGACACCGGAGGCAGCCCCACGGCTGGGGACCTTGTGCACCGACCACTGCCCCGGGCGCAGGTGCCCGAGCTGAGCGAACGCGGTTTCCAGGAAGGTGGCACATGCTTCTTCGAACTTGCCCCCGGAGGTCTGCCCCGCGGCCCGCTCCCCCTCGGTTTCCACTTTCAACGCGGTCGCGATGTGAGCGGCAAGATTACGGCTCAGTGGACTGCTGCGGTCGGCGTTGCTGGCCACCCCACCGGCATCGACCGACAGTGTCCCCCCGAGCAGCAACCCGGCATGAAACTGCGACCGCTGCTCGGCGAAGTACGCCTCCCCCGGCACACCCACCGTCTGCATCAGCGAGTGCCGGGAAACGGCCACCGACGGGAAGTCCTCCGACAGACCCCATCGAAGCTCACGCGACGGCGGGGACGGGGGTGAGGTGGCGGGCGGTGCGGCGGGTCCGACGCTGGGCGAGGTGCGGTTTGAGGTGCTCGGCGAGGGCGTGGGCAAGACCCACGGGCACGGCGTTGCCGATCTGCTTGGCGATGCCGATCTTGGAGCCGCACCAGCGGAAGTCGTCGGGAAAGCCCTGCAGGCGGGCGGCCTCGAGGTGGGTGATGGGCCGGTTCACCCGGTTGGTGGGGTCGTGGTCATCCCACTGCGGGTGCAGGTACTGGCCCTTCTCGGGCTTGAAGAACTCGGTACGGATGGTCAGCGACGGGGCGTCCCACCGCATGCGGCCCATGACGTCGGTGGTGCCGGTGGGCTTGTTGCGCCAGCAGTTGGGGAGCAGCTCGTCGGGCAGGTCGAATCGGCCACCCCCCGGGGGGACACAGTCATAGCGTTGCAGCGACTTCGCGGTGGGCCGCCGCCCCAGGTGGAGGTCGGTACCGGTGAAGGTCCCGGGAACGTCGGTGCCGTCGAAGCGCCACACCCGCTCCGGCAGGAAATGATCGCGGGTGGCGGCCGGAACACCGTGCAGGGCGTCGCGCACGGTGCGCCACGGGGTGAGGCCGCCGACACCGCCGCGGGCGTGGGTGGGTTCGGGCAGATGCACCGGGCCGACGCGGGAGCCGATGACGATGGTGCGGTTGCGGCGCTGGGCGACACCGAAGTCGGCGGCGTTCAACACCCCGTAGGACAGGCTGTAACCCTGCAGGGCGCCGTCGGCGACGCTGCCCTGCAGGGCCTCGAACTCGCTGCTGGTCAGGAAACGGTCGACGTTCTCGATGACGAAGATCTTCGGTTTGGCCCGCACA
>JAABUM010006304.1_pt1 | contig 11724 bp, 20 predicted proteins | sample 5559161 | NCBI WGS metagenome assembly JAABUM01 (sample SAMN10711868, study PRJNA513369) | rock metagenome | isolation source: Antarctica rocks | place: Antarctica: Victoria Land, Siegfried Peak nord | reverse complement strand
TTCAAAAGCCCCGCTGTAGGGTTTCCGCAGGGTTTTGCTGATGCCGAAGCAGTGGCAGTGCGATGGTCGGCAAAGCGCCTCGCACTATGGCAGGGAGAAGCTGCCCTTCATAAGGTGCACCCCTTCAGCTGCAAACGGACCCGCGCAAAGTCTGCCGCCGGCGCAAGCCGTGTGATGCCAGGCGCCCGATTGGTCAATTCTCCAGACCGCCAAATTTTAGACCAGGCAATGCTAGGGCGGGTGCTTAAAGACATCGTTGAAGGTGTGAGCTCGGCACCATGTCCTGACGCTTCTGCAGTACATACAGGCACGAACAGACTCTGAGCATGAACACCCTGGCAACAATGACTGCGCGGTCATTGATGCGGTATACTGTTTTTCAGACGCATAGTCAAGGTTGACACAGACTATTGTCACAGCTATATAGGTAAACCATACACGCAATGGAGGACACGCAATAAGATCAAAATGTCTGGGTTAACCCCTGCAGAACTGCTGTGCGGGCGGTGGTGCTGGCGGCAACCAAGATTTTGGAGGCGTAGCTGGAACATGCGCATCGCATCGTGGCAGCAAGCCCTGGACATCTCATATCAACAAAACCCTGAGTGACCGTGCTGCAGGGCGGTGGCGCGGCGTGCTGGTGGCCATCAAGATCGTGGAAGCGGAGCTGGACACCGGCGCCGAGGAGGACGGCGCCCGCGAGTCGCTGCTGTCCGCCTCCATCTCCCACCCCAACGTTGTGGTGAGTCCAGTTGAGCTGGTTTCCGCCCTTGTTTTCATTCTTCTCCCTGGACGCTGTTTGGCGACAAGGAGGAGGGCGCCCAAGAGTTGCTGCGATTTGTCTGTGTCTCCCACCCCAATGCGGTGATTAGGTGCGCTCAGACCCTTCGCCGCACTTTCCCCTGGTTCAGTTCTTCTCTGATATCAATCTGCTACGGAGTGTGCTGCACATTGTTATCCGGCGTCCGTGCAGGAGTCGTGTTGCTGCTGATGGCTTCCATGACTTTTATATCTTCCTTTACGGGAATTTCGCAAGATCCGCTTTTGATCTTTCTCTCGATCTTTTCACTCTTCTGTCTGTCTCTCATCCCTCCCGTCTGGCGGGGGAGCCCCTGCCCTATTTCATATCTAGGGCCCCCCCTGCTGACAGAACGCATCCGCAACGACACAGTGATGAATCGGCGTTTGCAGGCGTACGCTTAGTTGACCTGTGCAGTGACACAGGCGTAGGCATCGTTGTGCACGGCAAATCACCCTCGCCAAGACGACCCACAGCTCTGACCAAACCCCGATCACTGCACTCGCAGGCGTGCTACAAGATCTGCCAGGTGCGGACGCCGGGACTGGATGCCATGAACGCCACCTCATCCGAGCCAGGCCCGGCACCCAGCCAGCAGCTTACGGATGCAGACATCGCCGCCGCGCAGGCCGCGCTGGGTGAGGCTCCCGGATATATCTGAAACATCTGAATCACCTGTTCAGCAGCCCAGGGTCTCGGAATGCGACATCGCCTGCCTGCCAGCTGTCCCCCTGGCTGGCCCGCTGGCCGGTGGCCACATAGAAGCTAAGCTAAACCAGCAGCGGCGGCGGCGGCTGGCACTGCAGGGCCTGTGGGGGTCGCGACCCCAGCGCTGATTCTGCAGGCCCTGGCGTCACTGGTGCAGGTGTTTTGGAGCGGCGTGCAGCATGGCTTGTGTGCTGGACCTCAGCAGCAGACACTGTGTCCTCACTGCCTTTGTGTATCTTTCAATCATATGGCGCAGGCCCAAACGCTGAGGAGCTGCCTCCTGCGCCGGTTCCGCCGCCGACGACGCTTGGGGGCAGCCTGCAGGAATTGAGTGCAGAGGCCGCGGGCCTGCAGGTGAGCAGTGGTACCCTCTTCCTGCTTGTGTCTGCTGCGTAGCCCTGTTTTGGCGCCGCGCTTGTCTGGAAGGTCCCGGCAGATTGCATGCATGGCAGCAGCCAGTCTGCAGACTGTGATGCAAGCCCGAGCAGAGGGGATGGCACTATCGCGTGCACTCATCCCCTTGAGGGCCTGTGTCCAGGCTTAAGACCAAGGCATCATGCAGGCTTGTGTCATGCAGGCTTGTGTCATGCAGGCTTGGGAAAGAATGTGTATGCATGGATCTCACATGGGATACTTTGAGGTCTGACACGCATGGACGTTGTTGCTGACTGAATCACTGCCGCGCCCGCCAGGCGTCGTCGCTCAAGCGCGGCAGCAGCAGCGGGGCGACAGCCACCACCACAGAGACACGCAGTCACGACGTTGTGACGCTGGAGGTGCTGGGCACCAACTCCGGCAACCTCGGCAGCCAGACGCGGGTGCGGGGTGCCTCGAAAGCATCGGAGAGTCGTGTTGTTATGATAATAAACGGGACTGATACACCTGATCGAATATAGATTATAATTGTCTTCTCATCTGTGAGCCGCAGTCCTCATCGGTAAGCCGCAATCGACATCTGGAAGTGGACACCTTCGTGCAGGGCGGCACCATTAACACGTGGATGCTGCTGGAGTTTGCATGCCGGGGCAGCCTGAAGCAGGCCACTTTTGTCGGCGCCTCGTCTTGACGCCCTGATTGGCATCTGAAAGTACAAGCCTTCGTGCAGGGCGGCACCATCGAGACGTGGATGCTGCTGGAGTATGCGGACCGCGGCAGCCTGGAGCAGGCCATTCAGATGCGGCGCTTCTACAAGAAGGCGGACGCCACCCTGGACCTGGTGCGTGCCCTTGCGGGTTTCGGGGGAGACGATCTTATCTTGTTTGCCCTGCGATGCGATGTGCGGGCGGCATGCGCCTGCATGGTCTGGGATGCTCGTCAGCATGTGGTCAAGCCATGGAATGGTGGACCTGCAGTCAGTGCATCCGCGCAATTGCCCTGTCTCGCAGCTGCGCTGCCGTGCTTGGATCACATCTCGCCTGAAGCGAACGTGCGCTGAGTCATGTGCCATCTGGACATGCAGGGCTCCATCTACCGCACGCTGCTGGACATCGCAAACGGCATCCACTACCTGCACAGCGTGGGCATTGTGCACGGCGACCTGAAGCCGGCCAACGTGCTGCTCAAGTCCACGGCGACGGACGCGCGCGGCTTCATCTGCAAGTGCGCCGCTGAATGTAGCCTGTGCGGTTGTGTGTGGAGATTGGGGCATAACACTGAAAATGCTCCACGAGCTGCCACGACTCACGCTGCTTGCATGCTGCCGGCCCTGCTCCCTCTCGCCTGCGCAGTCATCCTGCGCTGCGCATCATGCATCGGCCGCTGTCCTGGCACCCACTTTTGCTGTCAATTCCATATGCTTCACCGGTTGTGTCCATCTATAACAGCGAGAAACTGTCGCTGCCATTGTGACCTGCAGACTGGCGGACTTTGGGCTCAGCCGGCTGGTATCGGAGCACAAGACGCATGTCAGCGCCGCCACCATGGTGCGTTGTGAATTCTCACGCTGTGGCGCAGTGTATATGCGGTGGCTGTTGCAGGGCTCAGGGTCGACGTGTTAGCCACCAACTGTCTGAATCTTAGCCGATTCATGCCGTGTTGTGTGTGGGGCATTGCTAGAACAGGGTGCATGCACTGATGGCGCCCCATTCTTGGCGCCTAGCATTTGAGCTGGAAAGGTGTCCAAGTGTCTCCAGAAAACAGGTGGCCAATGGCCATTCCATTGCTGTCACGCAGGGGACGGTCAGCTACATGCCGCCGGAGATGCTGACCGACCAGCGCCTCACCAAAGCAGTGAGGCTTGTTGGCCCGTCTGCAGTTGTGTTCGACCCGTGCAGCCTGACTGAAAGCTTGCAGGCAGCTCTGCACATGCACATTCAGGAACCACCACGCCATATGCATATCCTGTTGTCGCAGCCGTGAGTCGCAGTTGCAGCCGCTTCGAGTCAGCCACTCCGTGTATGATTCGCCGTGAAAACCGACCGACGTCTATGAGTCATCGCATCCCGCCTGCAGGTGGACATCTACAGTCTCGGCATCATCATGGGCCAGCTGCACAGCAGCACGCAGCCGTACTCGGGCATGTCCATGCCGGCGGTGCTGTTTGCCGTGGTTCACCAGGGCCAGCGGCCGGACGTGCCGGACGACATGCCGGACGACTACCGCAGCCTGATGGCGCGCTGCTGGGACAGTGACCCGCGCAAAAGGTGGGTTTCAGAGGGTTGATTATTCGGAAGGTTATATGTATTTTGGGAACTGGCAGTCCTGGGAAGAACAGGCGTTGCCGGGAAGCACAGAATGCTGCCGGGACAGCGAGCCGCGCTACATGTGGGGGCTTGAAGGGGTTCGGGGCAGGTTGGAAGGCGCCTGGAACCTGGAAGTGCCGCAACCTGCATGGTGCATTGCTGGGGAACAGCGAGCCGCGCAGCAGGCGGGGAGCGAGGTTCGAGCAAGGGTCTCCGGGCAGCAGGGAGCAGCCATGCAAAGCGCTGCCCTGCCAGGACCGCGGGCCGTGCGACTGTTGGGGTTTTGTGGCGCTCGCTGCTGCACAAGTCCCAGTCATGCTATCAGAGATGACCTTGATGGTTACTGACTAGCCCCAGAGCACAGAAGTCCGATTCAGAAGCGAGGATGCTGGAGGGCGACATGGTACACAGCAGGAGTCTGCGCCCGCATCATGCTGACGGCCCGCAGAGGCTGTCGTAGTTGTTCCTCACATTGACACTGCTGAGTCCTGGCGCAACCCACTGCCGCATTTTGACGCTGAGTTTCCTCGCCCACAGGCCCACCTGCGAGGAGCTCATTAAGGAGCTTGCCACCCAGGCCAAAGCGGTGGCGGCTCGCGCCGCGGCCCCGCCGCCGCCGCCGCAGGCGCCGCTCACCCAGAAGCGCAGCAACTCCTTCTCCCAGTCCTTCAGGCGCGCTCCTCACATGTATCATTTTCCGCAGCACCCGCTGCAGACGCTGCTGCCGACCACGAACATTCTCACAGTCTGCTGCCTTCCAGCGCACAGCTCCCCTTCCCGGCTGCCGAACGGCACTGGACACGTGTCGCACGTGACGCGGTCTGCTCGAAGCCCATCGCCAGGACCTATCTGCATGGTGCCGGAGGACCCTCAAGCTTACCGGGAACCAAAATCCATGGGTCCATAAGCAATGTGCTGTACTCAATCCACAATGATGTTGTTAATGGCAACGCATCACATTGCATCTGCTTGACATGTTTGAAAGTCGTCCGCACCTGCCGGCAGGGACCTGCTGCCGAAGAAGAAGTCGAGCAGCTCGGACTCGGAGGGGCAGTCGAACTCCGCCGCGCGTCGCGCGGCACTAAAAAACAGCAGCTCCTCCTCCAGCACCAGCCGCCGCTCTGGGACGCCGCCCGAGCTGGAGGTGGGCCAGTTTTGCCATGCGACGCCACCTCGAGGAACGTATGTGTGTCGGATGTCAAAACAGCTTGCCAAAACAGCAGCTCATCCTCCAGCACCAGAGCCACTGCTGCGGGACGCCGCCCGCGCAGGAGGTGCTCACCATGGCAAGGGAACGGCACCCTTACAAGCTAACCGTTCACAGTTTGAACATGAACAAACTTTTTCAGCATCGCTCCTCCTCCAGCACCAGCCGCCGCTCCGGGGCGCCGCCCGAGCTGGAGGTGGGCCAGCATCTGACGGGGCGGTGTTCCAATCGCTCGCATCCTCCAACTTGCGGGGAAGTAGTGATGCCTGAAGTGATGGCCACCCCCGCCAGCCGCTCTTGCCCGCGCAAGGTTTGCATTGGTGTATGCGGCCCAGCGCACGCGTCCTGCCCGCAATACCTCAATGAAACACCAGAGCTGTGGCATTGGCTCTGTGTTGAGCTCCATGTGCTGCTCTGTGCGCAGGACTCTGCGGGCGCGGCGGTCGCGGTGGCGGCCAGCACCGCCACCACATCGCCGCGCGAGTCGGTGGAGTCGCTGCGGGCGGGCACGCCTGCTTCTTCGCGCTCGGAGCCCGCCGACGGCGCAAGCAACGCCGGCGGAGCCGCCGGCGCTGTCCCCCCCGAGTCTGCGGCGTCACCTTTTGCGGCGCAGGCGGCGTCCGGCAGCCCCCCGGGGGACGCCGGCGGCGGGCTGGCCGCGGCGATGCCGTTGTCTGACAGCCAGACGTCGACCGTGTCCGCCGCCAGCACCGAGCTATCGTTCGCCGGCGGCCTGGCCGTCGCAGCTTCGGGCAGCGATGCGTCGTCCCCAGACAGCAGCCTGGACGCCTCCTCGCGGGGCAGGCGGCCCACGGAGGCAGGAAGCAGGAAGCAGGTCGGCCCGCCGTCCGCGACCGGCCCGCAGGCAAGCACCAAACCAACTTGCAGTGGTGGTATGCAGGGCATTGCTGATACAACACAGGTCAATCACTTGGAACTCATGCTCATGCTCACACTGCTTTGTGCTCTTGCGTCACCCTCATGCCTCATTGCCGCAGGCGGACACGCTTTCGGTTGTCGCCGAGGAGCTGTCTCGCGCCGCCAGCGGCAGCTCCTCCTCGCAGCAGCGGCTGTCGCTGTCCTCGGTCGAGCGTGCGCAGTCGGCGATGCTGCCGTCGGAGGGCTTTGCCTTCGACCAGCGGGTGCGCGCTTCCCTATATGAGGGTGTAGTGCGGCTTTCCAGGCGGCAACCCTCAATGCAAGTGCACGCGCCGCACAGCAGCTGGTCCTGGTGCGGTGCTGAGTGCAGTGGCACTCGTGTGGCCTATTTTGATAAGTTTCTTGAAGATGCAGTGGTTTGCGAGATCAGATGCTTCTATCTCAAAGCATCTCCTCGCCTGTGAGCCTGACTGAGCAGTAAACAATGGATGCAGCTGGCCTGAGTGCCAAGTCGCAGTCTTGCTGTGCGCTGCAGGGTGACATCGCAGTAGCGGCCGTGGGTGGCCACGCCGGACGCATCAGAGGCGCCGCGCCGCTGTCACCCTCGGAGGAATTCCTGCAGCATGGTGCCGTGGAGGAGCCCTTGTCGCGGGAGCGCTTCCGCCCCCTGATGGCGCAGGGCAAGTCGCAGGTGCGTGACAAGAGGCCTTCCATCGCTGCCACTGCCGCTCCCCTTTCGTCCAGATCGCTGCCGCATCGCAAGTTTGTGGCGGTATCCTGAAATTGACCTGGGCAAGCAGTTTGACGGTCATGGCTGCGCCGACTTGGAAGCAACAGCGCAAACCCTTTTCACCGTAGGGCGGCACTATCCGCTACAGCCTGGAAGCGCGCCGCCACAACCGCGGCGCGCGCGCCCCGCAGGACGCCAGGCGCTCTGCCGAGGCGCCGCCACGGCTGCAGACGTCGCCTGAGAACACAGCGCCGGACACCGCGGCGCTGGACGGCTCGGCGACGCGGCAGCAGCAGGGGCAGCAGCAGCGGCCTGGCCGCCCGCAGAAGTCGGCGTCGGCGCCCGAGGCGGGGGCAGGCCAGGATGCAGAGCCGCAGGCGCCGCTGCGCGCGCCCAGCAAAGACGGTCGGCCGCCGCCGTCCGCTTCCACAGGTAACGTGCAGACTCGCATTGGCAGACTCGCATTGGGTCGTGTTCGAGTGTTCAAGTGTTCAAGTGATTTCCTGCTGTGCGACCGCAAATGGCGGAATGGCATCTCACCGGCTGCCGCACCGCGTCTGGCATGCCTGCGCTGTACATGCTGGGCGGGGGCACACTTGCAGCTTGCCTGCGGAGAGTGCCCGATGTCGCAGCATCTCGGGAGTCCTGCTGATGCTGCTCTGCTCCCGCGCGCCCCGCAGGCACCGGGCTCATGGCGCCGCGTGCATCATCGCCGCCGCCGCCGCTGCGGTTGTCGCCCTTCGAGGAGGAGCGGCGTCGGCGGTCCAGCGGCGACGGCGGCTGCAGCGGCCGCAGCGGCGGCAGCAGCGACCCGCCGCCAGAGGCTGCGGCGGCGGGCTTGGCGCCGCCGCCGCCAGAGGACGAGAGTTTCGGCGCCGCGGCGGACGCGGCGGTGGAAGCGGTAGAGGCCGAGGCGGAGCTCAAGGCCGCCGCCAGTGCCGCGCTGCACAGCATTGAGTGAGGCAGCTGCGGCGGAGGCGGAGGCGCCGCAAGCGGCCAAGGTGCGCCTTCGGGCGCCTGCGCCTGAGGCGGCGGCGGCCCTTGCCAGTGCAGCGGGCCTCTGGAGACGCAGCCTGCCTCAGGCGGTGCCCGACTGAGGTGGCGCCACAGCTTCTTCGCCCGCCGAGGATGGGGCTCTGCAGCGCACTCTGATTGAGGCTGGCGACCCCGGCCTGGGAGCTAAGCGCGCTGCCCTGCAGCAGCCGACGCCACCTTCTCCAGTGAGGGCTGCGCAGCGCGGGGAGGGGCCTGACGCCACCACCGCCACAATTTTTTTGGTGAAACTTTTCGAAAGGTAGTCTTTGGCATCTTGCAGCACTCTTATGTTTTTGGCAGGAAGGCCTCAAGGGGCGCAGCGCATGTAGCGCTGCGTCTCGAGTGTGTGCCACAGCTGCCGGATGGGATGCCCTCTTCTGCGGCATGCCTGCCAGCAGTGAAACCTAGGGAAACACTCTCTGTCAGGTCAGACATCTGATTTCCGAGACGTCACATTGCAGCGCGTCACACTTCTTGGACTAGTCTATTTCTATGCAGAATTGACCCTCGAGTTGCGCCTCAGCAGCCTTTGTCAGTGTGTTTGCATCAGAGCAGCGCCGTACGTCTTTGTCGTGTTCATCCACCCCGTCTTTCGCTTCACCTTGGGGCTTTCCCTTGAGCGTTGTTTTGTAAAATTCTTCGTCGGCTCATTTGCCCACTTATCTCACAACTGACGAGGAAGAGGAACCCAGCCTCGCACCTGGCTGACATGCGGTGCTGACGCCTTGTACGAGCACATGACATCCACGTGTCTGCTGAAAGTGGGGTGCAGTGTCTATACATGCATGTGCAGCCGCGTCAGACCCCTCCTTTGCTGCCGTCTGGCAAGACCAAAGGTCATCTTCAGCCAGCGCAGCTGACAAATGTGACCAGTTACTTGTGCGCCCGCGCTTTCATTGCCCGCACGTCGATCAGTCTGACCGGAGGAGTAACTATTCATTCGGTGAATTGAGAGTGAGGAAGTCTGCGGAAGATTCACATGCAGACCTCAGCCATATGACGACGAGGCGCACGGCATGAGCAACAGGCCGCAAAAGCCCTGCGAGTACAGCCGATTGGCTCACTGGGCGTGCCTGACCTTTCTGGTGGTGTTCGGTTTAGCGACCTTCCATCGGCAGGCGCTCTGGTCTACCGCTATCAAACTGGTGAGCACGCACGAATTGTGCCATCTCGGCTGAGCTTTGCGGGTCTCACCTTGTGCCCACATGAGCCACCTGCCAAAATGATCGAAACACCGGTCCAGGGTGATGGCAACTGGAGCTGCATATCTCAATCCTCAGTTGCCCCTCTGTGGCTTTTGGATTGCCACCACAGCACCGTGCGCAACAGTCCTGCTTCTGCCTCACTGCCGCTCGGCGGCCACCTCACCCAAAATGCACATTTCCTGTGATTTCAGGCTTGCGGCGTGCACCAGGGGCACAGCATCTGTACTCATCTGCAGCCTTACTACACGCGCGGGAGGACGGACGCAGCCGATCCGTCGCCGAGATGCTGTCGCATGGAGGACTGCCTGCAGCGGTCGACCCGGCGTCATGCGGTGGTCACGTCCCTGCGGAACGACCACTACCTGCCACTGGTGCAGGTGTGCTTTGCCTGAGAGTGTTGCCAGCACAGCGAACGTATTTTCCCAGTGCATGCAGGCCCAACCTTTTGGCGCAACACCGAGCTCCGCGCTGGCGGCATGGCTGGCGCATGTAGCCGTCCGACTTTGCCAGCTTGACGTTGACATCGCGACTGTATGTTGTGTCGCCCTTGCATGCTGTCACCGACACAAATGTGCAAGTTTCCAATCCGTGAGAGGACCCTATAGGACGAGGAACTTCCGCCACCGGATGTGGCGCCGAGGTGACCCACTGGAACCTTAAATGGCGGCCGGAAGCTGACATGCGCTGTCGCTTTGGCAGGAGGTGGCTTGCTCCCTAAACGCCACCAACCCGGGGCTGCCGCTGCTGGTGATGACGGTGGAGGGGGACCTGAGCCCCGGCGTCGCGGCGGCCGCGGCGCAGGTGGCGACATTGGTGCATGTCCCGGACCTGATGTTCCCCAACACCATGCGCGACGGCAGGTGCGGATCGAATGGGCAGTGGCAGAAAACGCTGCTGGTGCCATTGGGCAGTGATGGGTTATGCGATGTGATATGCGATAGCATACCATGCACATGCATGCACACACATGCACATACATTGCCCATGCATGCCCAGGGTGGAGGCAGCAGGTCTTGGAGTTCAGGCATGACTGGTGCGCGCCGCAGGTACGCGCTGAACTGGCTGAAGATTCGGGCGTGGGAGTGGGAGGACTGGGACGCGCTGCTGCTCATCGATGCCGATACCACCGTCACAGGCGCGCGACACTGATGCCGCTGGACAACCACTTTTCCAGATGTGAACTTGTCATGACCATGGCAGCTTCTGGTGGTTGCTGTGTTTGCATGCTGTAGTGCATGGCGCTGCATGCATCGCGGCTTTGCATGCATCCCTGCTTCTGTGCATGCATTCACACACTGCACAGCTGGACAGGGCGCCTGCATGCGTCGCACGATCTGGCCGATCCATCCCACCGTCTCTGATCAACCAAGACTGGCGCCGCTGGCCCCAGTCGCCTATGTCTGCAGTGCGGCCCCAGCCGGGGCTGGTGCCTGATCCAGTGTGTCTCTGCATTGCAGGCGATGTCAGGCACATCTTCGACCTGCCCACTGACTTTGCGACGGTTCTGGACATGGACAAACGTGTGCGGAGGTGCGGCAAGTCATGGCAACTGCAAGATCGTACGAAGACTGGCTCCAACTGATGTCACAGTACTTGCTCTGTAACACACACGAGTACAGATGGTGCTGCTGGCGGTGCTTCACATCTTGCTGATGCCGTGTTCGGCAAGTGCGCCGCCTGGTGAGGCTGCAATCTCCTTGACTCCCTGCACTTTCTGTCGTGTGCAGGTACAGCGCCCTGGGCTCGGCGCAGGGCGGAGTGCTGTTCTTGCGGCCCTGCGCGGCGGTCGCAGCGCACATGGCGGGCCTCGCGGCGGGCGACGAACGCCTCCAGTTCCGCGTGGGCCACGCCGAGCAGGACTTTTTCAACTGGTGCGGCGGCGGCGGCGGCGTGCATGTCCCTGAGGATTCGAGGCTCCATCAAACGCCGCGAGTCTGACTGCCACTGTGGACCCGCTGTCGGCGTCATGCATGCGGGCTGTCTGCAGCCCGGGCCGCTGCGGCTTCTGGGGTCGGCTAGCAGGCACTGCTCAAGGGGTTGAAGTCAGTGTGATTACCACGCACCATCGCCCTTGCGCATTGGAAATGCCGAGCCAGTCTCGTCCGCCTGATCAGCCTGAACCCCGGCAATCCGCCGGCCGCAGGTACTTCCGGCACTCCCGCATGACGCTGCCGCTGGCGTACAACGCCATCGCGCATTTACTGGCCAATGGCACAACGCTGCCTGACGGCTCGGCGCCACGTATTGTGCACTACACCTGGCACAAGCCCTTCCGGCGGGATCTCGGCAAGCCAGGGCACCAGCTGCTGTGCCGCGGCCGGCGGTGAGGCCAATCTCCCGCCAGCGGCAGAGGCTGCTGGATGCCGTGGTGCAGCTGCAGCTGTGGCAACGGCGGCGGGTGCGTCGGCAACAGCCTGAAACGCAGCCTGCAAACGAAATTGAGGGGGGGGGGGGGGGGGGGGGGGGGGGCAGGGGTTAAC
>JAABUM010006300.1_pt1 | contig 11734 bp, 15 predicted proteins | sample 5559161 | NCBI WGS metagenome assembly JAABUM01 (sample SAMN10711868, study PRJNA513369) | rock metagenome | isolation source: Antarctica rocks | place: Antarctica: Victoria Land, Siegfried Peak nord | reverse complement strand
CACAACCTGGTCAAGATCGCAGCCCTGGCCAGCTGATCGAGCCAGGGAGGGAGTCCGACCCATCCTGGATCGGGCGCCGCCATCCCCTGACCTCAGCCCAACGAGTTCTTCAGGTCGAAGTAGCTAGTGCCGCTTCAGGCAACCTTTGCCCTCTTGATGGTCTCGGCCTTTGTGACGACCTCGCGGAGCCGCGGGTGGGTCGCGGCGTGCCGGTTCCGCCAGGCGATGTAGCGGCGGATCACGCTGGCTTGCTCGGCGTGGCTGTTGTGCTGGCCGCCCGCGCCCCGGTGTGGGATCTCAGGCAGCCCGGGCGAGTCCACTGCCCGAAGGCCGGTTAACAGAGATGCGGTTAAGCCACGAACCGTAGAAGGGGACGTAGGCGAGTTCGACGTTGTTGTCCGAGGCCCACTGTCCGACGCGAGCGTCGGTCTTGGTGCAGCGGTGCGGGCTGAAGTTGTCGAGCACGATCGCGAGCCGAACCTGCTTGGGGTGCAGCGACCGTAGATAGCGGCAGAACGCCAGGAACTCGACCCGACCCTTGCGGGTGGTGACGTGGCCGTAGAGCTTGTCGCGGGAAAGGTCATAGCCGGCCATCAAGTGCCGGACTCCGTGCGGGCGGTTGTAGGTCACCCGCCGTCGCCGCCGTCGCGGGGTGTCCTGCTGACCCTTGCCGCTGGCCTGGGGCGCCCACTGCTTGCCCGGGTGCGGCATCACGTTCAACGGCCCGAAACTCGTCCATGCAAATCACCACGGCCGGGTCATCCGGGCCGGGCTCAGCCCTACCGTCGGCGATCGCATACAGCTCCAGCACCCGGTTCTTTTGACCTCGAAGTCCGGGTCGGTGCTGGTCTTCCAGGTCTTCACGGCTTCCAAAGCTGACACCCTCCTCGCGGAGCAGCAGGCGCAGGCCCTCATGGCTGACGTCGACCACCCCCTCGGCGACCAGGAAGTCCGCCAACTTCGGCAGGCTCCAGGTCGAAAACGGCAGACCATGATCGGCCGGTCGGCCCAGCGCAGTCTTCTTGATCTTCTGGCGCTGGGGCAGGGTGAACTTCGGCGGACGCCCGCCGCCGTACTTGGAACGCAGCGAGTCGAAGCCGTCGGCGTTGAAGTTGTGGAGCACGTCCCGGACGCGATCGGCACTGGCAAAGGTGACCTTGGCGATCGCCGGCACGTCCATGCCCTGGGCAGAGAGCAACACCATCTGCGCCCGTCGCCACGTCACTACCGAGCCACTGCTTCGACGCACGATGCGCAGCAGCTTGTTGCCCTCGTCGTTGGTGATCTGCCGGACCTGCACACGAGTCACCATCTCGCATCTCCTGGGGGAAGTCAGGATCAGACAAGACAAGATCAGTCGATCAAGCCCCCACGAGGTGAACCCTGACCGGCGTGTCGCTCACAGGGCCAAGGTTGGCAGCAGCGGCACTAGCTGGACCCCGCGAAGACCCCGGTCGCGAAGCCCGCGCAGAAACTCGGCCGGGAACGGTTCGTTCTCGCTGTCCCCAACGTCGCAGCCCAGCACCTCGCGGCGCTCGTCGCCGGATACGCCGGTGGCGATCACCACGGCCTGGGACACGACCCGGGAGTTGATCCGGACCTTGGGAAAAGGTGGCGTCGAGGAACGCGTAGGGAAACGCCTGCTCGCCGAGGGGGCGGGAGCGCCAGGTCGCGACGTCGGTGTCAAGGCCGGCGCAGATCCGTGACACCTCGCTGCGGCTGATGCGGGTGCCGCCCAGTGCCTCCGGCCAGGTCATCGACCCGGCGGGTCGACACGCCTTCGTCGTAGGCCTGCATCACCACCGCGCGGGGCGCCACTTCGATCCGGCGGTGGGGCCCGAGCAGCGCCGGGAAGAACGACCCGGTCCGCACCTCGGCAACCTTGACCGTCAGGTCCCCGGCGGTGGTGGTCACCGTCTTGGCCGGTGACCGTTGCGCTGGGTGCAGCGAGTGGCGGTCCGCTCATGCCGGTCGGCACCGACGTGGGCGGTCGCCTCCGACTCCACCAGGGCCTGCAGGATCGTGTTCAGCAGCGGCTTGGACAGCTGCGGCATGCTCCGCGATTTCGGCTGCCTGCGTCACCCGCGTTCGTGCTTTCACGCTCATCCCGCCGCGAAGGACTGTTCAGCCCAGTAACTTCACGGCCTCGTCAGCGGCGGCGAGGTTGAAGTCTTTGGGGTCGAAGGGCCTCCCGACCCACTCGAGAAGCTCGGTGTGCTCTGGGTGCGTCGGGTCGTTGATCGCCTGCAGCAGGTTCTGATAGCCCCACGGGCCGCCGCAGTCGTCGGGTGGGCAGGCACCTTTGCCTGCCAGGCAGGTCGCAGAGCGCTGCGGCGCGAGCAACTCTTCCACGACCAGCACATGGCGCCAGTCGTCGCCGAAGTCGTAGGTGTAGGCGAGCTGGTCGCCAGCGGCATGCACGACCTCGTGCAGTCGGGTTCGTTCCTCCCGCAGGACCGCATCACCGAAGTCCCAGCCAGGGTCGGGCTGTCCCCAACGCTGGCCTCCGCTGGTGAACTCGTGTAGGTGACCGCCGCTCCAGCCCATGGACGCCTGTACAGCGGCGTGAACCTTGTCCAAGTGCCAGAAGCCCGGCAGGATCAGGCGCCGCCACACCGGCGGCTTCACATCCCGCAGCGTGACCTTGACGCGGTAAGCCGGTACCTGCGCGAGCCTGGACACGCCCCGTTCCTACCAGGGCCTGAGTTACCCAGCGCGCCTGAACCGGATTTTGGTGCGCTTGCTGAGGGGGGTAGCTCGGTGCCCCTCGTGGGGTGCGCCGCGCCTGGCCCCGCTGACATTGTGGCGGCCGGACAGTTGCCGTTTGAACACCACCGCTGCTCACGGAGGTCTTGTCGGCGCTCTAGCACAGCACCTGCCCCCCGGGTGAGCCGACGGACAGCAGCCCGACGTCACTGGCCTTCACTGACCTCTTGCCACCGCCTGCCGGTCGGGATTGTGCCGACCCGAGCGATGAGCCGACGATGCCGCCCCTTCACAACGGGCTGGTGGTCATCTCCTCGGTGGTGTCGACAGTCACGCAAGTCTGCCCAGGACCGGTCGTGTCCGCGCTGGCTGCCCGCGGCAACAGCAACCCCGCCATGGGTGCGGAACCGTCAAGCCGGCAGCTCGTTGGCCCGGACCCGCTGCCGCATCACCACCGCGGGCACACCCGTCCGGCAGCACGGTCGTCGCAACCAGCCCGGACGTTCCCCCGCCGGCGGGATCCGCAACCACTAACTGTCGCCCCTCACCGCCCACGCCTGACGGTCGTCAGCAGCTCCGTTCTCTGTACGCTGGCCGGGCGGCGCCGCACCGCTTGCCGTCGGTGGCTCCACCTACGGCGCTGTGGGGCAGCAGCCACCGAGACGCCGTCTCTCACCAACGCCGAGCCCAGCGACGCGCTCGGCGCCGCCTTGTGCAGCAATCAATATCAGACTGACCGGGGCTGGACTTGGCGCGCTGAGCCCTGGAGTAGACGCTGCGCAGGAGGGTGTGCTGGGCCCGTGGGCTCTATGGCCGTTCCCGAGCTGCTGGTCCAGGCTGCTCACCCGCATACCCATAGCGCCCCTGCCCCCCAGTGACCGCTGCCTGAGTACCCCGGCGAGAAGTGTCAGGCTGAACTCCGAGACCTCCAGGCCTGGGCGTCCATCAACAGTTCAGGGCCCTAACCTGACGCTTCTGACGTCAGGCGCCTGACGTCAGGCTGGGGTACACGCAGCCAGACGCAGGGCCCCGCCGGGGGCATGCCGGTGGCTTAGCGCACGATCCTGCGCCACTGCTACTTCGACCCCGTCACGGCCACCAGCTCGCGCCCAAACGCGACGAGAGTCGCTCAACGTCGTAGACAGCCGAGGGCGAGAGGCGCGCGAGGTGCGCATGCTCGTCGCGCATCGGCTACGGGGCAGGAGAGTCACCGGCGTCCCTGCCGCGGGCGGCCTGCCGAGCCAGGCGTATCAGCTCGGGAAGCGCATCCTGATCCTTTGGCCGGTTCGCCGTCGCTTTGCTCGTGATCACGTCTTGCAGCGCGGCCACGCGGATCGTGAGGCCATCCACGACGTGCTCGCGTGCTCGGCCGATCAGATCGGCATAGCCCGCCGGGAATCCAGCGGGTGAGAACGTCAGATCGAGGTCGCCGAACTGGCTGCGCAGGTTCAGCATCGTCATCCCCATCAGCGCCGCCGCGCTGGTGTCGAACGGCAGGCCCTCGGGCAGCTCGTCCACCCGGATGCCGGCTTTCAGCTCGCGCAGCGCGGCCGCCAACCGCGTCAGGTTGTCCCTGGTCGTAGCAGGCGCGACATCGATGTCCTTGGTCGGCCGCACCGCGCCGTGCACGTTGGCTGCGAAACCGCCGACCACCACATACTCCACGTGGTGGTCATCAAGCACGCCGAGCATGGCGCGAGGCTTGAACGCCGGAGCGGTCACCGCCGCGCGCCAGCTTTCAACGCCGCGAGGAACTCATCCTGAGCCTGCGTCTGCTCCTCCCGTTCGGCAGGGGACAGTCGGGCCTCGGCCGCGTCCAGCACGTCATCGTGGGCGTCGTAGGGAGCCAGCGCGATGCGCGGTTCCAAGTCCACCGCAGCAAGGACGCGGGCCAGCAGCGGCAGCGAGGGCTGCTGAGTGCCAGCCTCGATCCGCGCCACGGTCGACTGCGGAACGCCGGCCAGTGAGGCCAGCTCCCGCTGCGTCAGATCCTTCTCGGCTCGTGCGCGCCGAAGCAGGTTGCCTGCGAGCCGATCCACGTACCGCGCAGTCGTCGGACCCAACGTCACCATGCCCCGACGATAGCGTATTACGTATCAGGCGTCGCGACCCTCTACCCAGCCGTTGAAAGGCCCCGGCTTGGTCATCCATCCCATGTCCTTGAGCGAGTCCTTAGCGAGGGAACGCGCCGTGGATCAGGGTGTAGGTGATCCACGGGACCGGCCAGAGCAGAGCCAGGCCCACGGTGCGTGCCTCGATGCGAGGGCGGGGGCCGAACATCAGCCAGCCGAGAACCATCATGATCGGCACGATGTAGTGGAACACGGTGTTGGCAACCGTCTCCCGCCAGCCGTGCGGCTCGTGGATTCTTGCCAGCACGGTGGCGTAGACGATGCCGGTGACTGTGATGCCGAACAGCGATGCCAGGCGCACGGGACGCCATCGGCCGCCGTCACGGTCGGGAGCAAGGGCCAGCACGGCGCAGGTCACGCCGCTCAGGATGTTGCTTTGGACGGTGAAGAAGCTCAGGACCCTGACGATCCGGCTGGCGAGCGGGGCACCGGCAAGGGTGCCGACGGCGTGTGCTCGGGGAGTGCCCGGCACGTCAACCGCGATCCAGAGCTGGATGACGAAGGCCACCAGCACTACTGCGGCGATCCCCGCCCACCAACCACGGGCCGTCGTGCGAGTCACTGTCACTCCCATTCGCCGGGTAGCCGGAGCGTAGAGGCAGTGGCGCCGCCACGAAGAAGTGGTTCCGGCGGCCCGCCAGCCGTGGCGACGTTCACCGCGGGCCGGGTCGGTAGTGCCGCCGCGAGCGGGCGCGGTGCCGCAGCAGCACCGCACCCGCTGACGAGCAGGTGCCAGGACAGACAGGCGGTGCCGACGGGCCGGTCGGTGGACCCGTCGTCGATTCATGGGCCGCGCGTCCGCTCGGTCTGTCCAGCCCGGCAGGAGAGTCAGGCTGCGGTGCTGTGGTGCGGTTCGCCGCTGCCGACCTCGGCGGCGGGGATTGTGGCGCTGGCCAGGGCGAGGGCGGCGTTGCGGCGCTTGAACACCAGCGCTGCGGCGACGGGGATGGCTGCGAGGCCGGCGGCGCGCATCCACGGCTGGTTGGCTTTGTGGCCCAGGGCGGCGTCCAGGCTGAGCTGGCCGGGGCCGCCAAGGGCCAGGGAGGCGGCGGTCAGGGCCAGCACGGCCGGGTACTCATAGCCGCCGGACTGGGCAAAGAAGCCGTTGTCCTTGTGCATCGAGGCGGCGACGACCATGGTCCCGGCGGCTGCGGCCCCGGCTGCGGGGGTGGCCAGGCCCAGGGCCAGCAGCGCACCGCCGCCGGCTTCGCCGGCGCCGGCGAGGGCTGCGTTGAGCTTGCCGGGGGTGAAGCCGACCGAGTCGAAGAACCCGCCGGTGCCGGCGAGGCCGCCGCCGCCGAACCAGCCGAACAGCTTTTGCGTGCCGTGGGCCATCAGTGTGCCGCCGACCCCGATGCGCAGGGTCAGCAGGCCAAGGTCGCGTGCGTCTGTCGTCATGTGTCTCCCCGAGAAAGTGGTTGTACGTTCAAATACTACAGCCACCGGACAGCGGTCTGCGACACGTCGGCAGGCCTGCACAGGCCGACCGAGTCGACCGCTTGCCCTTACCCGATGTTCCGTGCCCGCCTTAGAACTACTGTGAGTAACCATGGTGGCGGAGGGGGAGGCCGTCGAGGGCGTCGGCTCCCGGCTGCGGCGCGCCCGCCAGCAGCTCGGTCTGGCCCTACGCGACCTGCCGGGCTTGACCGGGGGAGTGCTCACCGCTGCTGCGGTCGGCTCCTATGAGCGCGAGTACCGCTGGCCAACGGTCGAGCGCTTGGACGTGTTGTGCGGCTACTACGGGGTGCCGCTGGTCGAGGTCCTGACCGGCCAGCCAGGACCCGCCGTCCACGACGGCGCACCAGGGCGGACAACGGCCGCCGGCGATGCGGGCACGGCGCGGGAGATGAGGGCGCTGCGCAGGCTCACCACCTCGGTGACCCACCGCCGGGCCGGGCCAGCCCGTCAGTCCGCGAGCACGGGGATGCCGCGGCTGCGCCACGGGGACCTCGAGGTCCTCGCGGTGGTCCTGGACACCAGCGCCGCCAGGCTGCGACGGCTGGCCGCACAGAGCACCGCGCCGGTGCCGGCAGCCGCCGCCGCCGACGCAAACGGGACGGAAATGCGGGGCTGAGCTGCACAAACACCTATCGCCGACAAGGGTGCCGTCGTGGATCAGCTTCGCGTTCACGATGACGTCGACCGCCATCAGCATGAGCAGGTCGAGAACCCACGGGTGCCGTTCGTGTCAGCGGCGCAGGGCACACCCGGGGCCGGGCACGAGGCCCTTGCTCTTTGTCGGCGCCGGTCCCGGTCGGCGGCTGCGGCGTCCCGTCACAGGCTTGGTCAGAGGTCGCGCGGCGCTTGAGCAGCACGGCTGCGGCCACGACCGCGGCCGCTGCCCAGATGCACATGACGCCGAAGCCCGTGCGTGCACCCAGCGTGCCCAGGTCGGGCTTGAGGTTGGACAGGGCGCTAGCACTTTGTGGTACCGGGCGGGCACACCCCGGCCGTTTGATCAGCCGGGTTGCTGAGGGTGTTCGCAACGACCGCCCCGGGCTGCTCATGGTGAACAAGGCCCCGCCGCCGTCGTTCTATCGACGGTGCACGCGGGCAACCACTTCCGGTGCTCTGCGCTCAGTCCAGCTCGACCATGAAGTCCCAGGTCACCAGCGGCTTGCCCGCCGGCTGCCAGGTCAGGGTGGTGTGGCCGGCCGGGAAGACTGCACTCAGGCGCAGCGTCGCCGGGTGCCCGGGGACGCTAGACGACGAAGCGCGGTCGGCCCGCAATGGGATCCTGTTCTTGGCCTCGTCCAGCGCGAGGAAGCCAGCCGCCTGCACGTCGAGGCGGCCGCTGTCTGGGCGAACCGTGACGGTGAGCGTCCCGGGCGCTTGCTGGACCGGCGCCTGGCCAGCCGCCACCGCGACGGGGCTGAGGTCTGGTCCGGCGGCATCCACGACCGTGACGCCGCCTGCGCGCCGGACCACAACGGGCTCCCCCGCCGCCACCAGCTGGTAGTGGCCGTCTGAGACGACCGGGGTGGCCAGGACCTGCGGCGGCGCGGTAGCGACCGGATAATGCCCCGCCCCGGGTGCTACGGCGTCGTTCGACCGGGTGCCACCGCACCCGATAAGGACCAGCACCGTCACCGGCATCAGCACCGCGAGCGCCCGGAGGCCGAAGCAGCGGCGAACATCACCCCGGCCCCCGCCGACGGGTGCTCGGGTCATGGCGCCCCGTTGATCGGCTCGGATGACACGGGCTGCTCGCGGTCGGCCAGGCTGGCCTGGGCCGCGTAGACACCTCCTGCACCTGAGGCACGCGGACCGATGACCTGCGCGCGCCGGTTGTTGTAGACGTCCGGCCCGAACGGGCGCAGGCCGTCCGCTGCTGCGTAGCCGAGGTGGCCCTTGCCGTCCGTGCCTCCGCTGGTGATGCCGAACAGGTCCTCGATGGAGCGCAGGTAGCTGAAGTGGTTGTACGGCTGGTCGGTGACCGACCCGGGGGTGATGAACGGGCTGATCAGCACGCTGCCCACCACGCCGCCGCCGGGGGTGGTGTCCTGGTTGAACGCCTGGAAGCCAGGCTGGGTGGTGTTGGGTCCATGCAGCTCGTTGCAGCAGGCGACGACCGACTGCGCGGTGTTGGCCGAGTTCTGCACCGGCGTACCGCTCGGCAGCTGCGTGTTGGTCGATCCGGTCGAGGTGCCGAGGGTGGCGTCGGGCTGGTAGTCCTTGTCGGCGATGGAGTTGCCGTACTGCTTGTACGGCGGGAACCCCTCGTCGAACGTGACGTCGATGAGGCCGCCCTCCTGGTACGCCGGCGAGGACATGATCGCCGGGATGACCTGCTGCAGGAACGTGTCGGCCGCCTTCAGCCCTCCCTGATGGTCGGCGGCCGGCTTCTTCAGCCCGGTCAGGGCGTTGGAGCCGCCGGACAGGTTGTCACCGACACACGTCGCGTCGTGGGCGTCGCTGCAGTTGTTCGGTGTGATGAACGAGTAGGCCGGGGTGGTTCGCGCCGACTTCAGGTCATTGAGCAGGTTCTTCGCCAGTGGCACCACGTGCCGGGTGCAGTCCTTGGTGTCGAGCAGGCTGTGAAACCACGGGAACGGGTTGTGCTTGGCCACGTACTGGTCGTCGGTGGTCGAGAACTTCGGTGTCCCCGGGGTCGCGTACGGGCCCTCCGCGCTGCCGGGGTCGTCGACCGCCGGGCCGGGCGCGGCGCTGTGCGGGTTGCCGCACGTCGCCCCCTCCCGGGCATGGTCGTTGCCCAGGTCCTGCATGTAGCCCCGGTAGCTGACCCCGGCGGCATCGAACTGGTTGAACAGCGTCTGCACCTCACGTGGGAAGACACAGCCCGGCTGCGGCGAGCCGGCGTTGTAGATCCCGTCCGCCTTCTTCGCGTCGTTGGCGATCTTGTACTGCCCGTCGGCCACGCGCTGCACCGGACCGGTCTCGTTGTACAGCGGGCAGTCGTTCTGCGGCCCTGGGGAGGTGGCCTGCCCGCTGACCATGGACAGGTAGTTGCCCTGGCTGAAGTGGCTGGTGCCGTAGTACTGGCGCTCGAGCACCCCGTAGGTCGGCAGGGTCTTCCACAGGTAGGAGTTGTTGTTCAGGCCGGTGAAGGACGCTTCGTAGGACTTGTTCTCAAGCACGATGGTCCACACGTGCTTGATCTTCGGTGGGTGGTAGCCGGCGACCGCTGCCCGGTTCGTGCTGCTGGTCGAGTCCTGCCTCAGCGCGGCGAGCGCGGGGCTTGCGACGATCGTCGTTGCGGTGACGGCGGCTGCCGATGCCGCCAGGATGACGGTGCGGGCGCGCGACGGGCGGCCCAACGTAGCTCTCATGGTGCTGACCTCACCAGGTGCGTGCCGAGCGGTCAGTGACCTGCAGGTGAACAGCCGGTGGCTAGCAGAATTGGCCCCCCGCGCTACTTGTGCGAGTTCAGCTTGTGCTCACCTCAGAGGCGGGTCGCCTTCGCGGATCGCCAGGGCCGCGGCTGGCAACCGGGCGGCTCGACGTTTTGATGACCGGTGATGGCCACCGGGCAGCGAGCAGGTCGTACAGGCCGAGGATCTCGAGCCAGTCGGTGTCGTCGAAGGTGGGCTTTGGGCGTGGACGGCGGGGACGGCGGCGACGGCGGCGGCTTGCGGCGCGTACCTGCTCGGTGGCCGCGTGCGCCTGCCTCGCCGACGAGGGCGACACATGCGGCTGAAGTTGCAGAACGATCGTCAACGAGCCGGGCCGCACAAGCTGCTCAGAGCACCTCCTGACGCGTGTCCACGGGGCTTACGGCGGTCGCGGCTGGGCCGACAGAGGGCACATAGCGGGTCGCTCTGGCGTTGAGTGCACACGCACGGACTCGCCGGCAACTTTCGACGGAGATCATGGCTACCGACTACGACACCCCCCGCACGACTGACACCGCTACCGAGCACGACCAGAGCCTGGAGACGCTGAAGGCTCGCCGCGCGGAGACTACGGCCGATCTCGGCGATGACGCTGATCCGCTCGAGGCCGAGTTCGACCTGCCCGGGGCGGACCCCTCCGGTGAGGATTTGACCATCCGGGTGCTGCCCGCCCAGGTCGACGAATTCACCTGCACCAGCTGCTTTTTGGTGCAGCACCGCAGCCAGCTGGCGGATCAGGGCCGAGGTGTCTGCCGGGAGTGCACAGCCTGAGGCCCTAGCACCCGGCGCTGTGGGGCTTGTCAGAACGCGCTACCCGAGCGGCGCCCGCCTAGCGGTGCTCAGGGTCCGGTCCACACCGCGTTCCGCCGGGCTTGGTGCCCGCACAGGTCGCACTCCCACAGGCTTGAGCGGTCCCACGCGGCGTCGCCTACGACGCTGATCGTTCCGCCGCACAGGTGGGTCTCGTGCCGGACCCGTTGGCCCATCTTGGCCCGAGGCGGCAATTCCGGTACAGCCGCCCGCCCGTCAGTCGTACCCGCGGGGTCGCTCAAGATGGGGTCGGGCAAATCAACGTCAGCACTCATGGATTCACTGTCTCTCAGCATCCGCAGTGCTGTCGATGCCGGGCAGCCACGGGCGGGAGCACGCTGCCTTGCTGTTCCATTTCCTTGCCGCGACGAAGACCATGCCACCATGCCGCCTCGTGACGGGGGCAGCCGTGAGCGTCCTCAGGCGTCCCGCTACGACGAGGGCGGGGGAGGGACAGCTGTCACTGCTGGCCGGCATCCTCACCGAGACCGACCGACCGGGCGGTGCTCGAGCTCGCCCGCGGCCCCGGCCTGCGGGCACGGGTCGCCGACCGGGCGCAGTCGGTGTTGGGGCTGAGCCCGACCCGCTACTTCCAGCTGCTGGGCCGGCTGCTGGACCGTCCCGAAGCCGCCGACGCCGAACCGGAGCTGGTCGCCGGGCTGCGGGCGGTGCAGGACCAACGCCGCCGGCTGCGCGGGAGCTGGTAGCTCCCGAGCCTGGCTGACCGGCGCTGAACTCTGCGGGGGGCTGGACCAGCGGTCGTGTGCTGACATCCGGCTGATTCGGACAGTGCGGCCGATGTCGGCGCACGACACTCCCGCTTGGCATGCGTCGGCCACCGCAGCGTTCAGCCGGCCTGCGCTCTGGTCGCTCACAGCGGCTGCACCCGCGGACCGCGCGCCGAGCGAATCCTTCGGCCCACGAAGCGGGCCTCCAGTTCCGGATCGGGCGGGGGGAAATCGAAGCGCAGCAGGTTGCCTGCCCGGGTGTACCCGGCGATCCGACGAGCCGCCACGATGAAGCCGCCGACGTCAGCGACGGCGACGGCGTAGTCAGCCGCGCAGACCCACCACCCACGCCAGGCGTCGTCGAGCTGCGCCTGGCTAAGCCCGGATCCACCGATGATCTTGAGGTGCTGACGGCGGGTTGAGACGCGAAATGCCCTTGCACGCTGGGACGATCTGGTTTGTCTAGGACCCGATCAGCACCGACGCGAAGGGCATCTCGCGGATG
>JAABUM010006299.1_pt1 | contig 11735 bp, 9 predicted proteins | sample 5559161 | NCBI WGS metagenome assembly JAABUM01 (sample SAMN10711868, study PRJNA513369) | rock metagenome | isolation source: Antarctica rocks | place: Antarctica: Victoria Land, Siegfried Peak nord | reverse complement strand
CGCCTTTCGCGTTCACTGCGCTGCGCCATGGATGCAGAAAAGTGGCCGGTCCCGCCCGTATAAACGGGCGGGACCGGCCATTCGGTCCGTAGGAACGGCGCGTGTTAGAGCAGCCCCTGGCTCCGCAATGCGCGGTAGAGGGCTTGCGCGAACCAGACGCGCGGTGCGGGCTGGTCCCACTTCGTGAAGTTGCCGGTCTCGGGGAAGTCCGGCACGCCACCGAGCTTCTGCGTGTAGTACACGTAGGTCACGATGTCGCGGCGATCGGCCTGTTCGGCGGCGCTGCCATTTGGCAGATTCGGGAAGTACGCGGCATTGTCCGGCTGCTGGACCCAATAGCCTTTTTGCTGCATCGCACGGCTGATGAAGAGCAGTACCTGCTCATAGAGGACGGGGCCTGTCGGACTGAAGGTGCCGTCACCGAAGCCCTTCGCCACCTTGTACACGGCAAGGGTGCTGACATTCCGCCAGAGTGCGGCATCGACCGAACCTTGATCGGTGAACGACGTATCGAACCGATCGAGTTCCCACCCGGAGGGGCGGGTGATCAGCGCGGCCATCTGCGCGCGGAGGGTCACGGCGTTGGGACCGAAGGTGCCATCGCCGTTGCCTCGGATGTAGCCGCGCAGGGTCAGCTGGCGAACCTGCTCGACGATGCTCGGGAGGGGCTGCGACGGATCGTTCGCCTGGGCGATGTCGACGGGGAGGTCGTTGAACGGCTGGAGGGAGCGCTGCACCAGACCGAGGGTGTAATCGAAGTAGAGCTGCCCACCCCCCGGCTCGCCCGCATGGCACGAGTCATCGGACTCCCAGACCCGCTTGATCCAGACGAACGCATCGATAACAGGCTCGCCGGCCTGCGTCGTCGGAGCGACGCCGAGCGCCCGCCCACGCGAGTTGCAGTAGCCGTCGTTGCCTGGGCCGAGGCCGTTGCGGCTGGTGTCCACGACGAAGTGCTTGCCGCCGAGCGCGTTGCTGATCTTCAGACCGTAGGCGACCGTCGTGCTGGTGTAACGATAGACGGTGGCATTGAGGAAGAAGCCATCCGCCTGGGCGACGTTGCTCTGCTGCAAAACCGACACGATCTGATTGACAGTCAAGCGATCATCTTCGCCACCATCGATGTAGACGCTGGCGTTCGGATTCGCCTTGAAGGTGCGGACCGCATAGGCGATCAGGGCGTAGCGCTCGCTCAGCGCGGCCCCGCTGAGGCAATCGGTCACGGTCAGGCCGTCCGGCTCGACCATCAGGATCACCTTGCGCTGCCCGATGATCGAGGCGATCTGATCGATCCAGGCGCGATAGGCGTCGCCATTGGCCGCCCCGTTCCCCTCGCCGCAATTCAGCTTCGGAACATTGTAGATCGCCAGGATCGGGATCCCGCCCGCATTCGCGAACAGGTTGATACGCTGGTCGATGTACTGGCGTAAAAAATTCGACTGCGCGGCGACGACCCAATCGACCGATTGTTGTTTCGCCACGACATCGAGGAGGGACGCATCGCCAGGGCGTGAATTGCGCCACTCATTCGCCTTCTTTGCCACCGGGGAGTCTGGATCCGCATACCATTTGATACCGTCGAAAGGGTCAGAGGCGGCACGCGCACCACGCACGCCGAAGCCTTGCACCATCACCGATAGCAGGAGCGCCGCGATCAGCCCCCCGACCAACACCCTGCTGAACTTACCAGATCGTTTCATGGAGCAGGCTCATCCTTCCTTCCGCCCCTGCGATAGGGGCGGATACAGCAAAGCAGACGTCCCGCCCGTAGCACGCAGGGTTAACAATGCATCTTTCGCTCAGTACGGCCCAATACTACCCGCAAAGCTCTCATTTAGGCAATAGCGTTTTCTTCCTATGCTGTTCCTATACCTGACCGGTATCCCTACGCGCCGCAGCATCTGCCGACTAGCCCTTTTGCCCGTGCAAAGCTGCTGTCCAACCTTTGCCAATCTTTCTCATCGTTCTCTCATGCGCGACGCGCACTTCTCTCATCATCGTGCTCTATCGTTAGACTCAGGATAGAGCGACACCACGCGGGTGCGGTTGACGAGCCAGGAGAAGAGCGCGATGGCAACGACGGTGTTCCCACCGCACAGCGAGGCAACGGCCCACCAGTCACGCGGTATCCTTGCGACGCTGGCGACGCTAATCGCCTCCTGGCGCTATGCCGGTGCCAAGCGCGACTTACGCTTCGATCTCCTGCGCGGCCTCGCCGTCATCGCGATGGTCACCGACCATGTCGGCGGGCAAGAATCGTGGCTCTACACCCTCACCGGCGGCAATCGCTTCTGGACCTCGGCGGCGGAAGGGTTCATCTTCATCTCCGGCCTCGTGATGGGTATCGTCTACCCGGCGGTGATCGCCCGCGAAGGTATCGGCGCGGCGGTGAAGAAGGCGATGCGCCGCGCGGGGACGCTCTACCTGCTGACCGTCACCCTGACGCTGGCGACCGCCGCGCTGGCCTTTCGCCTCGGGTTGCACTGGGCACCGCAGGTGGACACGAACACCCTGCCCGATTTCGTCATCGGCGTCCTGACCCTCCACCGCTCGTACTACCTGACCGACGTCCTGCTCCTCTACACGCTGGTCATCTTCATCGCCGCTGGCGCGCTCTATCTGATGGCGACGCAGCGTTCCTGGATCGTGCTGGCCGCGTCGTGGGGCCTCTGGAGCCTCTGGCAGTTCTTCCCGCAGCAGGTGACCCTGCCCTGGACGATCGCCGACAACAGCGTCTTCAACCTCTCGGCATGGCAACTCCTTTTCTTCAACGGCCTGCTGATCGGTTTCCACCGCCAGGCCCTCGCCGAGCGCTTCGGTTGGCTGACGAGCCGCGCGGCGCTGGCGGTGTCGGGGGCGATCTTCGCCCTCTCGCTCGCGATCTATAACGATGGCATGGCCCCGCTGGTAGCCCTGACCGGCAAGGACGCCGCCTGGTTGGACGCGAATATCTTCTCGAAGAGTGATCAGCAGATCGGGCGGATCATCACCTTCGCCATCGTCGCCACTTTTGCCGTCTCGCTCGTCACCAACCTCTGGCAGCCGCTCCTACGCGGCCTCGGGTGGCTGTTGGTCCCCCTGGGCCAGAGCGCGCTCCTCGCCTACGGGCTGCATCTCTTCGTCATCATGCTCACGACGCTGGTTGGCCCGCGGCTGTTCGGTGATGTCACGTTCACCGCCGCGCAAAACACGGCACTCCAGGTCGGTGGTATCCTCCTGATCTGGTCGGTTGTGGCGCTGCGGCCCCGGATCGTCGCCCTCGTCAGTGCCGGGTTCCACGCCCTGCCCCGACCGGCGCTGGCGTCGGCGTCGGTGTTCCGCCAGGAACGACGAGGCTAAAATGTGGCGCTGGCTGCTCCGCAGGCTGGGCGCACGTATCCTCCGCCATCGCGGCCCGCTCGCGCTGATCGCTCTCGGCGGCACCACCATCGGACTCATCGGGGTCGGACAGTTCGGCGGGGTCGCCGCGAAAGAACATGTCGGCACGGCGAATGGACAAGGACCGATGAGCACGACGCTACTCCCGCAACCCACCGGTGCCCCATCGACCACACCGAGCATCGCGGTGCCACCGGCGATGCCCGCCCCTTCCCGTCTGCTGGAAGTCGATTTTGCCAGCAAGACGCTCGGGCGCACCATCAAGTATTACGTCTACCTGCCCGCTGGCTACGATTCCACCCCGACAATGCGCTATCCGGTGCTGTACTACCTGCACGGCATCGGTGGCGACCCGCGCGAATGGCTCGGTTACGGCGTCCGCGAGGCCGCCGACGAGTTGATGGGGAGCGGTGCCATCCAGCCCTTCATCATCGTCCTGCCGCAGGGCGACCAGGGCTACTGGGTCGATCAGGTGGACGGTGGCCCGCAATGGGCCACCTACGTCGCGACCGACGTGGTCGCGGAGATTGATAGCACGTACCGCACGCTCCCCGACCGCCAGGATCGCGCGCTTGGGGGTCTCTCGATGGGCGCGCATGGGGCGCTACAGATCGCGATGAATCACGCGGACATCTTTGGCGTTGTGGGCGCGCACAGCCCGTCGTTCCGCCCGCGTCAGGACATCCCCGCGTACTTCGGGGACGACGCGCAACTCGCCCTGCGCGACCCGCTAGCCCTGATCGCGGCGCACCCCGATATCGCCCGCACACTGACCCTCTGGCTCGATTACGGCGATCAGGATCCGTATCGTGACGGTCAGTTGAAGCTGGAGCAGGAGTTAATTTCGGAGAGAATCCCGCATCGGTATCATCCCTGGCAAGGGAATCACGACGGCTTCTACTGGGCCGGGCATATCAACGATTATCTGCGCTACTACTCGGCGTCATTCCCCGCCCGCTGACAAAGCGCGCGACGTACCCCATACTGGCAATACATGGATCGGTGTAACAGCGATGGGGCGAGACGATGAGCGCGCAACGGGACACTATCACGGCGACGGTGTTGCTCGTCGAAGACGAAGAGACGGTCGGTGAGTTCATCTCGATGGGGCTAGGGTATGAGGGTTTCACGGTCGAGATCGTGCGGGATGGACGGGACGCGCTTGCCGCGTTCGAACGGATTCACCCGGACATCGTCTTGCTCGATCTGATGTTGCCCGGTATCGACGGGATGACCCTGTGCCGCACTTTTCGCGCGCGTAGCGACGTGCCGATCATCATGCTCACCGCGCGCGATGCGGTGGAAGACCGCGTGGAAGGGCTGAACGCCGGCGCGGACGATTACCTGCCGAAGCCCTTCAAGTTCACCGAGTTGATCGCGCGCATGAATGCGGTGCTACGCCGTCACCACGTCACCGCGACAACCCTCCTCGCGGTCGGCAAACTGCTGCTCGATCGGGCGACCCGCGAGGTGAGCGACAACAAGAAGCCGCTCGCCCTCACGCCGCGCGAGTTCGATCTCCTCGAATACTTCATGCTCAACCCGCGCCAGGTCTTGACCCGCGAATCGATCCTCGGCCGCGTCTGGGGGTACGACGCCTCGGTCGAGACGAACGTCGTGGATGTGTATGTCCGCTATCTGCGGAGCAAGCTGGACGATGCCACGCACGACCGTATCCAATCGGTGCGCGGTGTCGGCTATCTGTTGCGGCCATGAGCAAACGCTTCCCCTTCACCCTGCCCCGCCGTCCGAGCACGCTGCCCCTCCGTTGGCGGCTCGTACTGGTGTCGGTGACGGTCCTGGCGCTGATCCTCAGCGTCTATGGTGCCGCCCTCTACAAGCAGGTTGAAGGGGCATTGATCGACACGACCGCGAGCAGCCTGCGGACCTCGGCGCGACCGGCGGTCCTGCAGTACGTGCGCGCGGTCGGCACGCGCAACGCGACGCCGGTCGCGGGGGTGACGGGGACACCGGAGATCGCCGCGCCCGCCGTCCTGGCCGCCACCCCCGGCAGCGTCGAGGAACGCTCGCTGACCGATCTGGCGCGCATCCTGACCACCCGCACCATCGCCGCGCGCACCATCGACATCACCGGCAATACGATCGGCGATGGACCTGCGCTGGCGAGTATGGGCGAGGTGAGCGCGCCGTTGCTCGATGGGGACATCTACCGCGAGGTGGCGGCGCTGAAGGAAGAACGCCACTGGCGGATGGAGACCGCCAACGGCCCGGTGCTAATGGAGTTGCTCCCGTTGGTTCCGGGCGGGACGGATCAGCCCGCCATCGGCGTCCTGCAACTCAGCACCACCCTGCGGAACGGCGATGCGCTGCTGGAGAGCCTGCGGAACCAGTTGTTGATCGGCTCCGTGCTGGCCTTCATCGCCACGATCGTCCTCACCCTGCCGCTGGTGCGCGGGGTGCTACGGCCCCTGCGCCGCATGGCCGCGACCAGCCGCGCGATCACTGGCGGCGACCTCGGGCAGCGGGTGCGCGTGCCGGAAGGGGGCGACGCGCTGGCCGAACTCGCCGTCGCGTTCAACGACATGGTCGGCAAGCTCGATGGGGCGCTCGTCACGCAACGCCGTTTCATCGCCGACGCCTCGCACGAACTGCGGACGCCGCTCACCGCGCTTGGCAATGGCGTCGAGATGCTCCAGATGGGGGTCGACCGGCGCGATCCCGAGGCACGCGCCAAATTGCTGCGGCTGATGTCCGGCGAGATTGCTCGCATGGGGCGGCTGGTGGATGATCTCCTGACCCTCTCCGCGCTCGACCGCGACCCGCTGCGCGCGATCGCCCATACCCAGGTCGATCTGACGGGGCTGGTCGCGCAGGTGGTGGACGAGACCCGCCTGCTCGCGCAGGATCTCCGGGTCGAACTGTCGCTGACGAGTCGGGAGTCGCTCACCATTCGCGGCGATAGCGATCGGATCCGCCAGGCGCTGCTCAATCTTTGCGCCAACGCACGCGCCCATACCCCGCCAGACGGGGCGATCACCATCGCCCTCGCCCAGTCCGATGACGATGCCGTCGTGAGCGTGACCGACACCGGCAGCGGCATCCCCGAGGAGGCGCTGTCGCGCGTGTGGGACCGCTTCTTCCGGGTCGATCCGTCGCGCGAGCGGCGCGGCGGCGGCGTGGGACTGGGACTGGCGATCGTGCGCGCGATCGTCGAGGCGCACGGCGGCACGGTGGTCATCACCAGCACGGTCGGCGTCGGAACGGTGGTGAAGATGACCTTCCCGCTGGTGCCGACGATGCCGAAGCGTGCGCCGATCGACGAGGAGCCGAACACGCTGACCGCGCCGCGTCAGCGCGAGGCGCGGCCCACGACCTCGCGCGCCGACGATTAAGGGCGCGGCCCGTCATGCCCGAAGCGGGGCGGGGCGGACACCAGCGCCGTCTCCGGTCGCCAGTTGCACGCGCGCGCCTCGGCCAGCGCCACCGCGAAGCCGCCATGCGGGGGCACACCGAGCGGCGGATAGCCGACCGCCACCGCCGCATCGTCCCCATAGAGACAGGCGAACTGGACGGGGAAACTGGTCGTGTCGAGCTGCGGCCCCAGGATCGCGCGCGTGGCGGCGAGGCCGTCCGTAGCGACCGGATACGTCAAATCCGCGAAGTTAGCGGCCAGGCCCGCGAGGGTGAGCATGCCGCGCAGGGTGCTGGGGATGCCGTGGCGCGCTTTGAAGAGCGTGCGATAGAGGCCACCCAACACCTCGGCGCGCAGCCCCGCGACCGTGATCGGGTCGCCGGTCCAGGAGTAGGCGACGATGAAGCCGCGCTGCACCTCGCCCAGGCCGCCGAACCAGTGGTCGGCGTCGGTCAGATAGCGATCGGTCCAGCCACCCTGCGCGTCATCAACCACCACCAGGCCCGCGCGCCAACGCCCGGCTGGAGGGGACAGCCGGGACAGCCCCGCCGCGAGGCTCGCGCGCAGCAGCCCCTCCGCATCGAGGGCGAGCAGGGTGTCGAGCTGCGCGGCGACGTGCGCCTTCGACATCGGATTGAACGCACTCAGCGGCAGGGCGACCTCGCCCGCGTCGTCGAGCATCGTGTCCAGGTATTCGCGGAAACGGGCGAGGCCGCGCGCCGTATCGAGCAGGCGACGCTGCGCGGCGAGCAGGGGCAACACCTCCACGTCCATCACGCTCCTCTTCGGCGTAGCGTCGTCTCGACGTGGTGCCGCCTGACGTGCCGGACTACGTTGTCGGCGCGAAGACGCCACTCCCGGCGGCGATCTCCCGCCAGGGCAGGTACGTCGCCGCGACGGCGCTCATGCCGGTGCGCGCCAGGAAGGCCCGGACGACATGATAGCCGACGCTATAGCCGGCGAAGTCGGGGATACCGCGCGCCGTGTAGCCTTGCTGCTCCGCCGCCCAGTCGCCGAAAATGTAGGCGCGCGCCTCGTCGAAACCGCGCGTCTCCAGCGCCGCGCTGAAACGGGGCAAGATCGCCGCGAGTTCGGCGTCGGGCAGGATCGTGGCCCAGGGGCCGAGCAGGTGCGCCCCGCACTGCTCCGCCGCGAAAGCCTCCGCCAACCCCTCCGCAACGATGTACTGCCCGATGGTCACCTCGCGCGGATTGAACGGCTCATACGAGAAGCGCACATTGTGATGCAGCTCGTGCGCGGTGACGGCGGGGAGGCGCGGCACATTATAGGCGGTCGGCCAGACGACCACCTGCACCAGTCCGGGCCAGCCACCGACGCCGGTGTAGTGCTCCATGCGCGCATCGAGTTTCGTAGGGTTGCCGAGCACCAGGCTGAACCGTACCTGTTCGAGCGTGAGGCCGTGCGCCTCGGGCGCGAGCGCGGCCCAACCGGCCTGGAGCGTCACGAGGCACGCGGCCCAACTCCTGGCCTCTGCCAGCCAATCCAGCGCGGCGAGCCCGGCGGCGGCATCCTGTTCGGGCGAGTAGTAGCCGAAGACCCGCGCCGCCGCCAGCGCCGGATCATCCTGCGGCTCCGCCCGCGCCGCCCACGGCATCGTCATGAAGGAGGCCCAGAAGGGGCGCAGCGGCTCCATCACCAGCGCCCTGAATTGGTCGAGGCGCGTGTCCGCTGGCGCGACCAGGGCGGAGCGCAATCCGGTCAACGTCTCGATCGGCAAGAGTTCCATCGAGTAGCCTCCTCACAATCGCTATCGGCGGGTGCGCGTTCGGTCGCATACGCCCGCTGGCGGGCAACGTGTCGCGCCGCGCGGCACCCTGCTACCGGTCGGTCAGCCGCGTGATGACCCTTGCGACGCGACCACGACGATCCTACACTCTCCAGTAACGGGAAGGTCAATGGGTGATGACGGCGCGACGCTACCAGATCGGCGAACTGGCCCGGATCAGCGGGGTCGCCGCCAAGACGATCCGTTTCTACTCCGATAGCGGCATCCTCCCGCCGACAGCGACGACAGCGGCGGGGTATCGCCTCTACTCGGAGGATGATCGCGGGCGGTTGGAGACGATCCGCGCGCTGCGCGAACTCGGTTTCCCGCTGCCGACGATCGCGACGCTCCTGAAACAGGGCAAGCGGGCGGTGGCGACGACGCTCCAGGCGCAGCTGGCGGCGTTGGAGGCGACCGAGCGGACGATCCGTCGGCAGCGCGTGGTGCTGCGCGCCGCCCTCCGGCAGGGTGAGGCGGCCACGCTCGCCTACCTCGATCACGCGCATGCGCACGCCCGCCTCGATGCGCTCGAGCGGCAGGTGCTGGTGGACGACTATCTGGCGCGGATCTTCGCGGGGGTCGCGGCGGACGCGGGCTGGAAGGCGGGCTTCACGCAGGCCGCGACGCTCGACCTCCCGGAGGAACTGAGCGACGAGCAATTCACCGCCTGGCTGGAGCTGGCCGACCTGATCACCGATGCCGACTTCATCGCGCGCCTCAATGCGATCGGGCAGGAGGCATGGGGCGATGCAGATGCGCCGCGCCGCCCTGCGGTACTCCACGACCTCCTCGACGCCGCCGACGCGGCTCGCCGCGAGGGGCATACGCCGGACGATGCGGTCGGGCGCGGCGTGATCGATGAATATCTGGCGCGCGAGGGGGCGGCATGTGACCGCGACCCCGCCGATCCGACCCTGCCCGCGGACGTGCTGACCGACATTGCGCGCGGCGACGAGCCACGCGCCGCGCGCTACTGGGAGCTGCTCGGCATCCTCAAGGGCTGGCCGCCGTCGCCGATCCCGGACGCGCACCGCTGGCTGGTCGCGGGGCTACAGCTACGCGCCGAGGCGGCTCGTCGCGCCGAACCGGCATAACCTAGCCGAATGCCGCCTCACACCGACACGGCGACAACGCTCGATCGTCTCATACAATCGGAGCGAACATCATGCGGAGAGGAGCAGCCCCACTATGCTCACCCTGACAGACACGCAACGCGCTTTCCTCGATCGCCCGTTGCACGCCATCGTCGCCACGCTCGACGCGGCGGGGCAACCGAGCCAATCGGTCGTCTGGTACGTGCGGGAGGGGGATACCCTGTGGATCAGCGTCGGGCCGGAGAGCGTCAAGGCGCGGCATATCGGCCGCGATCCGCGCGTCTCGGTCCTCGTCCTCAGCGCGGATGGGTCCGCCTACCTGCGCCTGGAGGGGACGGCGACGCTCGACGGCACGGTGGACGATGCCGCGCGGACACGGCTGATCGGGCGCTACGTCGGGGCGGAGTAGGCGGCGATCTGGCTGGCCGCGCATCCGTTGCCCGCACCGAATGCGCGCCTGCGGATCGTGACGACGCGGGTCGGCGCGCACAATCTCGATTAAGTGCCGCCGCCACACAAGGCGGCGGCGCGTAAAGGTGGCAGCGCCATAGCCCGCAGAAACGGCGTGCGCGTGGGGCAGGGACGCGAGGAACCAAATCTTGACGCCCGGCGTTGTGTGCAAGTAGGATCAGCGGTGGCCTCGGCACTGTCGGCGCTACCTGTGTGCTCGCCTGTTCGCGACCTCGAACTGCGGAGAACGGCGGCGGCACGGCACAATTCCGGCGAGGAATGACACGATAGCACCGGGAGAGACAAGCGGCATGACGACCGGTATCGGCGAAGAACGGGCAGCAGGGGCGCGCGGCATCGCCGTTCTCGACGGCCCACAAGGGGGCAAACCGGCCACGATCGAGGAGGCGCGACCCGCCTGGCAGGAACGCCTGGGACCACAGGCCCGGCAGATCATCGCCCTCCTGACCCGCGACGCGGTGCGGGTGCCGCTGACGATCTTCACGCTGAGCCGCCTGTACATCTTCCTGCTCGGCGCGATCGCGGTGCAGATCAATCAGATCCTGCCGCCGGTCGCCGCCCTCGGCTACTACATGCCCGACCTGACCGGCTGGCAGCACTACCTGATCCAGCCGTGGCGCAACTGGGACGGGCACTGGTTCGCGCTGATCGCGCAGGAGGGCTACTTCGAGAAGTCCACCACCGCCTTCTTCCCGCTCTATCCCCTGCTGCTGCGCGGCGGGAGCTGGCTACTCGACGGGCAGATCGCGCTGGCGGGGGTGCTGATCGCCAATGTCGCGCTGCTCGGCGCGCTCTTCCTCCTCTACCAGCTGATTCAGCTCGATTTCCCGCGCGCGGTGGCGCGGCGTGCCCTCCTCTATCTCGCCCTCTTCCCGACCGCCTACTATCTCGGCGCGGTCTACAGCGAGTCGCTCTTCCTCTTCCTCTCGGTCGGGTCGCTCTACGCGGCGCGGCGGAATAGCTGGTGGATCGCGGGGGCGCTCGGTTTCCTCGCCGCCCTCACGCGTAGCCACGGCATCCTCCTGCTGCTCCCGCTGGCGATCATGTTCGTCCGGCAGCAGGGCCCTCAACCGCGTCGCTGGCGCGCGAACCCGATCAGCATCGCCCTGGTCCCGGCGGGGCTGCTGACGTACATGGTCTACCTGCGCCACCTCTGGAATGATCCGCTGATCATGCTGAGCGCGCAGAAGGGGTGGGATCGCTATTCGGCCAACCCGATCCAAACGATGCAGGCCGGCTACACAGCGATCAACGGTTGCGCCGTGAAGGACTGGAACGCGGGGGTGAACTTCTGCTGGGCCGATCAGGCGCTCCAGCATCCCGGGCTGGCGACGTTGCGCGACATGAACTGGCGTTGGGCGCTCTCCGAGAGTAACTTCATCGAGTTCGTGACGACGATCTTCCTGATCGGGATCGCCATCGTGGCGCTGCGCTACCTGCCCTTGCAGTACAGCGCCTACCTGGCGGCGGGCATCATCCTGCCGCTCTGGTCGCCCTCGGCGGTCCACCCGCTGATGTCGATGCATCGTTTCGCACTGGCCCTCTTCCCGGTCTTCATCGTGCTGGCGCTGATCGGCAAGTGGCGTCCGGCGCACGGCGCGATCGTGATCGTCTCGGCGCTCCTCCTGGCGCT
>JAABUM010006298.1_pt1 | contig 11735 bp, 7 predicted proteins | sample 5559161 | NCBI WGS metagenome assembly JAABUM01 (sample SAMN10711868, study PRJNA513369) | rock metagenome | isolation source: Antarctica rocks | place: Antarctica: Victoria Land, Siegfried Peak nord | reverse complement strand
GAGCGAGCACCACCCGGAGACCCGCCCCGCAGCGCCACGCGGCACACCACCACGCCCAAAGCGCGAAACACGGCGTCAGCGCAAACGACTGGCCGCCACCGACCCCGGTGAATTAGCGAGGCTAGGCAGCGGCAAAGCGCGCACCTCCACTGGCAGGCGGGTCAGAGGAAGAGCGGCGCCATGTCGAAGGCCGCCTCGAGCTCGGACATCTGCTCGTCGGTGGGCCGGCCGGCTGCGCCCTCCGCCGCGTCGAGGGCCAGGGGCAGCAGGTGGATGTCACCGACCGTGTTGAGGAAGATGCCCTCCCGGCCGAGGACCCAACCGACCGCGGTGTCGATGGCGTGCGGATCGCGCAGCGGCTCGTACCACGTCGCCGCGAAGCGGTCGCCAGCGTCACCGTCGGCACCCTGCGGCCACGCTGCCTTGGTGATCGACTTGATGGTCTGCACCGCCACCTGACGGTCGGCGCATACGGCGAGAAGCTCTTCGAACTCGGCGAGGTACCGCTGGTTGTGCGACATTGGGTAGTTGTAGGGCAGCAGGACGGAGGCGAAGTCATACTCCATCAACGACCGCAGGTGCTGGCGCGCCACCGTGACGCCGTGCCCCGTCACGCCGATGGCCTTGACGAGACCCTCGTCGAGCGCGCGCAAGGCGCCTTTCAGTGCGCCTGCGGAGGAGTAGGCGGCGCGCCACTGGGTTTCGTCCACCAGGTTGTGCAGCTGGAGCAGGTCAACGTGGTCGGTTCCCAGCCTCTCCAACGACTGGTTGATCTCGGCGTAGGCGCCGTCGGCGGTGCGATCCTCGGTCTTGGTGGCCAGGAAATACGCGTCGCGGTGCGTCGCGAGGAACGGCGCCAGCCGCAGCTCCGCCTCCCCGTAGCTGCGGGCGACGTCGAGATGGTTGACACCGTGGGAAGCGACCAGCTCGAGCGTGCGGTCGGCCTCCTCCTGCGTGACCGCGCCAAGCGCGGCGGCGCCAAAGATGACGCGGGTGCTCTCGTGGCCGGTTCTTCCGAAGGGCAAGGTAGGGATCATGAGCCCATTCTGGTCCTGATGGCTTCCTCCCGCACGGGGGCGCCCACGACCAGACCGGAAGCGCTCGCAGCAGCGATGGTCCGGATGGCGTGTCATGCTCCGTCCCCCCCGAGCTGCCGCGCGGGCGGCGACGACCCGGAAATTCGGCGTCACCTGTCGGATGACCCCGTCCGCGTGAGCGACCTTAACCGAGACCGGCCCGCCCTCGACGTCCAGTCGAAATGCCGACGGTGCGGTTGCAGCCGTCGTGATCGAGCTGGTCATCTTCTTCGAACGCTTGGCTGGCCCCGATCCGCCTGAAGAGGGCGGGCCCACACGCTCAGCGTGCTGTGCGAACCAGGTCGCACCGGCCGGCTGGGCAGCCTCATCTTCGACACGACCAGCACCGAGCGCGGCATCGGCACCGATCGTCAGCACCCGTCCCGCGCCAGTCGCATCGACCGTCCGTACATCGACTTGCGCCATTGATCCGGGTCCGAGCACTCCATCCCGGCTCGATATGCGTTCAGCGGAGACTATCACTCACCAGTAGGACCGGTGGCAGAAAGCCGGGGCATGTCTCCAGGCTCGAAGGACGGGCGCCGGGATGGACCCCCCGCACTCGGACAGCCCTCTGTTACCAGCCGGGGTGGATCTCCTTGCGCAGGTGAGTGTCGTAGATCCGCTGCACTCCCGCGTCGAAGGCGTCCCCGAGTGCGGGGACCTGGCCGGCCCGAGCGTTGGACCGAGCCTGACCGGCGTTGCGGGCGCCCGGGATTACCGACGAGACCGCCGGGTGCTGCCACAGCCAGGCGATGGCAGCCTGTGCAGGGGTCAACCCGTCAGGCGCTTCGGCAGCCACGAGGGCCGAGAACTCCTGTGCGGCAGCAACTCCTGTCTCATAATTCACACCGGAGAACGTCTCGCCGATGTCGAAGGACTTCCCATCACGGTTGTAGTTGCGGTGGTCGTCGGGTGCGAACGTCGTGTCCTGGGTGTAGCGGCCAGAGAGCAGTCCCGAAGCGAGCGGGACCCGCGCGATGACACCCACACCGGCGGCTGCGGCGGCCGGTATGACCTCGTCGAAGGGCTTGAGCCGGAAGGCGTTGACGATGATCTGGACGGTCGCCACGTGTGGCCGGCGGATAGCCGTCAGCGCCTCCTCGGCCGTCTCGACACTCACGCCGTAGTTCGCGATGACGCCGTCCTCCACGAGGCTGTCTAGTGCGTCGAACACGGCGTTGTCGGAATAGACGGCCGTTGGCGGGCAGTGCAGCTGTACTAGATCCAGGCGGTCGACGCCCAGGTTGCGCCGGGACCGGTCGGTCCACGCGCGGAAGTTCTCCAGCGCATAGCTCTCCGGCACTTGCTCCACCCGGCGGCCCATCTTCGTGGCCACCGTCACGGGCCCGTCGGCGTCGCGGCGTTCACGGAGGAACTTACCAACGAGCTGCTCGCTGCGCCCGTCCCCGTAGACGTCGGCTGTGTCGAAGAATGTGACCCCGTCATCCGCCGCGGCGCGCAGCACCCCGAGCGCGTCGTCGCGGTTGACCGCCCCCCAGTCGCCGCCCAGCTGCCACGTCCCCAGGCCGACGACCGACACGCGGCGTCCGGTACGACCTAGCACCCGCTGCTCCACAACCAACCCTTTCACCGCCACCGTTACCGCCCGCCACGGTGACTGAGCCGGTGTCATCCTGCCGTCCCGAAGGTACTCCTCATGGACTCCTAATGGCGGTCTCACGGCGCACCCAGGCGGTGACCGGCGGCGGTGGGAGTCGCGGATGTTCGCTGGCGCTTACGACGCCGCCCCGGCTGAACAGCGGCGCAAGTATGGCTCGCACAATCATCGGTGACCGAGGCAGGCGGATCCGTTCGCTTCGGCTCGGCGCACCTGCGCCTAGCAGCCTCGGTGCTGGACCGGGCGAGGTACTGCTATCCCGACAGTTACCTCGAGCCACCGCGTTCGGCACCAGGGGCGGGGGCGTGGTCCCGGCGGGATCATCGCCGCGTTGGCCGAAGAGCTGGGCTTAGCGCGACGCCTGCCGTCCTGGCGACGTCGTAGACGGTCGGCTTCGACTCCACCACCCTGGCACGGTAGCCGTCATGGGCGCCGGCACGGACAACTCGTGGCAATCGATGCCCAGAAGTGACGTCGGTGGAGGGAGGATGAGGACGTGACCCACCCTGCCAGCAACCCTGCCAGCGACCGTGCCAACGACCCTGAGCGGGCCGAGCCGGCCCGGCTCGCCGAGGTGACCGAGCAGTGCGCGGCGCTGCTGAGGGGTGTCGGCCGCCTGGGTGTCGCCTTCTCCGGAGGGGTGGACTCTGCGCTGCTTGCGGCCCTGGCCGTACGCGTGCTCGGTGCCGACCGCGTCGTAGCCGTCCTCGGCGTGTCACCGAGCCTGGCCCGCGACGAGCGCGCCGCGGCTCATGAGGTCGCCGCCTTCATCGGCGTGCCCGTGGTCGAGGTGACGACCCACGAGGGCGACATCCCGGCATACCAGGCCAACGGTCCGGACCGCTGCTACTTCTGTAAGGACGAGCTGTTCACCCGTATCTCGGACGAGGTGACGCTCCGGTTTTCGCTCGACGCGGTGGCCTACGGCGAGAACGCCGACGACGCCCGCCGGCCGGACCGTCCCGGGAGCCGCGCGGCGGCCCGGCACGAGGTCCTGCGGCCGCTGGCCGACCTCGGACTAACCAAGGCAGACGTCCGATCGCTCGCCGCCCAGCTCGCCCTGCCATGCGCCGACAAGCCGGCGGCTCCGTGCCTCGCCTCACGCATCCCGCACTTCGAGTCCGTCGACCCGGCCAAGCTCGCTCAGGTGGAGGCCGCCGAAACCGCCGTGCGCGCCTTGGGGTTCCGCGACTGCCGGGTTCGACACCACGGCGAGGTCGCCCGGGTCGAGCTGCTCGACAGCGACCTGGTCAGGGCGATCAAACCTGGTATGCGCGCCGACCTCCTTTGCGGTGTGCGCGCGGCCGGGTTCAGGTTCGTGGCGCTTGACCTGGCCGGGATCCAGTCCGGGGCCTTCACGCTCCCGCTTGTCCGGCGATCGCTGTGACGCATGACTGAACCTCCCCGTTCGCTCCGTGTCGAGGGTGTCGCCGAGCTGGACGTGGGGCGGGCGACCCGCCGGGGTTACCCCGAGGCCGTTTACTGCGAGGGCAAGTCCGCGACTCAGGTGCGGGCCATCGCCGAGGCGTTGCGGGACCGACGTCAGGTCGACGAGCCGGTGCTGTTCACCCGCTGCACTCCCGGGCAGGTCGACGTGCTGCGGGAGGTGTTACCGGACTGTGCCGTGGACGAGGTCGCCCGGCTCGTGGCGTGGCCGGCGCAGCTGCCGAGCCCGACCGGGGGTGACGTCGTGGTCCTGTGCGCTGGCACCTCCGACCTCCCGGTGGCCCGTGAAGCCTGGCTGACCGCGCGATATCTCGGGCGCGCGGCCGAGCTCGTCGTCGACGTCGGTGTCGCCGGTCTCGATCGGGTGCTCGACCGGCTCGACCTGATCCGCTCCGCCGACGTGGTGGTCGTCGTAGCCGGCATGGACGGCGCCCTCGCGAGTGTGGTCGCAGGGCTCGTCTCCGCGCCGGTCGTTGGCGTGCCGACCTCGGTCGGTTACGGCGCCGCGTTCGGGGGCCTCGCTCCGCTGCTGTCGATGCTCAACGCGTGCGCGCCTGGGGTTGGGGTGGTCAACATCGACAACGGCTACGGCGCCGGCCATCTCGCCGCCCAGATCGCTGCTCCTCCGCGGAGCCGTACCGAGGCCTGAGCGTCAAGGTTCTTGGACCCTCCGTAGGCCGGGCGGTGGCGTCGACCCGCGCGCCAGTCCGGACCGTACGGCGGCAGCGTTCGCCGCCTGCAGCACGTCACGAACTGGTCGTCCGAGCCGGGTCGACCGAAAACAGCGATCATCCCGCTACGGTCCCACCTCAACGCGGTATGGGTAAGCGACTTGGTTTACTACGAGGATTTTCAGCCCCTGTCCGCGCAGCCAGCCAGGCCGTGGTTCCGTTCGCCGAGCCGGGACCTGTCCGGGAGTTGGTCGTTCCGCCTTTCGCCCCGGGCGGACACCGACCTGGACTTCGTCGACCCGGCTCATGACGTCAGTGACTGCTGCACGGCAACGGCCGGCCAGCGTACACCAACGTCAACTTCCCGTTCCCGGTCGACCCCCCCCGCGTGCCGTCGGAAAACCCGACCGGTGACCACCGGCTCTTTCGACCTACCGCAGGGCTGGCCGACCTGTCGGGTCGTGCTGCGTTTCGACGGCGTCGACTCCTGCTTCCGTGCGTGGTTGAACGGCAGCCAAATCGGAACCGAAGCAGGCAGCCGTCTACCGGTTGAGTTCGACGTCACCGAACACGTCCGCGCTGATCGGCCTAACGTGCTGGCAGTGCGGGTCCACCAATGGTCCTCGGGCAGCTATCTCGAAGACCAGGACATGTGGTGGCTCTCGGGAATCTTCCGTCCGATTACCGTCCTGGCCCGACCGCACGGGGGCATCGGCGACTACTTCGTCTACGCCGACTACGACCACACCACCGGCCGGGGCACACCCTACTGGTCGATGCCGGCGGTGACGAGCCCCCCGGCGCGTGGGTGTCCGTGCCGGAACTCGGCATCAAACCCCGGTCGGCGCCACCGCCGAGCTGCGCACCGTCGACCCTTGGTCGGCCGAGGTGCCTCGGCTGTATGCCTCGGTGCTGGCCAACGAGCACGAGTCCGTGCCGTTGCGGATCGGCTTCCGCAACATCTCGATCGTGACTCCGTCCTGCGGATCAACGGCAGGCGGGTGATCTTCCGGGGGGTCAACCGCCACGAGTTTCATCCACAGATGGGCCGGGCGCTCACCGAGGAGGTGATGCTCGCCGATGTGCTGCTGATGAAACGGCACAACATCAACGCGGTGCGGACCAGCCACTACCCGCCGCATCCCCGATTCCTGGAGCTGTGCGACGACTCGTGACAACACTCCAGAAACGACGGGCCGGCGTGGCTCGGTTGGCGGGTGGACGGCATCATTGCGGTGCTCAGCTTTGCCGGGTGGATCTTCACTTCGGTCACGTCCGCCCGGTCGAGCCAACGTACGATCACGTCTAGACACATCTAGACGTGATCAACTACTGCCAGGGGGCCGGTTAGGGCTTCGGGAGAAGCGCAGCGTGACGAGCTGGAACGGTCGCAGTTCCAGCCTCGCGGTGGGTCCCTCAACGCTCCGGATGGCGGCGGCGGGTGTGTCTCGTTCGAGCAGGTCGGTCTCACTGACTTCGTCGATCCCGAAGGTCGCCGTGATCGTTCCGCGCGCTCGGGTGCCATGCGCTTCGTAGAGGCGCACGACGACGTCTCCGCTGCCGTCCTCTGCCAGTTTGACCGCCTCGACGACGATCCCCGGGCCGTCCACCCGGACGAGCGGTTCGACCTTCGTGGCACCGACTCCCTGGATCCTGCGCAGCGGCAGGTTGATCCGGTAACCTTCGAACACGGCGTCGGGGACCGTCGCGCCCACCCGCAATGAGACGTTCATCGTGTGCAGGCCCTGGTCGGCCTGCGGGTCGGGGAACAGGGGCGCTCGGAGCAGGGAGAGGCGCACCGTGGTCGTGCTGCTGCGTCTCTCGCCGTGCCCGCGGGTGATGTCGTGGCCGTACGTGGAGTCGTTGGCGACGGCGATGCCGTAGTCGCTCTCACCGACGTGGACCCATCGGTGCGCTACGGTCTCGAAGCGCGCCGCGTCCCAGGAGGTGTTGGTGTGCGTCGGTCGGTAAACGTGACCGAACTGGATCTCCGATGCGGCGCGGTCGGTGTGGACGTCGAGGGGAAAGGCAAGCTTGAGGAGCTTCTGCCGCTCATGCCAGTCGATCTCGGTCCGAATGTTGATGGTGGGCGAGTCGGCTGCGAGGCGGATCGTCTGCGTCACCCGGGAGTCACCGAAGCGACGGGTGACTTCGAGGGTGTCGTCAACGATCTCGATGTGCTCCACCCCGGTGAGGTCAATGACGTTGCGTCGGTAGTGCTCATCGATGTCCCAGGCGTCCCACTGGGTGGGAGTGTCACGATGCAGCTGCAGCAGGTTCGCGGCGGCGCCGGCCGGCACGACCTCACGGTCGGCGTCAAGGTCGCGGATCGAGCGGATGAGGCCCGCGCTGTCGATGCTCACCCGGACCTTCCCGTTGTTGAGGACGAATCCGGGACCATCCGCGCATACCGAGTTCTTTAAGGTGGCGTCGGGCCGTGGCGTGGAGCCGCCGAGGGCCGGGACGGTCTGTTGCACATAGGGTGCGGCGTTGAGCACCGCCGTCTGGTCACCCCGCCCGAGCAGGGTGCGCAGGGAGGTGTCGATGACCTGTTCGAGAGACTGCGCTACCTGGGCGTAGTTCCGCTCGGCCTCCTGGTGAACCCAGGCGATCGAGCTGCCCGGCAGGATGTCATGGAACTGCTGCAGCAGGACGGTGCGCCAGGCCTGCTGCAGGGCGGCTGCCGGATACTCGGCACCGGTGCGGACCGTGGCCGTCGTGGCCCAGAGCTCGGCCTCGCGCAGCAGGTGCTCCGAGCGACGATTACCGCGTTTGGTGCGTGCCTGCGAGGTGTACGTGCCGCGGTGGAACTCCAGGTAGAGCTCGCCGGACCACACCGGCGGCTGCGGGTACTCCGCCTCAGCCGCCTCGAAGAACCGCTTCGGGCTGGACAGGGTGACCGCGGGGGAGCCTTCTAACGAATGGGTGCGTTCGGCTGCCGCCAGCATTTCCCGGGTGGGTCCGCCGCCGCCATCCCCATGTCCGAAGGGGACCAGCGACATCGTGCCGACCCCCTTCTCGGCGTACTGACGCTCAGCCCTGGCCAGGTCCGCGCCACCGAGGTCGGAGTTGTAGGTGTCCACCGGGGGGAAGTGGGTGAAGATCTGGGTCCCATCGATGCCTTCCCAACGGAAGGTGTGGTGCGGCATCACGTTCGTTTCGTTCCAGGAGGTCTTCTGGGTGAGGAACCACCGAGCCCCGGCAGCGGCCGCGATCTGCGGCAGCGCGGCGGAGTAACCGAAAGAGTCGGGCAGCCACACCTCGAGGGTGTCGACACCGAGCTCCTCGAGGAAGAAGCGTTTGCCGGCGACGAACTGCCGAGCCAGGGCCTCCCCGCCCGGCATGTTCGTGTCGGACTCGACCCACATTCCACCGACCGGCACGAAGTTACCGGAGGCCACCTTCTCGCGCACGCGCTCGAACAAGTCCGGATACAACTCCTGCAACCAGGCATACTGCTGCGCGGACGACGCAGCGAACACGAACCCGGGGTTGCGGTCGATCAGGTCACACACGTTGGAGAACGTCCGGGCAACCTTGCGGACCGTCTCTCGGACCGGCCAGAGCCACGCCGAGTCGATGTGTGCGTGCCCCACGGCGTGCACCCGGTGCGCGCTCGCGGACGCCGGTCGCGTCAGGGCCGAGGCCAGGATCTCCCGCCCCGCCACGGCGGTCCCGGCGATGTCGTCGGGGTCCATCACGTCGACAGCTCGATCCACGGTGTGCAGCACCTGGGCCCGTCGCTGGGAGTCCCGAGGCAGCTGCTCGAGCAGTCCGACGAGCGCAGCGAAATCCTGCTCGAGCTCCCACACCGGGACGTCCAATAGCGCGAGCTCAAGCCGTCGCAGCCGATACAGAGGCTCTTTCCCCGCCGTGGCCTTATCGCCCAGAGGGGTGGGTGCGAAGCCGAACGAGTGGGCCACGTTCGGGTTGGCTGCGGCCTCAATGTAGAGGTCGACGGTCTGTGTCCCCAGGGAAACGTCGCCTCCGTGGTCGAGGGCCAGCGGGACCCCCCGGTTCATCGGCTCCACCGCCTTGAGGATGCGACCCGACGCGGCATACACCATCCCCTCGGCCTGGAAGCCCGGACCCGCATCGGTGAAGCCCAGGTCGACAACCAGCTCGATGCTGGTGTTGCCGTCGACCGGCCACCCGGCCGGCACGGCGCCGGTGGCGTGGAACCAGACCGTGCCCCAGGCTCGCCCCCACGGTGTGCCGATCTCGAACGGCTGGAAAGTACTGGCCACCGCTTCGGTGAACGGAACCGGTTCGTCGGGTACCTCCCACGCGCTCACCTCGAGCGGAGCCGTCTCGCGGTAGAACGCGGGGACAACCCGCTCGGTGCGGAAACGGCGGACGCGGGCTTCGACCAGAGGACTACTGTCATGCATGCGGAGGCCTTTCAACGGTGGTACGGCGGTTCTGCCGTCGGACTCTTCGCGCTGCCAGCTGGCGGAGGCGGGTCAGCCCTTGAGACCGCCAGCGAAGCTGAAGCCGCCGCCGAGGGCCTTCGACAGCACGCCATAGAGCAGGATGATCAGCAGGGCGGATTCAGCTGGTTAGCACAACACCGGGTGGTTGTGGGTTTGAGAGTAGTTGTTGCGGGATCCCGGCCCAGCCGTAGGGCAGCCTCCCGGGTACCACGCCCCTAGGCATGCAACAAGGCCAGCCTGTCCCTAGCCCTTCCTGGGACCGGCAGTGCCAGGATGCAGCCGGAAGCCGCGGGACTGCCGACAACGGCGGCCGCCCGGCGCGTTCCCGGGTTGCGCCGTGAGGAGATTGCCCAGCTGGCGGGGGTCAGCACCGACTACTACACGCGTCTGGAACAAGGGCGCCAGACCCGGCCCTCCCCATCCGTCGTAGACGCTGTCGCCCAACAGCAGCTGGATGCTGCCGGCCGGGCACACATGCTGGATCTGTTGCACAACTGCCCGCCGACCTCCAAGTCACCGTCCCCGGCCAGCGGTCCGCCCCGGACTGTGGCGGCTGCTGGACGCCATCGGCGACACCCCGGCCATGGTGCTGGGAGGTCGAACGGACGTGCTGTTAACCTCGCTAATTCGCCGGGGTCGGTGGCGGCCGGCCACGTGCTCTGCTGCGATGTTTCGCGGGTTGGGCGTGGGGGTGGGCCGCGTGGCGCTGCGGGGCGGGTCTCCGGGTGGTGCTCGCTCGTGGGTGGACGGGTGAGGGGTGTGAGCCTCAGGTCCGTAGCGGGGTGAGGCCGCGGATCGCGGTGAACACGGTGAGGATGTCGGTGGCCCAGGGCCAGGTGGCCGGGAACCGTAGCCGGCGTTTGCGGGCGCCGTGGGTCAGGCGAGCCGGGACGTGTAGGAGCCGGTACCGCAGCGCTTTCGGCTCGCATCCGTGCAGCTTCTCGGGCAGGGCCAGCAGCCGGAGCCAGGCGATGAGGTCGGCGGCGATCGAGGTCGCGATGGCCCAGGCCTGGTTGATGGCGTACTCGCGGGAGGGGAACCGGCCGATGCCGGTGTCCTTCGCGTGCCGGATCCGGGTCTCGACCCGGGCGTCCGCGCGGTGGCGGGCCTCGAGGAACGCGACCTGCCCCCCGGTGGTCAGGGGGGTGTTGGTCGCGACGGCTTGGTAGCGCCACCCGTCGGCGTCCTCGAACAGCGACAGCGCCGCGCCGGGGTGGGGGTGCTCACGGCGGATCAGGACCCGCATCCCAGGCGGCCATGTCGTCACGTTGAGCATGCCGGTGATCTCGACGACGTCACCGTTCTCCCGGGCCTCACCCTCGGGGTCGATCGCGGGCGCCCACGCCTTCTTCGGGACCTTGCTGATCGCGTCGCGGACCTTGTCGGTGATCGCGAACCCGACCTGGGGGTCCCCCCTCTGGGGGAATACTCCACGGTGCGGCCCCGTTTCGCGTTCAACGCGGTCAGCCAGTCGAGCAGCCCGTGGGAGGCGCCGGCCCCGTCGGCCCGGATCAGCATCTTCCGCCGGTGCTGGGTGGGGACCTGCGCGATGGCCGCCGTCAACACGGCGATGTGGTCGGCGACGGTGTTCGAGCCCGCGTTCCCGGGCCGCAGCATCAGCGCCATCGACTCCTGACTGTTATCGCACCAGACCCCGAGCGGGTGGTAGCCGAAGCCCTTCTTGAACGTGGACGCCGAACCTGCCTTCTCGGAGTGCGTCGTCACCAAGGTGGCATCGACGTCGAGGACGACGGTGTCACCGAGGTCGGTGTCCGCAACCTTCGACACGGGCAGCCCACCGGGCAGCTGGGACCAGACGTGGGCGCGGACCTTCGCCCGAGCCTGGTCGATCCGTCTCGCTGTCGCGGGAGTGATCTCCTTCAGGGCCCGCCACACCGTCGGTGCGGAGGCGACCGATCCGAGGACCTCACTCTGGTGGCGCAGGACGTGGATGTCGGCGATGGCCTCGCCGCCGCCGGCGATCAGGACCGCCACGTCTGCCAGGACCCGTCCAGTTGTCAGCAGGTCGTGGGTCGGGGTGAAACCCCGCCGCGCCATCGCCCCGGACAGGGCGTTGGTCAGGCCGACCTGGTCAGCCAGCAGTCGGGTCGCCACGTTCCCGGCGTGGGCCACCACCCCCGTGCCGTCCGCGGAGACCGCCAACGCCGCGGACCACGACCGACACGACCCGCCCCGGCGGGCCTTCCGACGCGCCCTGCGCGCTGACTTCTCCTGAGATCGTCCCGTTGTACGCTTCACCTGCGAGGTGCCTTCCACTCGAGCATACTGTTCCCTAGACAAGACCAGTATCTCGTTGTGTGACAGGCACTTTTCGCGTTCTCCGACCGCGTGTCGGGTCACGTTCGGTGTAGGGTCGGGGGCTGGCGCGGTGCGGCAGTGCTTGCGGCCCGTTTCCAGCCCCCGCCCGTCGAACCGTGCATGCGGTTCTCCCGCACACGGCTCACCGACGTCGTTCACCGCCGGCATT
>JAABUM010006296.1_pt1 | contig 11740 bp, 11 predicted proteins | sample 5559161 | NCBI WGS metagenome assembly JAABUM01 (sample SAMN10711868, study PRJNA513369) | rock metagenome | isolation source: Antarctica rocks | place: Antarctica: Victoria Land, Siegfried Peak nord | reverse complement strand
GGTCTCGCGGACCAACATTGTGGTGGGCGAGTTGCAGGCGCTCGTCACCAACTCACGGTGATCTGGTTCGAAGCGACGGTGGCCGCGGCGATGGGCGCCGCGGCGCTGTCGTTCGTCCAACTGGCCACCGACCGGGCCGTAAGTGCGGTGGGGTTACTGGAGCGGTCGCGATGCCCCCGGTGCGCGACGGGGCTCCGCGCGAGGGAGGTCCTGCCGATCGTGGGGTTCCTGCTGCTGCGCGGTCGGTGCCGCGGCTGCGGGGCTGCGATCCCTCGCCGGCACCTGGCCGGGGAGGTCACCGTGGGAGCGTTCTGGTCCGTCGCCGTCGTGCTGATGGGTGCGATCGCTTGGCTGCCCGTCGTGCTGGTCGCGCCGCTCGTGGTGATGCTGCTGCGTAGCCCTTTTCGGGACGCCGCCCGGGCCCTGCTGGCTGGTCTGCTCCCACTTGTGGGGGTGGCCTTGCTGACGTTCGGTCTGGTCGGGCTGTTAGAAGGCCACTGGGCCACCTACGGCGCCGGCGGGCTGCTCGGGTCGGCCGCGCTGCTCGCGGGAGCTGCAGCGGCCCGTGGAGCCGCTGTCAGCAATCTCCCGGCATCCGGCAGCTGAGCCGGCACAGGCGGCAGCTCGCACGCCGCGCGGCGGCCCGCTCAAGGCTTCGTCCATGATCGTTTGTCACAGCCCCTCCTGAATCCGCACTTACCAAGGGTGTAGGGCGAAGCAGACAGCAGCGCCCCTCATCGAGAGGTGCGGCGCGGCGCATGGACCTTCGCAGCGGCACGAGATCTCGGACGGAAGGGACGGCGCGGTTGTGTGCCGTGCCCGACGTCGACTCCGACGCGCTGTCGGCCGCGCTGGAGGACACCGGCGGTGTCCAGGACGTGCGGGAGGACCTGGCGCTGCTGCGCGACGCGGCAACGCTGGTGACGGGCCGCCAGCGCTTAGACGGGCTGCTGCTGCAGCTGACGGTCAACCCGTTCGACCCGGCGGCCTACCGCGGGCTCGGCTCCTATCTGGTGGGCCCGGGCGTCCTGGCCTTGGCTGCTTACGAGCGCGTGCGCGCCTCAACCGTGCGGGGCATCTGATGCGCAGAGAGACGGGCGAGGCACTGCTGGCCAACAGCCCCCAATTAGGACCCGGTGGCCCGGCGTTGTCCTGCCTGGTCGGGCGGATCGCCGAGAGCCGCGGCCTGAGACTCGAAGACACCCCGGCGCCCACATCGCCGGGCCTGGCCCCGCGGCGGCGCATCCCGGTTCGGGCGCTGTCGCTCCCGTCGGCCGGGCTGGTGAGTGCGCCACCGGCGCGCCGGTCGCTCGACACGTCCGTCCGCGCGGTCGACGGCGTCGCCCTGCTGGGCGCGCACGGCGGCGCCGGGGTCACCAGCCTGTTGCGCGCCGGCCTGGACCAGGTCGCCGTCGACGCCGACCGGTGCTGGCCGCGGGCCGGCCTGGTCCTGCTGGTGGCCCGGACGTCGACAAGCGGCCTGGAGTGCGCCCGCGACCTGGCCCGCCAACACGCCAGCGGCCTGGTCGGTGACGTCGTGCTGCTCGGCCTGGTCCTGGTCGCCGACGCGCCCGGCCGCCTCCCGACCCGCATCGCCGGGCTGCGGGACCTGGTGTCCGGCGCGTTCCCCCGGACCTGGCACCTGCCCTGGCTCCAGGAGTGGCGCCTGGCCGCGACCACAGAGCCGCTGCCGATCCACCCCGACATGCAGCACCTGACCGCCGAGCTCACCTGCACCGCCCAGCTGTCCCACCCCACCTTTCCCGCACCACCCGAACCCGAGGAGACCTGCTGTGAGCACCGTCCTTACCGCCCTGAGCACCGCCAAGGACACCCTGATCGCGGCCGGCATCAACGCCCCGGTGTCCGTGCAGCCGCCTGGCACGGCTGGGCTGTTGACCGTCGTGGGCTGGGTCGCTTGGATCGTCACACTTGCCTGCATCTTCGGGATCTTCGCGGTTGCCGGGAAGATGGCCTTCTCGCACCGGCGCGGTGAGGGCAGCGAGGCCGTCGGCCAGCTCGGCTGGGTCATGGGCGCTTGCGTCCTGATCGCCGCAGCCGGCCCCATCGTCAACGTCCTGATCTGAGATGGCTGGCTCCCTGTCCTTTCGAGACACGCTCCCCCGCGACGTCAACGCCGACCCGGCCGGGCCGAGGCCGGGCACCGTCGCGGCCGGCGTCGTCGCCGTAGTGATCCTCCTCGGCGCCGGGGCCGTCGCCCTGTCCGGCGGAGCCAGCCCCTCGGCGGCCCCCACGGCAGGACCGGGGGCGCCGGCAACGGCCGGCCCGGCCCGCTCGGCTACGGCCCGCCCGGTCGATCTCCCCCCGACCATTTCCCCGGCGGTGGCCGACGGACCGCTGTTGGTCGCACCGCGGGTTGACTGGCAGCTGTTCGTGGGCGTCCCGCTCCCATACAGCAAAACCGGCGGCCCCCTCAAGGTCGACGGGCCTGTCTACAGCGGCTACCAGCGGTCCCAGACCGGTGCACTCATCGCCGCGGCGCAGCTGGGCACCCGCTACCTGCTGACCCCGGGTGACGGCTGGCGCGAGCTCCTTGAGCGCCAAGTCCTGCCCGGCGTTGGCCGGGACACCTTCGCCCGGCTGCGCGCCACCGTCGACGAGGACGCCCCGCCCGGCAGCTACGGTCAGCTGGCCGGGTTCCGGTTCGTCGCCTTCACCCCCGACGTCGCCGCGATCCAGTTCGTCTCCCGGTTCCCAACAACCGGGCACCTGCAGGTCGTCGTCGTCACCGTGAAGTGGGTCGACGGAGACTGGCGCCTGGAACTGCAGCCCGACGGCGGCAGCAGCCCGACCGCGCAGGCCGTGCCCGACCTCGACGGCTTCGTCATCTGGGGGGCCTGATGCCGAACCCCTGCAACCTGCCCCTGGTCGGCACGATCTGCGGCGCGGTCGGCGACGCGGCCAGCACCGCCGCCGGCAGCGTCTTCGATGCCGCGGTCGGCAAGATCGCCGACGGCTTCGCCAAGGCCATCCAGCTCGTCGTGACGTTCTGGACCGGCGTCGACGTGCCAGGCCTGGACACCTCCGGCGGACCTGTTGCGGAGATCCGGGCCAACACCGCCTGGCTATCAGCGTTCATCGCGGTGCTGTCGGTCCTGGTCTGCGCCGGCCGGTTGGCGCTGACCAGGTCGAGCCGCCCGGCGGCCGAAGCCTTCAAGGGCCTGCTGATCCTGGTCGTGGTGAGCGGTACCGGCGTCGCCGCGGTGAGCGCCCTGGTCGTCTTCGGCGACGGCTACAGCAAGTGGGTGCTGGACCGCAGCACTGCCGGCCAGCTCGGTCACCGCCTGTCCCTGCTGGCCACGATCGGCAACACCGCCGGCCTGGGCACCGGCCTCATCCTGATCGTCGCGGTGCTCGGGATGCTGGCCTCGATCGCGCAGATGGGCCTGATGCTCGTCCGGGTCGGCGTCATCACGATCTTCGCCGGGCTGCTGCCCCTGGCGGCCGCCGGCACCTCGACGCAGACCGGCATGGACTACTTCAAGCGGATGACCAGCTGGCTTCTGGCGTTCGTGCTCTACAAAACCGCCGCCGCGACCGTCTACGCCTCGGCGTTCCTGATGATCGGGTACGGCAGAGACGCCATCAGCGTCCTCGCCGGGCTGTTCATGCTCGTCCTGTCAATAGTCGCACTACCGGCAATGCTGCGCCTTGTCACCCCGATGGTCGGCGCCGCGGTCGCGGCCGGCGCCGGGGCTGGCGGCGGCATGGCCGCAGCCGGGATGGTCATGGCCACCGGCGCCCGGATGAGCAGCGGCGGCTCCGGCGCTCGAGGCGCGGGAGCATCCGGCGGCGGTAGCCAACAGCCGGGTCTACTGCCTGGCGGCGCCTCCGGCTCGCCCAGCGGTGCAGGGCGCGGCGGCCCCCGTCCCGCCCCGCCCGGCAGCGGTCGCGCCGGTGCTGCAAGCGCCGGGGGCGGCGCTGCTGGTGCGGCCTCGGCCGGCGTGAAGGTCGTGCAGGCGGGCACGCAGGCCGCCCGCGGCGCCGCCGCTCACGCCGGGTCCCTGGACGGCACCCCGGCCCAGCCGAGCCCCCAGGCAGGCACCCGGTGACCGCAACCGTCACCCAGCTCGCCGAGGCGGCCGTGCATCCGCCCCGGACCTACGGCAACTGGTGCAAGCCGACCTCCCCGGGTCTGCCGCGGCTGGGGCTACTCGGGACCGCGATCGCGCTCGGCTCACTCGTGCTGGTCATGCTCGTGCAGATCGTCGCCGGCCTGATCGCCGCGGCCGGCTGCGCACTGCTGGTGTGCTTGGGCCTGGCACCGCTGGTGTGGCGCAGCCGGGCCGACCGCAACGGCTGGCAGGTGCTCGCCGCGAAGTGCTCCTGGCGGATCGGTCGGCGCCGCCGCCAGCACCTGTACGCCAGTTCCCTCACCGCTCCGATCAGCTTCGGCGCGGCCCGGCTGCCCGGCCTGCTGGCCAGCAGCCAGCTGCTGTCGGCGATCACCGCCCACGGCGCACAGCTCGTCGACGTCGAGACCGTCGATGAGTGGGTGGCCTGCTGGGGCGGCTGGCTGGCCAAGCTCGGTCACGAGGCCAACCTGGAGGCCTGCAGCGTCACGGTCGAGACCGCCCCCGACCCCGGGTCGCGTCTGGCCGCCGAGGTCGACGCGATGCTCACCGTCGACGCCCCGGCACTGTCACGGGCGATGCTCATCGAGACCGCCGCGAGCTACCCGCACGGCTCGGCAGCGGTCACCGCTTACGTCACCCTGACGTTCTCAGCCCGCCGGGTCTGTCACAGCGAGGCCGAGAGCGTCATGGGCACCGGCGGTGGGAACCACGCAAAGCGCACCGCGTCGATCCGCAGCCCGGAAGAGATGGCCGCGCAGATCGGCCGACGACTGCCGTTGCTGCTGCACCAGCTGCGCACCGTCGGCGCCGGGACCGGCGCCGCAATGACCGCGGCTGAGGTCGCCGAGACCGTCCGGGTCGCCTACGACCCGGACGCCGCCACGCTGCTGGACCGGGCCCGCGCGCAGCAGGCCGGTCAGGTCAACGCCTACAAGACGCCAGCACCGCTGGTCACCTGGCAGGACGCCGGCCCGATCGCACAGGTCGAGTCCTGGGACCACCTACGCCACGACAGCGGCGCCAGCATCACCTGGCAGATGGTCGACGTCCCGCACGGCGCCGTTCAGTCGCGCATCCTCGAGCAGTTGCTGGAGGCCGACGAGCACCTGGCCCGCAAGCGCGTCACCCTGATCTACCGTCCGCACGACCCGGCCAGCGCCGCCCGGGTCGCCGACGCCGACGTCCGCACGGCCGTCGGCCGGGCCAGTTTGCGCAAGGGCGAGGTCAATGCCGGGGAGTCCCTGGCGCTGGCCTCGGCCCGCCAATGCGCCTCCGAGCAGGCCGCCGGCGCCGGACTGACCCTTCTCGATGCTCGTCACCGCCACCGTCGACGACCCCGCCAAGCTCGCCCAGGCCGCGGAGGTCATCGACCAGCTCGGCCCGGCCTGCCAACTGCGGCTGCGTCGCTGCTACTTCGGCCAGGCCGCCGCCTTCACCGCCGCTCTAGGCGTCGGGGTGGTGCTGCCCAAGCACGTCGCCGTCCCCGAAGTCGTCCGCGACTACCTCTGACCCGCCCAACCCGTCTCAACCTGCTCGAGGAGATCGCCATGGGCATCCGCCCGACCAAGCCCTCCCCCACGCGCACCGCGGCCGGCCCAGCCAAGTCCGCGCCCGATGCGCTGCGGACCGCCAAGCCCGGGCCCCGTGGCCTGCGGGGACCCGGCCGCGGCCGGGTGTCCTACGTCGAAGCTCCCCCGGAGTGGCGCGGCACCACCGTGCAGGTCTGCGGGCTGTTCCCGTTCGCCGTCGGCGGCGGCAGCCCGACCATCGGCGTCCCGCTCGGACGGAACCTGCTCACCGGCGCGACGGTCTGCTGCGACCCGCTGGCCTGGTTCCAGCGCGCCAAACTGATCCTGAACCCGAGCATGTTCCTGCTCGGCCTACCGGCGCTGGGCAAGTCGACGCTGGTCCGGCGGATGGTGATCGGCCTAGCCGGCTCCGGGACCGTCCCGTTGATCCTGGGCGACCTCAAGCCCGACTACGTCGACACCGTCCGCGCCCTGGGCGGGCAGGTCATCCGGCTCGGTCGCGGCCTGGGCTCGCTCAACGTCCTGGACGTCGGGGCACTGGACGACGCCGCCGATCAGCTCACCGCAGCCGGGCTGGTCAAAGACGCCCAAGCGCTACGGGAGGAGGCCCACGGCCGGCGCGCCTCGATGGTCGAGGCGCTGTTGACGCTCGTCCGCGGCACCCGCTCGACCGACACCGAACGGACGGTCCTCTCCGCCGCCCTGCGGGTACTGACCGCGCAGCACCTGGCCGCCCGCAACCTCGAGCCGGACTCCCCGGCACCGCTGCTGGCGGGTCTGCTCGAGGTCATTGAGGCGGCCCCCGACCAGATCCGGCTCCCGACGTTGGACCGCGGCAGTATGGACGCCTACCGGGCCCTGGTCGATCCGCTGCAGCGCTCGCTCTACAGCCTGCTCGACGGTCAGCTCGGCAGCGTCTTCGCCCGCCCGACGACCGAGCGGATCGCTCTGGACGCGACCGCGGTCTGCGTCGATGTCTCCGGGATCTCGGTCAATGACGCCGCACTGCAGGCCGCGGTGCTGCTGGCCTGCTGGTCTGAGGGCTTCGGGGCCGTCGAGGCCGCGAATGCCCTGGCCGATGCCGGGCTCGCGCCGCAGCGCCGGTTCTTCATCGTCCTGGACGAGCTCTGGCGAGTCCTCAGGAGCGGTGAGGGGATGGTCGACAAGGTCGACGAGCTGACCCGCCTGAACCGCAACAGCGGGGTCGGACAGACGATGATCACCCACTCGATGGCCGACCTGCGGGCGTTGCGCAACGTCGAGGACCGGGACAAGGCCAAGGGCTTCATCGAGCGCTCCGGGCTCGTCGTCTGCGGCGGCCTGCCCGCCCAGGAGGTCGCCGAACTGTCCGACATCGTCTCGTTCTCCCGCGCCGAACGCCAGCAGGTCACCAGCTGGTCGACCCCGCCGGGCTGGGACGTCGCTTCCTTGCCCCCCGGCGTGGGGAAGTTCCTCATCAAAAGCGGCCAGCGGCCGGGGATCCCGGTCAGCGTCGAGCTGACCCGCGCCGAGCTCGACGCCGCGGTGCACGACACCAACAAGCGCTGGGCGGTCTCGGCGCAGGCCGCCGCGGGCGCCCGATGAGCCGCCCCGTGACACCGGGTGGGGGCGCCGGCGGCGGCAACGAGGCTGCCTGGATCATCCCGGGCGTGGGGGCGCTGCTGCTGATCACCTCCGCCGCCACCTGGCTCGGCGGGACCCTGGCGGCCGCGCTCGCCGGCACCGGCGGGCCGCGGGCGTCGTTCAGCCTCGCCCTGTTCGTCCAGGTCCTGCGCGACGGCCCCGACAGCCGCTGGCCTGGGGTCTCCCCCGCCCTGGTCTGGGGCCTGACCGGCGGCCTCACGGGCCTGCTGACGGTCCCTGTGGTCGTCGTGGCCGTCGTGCTGTTCTCCCGCCGGCTGCGCGCTGATGACCCCCGCCGCTCGCTGGCGAGCGTCGGCGACGTCGCGCACCTGACGATGCCGCAGGTCGCGACCAGCGCCACCCGGCTACGGCCCTCTCTCGCCGGCCGCAAGCCGGCCGAGGTCTCGGCCGGTGACGCCGGCCTGGCACTGGGCCGGCTCGGCACCGGTGACAAGGGCCGGGTGCTGTTCAGCAGCTGGGAGGACGTCGTGCTGGCCTACATGGCCCCCCGCTCCGGCAAGTCCACCGCGCTGGCCATCCCGGCCGTGCTGTCGGCGCCGGGCGCGGTCATCGCAACCAGCAATAAGGCCGACGTCTGGTCGGCCACCGCGGCCATCCGGGCAGACGAGACCGGCCAGCGGGTCTGGACCTTCGACCCGCAGCACATCGCCTGGGCGCCCAGACCTGGTGGTGGGACCCGCTGGCCGACCTCACCTCCGTCAAGGAGGCCGAGCGGCTGGCGTCGCACTTTGTGCTGACCGTCGAAGACGACCGCGGCAAAGACATCTGGGGACCCGCCGCGCAGGAGCTGCTGGCGGCGCTGATGCTGGCCGCCCGTTCGTGCGGCGGGACCATGCACGACGTCTACGACTGGCTCAACGATGAGGCCAATCCCGTCCCGGTCGAGACCCTCAAGGGCGCCGGCTACCGCGGCATCGCCGCGAGCCTGGCCGGGACACAGGGCAGCCCGGCCGAGACCCGCGGCAGCGTCTTCTTCACCGCCCGGGTCGCCGCCAAGTGCCTGCGCAACCCGGAGATCACCGCCTGGATCACCCCGCCGATCGACCCGATCGTCACTGGCCCGAACGGCACCGCGGTGCGGGTCGAGCAGTTCCGGCCCGCCGCCCTGCCGACCAGCAAGCAGACGCTCTACCTGCTCAGCAAGGACGGCGGCGGCAGCGCCGCCCCCCTGGTGGCCGCCTTGACCGACCAGGTCATGCGGGCCGCGACGTTGGCGGCGGAGAAGGCGGGTGGTCGGCTTGACCCGCCCATGGTTGTCGTCCTGGATGAGGCCGCGAACATCTGCCGCATCGCCGACCTGCCCCAGCTCTACTCCCATTTGGGCAGCCGCGGCGTCATCGCGCTGACGATCCTGCAGTCGCACCCTCAGGGCGTGGGGGTGTGGGGTGAGACCGGCATGCGGGCGTTACTCGGTGCCGCGACTGTCAAGCTCGTCGGCTCCGGCATCGACGACGCCAGCTTCGCTGAGGACCTGTCCCGGCTAATCGGCGACCACGACGTCACGACCGTCAGCATCAGCAGCGGGACGGCCGCACCAGCCGCTCCCGCTCGGTGCGGCAGCAACGGATCCTACCGGCCGCCGCGATCCGCGCCCTGCCCAAGGGGCAGGCGCTTGTCTGGCTGACCGGCAGCAAAGTCGCGATGGTCGCGACCCTGCCCTGGTACGCCGGACCTCGGGCCGCCGAGATCAACGCCCGCATGCAGGCCGCAGAGGCCCACATGACCGCCGCGGCCGCCGGCACCGCGCTCACAGCACCCGCGGCGCGGACGGCTGGTGCCTGGCCGTGAAAGGCGCGGGTGAGCTCGCCGAGCTGCGGGCCAGGGTCGACGCCCTCGACAACGACGTCACGGTCCTGGGCTCGGTGCTGGAGGACCTGCGCAACGGCGACCTGACGCTGCCTGGCGCCGGCGGACCGCCGTCCCCGCCCGCCCCGCGGCCACCCGCCACCGCCGAGGGCGGCGCCGCTGAGGCAGAGCCGATCGTGCCCTTCTTCGGCTCGCTGCTGGAGTTCGTTGTCGAGCACTTCGGGCCCGTCTACGCCCGCAACACCAGCCCGACCGTGCGGTGGTGCGCGAGCTGGTGGGACCACGCCGAGGCGCTTTACCGCCTGGAGGGGCTCTGGCGGACCTGGGAGCTCTACCGCCTCGAGCCGCGGCTCGGGATCGCGAGCTGGCTGCGGGACTACCTCGACCCGCAGCTGCGCGAGCTCACCAGCCCGACCGGCCCGTTTGCCTCGTGCACCGCCGACCGGCACTCCCCCGTCAAGGCCCTGCGCACCAACCAGCCCCCGGAGGGCTACCTGAACGACCTGTGACGCCCCGAGCTCCATGCCCGTCCGGCAATCCCTGCATTCAACCCTGCAGGCAATCCCTGCATGAGCGGCCCCGGCCGTGAACCCGAAGGAGATCCGATGACCGAGCACGCTGAAGACCCTGTTGGCCACGCCAGCAGCAAGATCGTGCAGTACGTCTCTGTGGCGACCATGGCCGCCGAGGTGCTCGCCCAGCGCTCCCAGCAGCGCGCCGCAGCCGCGGCCGCCACCGACCAGCAGGCCACCGCCGCGCTGCGCGCGCAGCAGGCCGGCGCTCGCAACGCCGCCCGGCTGCAGTGGCTGGCTGTCCTGGACCCCCGCCGCGGCGCCGACGCCACCCTGGGCGACGCCGGGCTGGCCTGGGCCTCCAGCCAGGCCTGGCGCGACGTCGACCCCGAGGCCGCGATGGCCGGTGACCGTGCGCTTGAGCGGATGCGCGAGCTCCGCCCGGATGTGATGGCCCGCTTCGACCGGCTCACCGGCGACGGCCTGGACCAGCTCGAGGCGATGCGCCGCGCCGCGCCGTTCTTCGACCGGCCGGCCGCCCGCGAGCACGGCGGTGCTGTCCGCCACAAGCTCACCGCGGGTGAACCCGGCGCGAGCCTGCAAGCGGCCGCCGACAGCACCGCCCGCGACGAAAGTGCCCAGTTCGCTGACCGCATGGCCGTTGTCGACGACGCGGGCACCCCGTACGTCGACGAGCGCCTGGACACTGGCGCGCTCGCCGAGCCGCACAGCCGCGAGGCCGCAGCCCAGTCAGGCCGGGCCGCTGCGCTGCACAGCGCCGCCGACCTGCCCGCGGACGTCGTGCTGGTCGCGAGCGGCCGGACCCCGCCGCAGCTGGCGCACGACGCCTACCCCGAGCGGCTGACCGGGGAAGTCCTTGAGGCTATCAAGATCAAGCCCAAGACGCCCGACCGCACCGCACCGGCCGCGGTCCGCTCGACGGGCCTGGCAACCGCCGCCCGCGCGACAGGCGGCCGGGGCCGATGACCGGCCCGGCGAACGCCCCCGTCGACATCATAGCGATCTTGACCGACCTGCAGCAGCAGGTCTCCGACCTCACCGGGGTCGTCGAAGCGCAGCAGCGGACCCTCGGCGACCTAACGCTGATCGTGCAGTCCCAGGACCACGCACCGAGCCAGTTGCTCCCCGGCGGCCCCCTGCTGTCCGCCGCGCCGGTCAGCCGGGGCGACGCGTGATGGGCCGGTACGCCCCGCCTGCCAGCCCGGCCGAGGCCGCCGAGCGCGAGGCGGCCCGGGCCGCCAGGCTCGAGCAGCTGCACGCCTCCCTCACCGAGCAGGTCGGCGCGATCCGCAGTGGCCAGGACTGGCAGCGCTGGCTGCAGGTCGCCGCCACCTTCCCGTCCTACAGTCTGAACAACGTGCTGCTGATCGCCGCGCAGCGCCCGGACGCCACCGCGGTCGCCGGGTTCGGGGCGTGGCAGGCCCTGGGTCGGCAGGTCGACAAGGGCTCTAAAGGCATCGCGATCCTGGCGCCCCTGACCCGCCGGTCCAGGCCCGACGCCGCCGCTGGTGGGCCGGGGTCCGGCCCCCAGGACCAGCAGAGGTCCGAGACGGCGGGTCCGGCTGCGGGTGAGCAGCAGCTGGGGACGCCGAGCGGCCGGGGTGGCCGGGTCGGTCGGTTCAAGATCGTGCACGTCTTCGACGTCTCGGACACCTCAGGACAGCCGCTGCCCACACGTCCGGTCCCGGTGCTGCTGGCTGGGCAGGCCCCGCAGGGGCTGTGGAAGGCCCTGGCCAGCCAGGTCCAGGCCCGCGGGTTCACGCTGCAGCGCGGTGACTGCGGCGACGCGAACGGGCTGACGCACTACCGGGACCGGACCGTGACGGTCCGGGCCGACGTCGACGAGGCGCAGGCGGTCAAGACGCTGATCCACGAGCTTGGGCACGCGCTCCTCCACGACCCGACCGGGCCGGCCACGATCGCCCCGCCCGGGATTGTCCTCACTGCTGGGGACCCGGTCCTGACCTCGGCCGGGCAGTGCCGCGGCCGCCTGGAGGTTGAGGCCGAGTCCGTCGCGTACTCCCTTATGTGGACAGCATGCGTTGCGCGACAGCCGCGCAGTGACGCTGTGCTGCTGGGAGGCGCCACGATGAAGGTACGCAAGATCAGGTCCGATGGGCAGCTCGAGGTG
>JAABUM010006295.1_pt1 | contig 11741 bp, 7 predicted proteins | sample 5559161 | NCBI WGS metagenome assembly JAABUM01 (sample SAMN10711868, study PRJNA513369) | rock metagenome | isolation source: Antarctica rocks | place: Antarctica: Victoria Land, Siegfried Peak nord | reverse complement strand
CCTGCTCCTGCGAGGGTCCCTTCTGGACCAACGAGGCCTGATGGACGTCAAGTCGTTGCGGACCTCGTCGGACTGGTGTAGCGAGTTGTTCGAACTGCGTGAATGCCTTGGTGGTGATGCTGCCGCGGCCTCGGTCTGATCGCTGGATATTTGGGTCGGGTCGGGTCGGGTCGGGTCGGGTCGATCGGGTCGGTTTCGGGCCCACACTGTGCGGATGAGTGACCCACGGCCGGTGCCACTGCGGCGGAACCGGGACTTCGCCAAGCTGTGGGTGGGGCAGTTCGCGTCCACGCTCGGCAGTCAGACCTCTTACGTCGCCTACCCCCTGCTGATACTCGGTCTGACCGGCTCACCGCTCCTGGCCGGCATCGCCGGAACCGCCCGTGCCGTCCCCCAGTGGGCGCTCGGACTGGTCGCGGGCGCTTTAGTCGACCGGTGGGACCGGCGCCGGTTGATGCTGATCTGCGACGTCGTCCGCCTCCTTGCCCTGAGCACGATGGTCATCGGCCTGACCACCGGGATCGCCGGCTTCCCGCTGATCGTCGCCGTCGCGCTCGTCGAAGGCTCAGCGACCGTCGTGTTCTCGCCGGCCGAGACCACCGCGCTGCGGCACGTCGTCCCAGCTACGCAACTGCGGGAAGCCTCCGCCCGCAACGAGAGCCGCGAGTACGCCGCCATGCTGTCCGGCACTCCACTGGGCGGCGCCCTGTACTCCATCGCATCGTTCGTCCCGTTCCTGTTCGACGCCGTCTCCTACCTGGTGTCCTTCCTCTCGATCTTCCTCATCCGGGCGCCGTTCCGCGACGAAGGCCCGGCCGGCGCGCGGCAGCCGATCGTCGCCAGCGTCGCCGACGGGGTCAGATGGCTGTGGCGGCAACCCTTCCTACGAGGCAGCACCGTGATGGTGGCCGCGACCAACCTGGTCGGGACCGCCCTGCCGACCACCCTGATCGTCATCGCAACGAACAACCACGTACCGCCGGTGGCCATCGGGCTCATCCTCACCATGGGCGGGGTCGGGGGGCTCGCCGGGTCGGTCGTCGCCGCGTGGGCAGCTCGCCGGGTGTCGCCCGCCTGGGTGGTCTTGGGGTTCCCGTGGGTCTGGGCAGCACTCCTGCCGTTGCTGTTGCTCCGCGGCAGCACAGTGTGGGTACTGGGGATCGTTTTCGGACTGATGCTCGCTGCGGCCCCGCTGTGGAACTCGGTCATCTTCACCTACCGCGTCGTCCTGGTCCCCGACGAACTCCAGGGCCGAGTCGACAGCTCATGCCGGTTCGTCACCCAGTCCACCGCACCGCTGGGTCCGCTGCTGGCAGGCGTGCTCCTGGAGTACGGCTCGGCCACTCTTACCATCCTTGCCCTGACCGGCTTCACCGCCGTGGTGGGTCTCGTGGGTGCCGCGACCAGGTCGCTACGCCACCCCCCGGACATCCCTGCCGTGATTGGGTGAACGCGCAACCGCATTAGCAGGACGCAGGTCGGGACCTGCCGATAGAGCCCAACGAGATCCACGCACGATTCAGAGCCAGGTCTGCGGAGGCGCCCGATACCCGTGGGAACCACCGCGACGTGTCGCGGGCGCGACGCCCTTCTGATCACCGCTGGGGAGTGGCGCCTATTGGGTCGGCGACCTCGTCGTCCGACGGCTGCTCGCCCACGGCACCACGCTCCATGGGCTCATGTCGTGGCCTTACGCAGAAGCAGTCACTAACGTGACGACAGTCCTTCAGCACACCGACGAGACATGTTGTCCCGACTGATCCTCCATGGCGGCTCGAGAGTCGAGCGCCGTTGGCGGTTGCCCGGTGGGGACCAGGGGTGCATCAGCAGCCCATTTGGAACCACCGACGAGAAGAGGGTGCACCAGTGAGCGTTGACGAGGTGCCGACGAACTTGTATTCCGCAGCGGACTGGCTCCGGTACCGGCATCCGTGGCTCGAGGACTTGACCCGGCGCATCGCCGGCGACCGGGACGACTGGCTCGACGAGATCGGCGGCGCGGTCTTGGACACTGTCGACAACGGGGCGGAGTGGCAGCGGTACGGGCGGGAACACCCCGCCCCGGCCCACCCGGACGACGAGGACGCGTACTACCGGTGGGAGGACGCGGGCCCGAAGAACACTACCCGCGGCACCGCGTATGCCGTCATGTCCAGCGGTGAAGAGCGGACGGTCCGGCTCGTCGCGACCCTGGCGAACATCCGGGAGAGCGGGTACCAGCCCGGGACGGACGAGCTCACGTCCTACCAGCGGTTCATCCCCTGGTCCGTGCACGACACCGGCGGGTGGGACGACCGCGGCCAAGCGATCCTCGAGGACTGGATCAGAATCGTCCGCGGGCACTGACACACGCCCTATCGCGCGCGGGTGAACTTCTGGACCTCCCCCGGATTCGGTGGGCTCGCAGCCGTCGCGCCGTCTGCATCGCCTACGCCGGGATCTTCTGACCTCTTACGTCGCCTACCCCCTGCTGATACTCGGTCTGACCGGCTCACCGCTCCTGGCCGACATCGCCGGAACCGCCCGCGCCGTCCCCTAGGTGGCTTCTGGAACCGAGTGAAGTCGCGGGTCGGGCGGATCAGGACGATGTTTCTGCTTGATCTGGTGGGGGTTCAGGTTCTGTGGCAGGAGCGGGCTCGTCCCTGTTCTCGTTCGGGCCTGGCACGTCGTTCTGGCTTTTCGGCTCCTGGGCACCGCCGGGGCGTCTTGCGGTGGCGGCGAGGGGCGAGGCGTAGAGCGGGAGGGGGGCGTAGTCCGGTGGTGGTTCCGGTGCCATCCGGTCGGCGTCGATGCGTCGGGGGTTTCCCTGGAGGTCTTCTACCCCGGTTAGGTACTTCACGGCCGCGTGCAGCGACGCCACGATCGGGATGGTGATAATCGCGCCGACGATGCCGCCGACGAGGCCTCCGGCGGTGAGGGCGAGCACGATCGCGACCGGGTGTAGCTGGACGGAGCGTCCGACGACGAAGGGTTGCAGGAGGTGGGCCTCGATCTGAGAGTCGATGAGCAGGACTGCGAGCACTACCAGGGCGGGGACCGGCCCCTGGCTGATCAGGGTGATCAGGAGGGCGAGGCCGCCGAAGACGAACGAGCCGATGATGGGGATGAAGCTGCCGATGAACACCAGCACAGCGAGGGCAACGGCTAGGGGGACGTTGAGGAGGACCAGTGCGAGGCCGACGACCACGCCGTGGAAGAGGGCGATGAGCGCGGTCCCGACGACCCATCCCGACAGGGCGTGCCAGGACCGGTAGCCGGCGCCGCGGATGCTGGGTTGCACGTGCTGGGGGAAGAGCCGCACGACCCAGCTCCAGATGCGGTCGCCTTCTTGGAGGAAGTAGAACGTGACGAAGAGCGTCACGAGCAGGCCGGTGAGGAGTTGTTCGATGACCGTTCCGAAAGAGAGGGCATCACTGATCACGGTGTTGGTGTGTTGCTGCAACCACGAGATGGCGCGTTGCTGCAGCTGCGCCAGTTGTAGGGTGTCGACCCCGGGTATCCGGCTGAGGTAGCCGCGCAGCTGGCTGGTGAGGGCGTCGAGTTGTCCGATGAGCTGTGTGTAGCTTGAGACGGCGCGCGTCCAGACGAACCATCCGACCCCGCCCAGCACCAGTAGCGCGACCAGGATCGTCGCCGAGGTGGCTAGGGCCCGTGGTAGATGCAGCCGTCGCATGGCGGCGAGCAGGGGGTGCAGAAGAGCGGTGAGTAGCAGGGCGAAGAAGAACGGGAGGACCGGCAGGTAGAAACGGGCCCCCAGGAGCAGCAGCGCCAGCACGGTGGCGGCGACGATCAGGATGCGCCAGCACCACGCGGCGGCGATGGCCAGACTCGCCGGCACGGCTGCCCGTTTGAGTACTCTGCTTGGCGGGTGGTGGTGCAGCACGCCAACTTGGGCCTCCCCGGGTGGGTGATCACCTCCGGGTTCGAGGCCCTCGTCTTCGGTTCGAGGGGAACTCACGGAAGGCTCTTCACCGGTGGCCTGGTGCTGCTCTGGACGGTTGGTTGCGGGTTGGAAGTCCTGAGGCGAGCAGCTCGGCGAGGTGGACGGCGGTGCGTCCGGTGTCGCCCTGCTCGATCTGGGTGCGGCAGCTGAAGCCGTCGGCCAGCACGGCGGTGGCCGGGTCGGCCTGGCGGACCCGGGGCAGGAGCACTCGTTCACCAGCGGCGCGTGAGACCGCGTAGTGCCCGGCTTCGAAGCCGAAGTTCCCGGCGAGCCCGCAGCAGCCCGATCCAAGCCGGTCGGCGCGGATGCCAGCCCTCTTCATCAGTTCGGTGTCGGCGTCGACGCCCATGATGGCGTGCTGGTGGCAGTGGGTCTGGATGATGGCGTCGACGTCGAGCTGAGGTGGGGTCCAGTCGGGAGCGAGCTCGGTGAGCAGCTCGGCCAGGGTGCGCGTCTGCTTCGACAGGCGGCGCATGTCCTCGTCGCCGCCCAGCAGCTCGGGGCCGTCGGAGCGGAACATGGCGGTGCACGACGGCTCGAGCCCCACGACCGGGGTGCCGGCGACGATGTCGTCTCGCAGGACGTGCAGGGTGCGCCTCAGCACCCGCTTGGCCGTGGACAGCTGGCCGGTTGAGACCCAGGTGAGCCCGCAGCACACCGGCTCGGTGGGCACGCGAACCTCGAAGCCGGCATCCTCCAGCACCATGACCGCGGCCCGGGCGACGTTGGGGTGGAAGTTGTTGTTGAACGTGTCGGGCCACAGCAGCACCGGCCCGCGGGTTGGTGCCTGCCCGGTGCGGCTGGAGGTCGGGCGGCACTTCCACATGCTGACAAAACTCTGCTTCGCGAACGTGGGGATAGCGCGCTCGGGGGTGATGCCGCCGACCTTCTTCAGCAGGGGCGCGAGGGGGCTCTGGGTCAGGGCGTTGACGATGCCCGGCGCGCGACTGGCGCCCTGCGACAGCAGGGGGAGCCAGCCCATCGAGTAGTGCGCCATCGGGCGGAGACGGCCGGCGTAGTGGTGCGAGAGGAACTCGGCCTTGTAGGTGGCCATGTCGACGCCCACGGGGCAGTCGCTCTTGCACCCCTTGCACGAGAGACACAGGTCGAGCGCGTCACGCACTTCGGTGGACCGCCAGCCACCGGTGATGGTCTCGCCGCGCAGCATCTCGAACAGCAGCCGGGCCCGGCCCCGCGTCGAGTGCTCCTCCTCACGGGTGACCATGTACGAAGGACACATCACCTGTTCGTCGCTGACCGCATTGCGGCAGGTCCCGACACCGACGCAGCGCAGGACCGCCGTGGAGAACCGGCCCTCGTCGTCGGGGTAGGAGAAGTGCGTGTTCGGTTCGGCATGACGATAGTCGGCCCCGAGCCGCAGCTGGCCGTCGAGCGGGTTGGGGTTCACCACCTTGCCGGGGTTCATCAGCCCGCTCGGGTCGAAGATCGTCTTCAGCTGGCCGAAGAGGCCGACCACCTCGGTGCCGAACATCCGGGGCAGCAGCTCGGCCCGGGCCTGGCCGTCGCCGTGCTCACCCGAGAGCGACCCGCCGTAGGAGGCGACGAGGTCTGCCGCCCGTTCGGCGAAGGCGCGGTAGTTCGCGATGCCGTCGGTGGTCTGGAGCTCGAAGGGCACCCGGCAGTGGATGCAGGCCTGCCCGAAGTGGCCGTAGATCGCGGCCTTCTCCTTGGCGTAGCCGAACTCGTCGAACAGTGCGCGCAGGTCGCGCAGGTAGTCCCCGAGCCGTTCGGGCGGCACGGCGCTGTCCTCCCACCCCGGCCAGTTGTCGTGCTGGCCGGCGGGGTGGGCCGACGCCCCGAGACTGAGCTCGCGGACCTCGACGAGCTGACCGATCTTGGCCGGGTCGTCGAGGAACTTGTGGGTCGGCGGGTGTTCGTGGTTCTCGACGTCCTCGAGCAACGCCTTCGCCTTGTGGTCGGCCTCGTCCTGGGTGTCGGCGGCGAACTGGACCATCAACCAGCCACCGCCGTGCGGCATTGTCTCGATGGCCCCAGCAGCGAGCTGCGCCCGCTGCTCCATCTCGATGAGCACCTGGTCGATACCTTCGAGCTGCCACGGGTCGTGGGCCACGATCGGCATGACCGCGTCACCAGCGGCGGCGATGTCGGGGTAGCCGAGCACCACCATCGCCGTGGCCTTGGGCACCGGCACCAGGTGCAGCTCGGCCTGCAGCACCGTGACGAGCGTGCCTTCCGAGCCGACAAGAGCCCGCGCCAGGTCGAAGTGGTTCTCAGGGAGCAGCGAGTCGAGGTTGTAGCCGGACACCCGGCGGGGGATGTGCGGGTAGCGGGTGCGGATCAGGGCCAGGTTGTCATCGCGCAGCAGCCGCAGCTGACGGAAGATCTCGGCCCGCCGCCCGCCAGCGGCCAGCACCCCCTCGTACTCTGCGTCGCTCGTGGGCCCGACCCACATGCGAATCCCGTCGACGGTCAGAACCTCGAGCCGAACGATGTTGTCGACGGTCTTGCCGTAGGCCTGGGCGGTCGAGCCGCAGGAGTTGTTGCCGATCATCCCACCCAGCGTGCAGCTGCGGTGAGTAGCCGGTTTCGGCCCGAACATCAGCTCGTGTCCGGCCAGCTGACGGTTGAGCTCGTCGAGCGCGATGCCCGGCTCCACCACGCAGGAGCGCGACGCAACATCGACCGACACCAGGTGGTGGCAGTGCTTCGTCCAGTCGATGACCACAGCCCGGTTGGTGGCCTGGCCGGCCAAGCTCGTGCCCCCGCCCCGGGAGAGCACCGGCACCCCCAGGTCGGCGCACACCGCGATCGTCTCGATCGCAGCTTCGAGGGTGTGGGGCGCCACGACGGCCACCGGGGGCTGCCGGTAGTTGGAGGAGTCGACCGAGAATGCCGCCCGGCTGCCTGCGTCGAACCGCACCTGCCCGTCGACCCGCCGCTCCAGCTCGGCCTGCAGCGACGGTGAGATCTTCACCTCAACCGGTCTGGCGGTGACGCTCATCGTGGTCTCCCGCTCGGGCGGCTCAGGCAGTTGCGTGTCGCCGGTCACGTGATGGCCTCCCCGGTGCGGGCTGTGCGTAGTTGCGGAACCTCCGAGACGGCTGCGGTGATGGCGGTCACCACGTAAGGGTTGCCGCTAACCGCCGCGTCGGCCACCGCGTTGAGCCATGGCCGTGGTTCGGCTGGCAGGTCCTGGTCGGCGATTCTCTCAGCGAGCTCGGAGACCGCCTGGGAATGTGGGCGGCCGCGAGAGCTTCTGGCCAGATCGTCGATGATCTGTTGCAGCGCGATGTCGCCTCGGTCCTTGGCGTCGATCCGCGAGAACGCCACCGGATGCTGCGGCCGCCGCCGTTGCGAATGGGCGTCGATATAGGCGATGAGTGAGTCTAGCGAGGCGAACCGCAGCTGGGGCGGGGTCGTGCTCACCCGCCGGAGCAGCCGGCTCGGTGCGTGGGCCCGCAGCAGGTTCACGGTCGCGTCTTGGCTCGTGCACGGAAAGGTCGTCGGGCCGAGCACGGCGGCCAGCTCGTCCCGCCACGTCGCTTCGTCGCTGCCTGGGCTTTGCTGGTGGCTATCGGTCACGGAACCGTCCATCGTCGACCCTTCTCATTTCGTTGTGTGGTCAGTGCGCACGCAGGTCGGTCGTGTGCCCTAGGGTCTGGCTGGCTTCCAGCAGCAGGGCGTGGACGAAACCTTGGGGCAGGTTGCCGCGGAGCTGGCGTTGTTGCACGTCGAACTCCTCGGCGAGCAGGCCGGGGGTGCCGCAGGCCGCGCGTTGGCGTTCGAACCAGCGGTAGGCCTCGACCCGGTTGCCGTCGGCGAGCTGGGCCAGGCTCATCGCGAAGCCGCACATGAGGAAGGCGCCCTCGGCGGAGCCCAGCGGCCGGTCGTCGGGTGCGTACCGGTAGAGGTAGCCGTCCTGTTCGAGCTGGTCGGTGACGGCCGCCAGGGTGGCGCGGCTGCGGGGGTCATCCGCCGGCAGGGCTCCGCGTACCGGGGCGAGGAGCAGGGCGGCGTCGACGCCGGGGCGGTCGGGGGCCTGTTTCCAGGCGCCGTCCGGGCCCAGTCCGCGTTGGGAGGTCTCGGCCATGATGGCGTCGGCGAGGGAGAGCAGGCGGGTGGTGTCGCTGCCGGGCACGTCCCGGGCGGCGACTCGCAGGCCGGCGACGCTGGCCAGGCGGGACTGGATCCACCAGTCGTCCTCGAGCTTCCCACACGCCGGCGTCGGGCTGGGTCCAGCGGGAGGTGATGGTCTCGACGATGGTGGTAATCGCGCGTTCGTCGTCGGTGCCCAGGTGCTCGTGTCGCCCGGCGGCGGCGTAGAGCTGGAGCAGCTCACCCATCGAGTCGAGCTGGAACTGCCCACGGACCCAGTTGCCGGTGACGACCGCCCCGCCGGGGTAACCGGGCAGGTCGAGGTGGTTCTGCGCGGGTGGGAGGGTGCCGTCGAGGCGGTAGGCCGGGCGCAGCTGGTCGCCGTTCTCGAGAACCCGGGCGGTGGTGAAGGCGACGGCTTCGTCGAGCAGGGGCAGGGGCTGAAGGACGCTGACGGCGAGGCCGGCGTAGGCCTGGTCCCGCAGCCACACGTACCGGTAGTCGTAGTTCTTGCCGTGTTCGGCCCGTTCGGGTAGGCCGAGGGTGGCAGCGGCCACCATGCCGCCGCCGGGGGCGGTCAGGCCGCGCAGGACCGCGTAGGCGTGCTGGCTGTCGCGGGGCGCGGCGGACCCGGCGAAGTCGGGGACGTTCTGGTGCCAGTAGTTCTGCGTCTCGGACCAGAGCCGGTCGGAGTCCCTCGGCGCACCCAGCGGCTGGTCGCTGATCTCCAGGAGGAAGTCGTGCCGTTGCCCGGCGGCCAGCTCGAGGGTCAGGTGCAGCGACCCGTCGCCGCCGTGGCGGGCGCCGACAGCGCCGGACCAGCGGCAGTGCAGGTCGCCGGTGGTGATCGACCAGACCCCGCCGCCTTCGGAGTGGATGTCGCTGGGCGCGGTCCCGAACTCGGCACGCAGGTCGAGGCGCACCTCGACGCGGGCGGGGGCCCCGTCGACGTTCTCGACTCGTCGCAGCAGGGTGAGGGTGTGCGGGTCGGCTGGGACAGCCAGGGCCTCCCGCGACTCGAGCCGCCCCCTGGTTGTGGTCCACCGGTTGCGCCAGATGAGCGAGCCCGGCTCGTAGTAGCCGCCCCACACGTAGGTGTCGGCCGGACAGATGAGGTAGCAGCCCCGGCCTCCGACCAGGTTGGCCAGTACCGCCGGTGAGTCCCACGTGGGCGCGCACAACCAGGAGACGTCGCCGCGGGGCCCGATGATGGCGCCGCGGTAGCCGTCGGCGAGGAAGGCGTAGTCGCGCAGGGTCTGCGGCGGCACCGCCGGCGCGCCGTTGGCAGCGGTCGCGGGCGTCGTGGTGGTCATGAGCCGGCCCCCGAGGCGAGTGGGGAACGGGCGCGGATACCGATCCCGGCCATCGCGGCGGCGAGGGCAACGGTGGCGGTGACCAGCGCCGGTCGGCGCCGGGGCGGGTCGAGAGCGGCCAGTCCCACCATAGTCGCGGTGTGGATCAGGTCGATGGTGATCTCCAGGCGTTGGAACCGGCCGGGGAAAAGCACCTGGGTCACGCCGGTGCCGACGTGTCGGGCCCCGAGCAACCTCAGGGCGACCTGGTCGCCCGCCGTCGGTCCCTGGCCGTCGAGGTGACGCCAGATCGGTGGCCCGGCGGTCAGGAGCACGGTCCCCCAGGTGATGCCGCCCACGCCCAGGGCTCGCGTCAGTCGGTGGTCGCTGCCGGTTGGCGCGCTCATCGACGTCGCCCCGCGCCGCGAACGGCTGCGACGGCCGACACCGACTACCGCGGCGACACCGGCGCCGGCGCCGAGCTGCGGGTAGCGGTGGGACAGCCACTGCTGCGGGCTGCCCGCGATGGCCTGGTCGTCGAAGACGCCTCGGGCGCCGAAGTCGCGCCCCTGCTCACCGTCGGCCGGCTCCCAGAGGTTGACCGGGTCACCGTCGGCGCGCAGCTTCGAGCTCTGCTGGGAGGCGAAGCCGGTACGCCCGAGATACCGGTCAAGGATTCCTGGCGCGACGGCGTTGGCTATCAGCGTCCCCACGGTGCTGGCGCCGACCCAGTACTCCCGGCGCTTCGGATGGTCCGCCGCGAACACGACCGCCCGGGCGGCGACCTCCGGCTGGTAGATCGGCGGCACCGGCTGCGGATGCTTGGGCAGGCGAGAGAGCACCCAGGAGAACTGGGGTGTGTTCACCGCCGGCATCTGCACCATGGTCACGTGCACGTTGCTGTGCTCGTGCAGCAGCTCGCACCGCAGCGCCTCGTGGAAGCCCTGGATGGCGTGCTTCGCGCCGCAGTAGGCGGTCTGCAGCGGGATGCCGCGGTAGGCCAGGGCGGAGCCGACATGCACGATGGTGCCGCGACCCCGATCCTTCATCCGCGGGAGCACGGCCATGGTGGCGTACACGTAGCCCAGGTAGCTGACCTCGGTGGCCCGCCGGTACTCCTCCGCCTTGATGTCATCGAACCGGGCGAACACCGAGGTGAAAGCCACATTGACCCACACGTCGATGGGGCCCAGCTCGGACTCGATGCGGTCAACGGCATCCGCGACCGCTTGAGCATCGGAGACGTCGACCGGCACCGTCAAGGTCTTCGCCCCGAGCTCCTGACACTGCGCAGCGGCGGCGTCAAGCCCTCTCTGTCCACGGGCGATCAGCGCCACCCGATCGCCGCGTCGGGCGAACTCCGCCACGGTCGCCCGCCCGATCCCTCCGCTGGCTCCGGTCACTACCACTACGCGAGACATCTTTGCTCCTTCACTGTCGTTAACTCTGTCGTTCAGCTTTGCCCGTTCGCTCTAACTCTGTGGTTTAGCTTTGTCGGTTCGCTCTGTCGGTTCGCTCTGCCAGGGCCACGCCCCAGCTCGCGCTCGAGGTGCCGCCGGGTTCGAGCCGAATCACCCCGTCGCCGCTCTGGAACGCGTTGGGTGGGCAGGTCATGGGTTCGGTACCCAGCCCGCGCCGGCGCCGGCCGGGGGCCAGGGTGTCGCCGGTGAAGATCTCGATGACGGGGTAGGCCTCGTCGACCCACAACTGGGTGACCCGGTCGTCGGCGCAGTCGAGGCGCACCCAGGCCCGGCCCTGGTCGTCGCGGCGCAGGTCGGTGAAGGCGTCGTCAATGACGAGGTCGTCGAGCCTCCTGCCGGCCCGGAAGTCGTAGGCCGTTGCGGCGACGTCTTCACGGCCGGTGGGCAGCTGCCGCTGCGGGTCGGTCAGGATGCGCGTGTCGGCCTCCAGGTGCAGCGTGCAGTCGTCGACGGTGCCCACCCCCGGCGAGAGATACGGATGCTGCCCGCAGGCGTAGGGGGCAGGCTGGTCACCGACGTTGGTGGCCGTGGTCGTGACGCTCAGACCGCTCTCGTCGAGGCGGTAGCTGACGCGAACGTCCAGGGTGAACGGGTAGCCCTGCAGCGGGAAGAGCGTAGTCGCCATGACCACGTGGCCCTCCTCGTGCGCCAGGCAGCGCCAGGGTCGCCAGCGCAGGAACCCGTGAATGGCGTTGTGCTTCTCCGGCTCCGTCAACGCGACTTGGTGCTCTATCCCGTCGAAACGGTAACGGCCGTCGCCAAGCCGGTTGGGCCACGGGACCAGCGGCGCCCCGTGCGCGCCATCGCAGATCTCGTCGACGGCATACGGTTGCAGCACGTCGCGACCGCCCACGTCATACGCGCGGACGCCGCCGCCGACCTCGACAACGATCGCGTGCTGCTCGCCGTGGGTGATCTCGAACTGTGCGCCGGACGGTGGGGTGGCCA
>JAABUM010006294.1_pt1 | contig 11743 bp, 10 predicted proteins | sample 5559161 | NCBI WGS metagenome assembly JAABUM01 (sample SAMN10711868, study PRJNA513369) | rock metagenome | isolation source: Antarctica rocks | place: Antarctica: Victoria Land, Siegfried Peak nord | reverse complement strand
TCGCCGTCCATGCGCTCAACCGTATGCTGGAGCTGGGACGCCCGATCTCCGTCCGTGTCGCCTGAACCACAGCCGGGGCTGGGGCAACTGCGCCCACTCCCTGGTCCGTGCAACACGGCTGCGAGTGCACGAGCCGCGCGAGACCAGGGTGCCGATGCTGGCCGGCTGAGGGCGGAGGAAAAGGCGGGGGACAGCCGCCGCGGCTGTCGCCCTCAGGATCCGAATGTGATCTGTTTCCTCTGTGATCCCGAGTGAGCCCACCCCCTCCGACGACCCCGCCGCGCTGCAGGCCCTGTTGGCGGCCGAGCGGGTCGAGAACGAGCGGCTGCGCAAGATCATCCGCGAACTCCAGCGCCACCGCTTCGGCCGCCGGGTCGAGAGCCTGCCCGTCGACCAGCTGCTGCTCGGGCTGGAGGACGCCGAACAGGCCGAGGCGGCCGACGAAGCCAAGGCGGAAGAGGCGGCTCCGGCCGAACGCGTGTCCCGCGTCGTCAAGCGGCGGGCGAACCGGGGCTCCCTGCCGGCGCACCTGCCGCGGATCGAGACCGTGGTGGACGTCGAAGACCGCAGCTGTCCGTGCTGCGCGGCCCCGCTACACTGCATCGGCGAGGACGTGTCCGAGCGCCTCGACGTGGTGTCGGCGCAGTTCCGCGTGTTGGTGGTGCGGCGGTCGAAATATGCCTGCCGGGCCTGCGCGGATGGCGTGGTGCAGGCTCCCGCGCCGGCGAGGCTGATCGAGGGCGGGCTGCCGACCGACGCCACCGTGGCGCAGGTGATCGTGTCGAAGTACGCGGATCACCTGCCGCTGTACCGGCAGGCGCAGATCTTCGCCCGGCAGGGCGTGATCCTCGACCGCTCGACTCTGGCCGACTGGGTGGGGCGCGGCGCATCGCTGCTCGAGCCCGTGCACGAGCGGCTGCTCGATCACCTGCGGGCGGCGGGCAAGCTGTTTGCCGACGAGACGACGGCGCCGGTGCTCGACCCCGGGCGAGGACGAACCAAGACGGGGCAGCTCTGGGCCTACGCGCGTGATGACCGGCCCTGGGGCGGCACCGATCTGCCGGCCGTGGCCTACGTCTACGCAGCCGACCGCAAGGCCGAGCGCCTGATCGCGCATCTCGCCGGCTTCACCGGCGTGCTGCAGGTGGACGGCTACGCGGGCTATCGCGTCCTGGCCGAGCGTCACGGCGTCAAGCTTGCCTTCTGCTGGAGCCATGTCCGGAGGGAGTTCATCGACCTCGCCGCCAAGAGCGCGTCGCCGATCGCGGCCGAGGTGCTGACGCGCATCGCGGCGCTGTACCGGATCGAGAGCGAGATCGTCGGGCTGTCGGCCGAGGCGCGTCGCCTGGCGCGGGAAGTCCGGAGCCGGCCGCTGCTGATCGCGCTCGAGCGCTTCCTGCGCGACAGGCTGGCCCTCATCAGCCAGAAGAGCACGCTCGCCGTGGCGATCCGCTACGCGACGTCACGCTGGGCCGGGCTGACGCTCTACGTCGAGGACGGCCGGGTGGAGATGGACTCCAACACGGTGGAGCGCTCGATCAGACCCCTCGCGCTGACGCGCAAGAACGCCCTCTTCGCCGGCTCGGATCGAGGCGGCCAGCACTGGGCGGTGATCGCGTCGCTCGTGGAAACCTGCAAGCTGAACGGCGTCGACCCGCAGAGCTACTTCGCCGACGTGATCGCCCGCATCGTGGGCGGCCATCCCCAGAGTCGGCTCGACGAACTCCTGCCCTGGGCCTGTCCCACCATCCCGGGCCTCAAGGCCCCAGCCTGAGCCGTCCGCCCCACGCCGAACACTGCCCTGCCTCATAAGGTTCTTGTCCGCAACGTGGGCTCGGCACAGCGCTTACGATAGGTCGACGGGGCGATCGGCAGCACCTTGCAGATCGGCTCGACCCCGTACGCCCCGCGATGCTCGTCGATGAAGGCGATCATCACCTGAATCAGGGGAATCGGGTGAAGGAATCATGCGGCGATGAGGCTTGCGAGGAAGTCGTCGTCCCATGCTGCGACCTTGCGTTTGAGGCGGAGTGAATCCTTGCCTGGCGCCCTTCGGGTGAGATTGACGGCCATGTGTTTGAGTGTGGTGAAGTTGGCTGGGGCGTGATCGGTCCTGACGCGGCACTCGTCGTCGCGAAAGATCATGTCCATCACCCAATGCAGGCTGTTCTCGACGGCCAATGCGAGCGAACGATGGGCCCCAAGGCATTGGCCAACAGCACGAGTGATGTGATGTAGAGCCTCGTCTCCGTCTCGGTCTTGCCGTCGATCTCACGTTCACTGTCGATGATGATGATACGTTTCAATCCCGGCCATTTGTGTTCGTCGAGCCAGTCGACGTCGTGGATGACGGTGGTGGTTCTGGTCTCGATCCGCCCATGATCGCCGTCGACGGTCTTGTCTCGGCTGATCGTGGTGTCTTTGAAGTCCTTGGCCTTCTGCTCGGCGACGAAGAGTTCGACGTCGTCGCGCAATGTGCCCTGGTTGCCCTTCAAGGCGAGAACGTAATCTGCCTTCTTGTCGATGATCTTCTGGGCGATCTCGCGCTGACATCCCATGGCGTCGATGGTGACGGTTGCTCCTTCGATCGCCATCATCTCGAGAAGCTTCGGGATGGCGGTGATCTCGTTGGATTTGTCCGCCACCTTGACCTGGCCGAGCACCAGACGCTGGCGTGCCGCGAAGGCCGAGACCATGTGGATGGGAGCCGTGCCGCCTTTCTTCTGGTAGGAACGGCGCACGGTCTTGCCGTCGATGGCGATGACATCGGTAGCAACGCCGGTCAGCGAGCCGACCCAGGCGACGAAACATCGCTGGAAGGCTTCGGCATCGAGCGACGCCAGGATGTCGCCGAGGTGGTCGTGAGAGGGAGTGCCGTCCCCGAACGGCCGGAAGCGGCGCAGAAGCTCGCGCTTCTTCTCGCCAAAGCGGGCGATGTCGACGATCGTCTCGGCTCCCGCCAGCACGGCCAGCAGGCACAGCAGCAGGATCTCGTCCAGCGGATACATCACCTTGCCGCGCTGCCGTGGATCCGGCAGATCACTGAAATGCTTCAGAAAAACGACCGACTCCGCGAGCGCCCCGCCCTCCGTACAAGCCTTGTCCATCGCCGACCGCTCCACCCGAATCAGTGGACCACGACAGATTCAGCCTCAAACGCTTTTGTCACCCCCCTGTTTCACCCGATCGCCCTGTCGCCTGAATGGGCGCGACTGGACGACCGGTGAAATTTGTGTACGCTCCTCAATCGGGCGCAGCTGGAAGGTCGAGAAGCTTTTATGCTCTCGATTGAAACGGCGTCGAACGGCGCAATGCACTGTCCCGCGCACCTCGTCCTGCATCGGCCGTGGAGACGGCCCTGGACGCCGGACTGAACCAGACGTGAGGAGACCTCTATGGATCCTGTCCAAAACAACAAGGGAACTAACGACCGCGTCGAGGCAGAAGCCGATGCCGCCGGACTCGCGGCGTCCTTCGCAAATGCGGCGACAGCCGAAAGGCCGAACACCGGCACCCCCCCAGCCGCACCGAGCGGAACCGGCTCACCTGCGGCGCCTCGCGCCGGTTCCTCGGCCACCCCCGGGCCAAACAATCGCCGCCAGGCGGCAGGCGGTCAGACAGGGGCTGGTTCGAGAGGGACGGGGGCACCGACGGGTGGATCTGGCGATGGCACGCGCCACTACGCCATTCTCCCTGACGACTCTCGAGGAGGGTCAGATCAGTCCGAGGATGGCGATCGCGATGGCGAGAATGGGGGTCTGGCTCGCATCTTGGGGCAGACCGGCATCGAACTCACATTTCGCCCGCTCCCGTCATTCGAAGCCACGCTCCATCGAGACGACGATGCGGGCCCGTCCGACGGTCGCGGGGGGCCGAGCCAGCCCACTTCAGATCGCCCGCAAGGAGAAACCACGCCACAGGCGGTCGTGCCATTCGCTCCCCAGCCCCCCTTGTCCAGTGGCAGCGTATCGGAGACTTCAAGACCGGAGCGTCAATCGAACCTCGCTTCGGTGGACTACATCGCAGGGCCGTTCGCTGATCGCTTCGTGCTCGGCGAAGATTTGAAAGCCCTGGGTGATCCCCATCCCCGGCTCCGCTGGGATCAGGATCTCACGACGGTCCAGCGCATGAAGAGCCTGCCCCCAAGCGACTCTCCGGAGGGGCCGAGTGCGGCGGGGGCCGCCGATGCGGCCCCGCCGGAGGGCTTCTACAAGCCGGTGTCGCAGCTTCCGAGGTTCCCGGAAGCGGCCAAAGAAACCATCGATCGGAGATGTAGACTATACGCTCATCAACTCTTGAATCCGGAATCGATCGACGCCGCACTTACCCCGCTTTCTGTATTGAGCAAGGACAAGCTCGGCGGCGGTTACGAGGCGCTCACCAAAACCTTGAGACCTGATCTGGCGGTTAAGCGAGCAAAGGATGAGGGGTATGCAGGTGAAATCGAGTCCGCGATGAAGAATGGAGCTGCATACCGAGAGTTCGTGGGAACATTATTCCGCCTGCCGGAGGGCAGCTTCCGACACTCGTCGCTTCGGGGAGAGTTGCAGCGGCTGGATCGATCGGGATCAAGTCCGCTCCCCTTCGCGCGTCGCCTGGTCGCCGCCGTAGTCTCCGCTTCCGTGTTCAACGGAGATCCCCGAAGAGCGGCCGAAGCCATGGAAGCGATACGCGAGGGACATCTTAAGATCGAGAACCTGTCCGTCGGAGGAGCCAATCAATCGATCAAATCGGCATTCATGCTCGCGGGAGCGCTGGCCTCAGTCAGCGGCGAGGGCATGGCCGTGCTCAAGAACATGCTGCACGGGCAGTCCGTCCTTGACGACACGGAAAAAGGGCGCGAGCAGTTCGTGCTTTTGCATGTCGCATTACAAACCTACCACATTAAGATGCGTCGGCCAGCAATCAATGTGGAGACGTCGGGAGAAGGCATGGAGATGGAAAATCTCGATGTCACGGCTTCGCCGGCCAACCCGGCCCCACCACCACCCCTTCAACTCCAGTCGACATCGAAAGCCAGTGCTCGGGAACGTCGAGATTTCGCTTCTGATGTGCACGGATCAGTGTTGAAAGCCGCCAGCGGCTCTGCCGACATTTCAGACAAAGCTAACATATTTGCCTGGAACGGCGGTAAGCGAAGCAAGACGCAGATGAAGCAAACAGAGGATCTACTTGAAACTGTGTTTGCTGAGTGGCCTCTTCGCGCCAAGGAGAATGCGGTCGACATGGTCGGTAAGTTCTTGCCGTTCGCCACGGCCTTGTCCGTCGTCACATCAGGTACGCAGTTTCTCATTGATGGAGAGGCTGCAGCCAAGGGCGTGCCCTCCCCCTTCTCCATGCTCAAAGATTGGGGACTCATCGGCACGAATGTCGACTGGGCGCCGCAAGTTCAGAAATCATACAACATCGCCATGCAGGAAGCGGCCGAGTCCCTGCTCGAAACTTTGAACAACGCGATGGAGCACGCTGCCAACTTTAAGAGGCCGACGCTCCTCAAGCTCAAGTTTGCCGAGCAGAGATTGGGGGACGTTCTGGCCCGGGGCAGAAGCGACAAGGAGACCGGTCCCGCTGTGAAGGTGAGGACGCTTAGGGCCGAAGGTGGCGTCGGCGTCCCGACCGGCATCGCCCCGGAAAGTGAGAGGAAGCGTCTCGACCTCGTTCCGTTCGAGGAGGAGGATCTCGACAGGATAACTAACCAAATCGAGGAAGCCATGGCAGCGATCCCTGGAGAGAGATCCCGGGGATACACCCGGCAAGAGCGTGGTCAGAACGACTTGCGGACACTCTCCAGCCTCCCTCTTTCCACGCTCATGGGGGAGACGATCGGACTCATCAATAAGGAACTCGCCGAGGCTCCCCCAAATTCGCCCCTTCGCACAAAGCTGAACAACGCCAGAGGGAAATTCGAAGAAGCTCAAAAAATCAGACAGAGTGAGCCTTTTAAAGCCAAAAGCGGGGAGTTGGAGGACGTCATCGCCGTTCTGAGGGAGGGAGCAGACCACAACTATCTGGGCAACAGGCAGATATGGAGAAGCGGCCACACGGCCGGACTCAACAGGGCTAACATTAACGTCGTCGGTGGAACGACCCCTCTCAGCGGGGGACCTATCGTGACGGGAAATCTGTCCATGGAAAGTCAGCTCGTCAGCCTCTCCGGAGGGCCGGGTCAGGAATTGGCGTGCCATGTCGTGGCCCGTGGCACCTTCGCCCTCGGAGGGAACCTGGCCGTCAGTGCTCTGAAGTCTACTGGCGCGTCGAAGTATGCCAGCTTGGCACTCGGGGCACGAGCGGAAGCGTCGATGCAGTTCGAAAAGGCGATCGGCATCGGCTTGAGAGCCGACCGTCCTTTGAACAATGAAGGTCTCGCGTACGAAGTCTTCAAGCCGGGAAACAAGGCCGGAAGACCGGCCGGAGAGCGCTACTCCAAAAAGGAAGGCGACGGCGTCGAGGAATCCGACGTTCAAGACGAGTATCGCTATAACTCCAATCGGCTTATTGACGCTATGGAGGAGTATATAGCGGGCAAGAGAGACGATGAGCCCGTCGAGAGCGGGTCACTGTATCGTCATCTCGCAAGCAAATTCGTCTTCAACAACAGGGTTGCAGTCGTCGATGAGCGGCATAGTTCCTCGTTCCAAGATATCACCGGCACCGGATCCATCTCGATATCAGGACGCACGCAAGGGGACGGGCAGGTCAATCTGGGACTTACAGCCAGCGTCGGTGGAAGTGCTCGTAGTTCTACCATTAACCGCAGCGAGGCTCGGAGCGATCGTCAGCGAGGCATCGTCCAACATGACGTGACCAGCTCCAAGAGGAGCGCCGCGGGCGTCACCGTGGGCCTCCCGACAGTCCCGGTGGAGAACAATCCGAACGTGTCGGGCGTCGGTTTCAACTCGACCGTCTTCGGAGCCAGCGGGTCCGGGTTCGAGCGGGGCGTGGGAGTGTCTCCGAGGTACTTCGTGAAGGACGGTCAGATCGATCCCTACAACAGCACCTTGGATCTGCTCTACAGGACCATGGGTGAAGGGGAGGACGCCATCAACAAAGATCGTGATGGCTGGGAAGGCATGCTAGGTAAAGAGAATCTCGCGAACGATATAAGAGAGCTGCGGAGAGAGGCCGGACCCGACAAGGTCTTTGCCTTGAGATATCACGGTACGAGTGTACAAGCGCAGAGAGAAAATGTGTCCATGGCCTTGGAGGGGACGATCAGGGAGTTTGCGGAGACAAAAAATGAACTCGAATCCGGCAAGCGAAAAATTGAAAGTCTGATCGATCATGTCGCGACGGAGAAAGCTAAACCTGAAAACAACATCCATCAGGGAATCTTCCTGCTCGAAGCCACGTTCATCCGTCCGGCGCAGGGCCTCAATGATGTGATCCAGGTTCAGTCACAAACGTCGACGAACAGTGAACGCGAGGTGGGTTTCAGGGGACTCGGCAACGGACCCGTGGTGGCCCATGGAAATAAGCGACTCGGGCTTCCTGTTTCGAATGTGGGGGCTTCGGTGTCCGGCCTTCGGCCGACCCAGGAAGGCATGGGGCAACCGGCCCCAGGCGCTGGAGGCGCAGAAGACGCTCCGGACGTCGACCTGTGACGAACTTCCGATTTCGTGCGGCGCTCGGGAAAGGGTGAGCCTCGACCTCACCTGCCCTACTGCGCGATCATCGGATGCCGATCGGGGCTGGGAACTCGTAAACTCCTGGCCCAGACGAGCGCTTCCCCTGCCTGTCACTGATTCGCTGTTTGATCACCCGAGGCGGCATCGAGGCGACGTCCACGGTGTCGGTGTTCCGAAGCAGGCTCGGATCGCGGTAGGGACGTTCATTGCTGAGCGCCCCCGCACAGAACCGAGCGGGCCCCGATTCGGGCACTCGGCTCCCACCTCGGGTCTTTGACGGCGAAGCGTTTCATGTTGGCGAGGCTGAAGCTGTCGCGCTGGCCCGCCTCGTCGCCCATGTCCCCGTTGGACGCCATGTGTCCGCGGTCGTAGCCGGAGCGGCGATAATTGCCGAGCTCGCTCCGGACTTCGGCCGGGAGCCATGGCTCGGGATGGAAGGTGTCCACCCGCACCATCTGTGCGCAGCGAAGGAGGCCGTTCGCGTGGCGTTCGCCGAGTTCGGGTTGGTGGCCGAACCGGGCGGCGCGGCGCGGTCGCGCTGACCGGGGCGAACGTAAACCCGGCCGCGTTCGGTGCTGCGATCTCGTAAGAGCATTTCGAAGCCTCCACACGCCGGACACAGCGTACTCATGGCAACGACGAACGTCTGGAACCCATTCAAGGTGCGTGGTCGGTGGGCAGCGCCGTTTCCACTTTGAGCGTTTCCATCGAGATGTACGCGGCGACGTCGCGCAGCTCCAACCGCCGCGTCAGGTGCTTGTACACCACGTCGTAGTGCTCGACGTTGGGAAGCACCAGCTTGAGCAGATAATCGAAGTTCCCGGTCAGCCGGTGCGCCTCGACCACTTCCGGCACGTCGGCGATGGCGGCGCGGAAGGCATCCACCCAGTCCGCCGCGTGCTTACCGCTGCGGACCAGCACGAACACGGTCGTGGGCACGCCCATCCAACGGCGGTCCAGCAGGGCGACGGTGCGTAGGATGGCACCGTCGTCCCTGAGCCGCTGGATGCGCCGCGAACATGCCGACACCGACAGCCCCACCCGCTCAGCAATGGCGGTGACAGGCGTCTCGGAGTCGGCCTGGAGCAGTGCGAGGATACGCCGGTCGCGGTGGTCAAGCATGGGGGCACTGTAACGCCAATGTGCTGCCCATGCAACAATTCAGCGCCATGAGCTGCAATGGCGCGCGCAGCTTGTCATCTTGGCCATGATTACCGCTGAATATGCATCCCCTTTCCGCCTTCCCGCGCGCACTCTGGCGCTTGTCAAACGAGGGAGCAGGCGGTGAGGAAGGTTGGGCTGATCGGCGGCATGAGTTAGGAAAGCACGGCGGTGTACTACCGGCTCATCAACACGCTGGTGCGCGAGCGGCTGGGTGGGCTGCGCTCGGCCGAGATCGTGCTGCGCTCCATCGACTTTGAGCTCGTCGTCGCCTTGCAGCGGGCAGGCGACTGGACCAGCGCCGGCGTGCTGCTCGGCGACCTCGCCGACGACCTGGTGCGTGCCGGCGCGGACAGCGTGCTGATCTGCACCAACACCATGCACCTGGTTGCGGATCGTGTCGCATCCCGGCCAGGTGTTCGGCTCATCCACATCATCGACGAGACCGCGGCCGTCGTGTGCGCCGCCGGCTGCCGCCGGCCGCTGCTGCTCGCCACCGATGTCCTTGGCCAGGGGTAGCTTGGCGATGGTGATCTGGTACTTGATCGAGCGCGCCTGGTTTTCGGCGATCTCGGCCTGCAGCAGGTCGCCGACGATGCGCTGGGGCTCGTGCTGACGCTTCACCGCCGTGGTGATGATCTCGTCGTAGCCGGCCTTTATGCCGTAGAGCTTCAGGTCCACCATAGTGGCCAGGATCTCGGAATGCTCCATCACGTGATACTCCTCAGCGGTCGTAGCGCGCGCAATCGGCGGCAGGCTCGTGCTGCAGGCGCAGCGCGTCGGGGGTATCGATGCTGATGGTGGGCGGGCTCGCGTCGGCGCGCCAGGATGTTGATGATCACGTCGGCGGAGCTTCTCGTCCTCCGACCAACGTCGGCGGCGGCCAAGTTCGACGACGTTCAGGCGCTCGGGCAAGGTCCTGTCCTTATGGCTGTCCATAAGGGCAGTTCTCCCAAATCAGAGCACCCGTTCACAAGGCGGCCTTCCGCGTAGGGGTACGTTCCAGAAGACGACCCTGTCGCTTCGGTCAACGAAGACGATCTCCTCGGACAGCATGTCCATAACGTCTTTGAGCCGGTCGAGCGCGGTCTGCTCGTCGCTGGTCAAACCGGGACCGCAGCCATTGCCTGACGCGACGCAGCTACTCCGTCCCCGAATGAAGCGCCGGCTCCGCCTGTCGTAAGCTTGTGAACGCGGAACTCGGCGTCGCCAGAGAGTCACCAAGCACCCCCGACGCCCGGCGGTGTTCGACGACAAGGAATAGCGCCGCCTAGAAAGCGGTTAAGCCGTCGTCGGCGCGTCGGATGCGCCGAGCCTAGGGGGCGAAGTCAGGTCAGCCGCAGCCCTCGATCTCCATCCACCCCACCTTGAATATATGCTCGATGTGCGAGCGACGCTCATCCCGCTGCGCGGCCGCCTCGACCCCCAATGCGATGGTCGACCGAGATGGCGATCCGGGCGTAACGGTCCCGCTCGGCCCGGATGATCGTCGTCCAGTTCTTGCCGTCGCATTCGCACAAGGTCTGGGCCATGAGGTGGATGGTCCGGTGTCTCACGAAACGAGGCCGCCTGTCCTAGAAAAGCACATGAATAGGTAGAACCCGTTCCATTGCACGGCCCAACGGGCTTCGGGATCCCGGAGCTTCCGGAACTCGGAATCCGGAGGTTGGCTGACCCCGCCGAAAACCCATTCGCCCGAAAACAAGAAGCCCGGGACCGAATGATCGGAGGGGACGGCGCACCACAGGTCGACCTCATGGGTCCGCCGGAACAGGTTCCAACCATGATGGTGAGCACGGGTCATCGGATGCCCATTCGGGCCGGTTTGGGAGGATCGCTCCCTGCGTATCGGATTGAGCGCGCGCATTTTCATACTCCTTGAAAGGCCGCGGACGCCGCCGATCGAAGGTCAGCTTCGGTAAGCCGGCGACGACGAAGTCCAATCAGACCTCTGCCTTCGTTCCACTCGGCCTCATCTGCGGGCAGACCGAAATTACATGGGTTTAGGCGGCGCTCTTTCCTTGCCGACAAAGCTTGTGCCGCTATGATCCTGCCCTTCGAGTGAGGTGGCTCGGGAAATCTGGATAGGTCGGCTGAGTGGATTTCCTTCCTCACGGCGGCCAAGGTGGCCGCGGATCGGGAGAGACGATGAGCAAGCGAACGCGCCGAAACCACGCGCCGGCCTTCAAGGCCAAGGTAGCCTTGGCGGCCGTGAAGGGGGAGAAGACGCTGGCCGAGTTGGCCCAGCAGTTCGATGTGCACCCGAACCAGATCACGACGTGGAAGGCTCAGCTCGTGGATGGCGCCGCCGAGGTCTTCGGTTCGGAGCCGAAGGCTGGCCTGGCAGCGCCAGCCATCGACGTGAAGACGCTCCGCGCCAGGATCGGCGAGCTGACGTTGACCAACGATTTTTTTGTCCGGCGCGCTCGCCAAGGCCGGCCTTCTGAGCGCAAAGCGATGATCGACGGCAATCACGGCCTGTCGATCACCAGGCGGGCGAAGGCGCTCGGGATCAGCCGCGGCAGCGTCTACTATCTGCCCCGCCCGGTATCGCCGGCCGACCTCGCCGTCATGCGGCGGATCGACGAACTCCATCTCGAATTCCCCTTTGCGGGAAGCCGGATGCGGCGCGACCTCTTGAACCGGGAGGGGATCGAGATCGGGCGCTGACATGTCGCGACGCTGATGAAGCGCATGCGCATCGAGGCCCTGTACCGGAAGCCGAACACGTCGAAACCGGCACCGGACCACAAGATCTACCCCTACCTGCTGCGTGGAATGACGGTGGAGCGTCCCAATCAGGCTTCAGCTGAGGGCATGGTGATCCTCCCCCGGTTCGGTGGCTCTTGCTCACTTTGCGTGGATGGCGGCCGATTGACTCGGGTGGGTGATGGGTCGTGCGCCCCTTCCCATCGTGGGAGGCATGCACATCCCATTTGCCATCCCTGAGTGTCGCG
>JAABUM010006292.1_pt1 | contig 11750 bp, 13 predicted proteins | sample 5559161 | NCBI WGS metagenome assembly JAABUM01 (sample SAMN10711868, study PRJNA513369) | rock metagenome | isolation source: Antarctica rocks | place: Antarctica: Victoria Land, Siegfried Peak nord | reverse complement strand
CAATGCTTGTGGCCTCGCGAGGGATGGGCAACCTGTGCTCTTAGCGAAGTGTCAGACTTGTCTGTCAGCAACTAGGGGATTGGGATTCCTGTCGCTTTATTCACGCCTGACGCCCTTCTAGGCGCAGACGGCGTCAAACTTTCAACTTTCAACGTTTCACAGCAGAGTCCCTGTTCAACATCGAGCGCAATCGTTCCTCACGTTTCTCGGCATTGCGGCGAGGTGTGCAGGCCATCTCGCGGCATTTCGCTTGGTGCGGTTTGATTGCCAACCGTCCGAGCCCCTGCGAAGTATCGCTGTCTGGAGTGAGCATCGAATGTTTGGTGTGCCTTCAATGGAAATCTGCTAACACAAATTCATTGGATACAACGTGCCATCGCGGGTTTTCAGCGATTACAAACAACGCTTCTGCGGCCTGCGCCCTGCCATTGGTGGCGAGTGCTCACCTGCCAGCGTCTCCTTCACGGGTCATCTTCCACCGGCGAAGAGCAGCGCAGTCAGTCGCGGCAGCAGACGTGCTGGCCTCATCTTCGGCGCCCGCTCGCTGGCGTAGCTGCAGCCGGGCGCAGTCGGCTGCGGTTCAGGGCAATTGCCGCAGCAGCGGAATCGCGGCGGAACCGCGGCTGCGGCGGCAGCGGAGGCAGCCACCAGAAGCTCGCAAACACAAAGCCCAGCCATGGCGGCGATGGCGCCGCGGCAACGAATGGCGGCGGAGGGGGGCCTGGAGGCGCTGGCAGCGGAGCTGGTGCGCCACTACCGCGCCGTCGGCCACGGTGCCGTGCCGCCCGCACTCATCGAGGCCATCGGTGCGCTCTTCCGCCTGCATTATGTACATACTGCACAAATCGGCTGGCACGTGGCAACTGCGCCGACGGCCAGGCCACCGTGCCGCCCGCGCTCAGCGAGGCCATCGCTGCATTGTAGTCGCTGCTATTGTGTGTGCTGGTGAACCAGCATCCAGCTCCTGAGAGCACGTCGCTGCCACACGGCTCGAATCAGCATCTCAGTTTATTTCCCCCCACAGGGCTGCGCATTGGGCGCGCGCTGCCAGAGTGGCACGCTGGAGCAGCAGGCCTTCCTGCAGGTGCTCATGTCATGGAGAACTCTGTACATGCGCCCTCTGCAACAGGGCTGCGCGCGGCGCGAGCGCTGACGGAGCGGTGCACGTGGGCGCGGCATCGAGGTGCTTTTGTAGGCCGGCACTCTCGACGAACCAACACAACACCTTGACTTTGTTTCCCCACAGGCTTGCGCGTGGGACGCGCGCTGGCGGAGCGGTACACGAGGGAGCGGCCGCGCATGACGGAACAGCTGGACGTCATCAAGTGGACCTGCAAGGAGCTCTGGGGCGAGGTCTTCCGCAAGCAGGTGCTTTTATCATGTGTATTTTAATAAAGTTTTTTTACAATTTCTTTTGTACTAGGATTAGTTTCAAAACTATAAGTAGCGAGGCTATGGAGCTGTGCTCCTCCGGATGGCAAGTGACCACCCGGAAATGCAAGGAGCTCTGGGGCGGAATCTTCGGCAAGCAGCTCAACCTTCTCAGATATCAAAATGATAGGGGAAGGCTGCTCCGGAATGTCAGAAAATCTGGAAAATTTGGAAAATTGGATGCTGTAAAGGAGCTCTGGGGCGAGGGTCTTCCTCAAGCAGGAGGACATCCTCAACTGGTGGTGCTGATCCGCACGTGAGAAATGTGGACGTCATCAAGCCATCACATAGTATGCTCAAAGGCCGCAGCAACTCTTGCATTTCTATGTATCTGTGTTACTGGTGTCGTTACTTCGGGGCAGCCCATGCCAGGAAGCTGTGGCCTAGAAGGAGGGTTGGTGCGGAGCTCTCGGAAGCAGGTGCATGTGGACGTGCTGAAATTACGTTCCAGGGTTTAGGGTTTCATGCTTCGAATTTGCCTCAAGATCCAGTGAATATCTTCGAAGCGCAACGAGCAATAGGAACGCATGCGCGGCCCCTCGCACAAGCTCTTTTGCAGCCGCTCAGCGGCTCACGCTGTTCCACAAGCGCGTGGTCAAGCTGCGAGCTGCGGGGGCTGTGCAGTCCATTCAGGCCGAGGTGTGTCTCCATAACAAGCAGAGCTGTAATCATGCCGCTGCTCTCCGCAGGTGGACAGTCTGCGCACCAACCACCGGGGCACCTTCGTGCTGAAGGACAACCACTTCCGGTGCGTCTTTATCTAAAGCCCTGGTGGTTATGTGAAAGCTTCACCGCCAGCTCTGGCCTGACGGACTGGCGTGCCCCTCGTGTGTGGTGCGCACCCTGCTGCGCCTGTCTCCAAGCAGGCGTGTTGCAGCCGCAAAGGGTGAGGCGCAGTTGAGGGGGGCAGCTGTGCTCAGCGTCAACAGCCAAAGCGCACCCCCGCTTTCCGGTGGACATGTACCCTGCCAACGGGCCCGGTGACGGGAAAGCATTGGGCAACTCTGTGCTCTGTTGCTGACAGGCAGGCAGAAGGGGGCTTCAAGCACTGTTGCACCTTGCAGGTGGACGCGCGCGCTGTCGACGGATCCGGTGGATGCGGGGCAGCCGGCGGCGGGGCCGCCCGCGGCGGAGGCGGCGCAGGACTACCTGTACTTGCCCTGCGCCATCGTGCGGGGGGCGCTGCTGGTGTGTGACTTTCTTGCTTCACTGAGATGTTTCGGGACGAAAGCTTTGAGGTTGAACAAACATATGAGGCGGCGGAGGCGGCGCAGGACCTGCACCTGCCCTGTGCCACCGTGGGGCGGCGCGCTGCAGATACATTACCCCGTACATTGCATGAGATAGCAAATTTGTGCAACACGAACATTCGAACTGTTGGGCCGAGGCGGCGGAGGCGGCGCAGGTCTACCTGCACCTGCCCTGCGCCGTCGTGGGCGGCACGCTGAACATGGGACACTCCCTCTCGCAATTCCCCAGGAAAAGACCCAAACATGGGCATGCAGTGGCGGAGGCCGCACAGGCCTAGCTGCACCTGCCCTCGTGCAGGGGTTGCTGCAGGTCGTCGTCGCTTGCTTATCACGAGTTCGGGCGACAGCTTCAGGAACAGCTGTCGTCTCATTTTATACTTCTCGCAACATACAGGATCAGGCACACCTCGTGAACATCCTCTTGTCACCGACTTTGAGGGCAGGGCGCGGACCCCGAGGTGGCGGCGGACGCGACTCACCTGCCGGTGATAGACGTTGACCAAACAGTTTTCACTTCAACGTGCGCATCTCTGGGCAGATCTCACCAGGCAACGATTCTCCGCACGCAGGCGTTGGGCATGCACCTGGCGGTGGTGGCAAACGCGTCCCGCCTGCCCAGCAGCGGATATTGACCAAACGACTACCAGTCTGCTTCACACATCACCAAGCAGACCACACTGAGCCACCGCACCTCACGAACAGGCACTGGGCGTGGACTGCGCGGTGGCGGCGGACGCGTCCCACCTGCCGGCGGTGGACTTCACTGTCGTCATCCGGCAGCCGCGGTGACCGCTCACTAGCGCAGCAGCGATGGTGGCATTTCAGCAGCTTCCGCGGCGGAGCCTGGCAGGGGCTCAGTGGCGGCAGCAGGCCGCGGCAGCTGCATAGCGTGCCGCCAGTCGCGCCCCGCAGCCGCAACAGCCGCTGCCAGCCGCAGCAGCCGTGCGCGAGCCGCAGCCTGGGCCGGGGCGCTGCTGGGGGCGGGCAGTCGATACGGGCGCGCTGCTGCAGACATACGCAGCCGCCCGTGCAGGGACCGCCGTCAATAACAGCTACCGCGGACCTGGCCCGCCAGACGCGGCGGCCCCCAGCGTGCGCGGGCCGTCGGTCGTGAACACCACTGCAACCGCGGCGAGCCGCCAGCTGCCGCTGCGACGTTGCGAGGGGGATGCAGTGGGGGCAGTGACAGTGAACGGTGGAACGGAACAGTAGTACAGGTGGACGCTGTCATGCAGCAGTCGAGACGGGCGACAGGAGCTCCAGTGGACAGGAGCTCCAACAGAAATGAGCTGGGTAATGCCAGTTTATGAGTCAATCTCATATGGGCGGGCTTGCCAAAGTGCGCGGTCAGGCAGCTTGAGCGCTGTTCAATGAGCAACGGTAACACCTGGCCGCAGAATTAGCCCTGCAAGCACTGGGGTTTGCAGCGGTATTTGAACGCTTGCAAGGTCTTCTCGTGATTATGCGGACTGCAGTCAGCTGACGACGGGTGATACGTGCTCAACCCTTTGCACCATATCTCCCGTCCCAATTGCTGGGCAACCATTTCAGCTCGCACTCGATTTGATGTGCACAGGTCTCAACTCCTTTACCCTGACAAACCATCAAAGTCAATGCTCGTCAATGCTTGTGTAGCATGCACCGGCCTGCGCTCCAGAGCTGCTGCAAGCACCTTCCAGCCAGCGCAGGGCCTGCCAGTGCCGCTGGTGTTCTTTAGCCTCTCAGGGACGTCACGCCAAGAGGTGCCATGGCTTGCGCCGGCGGCGGTCCAGTTTCTTCCAGCAGCCTGCAGCGACATCACCGCAATTGTCGAACATGTAGAAGCTTTCCGTGGGTCATCTCCAGGCCTAGGCCTGCATCAAGTAGCAGTCTGTCTTGCTGCAGGTCTTGGCCGCAAAAAGCCCATTGCAACTTGCCTGGCTGTGTGAAGCAGGTGGCACGGCATCGCCGGGCTCTCCGCTAAGTCCCCAGCAGCGGCGCTCCACCGGCTCGTGCTGCGCTGTGGCTTTGTTCTTGTGCCCGCCAGCAAGCGCCTGAAGTCCATGGGCGAGCGCTGCAGCATCAGGACTCGACTCTCCCTGCGCAGAGAGTAAAGGTCATGTCGGATTGTGCAGGCAAACGGCTCTGTCGCCGGCAGGCAGCCCCGAACAGGAAACAGCGTTGACGCAGGAATCATCTGGGAACGCGCTGAAGCTGTGCGTAAAGCACACTGAACCTTCTCGTGCAGCTTCCACGGTACGCAAGCATGAGTGGATTACGCTTGCAAAGCCGTCCACCTGGCGGACGGGCAGCCGAGACCGGGTGTCAGGCTGCGCGGAAGCCTGCTGCCTCGTCGCCGCCGGCCGCCTCGCCGCCCTCCGCTGCCTCATTGCAGCTTGGAGCTGGCGGAGGTGGCCGCCCGCAGAAGCTTTGCGGCGCGGCAACACTGTGACACTTGGGCTGCACTGCAGTTTCTGCAAAGTGCTTAAGCAAGGACTTTGCAAGTACTTGGACGCCGGACAGCGTATCTCGAGTGCCTTTTGCAGGGGCTTCTCCTCGCGGCAGGCAGCGCACAAAGCGCTCGGCGGCAACGGCAGCAGCCGCGAGGGCAGCCGCTCCTTCTGCTGCTCCGAGGACGCTCTGCGCTGCTCTTGCGGCAGTGCGGTCGCAACCTGCACACGCCCTTGAGTCCTGGCTGAAAGCTGCGGCCGGCAGCTCCTGCTGGCACTCCAGGCACTCCTTGGTCTGCAGCACCTCCAAAGGATCCAGAGGCTCCAGGCTTTCGCAGCTGCCGAGCTCGCCATACAATGCGTCCTGCGGCCTGACCGATTGTCGGCGGCCACGTAGAAGTGCGCCGCCGCCAGTTCGACTCGGCAGGTGCGGCACGCCTGCGGCTCGCTCGTTGGAGGGTGATGGGCGCGCGGCCTTCCCTCCAATCTGAAACGCCTGCATGTGGCAGCAAGTGACACACGTGTGGACCAGCAACACACGGCAAAAAATGCAGACTGGACATCATCGATGAGATGCAGGTCTACGCCTGCAGAACTCTTCCAGCATTTGGCGCAGTGCGCATGCACCCTCGAATCTGCTCTGCTTTGCCAAATGACCAGAGTTGCAAGCAGCACGTCCACCTGTCATGCGCTGTCCACCTTGGCGCGCGGGGGCGGCGACGCTGGCTGTACTCGCTGCGGCAGCCCTACCACAGCGGGCGCAGCCCGTCCGGCTGACTCGCCAGCGGCGGGAAGTGGCGCGGCGCGAACTCCAAGCCACAGGCGAGACGCCGCTTAGTGGCCTGCTGCAACATGACAGTGCATCTACGGCGAGCTTGATTCAACCGCTACAATTGTCTTGTGCAAGAGCATGTCATCTGCCTGATGCAGGCAGCTGTGGCAGGCAGGAATGCGGACTTAGAATGCGCTGCTGGATCTGCCGCACCTGTGCGGTTTGCAGCGAATCTGCATCTGCGATAGAGCCAGGCTGCGGGCTTTCCGTCTTAGAGGCTACCTGCAGTGGCTTTTGGGCATGTGCTGGACCAGCCGTTCTAGCTAGCGCTCGACTCGCGCCAGTCCACGCGCAGGACTGCTGCTGTGCCTCAATTGAGGCTGGCACACTGAGCCTTCAGGGGCGCTCCACAGCTGCACCAACGACGCGCAGCTCTGCGCTGCTGCGCCGCAGCCTCGACAACGCCGCAGGCAGCGAGCAGCGGAACAGCCTGGAGGCATCGCAGTTGAGGAGGCTCCGATGGACAAACATTACAGGGCTCGCGGATATACGTGCGCCAAGCGGGAGCTGTGCAGCTTGAAACCTGCGCGAGAAAAGATTTCGAGGGGGTAAATACTGCAGATGTGCCATAATGAGCGTGTGCTGTCGCACGTGTTGGGTCTGGGTACATGTCCGCATTAAGCTTTACATCCACTGAACGTGAAGCGTCAGGATGCATGCGGCACAGCTGCTGCACCGGTATGAACTGTGCATCACTGCTGCACAGTGCCGCGCCGCCGCCGACGCTACGGAGTGTGCTGTGTGGCGGCGCCACAGGCAGTAGCACACTCACTAAATGCAGCAGTTCTCATACCACTGTGATGCGACATCAACGATGAGACTGGGGCGACATAGAAAGCAGATACTTATCCTGGAGGCAAATGGAAAACATGTTTACAACTGCAGCTTGGTGGCGAGGCGCCACTCCGCCAGACGAACTGCCGCGCATTCGAGGCAGAAAACTTTGACGCCAAACAACGCGCCCTGAAACTTTGTAAACTCGGAGAGCCGCCTCTCCTGGCGGCAGGCGGCGCACACGACAGTGGCCGGCGGCGGCAGCTGCGACGGCAGCCGCTCCTTCCGCTGAGTGACTGTCAGCACTGAGTGGCACTTCCGGCAGTATGGCTACAGGCCGCCTGCGCGAAGGGCATGTCGGGCAAAGTCCGCGGCGGGCAGCTGCTGCTGGCACGCCCGGCACTCCTTGGTCTCTAGCAGCTCCGGCGGGGGCTGCGCCGCACCGTACCGAGCGTCCGTAATGATTTCCCTGTCAAAATAATCGGGACCTCTCAGGAGGTGTGTCAGGTGCTGTGGTGATTGCACCGCTCGCTGGGCCTGGTGCACGAGAAGGTGCACAATGCTGCAGCGGCAGGGGCCTTGCAGCTCGGCGCAGGCTGACAGGCGCACCGCCACAGTGCCGGCGCCATCGCTGCGGCGCTAAGCCCGCCTCACAGCTCCACAGTCTCTGTGCCTTCCATTGGACTGCTGAGTTGTCCTGAAAGCGACGCAGCACAGGCCTCCGAAAGCGCGCACCCACGAGTGAACGAAGCCGCCCCACGCCGCGGCCGCATCCGCAAAGCGCAGCACGCGCATCTCCGCCAGCGGCGCCAGCACCCGCCCGAGCTGCCGGCTGGTGAGGCCCGCCGGGATGCAGTGGGCGTCCGGCTGCGCCTGCGGCAGGGACACAAGGGGTGCAAACCCTAAACCCTAAAATCGCACTGAAACCCTAACCGCACAGACACGGAAGGGTCAGCCTGGCCTAGAGACGGCTTTGCGACCCGCGTGGTGGTGGCGGGCTTGTCTACACGGATGCCACAGCAGCAATCGTTCGTGCTGCGAACAGAGTGTTAGCCCCGCAACACCGGCTGCCTGGAATTGGATCGTCAGCAGTGTCTGAGCGGGCAATGTGGTTCCTGCGCAAGGCAAGTGGATCATGCAGGCCTTCACCGAGAGCGCTGCCTTTCAAGCTGGACAGAGCTGCCTTTCAAGCTGGACAGAGCTGCCTTTCAAGCTGGAGCAGGCATGAAGAGGTGCGCACCTGGCGTCGCTGGCTTTGCTGCTCGCATTTCTGGGCGACCACATTGGTGCAGGCGCGCGCGCTGCAGCACAGTTTTGGATCTGTCTTGACCAATGCCTGCTGCTCCTGCGACGCAAATGAAGTACATACATCGGCTTGGATATTCAGGCACATGATGCTGTGGATGCATGGCTCACACACGACTTCGTGTTTCGCCAGATAGGAGACTCTAGGCAGCAGCAAAAGATTCCGGCATCCCGGATGCGGTACCGGTCCTGCAAGACTCACGCAACAGGCAACAGCAACTCCGTTCTCCATGCTGTGACAAAGCAACACTGTTGGCGTGGCCTCACCCGCACCGCCGCCGGCAGGCCTGGCACGGAGAGGAAGTTGTGGTGGCGGTAGCTCAATGCAGGGCCCCAGTCCTCGGGGTCGTCATCGAAATTCTGCACAGTGCCAGGGGAGTTTAATCAGAAGACGCCCCCGAGCTCTGCAGCTGCCGGCACTGTATTACATGCAGCCCGACGACAGTTCCAAGGTGCATAACGTTGCACGGCAGAATGGTGCGAGGTCATGGGTGCTCTGTGTCACACCTCGGGCAGGAACAGGAAGTCGAAGGCGCAGGCGTATGGAAGCGGGAAGTCGGAGGCGCGACCCTTATTGTCCTCCAGCGGCACTGAGCGGCACTCGACTCCCGGCCACCAATTGTGGTCGCAGAAGCACGCCATCTGTGGAAAGGCAGTCGTATGGAAGATGTCAAGATCTACATATTGCGAACCACGGGACGCCATTCTCGTGTGCGTCACTCCTCTGCTGCATCTGCGCAGCTATCTGCATGCTGGGTCGTACCCAACAACTAGCAATAAACTAACATGCATAGCAGCACCAGCAAGCGCGTATGCCGCAGCAGACGCACTGCCGCCGGCGACGAAAGTGCCCCTTTCGCGCAGAACGGAAACTGGAAGCACCCTTGGCAGGATGAGTGTGCAACTCAGCGCCAGAGCGAGTTGCACGCCGTGGTGCAGCTGGCTGCACTAGTACCAGGCAGTCAACGGCAGACGTGGCGCAGGGTCAAAAGCCTACCTTGGGCAGGATGAGCGTGCACTTGATCGCCAGCGCCCGCTGCACGCCATAGCACAGGCTGGCTGAAGGCCAGGGGGAATTTGCTACAAAGGCCGACTTCTCAGCCTACCTTTGGCAGGATAAGCGTGCGGTTGAGCGCCAGAGCGAGTTGTACGCCGTAGTACAGCTGGTTGAACTGAAAGTCGATGGCCGCCAGGTGGTACGCCTCCATGGCCCAAGACTCGTGCCACTGCCCAAAGGGCGTTCCGTCAGCGTCGAAGGGCACCTGAAAGGCATATATATGAAAGGCATTTATATGAAAGGCATATATACGAATCTGATCAGATTCATGCTGTATTGAGTCCGTACGCATCCATGCATTCAACAGATACTCAAGTATCAGATACTCACGGGTGAGTGTGCATCACGTCAGGCTGCCGCCTGCAGCACCGGTGGCCCACAAAGACCTACAAAGGCTGCAGGCACTTCACACACAGCCAGCCTGCTCGCTTCCACCTTGCTTTGGCGGCGCACCCTCGGCCAGACGAGGTCAATGGACAGGTAGCGGCCGTCGGACGCGTACGCCACCGCCGCCCCTTCCGCCGCCCCTTGCGCCGCGCCTTGCGCCACGCCTGGGTCGTCGCCGCGCCACAGCCCCGCCTCCCGCAGCCGCGCGACCTTGCCGGCCGCCTCCCCGCCCGTCCACGTCATGTGCAGGCTGTACGGCTCCACTCCCTTGATCTGCAGACAAGATTGTGACATTCAAATGCTTGTTTGCGTCGCCGAGCGTCCACTGTACGCCTCCACGCCCGTGATCTGCAGGCAGAAGGTGCGTCATTCCTTTTGCGTCGCGCGATTCCAGTCATTTCCACCAGCCCCGCCGGCCTGCTTGGCGGTCTATCTTTTGAACAGAAAGATTTTATGTAGAAGAATATTGAGTGAGCATACCGCCGTCCCCAGCTGCGCCGATGTCAGGTTCGGTCTCCCCGACCTGCGGCTGCCGCGCTGCCTGCTGCAGCAGTCTCAGCAGAGCAGAGGAAGATGCCACTGGAATGACACATAGACAGATGAACCAAGTGCGCTCATGGGCGGAGAATCGCCTCGTGCAGGCGCTGCACGCAGTAGGTGCGGCCGGTGGCGAAGCGCGAGACCGGCATCGTCCCCAGGCGCAGCTCCCTGTTTCCGACCAGCAGCACGCGAGCATGATGCGGAGCCAGGTGCGGGCCCACATCGCTCTCATTGATGCCGGGCCGCAGCAGCACCTGCGGGTGATGGAAGAGGCGAAAATCAGACTTGGAAGTGCCAGCCGGAAAGCCGCACTTCCTCCTTCGCCACCAGCACCGCCCACTTCGACGTGCGGCGCCAGGTGCGGAGTCACGTCGCTCCCACCGATGTCCAGCCGCAGCAGCATCTGCGCAGGTTTGCCCCAGCAGGCAACCTCAGCTTCCAGGAGGCAGCCTCTGGCAGGCTGGACATGTGTCAGGAGGCAGGAAATTATTTAAGTTTTTTTTTTTGTTTTTCAGGGAATTATTTCTGCTCCCAGGCCGAGCTCAGGGTCAGTTAGCCTGGCATGAACAGATTGCGGACCAGACGCATGTTGCAGCTACAGGGTGGGGAAACACACGTTGTTGAGCGCATCCTGGTCCAGCTTCTCCCGGCCGGCGTACTGCTCGAGTGCCCAGTCGTCCAGCAGCTGCTGCGCCCGCCCTGACCGCCGCACCAGCATCGCGCCTGTGGGCGGGGCAAGCTGTGTTTAAGATTGCCAACGAGGCCTCCCATGCGTAAACAAAGGCGCAGGACGCTTCACTCTAGTCGTGCCAGTCGTCCAGCTGCTGCTACGCGCACACTGACTGACCGCCGCACCAGCATCGCGCCGGCGGTCGGGACACACACAATGTCGAGCCCATGAGCAGTTTGCCCATGAACGCCGCGCAACCCCATGCAACCCCATGCAACCCCATGCAACCCCATGCAGAACCCCATGGAAGCTTGCACACCATGCAAGCCCATGCAACCGAAATAGCAAGGTGCGGGATGCCTGCCCCGACCGGCCAGCTGCTGCAAAGTATGAGGAGGGCCGACGCACCAGCATTGCTTGTTGTGAGACCTATTGGGTTGCCACCTCGAGGTCAGGATGCTGGCTGGACTGGCCAGAGTGTTACTTCGAAAGAGGAGCGCGGCGTCCTCCAACTGACCAGCAGCTGATGCGAGCGCGGGGAGCAGCACACCAGGAATTGCGACCGCAGATGACAGACGCGCGGGTTTGGTGCAGCTGCATCCAGGAAGCATTCAGAAAGGCCGCAGACACTCAGCAGGACACGGGAACCTCGCAGGCAAGCAGCGCCCAGTCGAAAAATTTTGATAATCATTCAAGTACGCTTTTAGTAAAAAGTAGAAGTTTTTATCTAAGCCAATAATAAAATTAAACATGATTTAAATTAATGCTATTTAAATTTATCCACTAACGAACGCATATTTTATTATGCGCGCGCACCGGAGTTGAAGTCGTGCCAGAAGGCGAACTGGGGCTGCTCGAAGCCGGTGTCCCCTGCCGGCAGGCTGGTGCCAAGGTGGTCCGACCCCATGATCAGGTCCACCTGCAGTTTGGAGGTTGCAGCCGTCTCACAGCTCGCTGTCAGTGATGTCCTGCCGCCCCGCCGAGCACCGCTGCCCGTGACGCCATTACTGGCCATTGCTCACGATCAGTGTTCCGCATATTGCCCCTTCAGCATACAGCGATTCAGCTTGGACCC
>JAABUM010006291.1_pt1 | contig 11754 bp, 14 predicted proteins | sample 5559161 | NCBI WGS metagenome assembly JAABUM01 (sample SAMN10711868, study PRJNA513369) | rock metagenome | isolation source: Antarctica rocks | place: Antarctica: Victoria Land, Siegfried Peak nord | reverse complement strand
TTCATATTTCCATTTTCATTATTCCATTATTCCATTTTCATATTCATAGTTTAGTTTTTAGTCCCATGAAACCTACGATGCGTCAACCACTACTTTTTCAAAAAAAAAGTCCCTTGTTCTTCGATTGTTTTATCAAAGGTTAAAAGCAGGTGCTCTCGGAGTATGCATGCAGAGAGCGTTGACCTGTCGTGGTTTAGGGTTTAGGGTTTAGGGTTTGCAGGCACATCAAAGGGAGCGCACCATCCACTGCTGGAGCTGCGGCGCCTCCCAGACGCGCCTTTTTGACACAGCCTTGCAAGGGTCTCGATTTCATAAGTGCGTGCCGTCATTGTTCCCTGTCGTGTCCCATGCAGCCATGTCGCAGGAGGTTGATATCACCTTCCCAGCACGGACATGCTGAAGACTCAGGTCCAGGCGCACCTTGCCCGACGCGGCGCCGCCTCAGCAGCCTGGCAGGCGTCCAGCACCGCAATGCCGCCGTCCTCCGTCGCCACCAGCAGCGCGGAGCCGCCTCCCGCCGGCGCCGGCAGCGGCGCCCAGGCGATGTCGATGACACGGCCTACGCGAGCCGCCGCCGCCACCGTGACGGGGCCCTGTGGCGAAATTGGACACAGATTGACGAAGAAAATGGACACACTGATTGACGAAGAAAATGGACTCGCTGACTGACTACGAGACCCGCCACGGGAGCGAACCAACGTGTTGTCAAACGCGGTTGTGGAGAGCCTGCCGCTGAGCCGTCGCAGCAGCGCCAGGGTTTAGGGTTTAGGGCCAGGCGATGTCGATGACGCGGCTCACCCGCGGCCGCTGAGCCGTTGCAGCAGCGCCAGCTGGTTAGCAACTATGTGGGGTGGTAGCATAGAATTTAAAAACTCCAACGTTGATTGCTATTGGATTTATTTTTTTATTTACTGTTGGAGGTCTAACTGGTGTAATACTCGCTAATTCTGGTATTGATATTGCATTACATGATACATATTACGTTGTTGCACATTTTCATCGGCGATGTCGATGACGCGGCTCACCCGCGGCCGCTGCCGCGGTGACGGCCGCCAGCGTACACCTGTCATCTCGGTCGATGGTGACCATATGTCTTTCATCTCTTAGACAGGGGGGACGGTTGAGCAAAATGATGCAAAGTGATGCAAAATGATGCACGCAGAAGTGAGTGCAGATTGACGATCTGCCTCACGAAATGCTGCGCCCTCCCCTCGCAAGGCACGCCTCTGCATCTCAGGCGCCATCCTGCTCTCCACAAGGACGGTTGATGCCAGTATAATCTGATCATGGCTGACGCAGGGCACTCGATATACCATATTGCTTTCCGCTTGACGGGGCTCCCACGCGCCAGAGGCGCAGCAAATTACACCAGCAGGCGTGTAACGCTGGCAAACAGACAGAATTACAGATTGTGAAGCTTTCCTGAACGCTCAGCTTTCGTCGGAGCTCACCACACGCAGGTCGAGGCGCTGGTCCATCTCCCAGACGCCAAAGGCGCCGCCGGCGAAAAGCACCGCCAGCCGCGCGACGGTTGCGCCGCCGGGCACCGGATTGAAGGGCACTGCGGGCGACGCGGGGGGCGCAAAGTGAATGCGCCGCACCGCGCCCTGCCCAGTGGACACCGCTGTCATGCGCCCCGTGCTGGTGTCCCACCGGAACAGCTGGCCTGCAGCCAAGGGTTTAGGGATTAGTCGCGCCTAAGGGAATGATTGGGTCCTATGTGCGAATTCGTGATCGTTCACCGCCGTCAGGCGAGCCATGCCTGGTGTTCCACGCAAACAGCTGGCCTGGATACCAGAAATCAAGTGTTGACAAAACCGTTGTGTATCAAGCTGTGATACTTCATGGCTTGCCGCCATTGTGCGCCCCGTGCTGATGTCCGCTGCAACAGCTGGCATGCATAGGTTTTCGACGGCAACATCCAACGTCTAATCAGGCGTTTTCAACCATGCAACAGCAACAGGACCCTGGACAGGCATGTGGTCGCTGCACCGTTCGGAGTCTGGCGCAGAATTAAATTTTACTAGTCTATATTCCCAAACCGATGTCAGGTCTTCTCAGCGGTGCGATGCCACGAGCACAACGTGTGAGCCGACTCCAATCCGGCGCACCGTCAGTGTCGCCAAACACGACAAGGGGTCCCCACGAGGCGACGGCAGTGGCCATCACGTCGCCGCCATCCATGACGCCCGCTGTAGGCCGCTTGGGCTTGGTGTCTGTCACCTACAGGCAGGATTAAAGAAAGAGCTGTGTGCACAGCCCGGCGTCTGTAACTCAGACTGCAACCCAGGCACGCTGCCGCGCCGCCAGCCACCCCGCCACCGGCCGCACTGCCTCCGTGTGCGTGACATTGTGACCCCGCTTCTGCGCCTTGCGAGACTTGAAAAAGCGCTAGCATGGCCAGGAATGCTAGCGTCTTTACATGCCATCTGCAGAGCACGAGAGTGAAGCTCTGCTTCGGCGATCTGAACGTCGAAATGCCGGTCAAGGAGCAAACCTAGCTGTGCTGTGCAACAGGCCTGTAATGTAATTACTTTGCTGCGTTTGATTTTGGCGACCGGTCCGTATACGGTCAGGCAGTGTCAATCTGCGGGATGTGAATCTGCATTTGTTACCCGTCTACCGGCGGTCTCTGACGGAGAGCTTTCAGCAGTATGGCAGGCTCACAGTCGGAAAACTGACGCAGAGTGTGGGGAAAAGTCTCAAGCACTGGTGGTCTGACCAACCGCCTGAGCTCCAGGGTATTGCACGGTGCATCAATGACCATTTTGGCGTCGCCATGCTATCACTTAGGAATGGCTACAGCAGCTGATACTCGCTGAGACGGGGCACTCCAGCAAGCTGCAAAATTTCCATTGCACCAGAGCAGCCTAGCTGCAAAAGGGCATGCCGATGGCCATCACGGACACTACTGCACACGGAGCCGGTGCAGCGATTGGTACCTTTCTTTGGTCTTGAACTTCGTGTATTGCATTTCTGCGAGCATGGATCTAGCTTCCAGGGCGACAGCCAGTGCATTATCACGGCCTGCTGGCACGCAAAGCGTTTGGCTGGCAGCCGGTCAGACTTACGCCTCACCCGCAATTCAAAAGGTAAGCATAGCACAAAGGATGGCGATGGCTCGCTTGACGGCCAAACACGTACGATGCAGGTGGTGCCATGCCGTCTTGCAAGCACTGTTGGAATTCTGGCAGCACAGAAGGACGATCAGAACTGGAATCACTATGCTGATTTCATCTTGCGGCCCTTGACGGACAGCACGCCGATGTGGCCGATGCCGTCGCCCAGTGCAACCTCAATGGGCGCCTAAATTATAACATGCTTGGTCTGTTGGACAACAGAGGTTTATTCTGCGGCCCATGACGGACAGCACACCTATGAAACCGGTGCCGTCACCCAGCGCAAATGCCATGGAGTAAGACAGTGTAGAATCCCATGCACCTTGCGGCCCTTGACGGCCAGGACGCCGATGCGGCCTGTGCCGTCGCCCAGTGAAAACGCCAGCCGCTCCGCCGGCAGCTCCTCCACCGGTTGGAGCTCTGCGGCAGTTGCGGTGCCCGCTGCACCGGCAGCATCGCTTTCGCCCGCGGCGCCAGCGGCTGTCGGCGTGTCCAGGTCCTGCTCGTCCAGGTACCTGCGGAATGACAATGCGTCACGCCGGTTGGGCTGCGAGATGCAGGGTGTGAGGCTGCTGCATCTGGGCTTCATATGCCGCGTAGGTATGGATTGCAGCCACTCTGTCGGCTGGAAGATGCCGAAGGGTCTGCTATGACACACGAGTGACATCCGCCGAGTATGACAGCAGCGCCGAGGCTGGCAACAGCCCGACAAAGCCATGATTCGTGATCAGACCGCAGTCACTAAACCCTCACAGCGCTCGCGCCTCAAAGGCGATCGCATCAACAGCGCCCAGCACTGTGGGCTTCGTCGCAGGATCTCACATACGCCAACGTCAAGACTCGGGCTCGCGACAGACTCTGCATGACAGTGCAACAGAAACTCCTCACCCGGTGAGCGAGCGCTCGCGCGCCAGCGGCGACCGCGCAAAGAGCGCCCAGCGCTGTGGCTCGAGGCCGTCCGCCGCGAGCGAGGGCGCATCGCCCGGCAGCGCCCACTCGACGGCGGAAAACGGCAGGTCCAGCACCCGCAGCCGCCGCGGCAACTCGCCGCCGCCCACCTGTCGATGAGGCTAGGATGTCGTCGAATCAGCTGTCCCATCGAGTCGGCTGCCAGCTGGACCCAGGACCCCGAGCATCAGGGGGCTGCACTGCGGTGTCGCAAGTGACCGCACGAGAAGGCAGGTCCAGCCCCCTCAGCCACCGCGGGTTCTTGCAGCTTCAGACTTGAAAATCGACATGAAAATCGCACATGAAAATCGCACGCTTGGTTATGGTCCTAGCTTGCCTGTGTTTCGCAATGCACGTACGAGTATCAGCATCTTCCGTTGTCAGAGTGCAGGCTGTGCCGGCACCAAGTCCATGCTTGCGGCAACGCACGGCGCAGATCTGGATGTGGGCGCCAACAGCTAGGACAAGACGCTGGCGTGACGCAAGCTGTTGCACCTGACAGCACCAGGGCCCCAGCAGCGCAGGGCCGCTGGAGCGCTTGCTGAGCGGCGCCTGGATGCTCAGGCTCGAGCACCGAGCATGCTGTGCGGTGGATCAATGCAACCAGAAGGACAAGAAGCCTACCGTCCAGATTTCAGAGGGAGCCGCGCGCAGCAGCACCAACACATACCGCCCGCTTGGCGACGCCCGCACCCCCAGCATCGGCGCCGCCTCCACGCCCGCCTGTGCATCCCCACAGCAAGAGCGAAGGGTGAAAATCCAATAGGAGCCCGAGTACCGTGCGGCTGCTGACCGAGTGTGTTCCGCTAGGTTTCGACAAGGCTTCACGGAGGCGCTAGGGCCACACATCTGCGACGAATCGGCGCCGCCTCCGCGCCCACCTGCAGAATGCATTAGCACATTTGTGCACGGGTGTAGGACACCTTTGTTGGCGGTCAATGTAGACGTGTGCACGAGCTTGCAGAAGAGAGACGCCGAGCGCAGCCGGTACATGCTCCTGCGAGGCCTGGCGTGCACAGCGGCTAGCGCACTCATCTTGCCAGTTGAAGCTAGTTGGTGATCAACGTAACTAAGTTCTAAGTTTGTAAGAGTTAACACTCGACTAGTCATCGAGATGTTCATCGTCGCTTACTTCCTCATCCTCCTCCTCCTTGCCATAGCAGCTGCTAGCCATGGAGATGCTTGCAGGATGCCTGTCGACTCTCCGCCCAACTAAACCTGCGCATGCGTGAGTGAGCAGCAGGAGCGCTGGTTTGCAGTACGTGCACTCGCCTGCCGCAACAAATGCCCCGTCTACCAGCGCTGAGGCGTCGACTGCGGTGCTGCTCGTTCCAGCAGCAGGATCACCGTCAGCGCTGGCTACATTGGCCTTGTTGCCGCTGGAGACAGGAACTGTTCAACAAGCGAAGCGTCGCCTTGCAGCGCAGCTACAAAGTCTAATTAAACTACCAAAAATATAGCAGGGTTTTCGTTATAACATACTGATCCTTCTATATCAATCATTTTTTAAAAAGCTCGTAAAAGAGAAACGAGGAAATATTTATTTAATTTGAGTTTAAATGATTATATATTTAAATCTTAGCAGCAACCAACAAACTGAACCACCCGTCCGTGTCTGGGGGCTATACACACCTGACGGCAGGGTGTTCTGCAGCGCGAGCGCACATCGGTGAGCAGTAGTGTGTTGCGGAGTGGTACATTCTGGCCGCTTCTCGCAATCAGTTTAACCCTGAGTTTAATCCTGAGTTTAAACCCTGAACGGCTCCAAATTCCAATAAGCCTCCTTATTGGAGAAGCGCCTCCGCATTAACAGAGCGCCTCTCGGAAGGGCGTGATGCATTTGACCTACAACTTCCTGTTCCATAAACAGATCTTGAGCAGCTGAGCTACAAAGTCTAATTAAACCATATAAAATTTTCTTTTTTGATCAATCAAAAATAAAATTTTCTTTTTTAATTACTCAAAATTGAAAAACTACATTTTATCCAGTAAAGCGCGCGGACATCCGTGAGCAGCAGCGTGTTGCGGAAAGCCTCCTCGCCCAACAGAGCCACATATACGAGAAACAGGCGATTGCCGCAAATCACGTCGGCCCCCATCCCCGCAGAGCTGCGCACCTCGCAAGGGCGTGCTGCAGCGGGCGCGCACCTCGGTGAGCAGCAGGGTGTTGCGGAAGCCTGATTGGGTGGCTGCCCGCGTGATCGTGTTCTGGCGATTGAGCGTCATGCTCAGAGGATCCGTCGGCCTGGGTCGAAGGGAGCACACCTCTCTGAAGGGCGTGCTGCAGCGCGCGCGGACATCCGTGAGCAGCAGCGTGTTGCGGAAGCCGGTGGGTCCCGCCTTTTCGCAGGAGAAGGTGATGACTCGCGCCGAGGCGCCCAGCCAGCGCACCCCTCGCACCACGTCCCGGTGCGCGCCTGCGCAGGTGAAAGGGTTTAGGGTTTAGGGTTTAGGTGAAATCGTTGTGACAGCTGTCAGAAGCGTGCCAGAGCAGCGCCCAGCCATCGCGGCCCCCGCTCCACATCCCAGTGCACGCCCGTGGAATGATCGCATCGTTGCTTGTGAAATATTGAAATATCGAAATATTTGCGCCCGCTCTGACCAGCTGCAAAAGCGTCTCAGGGTGACTGGCCAGCACCCCGTCCTATTGCACTGATCGAATGCATGTGACGCCATGTCGAGGGCGAGTGTCAAAGCAGATTGCCAGTCGCAGCGACACAACAGCAAATGCCGCTTCCATGCATTGTCGTCAATGCCCCGATGCCCTCCATGGCGCCACTACGGAGTCATGTCAACACCCTAAACCCTAAACCCTACATGCAGTCGGAGACTGGAAAAGGCGCAAAACTATTGGTAAGGAGGGGGCGCCCAGAGGCAGGGAGACGGTGACCGTGATCCGCGCTCCACAGCGGCGGCAGCCCACCGGTCGCCTTGCCCGTTCATGGGAACACAAAAGCGATCGGCGAGATTAGACCGAGATTAGCTCTGTGGCCTCACCTAGGGACATCGACACCGTGGCCGCCAGCTGCGACAGAGTGCCGCGCCGCACGGTCGCCACCTCCAGGCCGCCGGCGGCGGTGACGGCCGCCAGCACCACTGCGGCGTCGCCGCCGCGGCCGGACGAAGAGCCGCGGTCGCCCGCGACCGCCACCGGCACAGGGCACACCGCGAAGGTGGAGACCGCCGCCGGCAGCGTGCTCAGCATGCCTGCTCGTGCAATTGCACGGGAGGAAACCTCAGCACCGGTAGTAGCTTCCATTGCAAGTTGCTGCTGGTATGGGGCACGCCATCAGAATGGCACCTGCCGTCTGCAAAATTCTGGCACTTTGCGAAAGACAACCCTCCTGAACAGCGGCCGCCCCGATTTTCTCGCAATACCCAGCGGTCTGGTGGCTTGGCGGGGACCGTCATGTCCTGAATAGGTTTTCATAACAGCTAGTAAATAAAATTCACTTTGTAAGAAAGGACATAAAATATATATTTATTTGAAGATATATTATATTTAAAAATACATTTTCAATTCAATGAAGCACAGAGGCAGCACAGCATCCAGGCTCAGCGCATGCGTGTTCCCTGCCGCTTGGCTGCCGCTAAGGCTTCATTTGCCGTATAGATGGTTTAATAATCTTGTGATGTCATTTTGCCGCAGTGGCCATGATGGCGTGGTCCTTGACGACCAGCCTCGCCTCGAAGTAAGGCAGGGGCGCCTGCCGACTGCAGTGTGTAAACGGCTGCGACTTCTGCCCTCGGCATGCTGGAGAGCGCCCCTCAAGAGATCGGGAATGCAACAAGCCCCAGTTCTGATCGTCCCCAGTGCATGCACGGAATTGACACTGAGGGCTATGAACTCAGTCCCAACTCAAAAACAGGTTGGGACTCCCCTCACCTGGAAGGGAGGCACAACACCTCGAGAGTATGCAACAGTGCTTCGAGGGCCTGATGCTGCATGGCGCACCTTGCAGGGCAGGCGGCGGCGCGGGCAGCAGTGCAGTGCCAGCTCCCGTCGCGGACTGACCCTGCAGCGCCAAAGGCATGCTCCACCGCCACGTCTGGCCGTTGTCCGTCACCAGCATCACCAGCAGCTCCTCCCTGCACGATGTTCGAGTGACAAGACGGCGCGTACTAAGAGTTGGCTGTCCTTGGTCAACCCTTGCAACTGCTTTCGAGATTGTTTCTCACTTCAGCAGAATTTCAATTGCGGGTGACTGGATGCAAAAGGCGGGGTAGGCGTGCGCATGTTGGCAATAACTGCTCGTGCTGATCCCTCGATCTGTGAGTTGAAAGGCGCTCTCCACCTGTGAGCCGAGTCAGCAACATCTGCACTGTCCTCGCCGGATTCTCTGCGGCTGCCGCCAGCGCCGCCGCCAAGGTCCAGTAGCTCCGCCAGGCTGGCCGCCAGGGGCTCACTGCCGCCATTCCCACTTTTCACAGCCTGCCGCTCAAAGCCTGCTGCTGCAGAAGCGCCTGTCCCCTGGCTGTCCGGCGCAACCTCGCCGCTGACAAAGCGGCGCCGCAGCATCAGCGAGCCGCTGTCACTGCTGCCGCCCTCGCCGCCGCCATTGCCGTTGGTGCGATCTGCCCCTGCTGCAGATGCTGCGGTCCCCGGATACCACACCGCGGCGGCGGCAGACACTGTCGCCAGTGCGGCATTGTTGCCGACACGCGACGGCGGCGGCAGCAGCTTGTGCCAGGACAGCACGGAGTAGGTCAGCCCGGCGCCTCGCCGCTGCCACACTGACAAACTGCTGTCCTGCGGGTTATGCAGCGCAGGGCATGTCACAGTCCAGGCTGCTTGTTGATCTGCCCAGGCGGAACAGCATCAGGTGCAAGCGGCAATGCAGCTACTCCATCTGCTCGCACTTGCTGCTGGACCCTCTTCCCTATCTGCATGGGAGGCACCTGGAGGACAATGCCGAAAGCAGCAGCATCCCGCCAACTCCCCTCCTGCAAGCTTCGACTGCGCCCACCGCCCAGGACAAACCTTGCCAGAATTCACCCCACAAGCAAGGGATCCGGAATATCGCGGGCGCAGCACGGTTACTCATCGTACACACTTACACCATAGAAACCCTGAGAATCTGCCTGGTGCAGAGGCAGACCAGGGTGATTAGCCCGGCAACGCGGCCGCTCAATTACTGCCCTGCTTGCGATGGGCAACCCCTGAAAGTTGATGTATGCACACCTGGTGCAGGCGGACCAGGGTGATTAGCCCGGAGGCCAGCAGCGCGGCCGCTCAGTTGCTGCCCTGGTTGCGATGGGCAACCCCTGAAAGTTGATGTGCACACCTGGTGCAGACAGGCCATGGTGTCCAGGCCGGAGGACAGCAGCGCGTTGCCGGTGCTAGCGTGACCAAAGACGCCCAGCACGGCACGGAACGCCGACCGCCCCGCCGGCAGCTTTGTCGACGCCGCCGGCGCCTGCAGCTCCAGGTCGAACACCGCCACCTGCAGTTGGGGAACACCATGCGTTGGCCTCAGAAGTTCCAAGAGTCAAGTCAGAGTGCGCTGTGGTAAATGCTGGCCGGCAATCTGCCGGCAGCTTGGTCGACGCCGCAGGCGCCTGCAGCTCCAGGTCAAACACCGCCAGCTGCAGTTCCAAACCTGGCAAGTGTATCACGTATCAAAAGCCATGTCGAATTCGGCCTAGACACGGCTGAGGGACGCTGGCTGTCCCACTAGCAGCTTCCTGGGCGCCGCGCAGCCTGCAGCTCCAGCTCGAACACAAAACCTTGCAGTTTGGGAAGCGAAAATTACATCTTGAAAGTGTTCAGAATGTCAGAGTACATGTCAACACGTGCTCCGTCGAGCACTCGCGCACCTCGCGTGGCAGCTGCACGAACTGCAGGTCGGGTGTCGGGTGTCGGGTGGAGAAGAGGCACTGCGCATTCCGCAAGGGACAACCCGACGTCCTGGCATGAGAACATGTCCTCTCACCTCGCGAGGCAGCAGCACGAAGAGCAGGTCGGGCGTCTTGGAGAAGAGGCACCGCACGCCCGGCGGAGCTGCGCCGCTCTTATCCGCCTTTTCAGCACCCATGTCCACCCGAAACTGCTGCTGCTCCACCCTGCAGCCGAGGTCATCAGATAGGATCGCTGTGGAGAGGAATATGTCGAACACATTATCTCGCACAAGGACGCCGCCCTGGTCCGCCTCTTCCGTGCCCATGTCCACAAAGCACGCACTACTGCAGCTTAACCTGCAAAACCGCACAGAAGTTTGACCTATGCTGGTTGGTGGCCTGTACTGCTGCTGTCGCTGCTGCGACGAACCCTGCAGGAAGGAGTGACGTCTGCGCCACCGCGGTGAGAACTGTCACATGCTGAGAGTCTCACGTGGAAGTGCTCAATCACAACATGGCTGGTGGAGTCGTGCGCCTCAGATTTTTCACGCCAATCAGTCACCAGGCGTGGCAGTTGTCACTGTCGTGGCTCACCAGAGTGTGCAGCAATGTGCAGTTTGAAGTTAAGCCAGAGACGTCGATGCAGGCGTTCTATCTTGCCAGATACTGAACAGACCAGATCCGCTGCCATGTACCAGCATGCGAGCACTCGCCTGTCACGCGCAGGGTTGAGCAGCTTCAGCACCGTCAGTGCGCCGCGGCCGCCGCATAGGCACAGGTGGCGCCGGTCGTGCGGGTCCACCTGCAACGCCTGCAGCCCATCTGCTGGCGAGATGTCCTTCTTCCAGACAATCGTGCTGCCTGCAAATGGGGATGCAAGATAAACCTGAATGAGGAAGCTTCCGAGGCGCCTGTCGACACAGTGGCCGATCGTGCGGGTCAACCTGCAGCTCTTGCCGCTGGGCAGATGTCCTTTTCCCACACAACTGCGCTGCCTGCGTGCGGCACAGGAACACTCGGTTTGTGAGCTCAGGACATTCAAATGCCCTCCAGGGTGGGCCGCCGATCATATGTATTCAGCTGCAGCGATTGCAGCCCATCTACCATGGTGTATCTTCCTTCCCGATGTTTGCACCGCCTGCAGGTGTACCAGTAGGCAGCCTTGGGCTGTGATTCGACGATGCCAGAAACCAGCATGCCTTGCGGATCCGCCATTAGCACCTGCAGCCGGCAGTATGCCCTACACACAACATGGCGGTACCTGCAGAAGGGTAGTGCGAGAGTCTGCAGGAGTCGAAGAATCGAGAGACTGATGCAGGCAGCAGCCAGCAAGCATACCACGCGTTCAGGTGGTCAGCCACGTGCGCGTTTAAGGTTTAGGGTTTAGGGTTTGCTGCTGAACCCAAAGCAGCACAGCAGCGGCATCACAACAGCCCATCATAGCTTGCCCGGCTGCTGTCCACATAATGACTGCATGCACTACACGACCGTGTCTGCACTCATGTGAAAAGGAGGCGGTGCAACACCAGCTGCACAGCCGACTCCCGAGGCACACCATCTGACGCGACCGCCACTACTGGTGGACTCTGGCAATGCCCTCCTTGGCGGGGTTTAGGGTTTAGGGTCTAGGCCAGCCCAGCGCCACGCTCTGCGGATCACTCAGCTGCCTCGCCCTATTTTGAAGTGGATTCCTGGGAGGTCTCGTGTGTTTCGGTTCCTGACCCCCACTATCCGATCAAGCTCCCCACTCCGCAAGACCTACTCTATCGAGGATGCACGCTTTGACGGCTCTCATTCGTGGTCGTGTGCCGCCCTCGCAGCCTGGCGCTTTGTGTCCTTAGTGCGGATG
>JAABUM010006289.1_pt1 | contig 11759 bp, 11 predicted proteins | sample 5559161 | NCBI WGS metagenome assembly JAABUM01 (sample SAMN10711868, study PRJNA513369) | rock metagenome | isolation source: Antarctica rocks | place: Antarctica: Victoria Land, Siegfried Peak nord | reverse complement strand
AGGGAGGGATTCGAACCCCCGGAGCTTTCGCTCTGCTGTTTTCAAGACAGCCGCCATCGACCGCTCGGCCACCTCTCCTGACAAGCGCCGATTATAGCAGGCCCGTTGTCCGGCTGTCGAGCGGCACAGCGGCCCTGGCGAGCGGCCATGCACGCCTGGTGGCGGTGGCGCGTGCGACCGGCCTGTGCGACGATCCCGCCTGACGTTGAACAGGGGGAGGAGCGGGCACGATGGGCACTTTCGATCCGAAATGGGAAAGTCAACTGCGAGAGCGCGCGCGCGCCGCGATCGCGACCGCCGACGCGGCGCACGATGAGCAGCACATCGCGCGCGTGGTGGCGACCGCGCAACGCCTGGCCGAGGTCGAGGGGGCGGATCTGGCGGTGGTGATCCCCGCCGCCTGGCTGCACGATTGCGTCACCGTGGCGAAAGACTCGCCGCAACGTTCCCAGGCGTCGCGCCTCGCGGCGGCGGCGGCGACCGAATTCCTGACCGCGATTGGCTACCCGGTTGCGGCGCTGCCCGGCATCGCCCACGCGGTCGAGGCGCACAGTTTCAGCGCGGGGATCCCGCCGCGCACGATCGAGGCGCGCGTGGTGCAGGACGCCGACCGGCTGGATGCGCTCGGCGCGGTCGGGATCGCGCGCACGATCGCGCTCGGCGGCGCGCGTGGTGCGCCCCTCTACGACACCGCCGAACCGTTCCCGCTCGTACGCCAGCCGGACGATCGCACGAGCGTGATCGACCACTTCTATACCAAGCTGCTGACCCTCGCCGGGACGATGCAGACCCCCGCCGGGCGGGCCGAGGCGGCGACGCGGACCGCGTTCATGCGCGATTTCCTGGCGCAGTTGGGGCGCGAGATCGGCGCCGTGCCGCCCCCCGCATGAGCACCCCATGCGGCCTCCTACAGCTGCCTGGACGGTCGGTCGACGTCCACTCGGAAAGGGTGCAACGACTCCCGAATAGGGGCGTTTCGGATGGTCGGAACGACCGTTCTGGCGTATACTTAGGAGCACATATTTTCAGGCGGAAAGGAGCGAACGTACGCATGAAAAAAGGCCAATCGCAGATGACGCTCGACCTCGGCGAGGGCGCACCGGAGCTGGCAGCAGAGGCCCCGGTGGTGGAACCGGAAGTCGTGGTTGATACCCGCCCGACGCTCCTCCTGCTCGATGGGCACGGGCTGGCGTTTCGCGCCTTCCATGCGATGCGTACGGGGCTTTCGACGACGAAGGGAGAGCTGACCAACGCGGTATTCGGCTTCAGCCTGATGCTGATGGAAGTGCTGAACCGCTGGCGTCCCGACCAGATCGTGATGACCTTCGATGTCGGGCGCACCTTTCGCCACGAACTCAACGCCGACTACAAGGCCCACCGCCCGCCCATGCCCGATGAGCTGCGCCAGCAGATGACGCGCATCCGGCAACTGGTGGAGGCGTTCGGGATCCCGATCCGTGAGGTACGCGGCTTCGAGGCCGACGACGTGATCGGCACCCTCTCCGCGAAGGCGGCGCTCGAAGGCTATCTGGTCACGGTCGTCACCGGCGACTCCGATCTCCTCCAACTCGTCGGTGAGGGGGTGGAGGTTGTGACGCCGGGCGCGAACAATAGCTTCTCCGATTTGCGGACCTACGACACCGAGGCGGTCCGCGCGCGCTTCGGCTTCGACCCGCCGCTCGTCGCCGACTACAAGGCACTGGTCGGCGATACGTCCGACAACATCGCGGGGGTGCCGGGCATCGGCGATAAGACGGCGAAGACGCTGATCGCGGAATACGGGCCGATCGAGGCGATGCGCGAGCATTTGGCGGAGATCAAGCCGCCGAAGGCGCGCAAGGCACTGGAGGAGCATTTCGGCGCGGCGGTCGCGGCGAAGGAGTTGACGACGATCCGGCGCAACCTCGACATCCCGCTCGATTTCGGCGGCACCGAGGGGGCGTACGATCGCGAGCGGGTGCTCGAACTCTTCCGGGAGTTGGAGTTCACCTCGCTGGTAGGTCGTGTGCCCCGCCCCTGGAACGAGCCGGAGGAGGTCGCGCCGCCGAAAGAGCCGCCGCTGGAGTATGCGCGCGTCACGGTGGACGACGAGGAGAAGCTGACGGCGCTCGCCACGGAGTTGCGCGCGGGGCGCCCCTTCGCGGTCGATGTGGAGAGCGATGCGCTCGACCCGATCCGCGCCAACCTCGTCGGCATCGCCATCGCCACCGACCCGCAGCACAGCTATTACGTCCCGGTCGCGCACCGCGAGGGGCAGCAACTGCCGCTCGCGCGGGTCCGCGAGGTGCTCGGCCCGATCATGGCCGACGAGGCGTTGCCGAAGTACGCGCATCACGGCAAGTACGATCTGCACGTCCTGGCGAATGCCGGGATCACCCTGCGCGGCGTGATCTTCGACACGATGCTCGCGGCGTACCTGCTCGGCGAGTCGACCGTCGGATTGAAAGACCTCGCCTTCACGAAGCTCGGCATCGAGATGACGCCGATCGAGGACTTGATCGGGCGCGGTAAGACGCAGACATCGATGGACTACGTGGCGATCGCGCCGACGACCGACTACGCCGGCGCGGATGTCCACATCACCTATCGGCTGGTGGAGCCGTTCGCGGCCGGGCTGCGCGAGCGCGAACTCGAACGGGTCTTCGAGACGTTGGAGATGCCGCTGGTCCCGGTGCTGGCCGCGATGGAGCGGGCCGGGATCGCCCTCGACGTGGAATACCTGCACAGCCTCTCGGGGAAGATCACCGAGGTGATCGCCCAGCGCGAGCGGGAGATCCACCGCCTCGCCGAGCACGAGTTCAACATCAACTCGACGCAGCAACTCGGCAAGGTGCTCTTCGAGGAATTGGGGCTGACCGGGCGAAAGAAGACGCAGCGCGGCGGCTACTCCACCAATGTGGATGTTCTCGAAGAGTTGCGCGATAAGCATCCGATCGTGGACGCGATCCTCGAATATCGGCAGCTCGGCAAGCTCAAATCGACCTATATCGATTCGCTGCCGCTGATGGTCAATCCCGCCACGAAGCGGGTCCACACGTCGTTTAACCAGACGATCGCCTCGACCGGGCGGCTCAGCTCGGTCAACCCGAACCTCCAGAACATCCCGATCCGCACCGAGATCGGGCGCGAGGTCCGGCGCGCGTTCATCGCCGACAACCGCACCGATAAGCGCCTCTTCCCGCACGAGGAATCGGTGCTGGTCGGGGCCGACTACTCCCAGGTGGAGTTGCGGCTGCTGGCGCACTTCAGCGGCGATGAGAACCTGATCGCCGCCTTCCAGCGCGGCGAGGACATCCACCGCCGCACCGCCGCGCTCGTCAACGACATCCCGCAGGAGCAGGTCACGTCCGATCAGCGGCGGATCGCCAAGAGCGCGAACTTCGGCATCATCTATGGGCTCAGCGCTTACGGCCTCTCGCGCGACACGGGGATGCCGGTCGCGCAGGCCGATCGCTTCATCAAGGCGTACTTCGAGCAGTACCCGAAGGTGCAGGCGTACCTCGAAGGGAGCCGCGAGCACGCGCGCCGGACCGGCTATGTCTCCTCGATCAGCGGGCGGCGGCGCTACATCCCCGAAATCGAGTCGCCGAACGGGATGAAGCGGAGCGCCGCCGAGCGGATGGCGATCAACATGCCGGTGCAAGGGACCGCCGCCGACCTGATGAAGGAGGCGATGCTCCGCATCCACGCCGCGCTGATCGAGGAGGGGTTGCTCAGTAAGCTGATCCTCCAGGTCCACGACGAACTGGTCTTCGAGGCCCCGCGCTCGGAACTCGACGCCCTGCGCGAACTGGCCGGGCGGATCATGGTCGGGATCAGCGCCGAGGTGGGGCTGTCGGTGCCGCTGGAGATCGAGGTGAAGGTCGGGAGCAATTGGGGCGACATGGAGGATGACGAGTAGCGACTGCGGGGCGTGGCAGCGCCTGTGCGCGTCTCGTTCCTCCTCCGTTGCCTCTCAGCACCGCGCGATCGAACGAATGAAGAGGCCACGGTGCCGGGATTTTCGGCGACGTGGCCTCTTTTCTGATCGGCGCGAGGTCGCATCGATAGCTCTTGTGGTGTGCCTGGGCGCGTGGCGCAGGCGGTGTTACTAACGGAGGGTGCGAACGCGCTGCTTACAGCGCTACGCAGAATGCCCGACCCTGTACCGTTAGAGGCCCGCGTCTGCCAGTACCCGCGCTATCTCGACCGGTTGGCCGGACCGGGCCGCGCGATCGGCGGCGAGGGTGACGGCCAGCGTGCGGACGGCGTCGGCGTAGTCGGCGCGGATGAGCTCGGGACGCCCCTCGGCGATCGCACGGATGAACGTGGCATCGAGCGCCGCCATCGCGTCGCCCTCGGTCGTCAGCTCCTCCGTGCCATCCGGGGTCACCGCCCGCAGGCGGTCGTTGCCGAGCGAGAGGATCAGCCCGTCGCAGAAGAGGTGCAGGCCGCTGAGCTGCGGGACGGCCCCCGGCCATGCGAGGAAATTGTTGGCGAACGAGCCGATGACCCCGTTGTCGAAGGTGAGCGTCATCGCGTTCGCGTCGAAGATGTCGTAGTCGGGCCGGGATCGGTTGTTGATCCGCGTCGTCGCGGCGGCGGTGACGGTCCGCACCTCGCCGACGAAGTAGCGGAGCAGATCGATCTGGTGGGTCGCCATCTCGGTCAGCTGCCCGCCGGAGCGGTCCTGGCGGTGGTACCAGGGGGGATTGGGGGTCCGCCCGAAGCGCAGGACCAACGCCATCCCGATCGTGGTGTTCGCCAGCAACTCCCGCGCCCGATCGGCGGCGGGCATGTAGCGGAGCTGATACCCGACCGCCGTGAGCAGGCCGCGCTCGCGGATGCGCGCCAGGGTCTGTGCGGCGGTGTGCAGGTCGAGCCCGACCGGCTTCTCTACCAGTAGCGGCACCCCCGCCGCGATCACCGCCGCCTCCGGTTCGCCGTGCGCGAATGGCGGGATGCACAGGTAGACCCCGTCGAGCCGTTCATCGCGCAGCATCGCGCGGTAATCGGTGTACGTCGCCGCCTCAAGCGGGCGGGCCGCACCGAGCGCCATGTCGGCGTCCAGCTTGCGCGTGACTGCCGCGCGGGCCAGATCGATCTGGTGCGTGGTCAGGTCGCAGAGGGCGACAACCTCCGCATCCGGCAGGCGCAGGAGATTCGTCAGATGCTCAACGGCGATCCCCCCGGTCCCGATGACGCCGATCCGTACCGTCATCGCGCCTCCTCCCCTTGCGGGCCGACCATGCGCGCGAGGACGGCGCGCACATCGCCCGCCATCCGCGCGGCATAGCCCGCCAGATCGGCGCGTTCGGCGGGGGTAGGGATGACCTCGGCGGTGAGCGGGCCGTCGTAGTCGATCCCGCGCAGTGCGTCGCCCACGGCGGCCCAATCGACATCGCCATGCCCGATGTCGACGAAGCCGGGCGGCTCGCGCCGGAAGTCCTTGAGGTGGACCCGCCGGATGCGCCCGCCCAGGATGGCGATCCAGTGCTCGGGATAGCCGAGGGCGAGGATGTTGCCGATATCGAAGTAGACGCCGATCCGGGCGCTGCCCGCATCGTCGACGAGGCGACCCATCTCCAACGGGCTGAGCAGGAACTTGTTCCAGACGTTCTCGATCGCCAGGTCCACGCCCGCACGCTCGGCGGTCGGCGCGAGCGCGGCCAGAAATTCGGCGGCTCGCGCGTAGGCCACGTCGTAGCGCGCGATCGGCCCGCCCGTTGTGCGCCCGACGACACCGGGAACGACCAGGATCGTGCCCGCACCCAGTTCGGCGGCGAGTTCGAGTTGCTTTGTGGCGATGTCGCGTGCCAGCGCGCGTTCCGCCGGATCGTCCGCGGTGGGCGAGTGTCGCCAGTAGAGCGCCGTCGAGAGGCCACCGACCCGCAGCCCCGCGCCCTCGATCGTGGCCCGCAGTGCGTGCGCCTCCGTCGCACTCGTCTCCAGGCTGACCTCGCCCGTCTCGGCGAGGTTCAGTTCCAGCGCGTCAAAGCCGGCCGCGCGCGTCAACGTCGCCGCCTCGCGCACCGAGGTATCCGGCAACGCCCAGTGATTGAGTCCAGCCAGCCAGGCCATATCCCCTCCAACAGCTTTTCAGCAACGGTCTCGGGGCATCGTCGCACATCGGGCTGTTTTTGGCGAGTCGGTCAGCTCAGCCTATCTGCTAACGCGTGATCGCAATCAGGCGCGCAAGTGCTCGGCAGCGATCGCTGTTGTGCCGTGTCGCTTACACCTCAGCCTGAATACATACGGACGGGCGCGCCGCTCTCATTTCAAGAGCGGCGCGCTCGGCGGAATCATCCCCTTGATTTGCGGCCTATGCGGTCGGAATATTCAGCGCGTGCCCGTTCGCGGCGACAATCTCGCGTGTCGGGGTGGTTTCTTGGACCATGGCCGACTCCTGGGTGTATAGGTCGTGCCGCGTCATCGGCAGCGCTAGAGAACCGTTGTCGGTCATGTTGGCGAGCAACGTTTGCATGGTCGACAAGATTGCCCCGCTCGAAGGCGTAGGCGGCACCGGCCATGTAGAGCCGCCACACGCGGTACGTCACATCGTCGACCATCGTCAACGCCTCGTCGTGGTGCGCTTCGAGTCCGTGCGCCCCACTCCCTCAGCGTGGGGGCGTAGTGGCGGCGCAGGTCCTCCCTGGCAGCGGTCCGAGAGGCCCGCCGCCGCGATCCGCTCGCCTGCCAATGCCGCCTGCGCCTCGGAGCGGGTGATGCCAACCGCATCGACGCCGTAATGCTTCGCCGCGTGCATGACCAAGGCTCCCCAGCCACAGCCGACATCGAGGAAGCATTCATCCGGTTGGAGCCGGAGCCTGCGGCAGATCAGATCGGGTTTCGCCTCTTGCGCCCGATCGAGCGAATAATCCGGCTCAGCGAAGGGCGACTTACTATAGTCCTCACACAAACACTGTCAATGGGGAAGTAATTCCGACTGTGCGCTAACTTCGCCGCTGTGCGCTAATCGCCGTCCGACGCTTGCGCCCCGTCGCGTCGCGCTGTGGCACCATCGGCCCGACGTGTTCTAGCCAAACGGGGGTCGCTGTACTATCCGGGGGGGCGGAAGTCCCACACATGGCGGCGGGTGAACTAGCCCGAAGGGTGCCCGCCGAAGCAAGCGATCGGGGGATACCGCCTGCTTCGGCGGGGCGCTATCCTACATGAACGGTCGGCGGACGCACGCCGACTGCGGGGGTGCCAGCGCCTCGACGACCGCGACCGAGAGGGGGAACGTTGCGCTTCGATGTATACAAGGGTGAGGAGCTCGCCGCGACATTCGTGTACGGTGCCGCACCACGCTATTACGGCCTATGTGGTCGGGAGATTGCGATGCTGATCGACGCAACTCCGGTCGTGTATAACCTCTGGACCCGAGAATCGGATGCCTGCCCCGCCGTCGAGCGGGCAGATTGGTGGGCCGCGCGGATCATCAGCGCCCCGCTGGCCCGGGCCGGTTTCGTGCTGCGCCCGCGCTGTGCCAGTTCCGATTCCGCCTCGTGGTGGCGCGTGCGGACGCAGAAGCTGCAGACCGGCATGTTACGCGCCGATCCGGTGCTCTGAGGGGGCGCTGCGTCCGTGCTCTTGAGGGGCTGATAAGGGGATCGGTCAAAACAGCGGGCGGGCCTAGGATTTTCCTGGGCCCGCCCGCTTGTATCGTTATCGCCTATGGAAAATCAGAACCCTTCGGCGGCGATCCCGAGATCGCGAAACGGTACCGCCAGGCGGATCAGCGGATCGTGCGTGCGCCCGCCGCATTCATCGCAACTGTAGCTGCTGGCGGCTGATATATCGCTCTCCAGCGACCGTGTGCAGGACCGGGTCTTGTTACATGCGGGACACCATCCAACCGGGCGACGCTCGGACGATGCGCTGCTGTGATCTAGCGGGGCCATAGCGGTTCTCCTTGCTTGCCCGATCGAATTTCTCAGTCGAGAGTAAGCAAGGACCGTGCCGCTACCACGTACGAAAGTCGTGAAAATGCACGGTGAAAGCGAAAAGGGACCGGTCGTTCGACGAGAAGGCCGCGAAGCTGATTTCGCGGCGCCCGCGTTGCTCGCTTGTACCGGTATTCCTGCGCCTATTATTGGGCGATGGCCGCCCCGTCGCGGCGTGGATCGGCCCCGCCGTAGCGCGCGCCGGTATCGGGATCGAGCATGATCCCTTGTCCGCCGCCGACTACCCACGACCAATCGTCCAGCGTCTTGACGCCGTGACCGAGCGCGGCGAGATCGGCGCGGGTCGCGGCGGCGAAGCGCCCTTCGAGTTGGAGTTCGGTCCCGGCGAAGAGGCGGAAGCGCGGCGCTTCGATCGCCGCCTGGATCGAGTAGCCATGATCGATCACGTTCAGGATCATCTGCGCGGTCGTTTGGAGGATGCCGAATGAGCCCGGCGTGCCGATCACGGTGAAGAGTTGCCCGTCCGGGCCGTAGAGCGCAGCGGGGGCCATGCACATCTCGATCTTCTTGTGCGGGCCGATCACGTTCGGGCTCGTCGGGTCGCCATCGAACCAGTAGCCCAGGTTGTTGAGCATGATCCCGGTGTCGCCCACCAGCACCCCGGAGCCGAAGAACGCGCCGATACTCTGCGTCACCGACACCGCGTTCCCCTCGGCGTCCACCACATCGAAGTGCGTCGTGTTCTCCATATCGCTTGGCAGTGGCCTGCCCGCCTGGACGAACTCCTGACCCGGCGGGCCACCGTAGCGCTCCCCTTCGGCCAACCCGACGTAGGCCGGGCCGATCTCCGCGCGGCGACGCGCGGCATAGCCCTTGGAGAGGAGCCCGGCGAGCGGGGCATCGGGGTCCATCGTGTAGACGATCCGGTCGGCGATCGCCAGTTTCATCGCCTCCACGGTCAGGTGGACGGCGGCGGCGCTCCCGTGGCCTGCGGCCCGCAGATCGTACCCTTCCAGCAGATTGAGCGTCTCCAGGTATTGGAAGCCGCTGCATGGCGGCGGCGCGGTCCGTACCGTGTAGCCGTGATAGGTCGTACCGACCGGCTCCTGCCATTCGGGGGTGAATTCGGCGAGATCATGCTCGCTCAGCAGACCACCCTCCCGGTGCAACGCCCCGAGGAAGCGCTCGCCGAGTGCACCGCTGTAGAATGCCGCCGCGCCGCTCGCCGCCAGTTCGCGATAGGTCGCGGCGAGGGCCGGTTGCCGGATGATCGTCCCGGCGGGGGGCGGGGTGCCGCCTGGCAGGAAGACCTTGCGCGCCGCCTCATTCAGCCGCTCAACGCTGCTGGCGATGAATTGCGCGCCGTTGAGGGTGACCGGCACGCCCGCCTCGGCGTACTCGATCGCCGGGGCGAAGATCTGGTCGAGCGGCAGGGAGCCGAAGCGCTCGTGCGCCGCCAGCCAGCCGCCGAGTGCGCCCGGCACCAGCGCCGACTTCGGGCCATACTCCCGCTCGCTCGCGTCCGCATACGCGCCGAGTTCGGCCGCGTGAGCGCTGCGCCCGACGTAATCGAGCGCGTGCAGGCGATTATCCCGCGCGATGTGGACGAGCATGTAGCCATCGCCGCCGAGGCCGGACATGTACGGCTCCACGACGTTCAGCGCGGCGGCGACGGCCACCGCCGCGTCGATCGCGTTGCCCCCCGCGATCAGGATGCGCGCCCCCGCCTGCGCGGCGAGCGGGTGTGCGGCGCTGACCATGCCACGCGCGCCCATCACTGGGGGGCGGGTCGAAGTGCCGAGATTGGCCCAGGCCATCGGGGTACTCTCCTTACGCGGGCGGTGTCGGCGCGACGGGCACGTTGCGCGCGAGCAGCGCTGTCAAGTGCGCCTCCACCGTCGGCCATTCGTGGTCGAGGATGCGGAACCAGGCGGTGTCACGGTTCCGCCCCTTGATGATGAAGTGGGCGTCCTGAATCCCCTCGAAGCGGAAGCCCATTCGCAGCGCCGCCTTGCGCGAGCGCAGATTGAGCGCGTCGCATTTCCACTCGACGCGCCGGTAGCCGAGCGCGAAGGCGTGTCGCAGGAGCAGCGTTGTCGCTTCGAGGTTGGCGTTCGTGCGCTGCGCGATCGGGCTGTACCAGATGCTACCGAGTTCGATCTTCAGGTGTTCGGGGACATTGTTGATGTAATTGACCACGCCGATCGGCGTATCGCCGTCCTGCTCGCGCATGCAGAAGCAGCGGCCATTCGCGGCCTCGATCTGTCCGCGCAACGCCTCGGTCAGCCCCGCCTCATCGGCGAATGGCCCGTTCAGGAGGAACCGCCAGATCGTCTCCTCCGCGTCGTACGCCGCGGTCGCGCGCCCATTCAGGTTGATGGGCGTGCCATTCGACCGCGCGTAGAGCGCTGGGATGTGCCGCGCCAGATCGAGGGGCGTGAGCGTAAATTGGGTGCCGACCAGCGTCACCGCCGCCGGTTTCAGCGGCAGCGCCTCGCGACGTGCCATCACGTCCGCCGCGAGCGGTGTGCCCGCCTGGGGTATGGTCATCAGCCCTCCTCCCGCACTTCGCCCGCTCGCCGCGCGGGGATGATGGCAGATCGGGGCGCGGGGGGCAAGCACGGCCTGATATATGGAGCGCCCTGACGATCTAGCGCCCCCGGCTCATCGGGAAATCGGCCCTAACTATTCCTCCGGTGCCGCGCGTTCAACCTGCACGAGATTGGTGTAGAAGGTCGCGCCGCCGCCCATATCCGCCGGACGCGAGGGGGTGAGGGCGTTGATCCCACTCCCGCCCCGGAACGTGCTCGCCCACCACGTCGCCGGGCTGGCGACCACGCCGGGGCGGACGCGGTCGACCACCAGCGCGTGCAGGAAGCACTCGCCGCGATCGTTGAAAGCGCGCACCAACTCGCCATCGGCGATCCCGCGCGCGGCGGCGTCCGCCGGGCTGATCTCGATCGTCGGGCGTCCTTCGCGGCGCGTCAGGGTGTTCACATCGTTGAACGTCGAATTGATGAAATGGTGCGCCTTCGGCGTGAGCAGCGTCAGCGGGTAGCGCGCATACAGATCCGGCGTCACCTCGGCGCTCTCCGCCAGCGGGACATGGGTCGGCAACGGGTCGTGTCCGAGTTCGCGCAGACGTTCGGAGTAGAACTCCACCTTGCCCGATGGCGTGGTGAAGCCACCGGTCGCGAACGGGACGAACCCGCCGCCCGGCGCATTCTGCGGCAGCGTCAGCTTCACCCAGCGCTCGCGTTCCAGCCGCTCGCGGGTGATCCCCGCCATCCAGGGGTGGGTGCTGTCGAGCGCCTGCTCGATCAGGTCGTCGTCGCTATCGGCGAAGCAGGGCTCGGTGAAGCCCATCCGCGCGGCGAGGAGGCGGAAGACCTCCGTGTTCGGCTTGCTCGCGCCGAGCGGGGCGATGGCCGGGGTGTTGAGCTGGATGTAGTAGTTGCCGTACGCCTTGTGGAGATCGATCTGCTCCAGTTGCGAGGTGGCGGGGAGGATGATGTCGGCCCACCGCGCCGTATCGGTGCAGTAGGTGTCGTGGACGACGGTGAAGAGATCGTCGCGTGCCAGCCCCGCGAGCACGACGTTGGTATCCGGGGTCGAGGCGATCGGATCGGCGTTGTAGACGAACAACGCGTTGACCGGGGGATCGTTCAGCGTCGTCAGCGCCGCGCCGAGTTCGATCATGTTGACGCTGCGTGGCTGTCGCGCGCCGAGGAGGTCGGGGCGCTGGAGCGCCTGCATGTTGAAGCCGTAGCTGCCGCTAGTGAGTTGGCAGGGGTGATTTGCCGGGTGTGTGGCGGCGTGCTAGCCTTGTGTGCCTCGGCGGGCGATACGAAGCATGCAGGAGGCGTCATGTCC
>JAABUM010006288.1_pt1 | contig 11759 bp, 12 predicted proteins | sample 5559161 | NCBI WGS metagenome assembly JAABUM01 (sample SAMN10711868, study PRJNA513369) | rock metagenome | isolation source: Antarctica rocks | place: Antarctica: Victoria Land, Siegfried Peak nord | reverse complement strand
CGGGAAGCACTCCCGCCGACCGCACCCCTCCCCACGCCAACCTGTGGGACTACTTCGACATCCCTGCCGACCACCGCCCCAAGTAACCGTCCGCAACTCCGGCAGCGCCTGGACCAGGCGCTGCCGGAGTCCTGCTACCGGTGGTATTACTTCGAAGTGGCGACCGGCTAGCCCAGGATGAGGATGTGGTCGAGGCACTCGCGCCCCACGCCCCCGAGGAAGCGCTCGCAGGTGGCGTTCTGCCACGGCGCGCGGTACGCGATCCGCAGCCCCGTGATTGTCGTTGCGGCGGCAACGCGGGCGAAGGCCAGCCCAAACTTGCTGTCGTTATCGCGGATAAGATACCGCGGGTGCTGGTCGAATAGCGTAGCCTCGCGCAGCTGTAGGTTGAGAATAACCACCCGTTGCATAACCGCTGAGTGTGGCGGCAGAGTGCCTTGAGGCAGATCAGCGCACAGGCGAGGTCGAGGAACGCCTGGTGCAACTCCTCACGGTGTTCGTAGCGGATCGCCAGGCGACGGTAATGGTTCAACCACGCGAATGCCGTATGAGTGATAGCTTAATCGTGGATCTGACGATCTTTTGGTGATTTGGCTTCAAACGGTCCGCACAATGGGGACGAACGACGTCAAGACGACCGAAACAGGGACTGCCGCTGCTGTTCTGCGCCCATTTCGGGCCGACCTTCCCTATTCTCGGCTCCGCTTCACCAAAAGATTCGCCAGATCCACAATCCCCTTGATGATTACAGTGGGCGTGGCCCTTACCTTGTGATTTAACTGCGTGCCCTGCCCCGGCGAGGTGTGGGTGGCGTCGCGTCGGGCGGCGATGGCACACTTGCGTGCATGGACACGAAACACCACGCTTTGCGCGACTTCCGCGATGATTTCTACGCCTGCCTGTACCGGCGCGGTGACGCGCTCTTCGCGCTGGCCGATGCCGTGTTGACCGCCGGGGCGGTGCCGTCCCCGGTCCATCTGAGCGGCGAGCCGGTGCATCGGCGGGGGTGGGGGAGCCTGTACGCGGCGCTTGTGCACGGGCGGCTCGACGAGACGGGACTGCGGGCGCTGCTCGCGAGCCACCCGCTCGCCGGCGGGTCGCCAGTCTACGCCGTTGACTGTAGCGTCTGGTCGCGCTGCGACGCGGCGGCCAGCCCGGAACGGGGCTTCTATTCTCACCCCTCGCGCCACTCCGGCGGGCAGCCTATCGTGGCGGGCTGGTCGTACCAATGGCGCGCCCAGGTCGGCTTCGCGCGGGGACGGGGTGTTCCACCTGCGCTTCCGGGCGGACGACCGCGTCCTCTGCCCGCTGCCGCTCTTCCATACTTACGGGCTGAATTTCGGGATGGCACACGCCCTGGCCGCGGGGGCGGCGCTCTACCTGACCGGGCGCTTCGATCCCCGGGAGGTGCTCGGTCTGCTCGCCGGGGCGCGCATCACCGCCTTCCTGGGGGTGCCGCCGATGTACGTGGCCTTCACCGCGCTCCCCGACCTGGACGCCTACGACCTCGCCGCCCTGCGCGTGTGCGGGTCGGGCGCGGCCCCGCTGCCGGTCGCGGTGCTGGAACGCTTCGAGGCCGCGACCGGGATGGCGATCGACGAGGGCTACGGCCTGACCGAGACCGCGCCCGCCGCGACGGCGAACGCCGCCGGGTCGGTCAACAAGCCCGGCACGGTCGGCGTCCCCTTCCCCGATGTCAGCATCCGCCTCGCCGACGAGCACGACCGCGACGTGCCGCCGGGCGCGGAGGGCGAGGTGCTCGTGCAAGGCGCGTGCGTCTTCGGCGGCTACTGGCAGCGCCCGGAGGCGTCCGCCGAGGCGCTCCGCGGCGGCTGGTTCCATACCGGGGACATTGGCGTCCTCGATGCGGAAGGCTATCTCACCATCGTCGACCGCAAGAAGGACATGATCAACAATGGCGGCCTGAAGGTCTGGCCGCGCGAGGTGGAGGAGGTGCTCCACCGCCACCCCGCCGTCCACGAGGCCGCGGTGGTCCCCCTGCCCGATCCCTACGCGGGCGAGCGCCCGATGGCCTTCGTCGCCTTGCGGGCGGGGCAGCGGGCCACCGGTGAGGAGCTGATCGCGCACGTCGCGGCGCACCTGGCGAAGTTCAAGCTGCCCATGCGCGTGGAATGTGGAATTCCGCGAGGAGTTGCCCAAGCTGCCGACCGGCAAGGTGCTGCGCCGGGTGTTGCGCGTCGAGGCCCGCGCCCTCGGCCCCGTCCCCGGCGCCCCGCACACCGCGCCGGACGGCTGAACGCGGCGGACCGAACGGATGCCGTGTATCCCCCCCGGCCCCATGCCGACGGCAGATTTGCACGGCGAAATGCTACGAAGCGACGTGAAAGGCGCGATCGATGGCCACAGCAGCAGGGGTGCAACAGGCGGGGGCCAGTTCTACGCGGCCCTGGCGGTCCGCACCGCCGGCCACCCCGACCGTATCCTCAGGAGGGACAGCCATGACGCACGACGGTCCCACCGCCCCCCGGCCCGTTCTCCGCGTCGACTACGGTTCGCTGGCCGCGTTGCCCCCCCTCGCCGAGCGTTGGGCCTACCGCGCGTTGGTGGTGCGACTGCCGGGGTATCGCCGCCGCCTCGATCTGCGCGGTCGCTGCTGGGAGCGGCTCTTGGATGTCTTCCTCTTCGCCGCCGCCGACGCCGCGGCGGCGGCGGCGGCGCTGGCGGACCCGGAGCGCGCCGCGTTTGTAGCCGACCGTCCGGCGTGCGGGGATACCACCGTCGCGCTCCTGGCGGAGGAGGGCGACCACCAGCGCGGCGTCCTCGCGGTCCTCCTATGCCCGGCGGGGCAGCCCGTAGCCGCCGGGGAAGGCTGGCGACGCGAGCGCCTGGTGCGCAACGACTATACCGAAGCGCAGGTGAAACTCACAGGGAGGATGGGGTAAGCTAGCCGACCGGGATTGCCGCATGGACGGGGGGCTGATGCAGTGGGGGTTGGACCTGGTCCAGGTGCGCGAGCGGGTGTATCGGGCGGCGACGCCACGGGAGCGCGAGCGGTGGCACGCGCTGTGGCTCCTGGCCCAGGGCTGGTCGGGCAATAGAGTGGCGGCCTTACTCGACCGCGACGCGTACACCATCGGGGGGTGGCTCACGGCGTTTTGTGAGCACGGCCCCACAGCCCTGGCCTTCGAGCAAACCGGTGGCTCCCCCCCGCCCTCGACACGGATGTGCGGGTCGGCCTGAAATTGGCGGTGCAGGCCACCCCGGCCGAGGTCGGCATCGACCTGGCGAACTGGAACCGGCAGGTGGTCCGGCAGTTCATCGAGGCGCGCTGTGGCATCCGCCTCAGCCGCGCGACGTGTCTGCGCTACCTGCATCGGCTGGGCTTCGTCCACAAGCGTCCGAAGAAACAGTTGCTCAAGGCCGACGAGGCGAAACGCGCGGCCTTTATCGAGCAGTACGCGGCGTTATTGGTGGAGGCACAGGCGGCCGGAGCGAAGGTCTTCTTCGTGGACGAAGCGCACTTCCGCGCCGCTGCGGATCGCCACGGGAAGTGGGGCCTCAAAGGGCAGCCCGCCCTGGTTGATTCGACGTGCCCGCGCTGGGGCGAGAAGGCCAGTTACTACTCAGCGGTCTGCCTGGAAACGGGAGAGATGGAGTATATGGAGCTGGCGGGGACCAGTTCAGCGGCCACCAGTGCCGCCTTCCTGACGCAACTGCGTGTCCGCCATGCCGGGCCGCCCATCATTATTTGGGACAACAGTCCAGTCCATGGCGGTGAGGCGATGCGGACCTATTTGGACACGCCCGGCCTGGACATGCAGCTCTACTGCTTGCCCGCCTACAGCCCCGACTTCAATGCCGACGAGGCCATCTGGGCGTGGGTCCGCGAAGACGTGACCGTCAACACATGCCTGGGGACCACGTCTGCGGTCCAGGAGAAAGTCGGCCACTTCTTCGACGGCCTCAAGTCTCGGACCGAGGAGGTCAAAGCCCGCTGCCGCACCAAGCTACAGGCGCTCGCGGCGGCATCTGACGCCGCCGCTGCTCAGGAGGCGCTCGGGGCTGACCATGTAGTTCTCACCTGCGCTTCGGTATAGGTGTGAAAAGCCCACCGGGCGGATCAGATCCGTCGCCGAGCTATAGGGATGGATCGTCGTAGATAGCTCGGGTATGTGCTCGGCCATGGGCGCAGGTGTGGGCCGTACGGCCCACACCCGTGGCCGCATAGGGTGATGCGCGAAAGCGCGCTTCGAAGCCCCATACGGCGTGAAAGCGCGCCGATGAAGCGGGAGCGCTGCGGGTACGACTATTACCTTCTATGGGGAGAGCGTCGTGTTGCATCGCGGGTCGCGACCCATTGTGTTTGCTACGCCGAAGGGGCTGACGATACTTTGACTCGACTCTCGCCTTGTTGCCCGGCGTCGACGAGGGCAGCGAGGAGGTGGTCCGCTGGATCGGTCACGTCCGCTGCAGAGAGGGGACCATTCTGGCCGCTCATCCAGGCGTGGTGGCGCACGGCGGCTAAAGGTGTCGAGGAAGGTCGCCTCCGGCTTGGCGTACCAGGCGCTCTGGCGCGTCGGCAAGGCGGCACCATGGAGCGCATCGGCCAGGAGCGTGACGAGGCTGAAGAGGCCGAGCAGGCAGGGGAACGTCCGCTCGATGGCGCGCTTGCTCCACTGGCGCTGCGACTCGACGCCGAGGTGGCGACGCACCTCCTCGAGGGTGACCTCAATCACCCAAGCACACTACCACCCAAGCAGCAGTCTTGACGGGCGATCGCTCCTCGCCCATCATCGGGAGAGCGGGGCTGCTCGGGCTTGTGGCGGTGGTCCAGCAGCTTGAGGCCGCGCACGTACCAGGAGGTACACCGCCATGTCCGCCCCATCAAGCGGAGCCGTCCCCCCCGTCCACGACCGGGCCGCCCCTGCTATTGTGGAGGCATCTCCCGCCGGCGAATCGGCGTCGGTTGCTGTGGCTCCTCAGCCAACTGCTGGAGCGCCAACTCCCGCTAACGGGTGGCCGCACCAGCGAGGAGGGGCGCGATGAACGCAACGCGCCTCGCTAACCCACCGACCGGGATCCTGCGCTCGGAGAAGATCGCGCCCCGCCATTATGACCGCCTCGCCGTCGTCTATGTCCGGCGATCCACGGCCCAACAGGTCCTCGACCATCAGGAATCGACGCGCCTCCAGTACGGCCTGGTGACACGCGCCCAGGAGTTGGGCTGGGCGGAGGCGCGGGTCGTCGTTATCGACGACGACCTCGGCCAGTCCGGGGCGCGTGTCGAAGCGCGCGTCGGTTTCCAGCGCCTGGTGTCGGAGGTCAGCCTCGACCACGTCGGCCTCGTGCTCGGCGTCGACATGTCCCGCCTGGCGCGCTCCTCGAAGGAGTGGCACCAGTTGCTGGAGATCTGTGCCCTCTTCGGCACGCTCATCGCCGATGTGGACGGTGTCTACGACCCGGGCCAGTACAACGACCGGCTCCTGCTCGGGCTGAAGGGCACCATGAGCGAGGCCGAGCTGCATACCCTCAAGCAGCGGATGGAGCAGGGGCGGCTGAGCAAGGCCCGGCGCGGCGAACTGGCGGTGGCGGTCCCCGGCGGCTATGTCCGGCGCCCGTCGGGGGAGGCGGCGCTGGACCCGGACGAGCAGGTGCAGCAGGTCGTCCGCCTCGTCTTCCGCACGTTCGCGGAACTGGGCACGCGCAACGCGGTGTTGCGCTCTCTGGTCAAGCACCGCATCCAGCGCGGTATTCGGGTGCGTGAAGGGCCGGGGAAAGGGGACCTGGAATGGCGGCGACCGAATCGGATGACGCTGCAGAACCTGCTGCAGGACCCGATGTATGCCGGGGCGTATGCCTACGGTCGCCGCCAGATCGACCCGCGCAGGCAACAGCCGGGGCGACCGCGTACCGGTCGGCGGGTCATCGACCCCGACGGGTGGTATGTGCCGCTCCGAGATCGCTGCCCAGCCTACATTTCCTGGGCGCAGTACGAGGGGAACCTGGCCCGTCTCAAGGCGAATCAAGCGCGCGCCGAGGAGGTCGGGGTGGCGCGCAAAGGGGCGGCGCTGCTCGCGGGCCTGGTCGTCTGCGCCACGTGCGGCCGTCGGCTGCATGTGCGCTACGGCGGCCGAGGTCGCCGGCATACCGACGGCTGTAGTCGCCTGATGAGCAACTACGGCGGCGAGACCTGCCAGCAGCTCGCCGGGCCACCACTCGACGACCTCCTCTGCCAGTGGGTGCTGGCGGCGCTGACACCGGCCGCGCTGGAGCTGTCGCTGGAGGCCGCGACGCACGTCGAGCGGGAGCGGGCCGACCTCGTCCGTCTGCGGGAGCAGCGGTTGGAGCGGGCGGCCTACGAGGCAGAGCGCGCGGGGCGGCAGTACCGCCGCTGCGAGCCAGAGAATCGCCTGGTCGCGCGGCAACTCGAGCGCGACTGGGAGGCCGCACTCGCCGCACAGCGGCAGCTCCAATTCGAACGGCAGCGGCCGCAGGTGCTCTCGGCCGTGGAGCGGGAGCATATCCGCCGCTTGGCCCACGATATCCCGGCCCTATGGGCGGCTGCGACGACCACCACCGCCGAGCGGAAAGAGCTCGTCCGTCAGGTCGTCGAGCGCGTCGTCGTCGTCGCCGACGGGAGCAGCGAGCGGGTACGGGTGTGCGTGACGTGGGCGGGCGGCGCGCAGACCACCGGGGCGCTGATTCGGCCGGTCGCCCGCCTGGGGCAGCGCAGCTACTACCCCCAGCTCTGTGCGCGGCTTCGCACCCTGGCCGACGATGGGCTGACCGCCGCGGCTATCGCCGCGCGACGCAACGTCGAGGGTTACCGCCCGCCGAAACGCCGGGACTCCTTCGGACGGCGGGGGGGCCAAGCATCCCTGCAGCGACTGGGCGTGCGCGCGGGGCGACCGCAGGTGCCGCCGCAGGACGAAGTCGAGCCGGACGAGTGGTGGCTGGCGGCATTGGCACAAACGGTCGGCATGCCCGCCTCGACGCTCCAGCAGTGGGCCCGGCGCGGCTGGGTCCGCGCGCGGCAACAGGGGCAGCCGCCTCGCCGCTGGATCGTGTGGGCGGACGAGGCAGCGGTCGAGCAATTGCGTCGGCGCCATCAGCGGCCGACCGGCTATTACACCCGGCGGCGCTGGGTCGGTCAGGCGTCAATGCCGCCCGCACCGGGCACCACAGCCAAGCAATGCGTCGCTGAGCGCGAAGGAAGGGGCGTACACTATGCCGCACAACCATGAACATCGGCGCTGGTATGAGGGCAGTATGGTTGGTTTATCTCGCTATCCCAGCGCCCGATATACGGTACTTTGTTGAAGTCGGGTGCGGTATGCTAATCGGCACGTGAGGATGTGCCGCCATGACCCGCCGCGTGTCCTGCCCGCCCGCGCCCGGGCTGCTGGAAGGCTATGCCGCGCAGTTCGATGCTCAGCTCGCCAGCGTGGCCCAGCGGCGGGCACTCCGCGACTACCTGCACGGGTTGCTGCTGCCGCGCGAGCGCAGCAAGACGCTCACGGGGCTGGCGGGGACCGAGCCGGTCCTCGGCGCGCAAGCCCCGCCCGCGCAGCGCCTCCAGTGGTTCCTGTCGGAAGCCGCCTGGGACGCCGAGGCGATGAACGATCGGCGGCTGGAGCTCCTGTGCCGCGATCCAATTACCCGGCCGCACGACGGTGGTGTGCTCGTCATCGACGAGACGGGCGACCGCAAGGATGGGACGAAGACGGCCCACATCGCCCACCAGTACCTCGGCTCGGTCAGGCGCATCGCCAACGGCATCGTCAGCGTGACCAGCCTGTGGGCCGATGAGGATGTCTACTACCCGTTGCATGTCGTCCCCTACACCCCGGCGAGACGGCTGCCCAAGGGCAAGGACGACCCCGCCTTCCGCACCAAGCTACAACTCGCCGTGGCACGCATCGACGCGGCGATCGACGCGGGCTGCGCGTTCCGCGCGGTGGTGGCGGACTGCCTGTACGGCGAGCACCCCGCCGTACAGACGGCGCTGTGGGAGGGGGCGATCCTCTACGTGATGGGGCTGCGCGCGCAGCGGGGGAGTTGGGCGCCGGCCGACGACCCGCACACCCCGGAAGACGCCGCGCGGGTGCGCCCTTGGGAGGGCCCGCGCCAGCCGGGCGGCTGGACGGCGGTGGTGCGGCGCTTCCGGGACGGCCACCGCGAGCGGTGGTGGGCCGCCGACCTGCGGCTGGCGGGGATGGCGCCCGACAAGGCGCTGCGCCTCGTGGCGGTGACGACCGATCCGGCGCGCCTGCCCGCCGACAGCACCTGGTACCTGCTCACGAACCTCCCCCATCCCGACGCGCCGCACGCCGCCACGTCCCCGTTCACCCCGGCGGATCTGACGGCGATCGCCCGGCTGTACGGGCTCAGGACCTGGGTGGAGCAGGGCGACAAACAGATGAAGCAGGAACTCGGCTGGGCCGACTGGCAGGTGCGGTCGGACCGCGCCATCCGGCGCCACTGGTCGCTCGTCTGCGGTGCCTTCTCCTGCTGCTGGTGGGCCTGGAGCCGCGCCCCCGACGGGATGGCGCGGCCCGCGGGCATGGATGACGCCGCCCAGCCAGTGCCGGTAACCAACCCCGGGCGGGGGGAAAACGTGGCCGGTGGCTGCGCTGCACGCCGACCGCCCGAACGTCCCCTGGCCGGTGGCGCTGCGGCGGGTGCAGGCGTGGCTGCATCCGTGGACCCTGCTCTGGCGCTGGTGGCGCGCCTGGTCGGCGCTGCCCCCGCCAGCGCCGTTACAGGCGCTCCTTGATCAGCTCTGGCGCGGCCAGCCGATCGACTGCTTCGTCCGATAGCAACAAAGTATCGTATAGCGCGCGATTACCTGCACCGGGGCGATCTCCTGATCGGTGCAGAACAGGATTATCGGCCGGAGCTTCTCGTCCGGGTCGCGCAGCGAGACGAGCGGAAGGGGGCGGGCGGCGCGCCGTCTCGGTGCCACGATGCTCGCGCGCTCGTCACACCGAAGGCGCTCGTCTCATCGGCATACGATCGTGGGCTGCTGCGACGGGTACGGCCTCCGCGCGGATGGCACGACCGCGATCCTGCGCTGGGGTCTGGTCCTAGCCACCCACCACCGGCGCGGGCGCGGGCGACAGCGCACCCTGGCTCGCCTCCGGCTCGCCGTGGCGGACCCTGCCATCGCGCGCGTCGTCCTGTACACCACCGGGCAGGCCGGCGACTTCTACGTCGCCTGGGCTTCCGCGACACGGCGGTCCAGGCCAATCACTACGGCCCCGGCCTGGATCAGCACACCATGGTGGCCGCGGTCGACGACGCCTTCCGAGGACGTCTCGCGGCGGGGTGAGCGGGCGGCGATGGCCGCATCGGCGGCGGGACGTCCGGGACGCGCGGAAGGCCAGCAGGCTCCCTCATGCGTAGTCGGCGAGGTACGGACGGAGACACACCACGGGTCAGAGTCGCGGCACGGGCGCTGATCCTCCGCGACGGGGCGGTGCTACTGCAGGTCTGCCACGTCGGTGGCCGGGAGAGCCACCTGCTGCCGGGCGGGGGCAGGTGCCCGGCGAGACGCCGGTCGAGGCGGTCGTGCGCGAGGTGCGCGAGGGGACCGGGCTGACCGTCGCGGCGAGCCCGCTCCTCTGGGTGCGGGAGTTCATCCCGCGCCCCAACGGGCTGGCGCACCTCGGCGACGGCCACGACCTCCGCTGCCTCTTCGCCTGTACGCCGGCCGCCGCGCCGCGCCCCGACGCGGCGCAATTGGCGGTCCGCTGGGTGCCGCTGGCGGAATTGGACAACCTGACCCTGTGGCCGGAGGCGGTGCATCGGCGGCGGCTCGCCCTGGCCGAGGAAGGCTTGCCGCTCGTCCCCACATATCTCGGCGACGCGCGATGGGGCGGTCTCGGTCGGCACAACGGCACTGGGCTATGCGCCCCACGCGGCCAGGTGCGCGGTGACGTTGTAGCGCGCGAGTTCCCAGCGCCCGTCCGCGACCCGCCACTCGGTCAGGCCGGTGTGGCCGGGGCGAGCCAGGCACCGGTCCCCGGGCGCGGGATGGCAAAGGCGACCAGAAGCTTCGCGACGATGCAGCCCGCGTGCGTGACCGCGACGACCGTCTCCCCGTCGTGGCGGGCGGCCAGCGCAGCCAGGGTGGCGCGCACGCGGGCCAGGAAGCCCTGCCCGGACGCCCCGCGCGGGGCGTCCGGGCGGTCGGGGTGGTCCATTGGGCCCCAGACGCCATACGCCGCGCGGTAGTGGGCCGATGTCAGCCCGTCCGCCGCGCCGGGCAAAGGCTCCATCAGCCGCGGTTCGATCGCGACGCCGCCGACCGCGAGGGTGGGGCGCAGCAGGTCGGCCGTCTCGCGGGCGCGCTGGACCGGGCTCGCGAGGAGCGCGGCGGTGCCCGTCAGTTCGCCGGTGGTCGCGAGACGGCGGGCGAGCGCGTCAATCTGGGCGATGCCCGCCTCCATCAGGCCGGCGCAGCCGCGCGGCATGGCGATCAGCCCGGCGGCGCCGTGGTGGGAGGTCCCGTGGCGGATCAGGATCAGGCGCATGGTCCTTCTCGCCGCGCGTCGAGGGCGTCGCGCCGCAACCGCGCGGCCAGCCCCGCCAGCGCCGTGTTCCGGTCCTGGGCGGCGAACGGCGCGACCCCGCGCGCCGCCAGCGCCAGGAGTCCCTCGGCCGCCGCCCGGGGTGTCGCTCTGAGCGCTGTCGGGTACGCGTAGCGAGCGGCGTGCGTGACGAATTCATCCTCGTCCACCAGCGTCGCCGGGCCGTCGCCGGAGCGCACCACGTCCAGGTCGCGATCGACCCAATCCAGGCGCTCGCCGGACGGCGGGGGTGGCAGGGCGACGTTGCCGTACACGCCGAGTGGCGCGCCATCCGGGGCGAAGTCGAGCCTCGTGCTCCAGTGTCGCCGCCGCGGGAAGGCGCTCAGGCAGGTATGTTCCTGGCGCAAGCGCAATCCCTTGTTGTGGTGGACCAGCGTCATCCCGGGCGGGGCATAGACCAGGAGCAGGTCATCGTCCGCTAGGAGCAGGCGCGCGGGCCAGGTCGGGTGCGTCGCGCCGTCGTACTTGCGCGCCGTGATCGCGATGAAGGATCCTGTCGGCAGCAGCGTCATCGCTCACCGCCTTCGCTGCACTCGCCATCCGCCCCCAGGAACCGGTCCAGCGCGGCGGCGCGCTCGTCAGGTCGGAGGGTGGCACTGCGTTCCAGCCAGGGCACCAGGAAGCGCCGCCCGGTGCGGAGTTGCCGCGCCATCAGCGCGCGGAAGGTCGGGTCCACCGCCCCCATCCCGCCGTCGTAGGCGGCGAGGGCCGCCTCGACGTCGTACGGGACGCGCACGATAGCTACCGCCCAGTCGCCGTCCGCCGCCCCGACGGCCTTGGTCGCCATCGCATAGGCGGCGCGCGGATCGCCGTCGAGCGGGTCGCCGACCGCGCCGACGTTGACCGCCCGCCCATACGGAGCGGGGCGGATGAGCGGGTGGTGGGTATGCCCCGAAAAAGTCAGCCGCGCCGGGACGCCCGCGAACATCGCCGCGAGGTCGGCGTCCGGTGTGTCGGCGCGGACCGTATCCTGGAAGTGGCGCGGCGAGCCGTGAGTGATGAGTGTCGCCGCGTCGAGCCAGGAGATCGTGGGCAGTCCGGTCAGGAGCGCGGTCCGCGTATCGCCGAGGCGATCGAGGTACCAACATAACCTTGTGATTTAACTGCGCTTCGGATCCGGCAGGGTGCGGGTGGCGGCGCGTCCGGTGGCGATGGCACACTTGCGTGTATGGAGATGAACAGTACCGCCTTGCGCGACTTCCGCGA
>JAABUM010006285.1_pt1 | contig 11761 bp, 12 predicted proteins | sample 5559161 | NCBI WGS metagenome assembly JAABUM01 (sample SAMN10711868, study PRJNA513369) | rock metagenome | isolation source: Antarctica rocks | place: Antarctica: Victoria Land, Siegfried Peak nord | reverse complement strand
GCGCCCGCCAAATGTTCCACTCGCTTCTCAGGCACTAGAACGGGTCCGCATACTACCCCACGCTACCCGAAGAGCCGCCGCCGCTGGCGGTACGCCTGGGCGCGCAACGCCGCCTGCTCGCGCTTCACTCCTCATGACTGTTTCTCGCTCTCCACACTTGGCGCACTTAATCCGCTTCGGTTTAACCGCCATTATCGCCCCCTTTTGGACCGTCACGCAGGTATTATAGAAAACCTGCGTGACGACTGTCAAGCACCCGTTTCTCCCGCCGTGGCGGGCCTGTGTGACCACCGTGGAGGGCGCGGAGCAAGGTGTGTTTTGAGTTACTCAAAACTCCCGCGTTCGGCACCGAGCAAGGCAGTGTCTACGCTGGCGCTTGACACCTCGACGAGGCGACGAGGCGACGACGAGGCACGCCGGCACACCCCTGCCCAGGCCGCCGCCGGCGCGCACCGTCAACGACGGGACGCCCGCGCCGCGCTCGGAGGCCACAGGAGCCACAGGAGCCACGGAGCGCCGCTTTGCCGCCGCGTCCCATAAGGGCGTTCCCCACACCTCCCACGCGCCCCCTGCGCCCTCTGAGCGCGTCCTGACGGGCTCACACTGCATAGCGCGGCGCTGTCTACCTGCGACTGCACATAGTAACTAGCGCACCCCCCCCCAACGGTGTTGTGACAGCGCCAGGAGAAAGGGGTATGGTTAGTGGCTATGTGCAGCGGCGAGCGCGTGGCTGTACGCCGGCAGAAAAAAGCGGTACACTCCGGGCAAGATTTGCGGGGGGTGCCTCCGCACAAAAAGTGACGCTCCGCGCCGTGTGCCCAATTTCTTTGGCGGAAAAAGCACACGACGCGGAGCGTCAAAGGAGTCTATCCCTGTTATGAGTCTATCTAGCACGCCCTCGTCCGTCAATCCCTCTTTTGTGCCCGCCCATCCCCTCGCGCAGGGAGCGCAGCGCTACCCCCTCCCGGTCCTCGCCCACGGCTATACCCCCGCGCCCAACCTCGTGCGGCAAGCCTGGCCCGCGCTCGGCGCGACCTACGCCGCCTACTTCCTCTACGAAACGATCATCTCCTATCAGCGCCGCGCCGCGCCGCCGGCAATCTACGTCGACCAACTCGCCGCCGATCTGCGCATCAACCCGCGCCGCATCCGGGCGCTGACCGCGCAACTCGTCGGCCTGGGCCTGCTCGCCGTCGGCCGCGCCCTCGACGGCCGCAACCTCTACGACTTCCGGCCGCTCTATGCCCACGTCGAAGCCTGGGCACGGTCCAGCGAGGGCGCCGCGGGCACAGCCGAGGGCGCGGCCGACGACGTCCGCACGGCGGCGCCGCCTTCGCGCCCCGCTGACACCAAGGCGGCGCTTTCCGTCCGGGCAAACGGACGGAAACCAGCCGCCTACGAAGAAGGGAACAATTCTCGTCTCGATTCGAGACCCCCTACCCCCTATGATGAGCGCGGTAAGGAGCCCGACGTCGCGGACCCCGACCGCCAAGCCGTCGCCGCGGCCGTCGCCGCCCTGGGGGCCGAGCTGGACGACGTGGCGCCGCGTTCCAGCGCGACGCGGGCGCTCCGCGCCTTCGAGATCTCCGGCCTGACCGCTGCCGTGTTCATGCAGCTTGCCCACGAAGCCGGCCGCATCACCCAACGCCGCCGGCGCAAAGCGCCCCCGATCGCGCGCCCCATGGCCTACTGGTTCGACGTGTTGCGCATCCTCCTCGACGACCAGGCCGCGCAGGCTGCGCCGCCGGCGAGCGCACCTCCCCCGCAGCGGCCGCGCGCGACGACCACGCTCCACAGCTACGCGGCGTCCCCCGCGTCCGTCCCAGTAGCGGCGTCCCCCGCGCCAGAGCAGACGGCCGACGCATGGGGCGAGATCCGCGCCGAGATCGCGCAGGAGGTGACGCCGGAGAACTACGCGCGGTGGTTCCTGCCGACGCGCCAGCTCGACCAAACCGGCGACGTGCTCACCGTGGCAATCACCGGCGCGGAAACGCCCGCCTTGCACCAGCAGTGGCTTGACCGCCGTCTACGGGGCCTAATCGAGCGGTGCGCCGCGCGCGTGCGGCCAGGGCTACAGGTCCGGTTTGTGGTGGAGGCGCTCGCGCCCCCTCTTGACCAGGTGCTATGAACGGAGGACACTATACCCATGACAGCACAACGCGCTACACCACCGGACCCTATCGCGCCGTGGGCCGAGATCGTGCCCAATATGCCGCCGATGACGGTGGACGAACTGCACGCGATCCCCGACGATGGATGGACGTATGAGCTTATCAAGGGGGTTCTTGTTCGTATGCCACTAAGCAGCGGAGGAGCGTCGAATATGGGCCTTCTCCTAGGCGCAGAGTTGACCGTTTACGTCAAGACGCAGGGCTTAGGGCGCGTGACGGGCGAGCAGGGGGGCTATCGCCTTGACCCTGCCCACCCACGCGAGACAGAGCTAGGCCCCGACTACGCTTTTGTCCGTGCAGATCGTGTACCGTCCAGAACGTCCCCTGACTACTTCAAGGCGTGGCAATTGGCCCCTGATCTTGCGATTGAAGTGGTATCTGAGAACCAGTATGCGCCGGGGATGGCCGCGAAGGCGAAAACCTATCTATCCTTTGGCACGCGCTTAGTGTGGGTGATTTGGCCGCGCTACGAACGCGTAGACGTGTGGCACCCCGGCGACGAGACCCCTACAGCATTGGGGATTGACGACACGCTAGACGGCGAGGACGTGGTACCGGGCTTTACCTACCCTATTGCCGATCTCTTTATCTAGCGCCTGCTACCCGTCATTGGCCTGGTACTACTCCCCCCCACCCGTGGAGGCTCGACACACGCCCCCAAGGGGAAAAAGAGGGCGCTTGACAGCAGTCACGCAGGTTTTCTATAATACCTGCGTGACGGTCTAACGGTTCACTCTTTCTTTTCCAAGTAGCAAAGGCTTTGCGTAGCTTACTATGCAAGCGGGCGCGGGGCGCCCCCTTGCTGCGCTCGTCCTGCGTAGCGAGCGCAGGGAACGGAGTTCCGGTAGTGAGCTACAGGGTCGCCGCGCAACCGCCCAGCCTACTCCGAGCATGGCTACAGGCAACGGCTAACTACTTGGAAAAAGAATGGACGGCGCGCGGCCCCGGCGAGCGGTTGCGCAGCAAACCTGTACTCACTACAGGTTGTGCTCGCTGGCGCTCGCAAACCCTACGCTCGCCGAGCGCGCAATCGCACAGCGATGGTGTAATGAGTACACTTTGGCCACCGGGCCGCAGATTTCGTAGAGGTACCCAGCCAATAGTGTTATGCCGAAGGAGGATCGTCCCTATGAGCATGTCCGCCGATCTGGTCGATCCGTTGGCATATTACGCCCGTCAAAGCGGCATCAGTACACCCGGCGCGCAAGCGCCACTGTTCGCCGCGTTGCCCGCCGACATCCCGGCCTTATGCTGCATCGTTCAAGGGCTCCTCATGCACTACCGAGAAGGCGACCTCTACCACTTCGAGATCGCGGACGAGCGCAAGCGCGAGGTAGACATTCGCTTTGTCGAGCCTCTACTGGCGCGTATTCGTGCCCTAGATCCGCAGCCCCTCACCGTCATGCGATCACCAGGAGATCGCGTGATCTGCTGCTGCCGCGAATTCGCCCTCCTCCTATGCGCGATGTTGCGCCATCGAAGTGTGCCAGCGCGCGTCCGGTTCGGCTTCTCGCGCTACTTCGACCCGGACTTCGCCTGCGATCATGTCGTGTGCGAGTACTGGCGCGCGGACGAGCGGCGCTGGGTCCTAGTCGACGCGCAACAAGATAGTCTGCATCGCGACTTGAACAAGCTCACCTTCGATCCCTACGACCTACCCCGCGACCAATTCCTTACGGCCGGCGCGGCCTGGGCACTGTGCCGCTCGGGGCAGGCAGACGCGGACTCCTTCGGCTATGCGAAGGTGCCGGATTTGCGGGGGTGGTTGGTGCTACGCCACTACCTTGTCCACGAGTTGGCCGCCCTCAATGGGATGGAACTCCTAATTTGGGACCTGTGGGGCCTCGCCGAGGTCGAGGAGAGCGATCTAACGGAGGAGCAAAGAGCCTTGCTTGATCGTGTTGCGATCATCACCGAAGCCAGCAACGAAGCTTTCCCGACTCTGCGCTCGACGTATCAGCACAACGCCGATCTCCGCGTGCCGGCACAAATAACAAGTTGGTCGCCCGCCACGCGAGACAGGCGCATGGTGGCGATGGGCTGTTAGGTGCCCTCTGAGTAGCATAATCCGTGGCGATGGCCTCAACCTATGCGCCGGCGAAACCCTAGCTACTGGGAAAGAAGATCGCGCCCGGCCCCTCTTTTTCCCAGTAGCCGGCGCACACCTCGCCGTTATTGACTTGACTCATATGTGCCGCCCGCGTGAGACGAAAACGTGTGCTTTGGGCCGCCGATCTAACCAGTTTTAGGCGTCAATGAGCCCCGAACAGGGCATGCCAGCCGCCGATAACGTCTCACGGCCGTAGACGTTATGTGTCAAGTCGACCGTGGCGAGGCGTCTAGCCGGCGGTGCCCACAGGGCGCTACACTGGGGGCGGTGGCCGCAGCCCCGGCGGGCGATTTGGGGCAAATGTGGACTCACTCCACATTTTGGCGGGCGCAGGGCGCCCGCCAAATGTTCCACTCGCTTCTCAGGCACTAGAACGGGTCCGCATACTACCCCACGCTACCCGAAGAGCCGCCGCCGCTGGCGGTACGCCTGGGCGCGCAACGCCGCCTGCTCGCGCTTCACTCCTCATGACTGTTTCTCGCTCTCCACACTTGGCGCACTTAATCCGCTTCGGTTTAACCGCCATTATCGCCCCCTTTTGGACCGTCACGCAGGTATTATAGAAAACCTGCGTGACGACTGTCAAGCACCCGTTTCTCCCGCCGTGGCGGGCCTGTGTGACCACCGTGGAGGGCGCGGAGCAAGGTGTGTTTTGAGTTACTCAAAACTCCCGCGTTCGGCACCGAGCAAGGCAGTGTCTACGCTGGCGCTTGACACCTCGACGAGGCGACGAGGCGACGAGGCGACGACGAGGCACGCCGGCACACCCCTGCCCAGGCCGCCGCCGGCGCGCACCATCAGCGACGGGATGCCCGCGACGCACTCAGAGGCCACAGGAGCCGCGGAGCGCCGCTTTGCCGCCGCGTCCCCGTAGGGCGCTCCCCACACCTCCTACGCGCCCCCTGCGCCCTCTAAGCGCATCCTGAAAGGCTCAAACCGCACATCTCGGTTTGTCTACCTGGGGCTGCACATAGTAACTAACACCCCCCCCAACGCTGGTGTGGCAGCGCCAAGGGGAAGGGGTACGGTGGCTGACTATGTGCAGTGGCCGTCGCGCGGCTGTACGCCGGCGGAAAAAAGCGGTACACTCCGGGCAGCTTTGCGGGGGGTGTCCTCGCAAAAAAAAGTGACGCTCCGCGCCGTGTGCTTCATTCTTTCGCCGGAATTGCACACGACGCGGAGCGCCAAAGGAGTCTATCCCTGCTATGAGTCTATCCAGCGTGCCCGCGTCCGTCAATCCCTCTTTCGTGCCCGCCCATCCCCTCGCGCAGGTGGCGCAGCGCTACCCCCTCCCGGTCCTCGCCCACGGCTACACCCCCGCGCCCAACCTCGTGCGGCAGGCGTGGCCCGCGCTCGGCGCGACCTACGCCGCCTACTTCCTCTACGAAACGATCATCTCCTATCAGCGCCGCGCCGCGCCGCCGGCGATCTACGTGGACCAGCTCGCCGCCGATCTGCGGATCAACCCGCGTCGCATCCGGGCGCTGACCGCGCAGCTCGTCGGCCGGGGCTTGCTTGTCGTCGGCCGCGCGCTCGACGGCCGCAACCTCTACGACTTCCGGCCGCTCTACGCCCACGTCGAGGCGTGGGCACGATCCACCGAGAGCGTAGCCGACGACGACCGCCCGCCGGCGCTGTCTTCGTGCAGCGACGACACCAAGGCGGCGCTTTCCGTCCGGGCAAACGGACGGAAACCAGCCGCCTACGAAGAGCCCAACAATTCTCGTCTCGATTCGAGACCCCCTACCCCCTGTGATGGACATGAGAACCCCGACGACGCGGACCCCGAGCGCCAGGCCATCGCCGCAGCCGTCGCCTCCCTCGGGGCCGAGTTAGGCGACGTGGCCCCGCGCTCGAGCGCGACGCGGGCGCTCCGGGCCTTCGAGGTGTCGGGCCTGACCGCCGCCGTGTTCGTGCAGCTCGCCCACGAGGCCAGCCGCATCACGCAGCGCCGCCAGCGCAAGACGCCCCCGATCGCGCGCCCCATGGCCTACTGGTTCGACGTGTTGCGCGTCCTCCTCGACGACCAGGCCGCGCAGGACACGCCGCCGGCGAGCTCACCCCCCACACGACGGCCGCACACGCCAACCACGCCCTGCAGCCCCGACCCGGCACCCCCAATGCCAGCGCCCGCCGCACCCCCGCAGCCGGCCAACGCGTGGGGCCAGGTCTGTGCCGCGCTAGCCGAGGTGCTGACCGCCGAGAACTACGCGCGCTGGTTCGCCCCGACCCATCAGGTGCAGTACAGCGACGGCGCGCTGACGGTGGCGGTCCCCGATGCGTTCAGTCTGCGGTGGCTCGACGAGCGGCTACGGGCGAAGATCGAGACATGCGCCGGCCGCGTGTTGCCTGACATACAAGTGCTCTTCGTCGTGGAGCCGCGTGCTTGAGGGGCCGGACCGCGCGCCCTTCTTTTCCAAGTAGTCGTGTCCCGGCCGCTGCCGCGACCATGGCGGCTGATGATAGGGGGTTTGCGCCGCAAAGTGTACTCACTACACCTTTGCGGCTCGGCCCTGGGGGGCCTCCCGCAAAGGTCCTAGTTCCGTCGATGTATCGCCCCGCGATCGTTTTACTACTTGGAAAAAAAGAGGCACCGCGGCCTCCCCTAATCTAAGAGCGCCGCAGGCTCCTTCCGTCCGTGTGCGCGCCCTGGCCAGCCGCGTCGCCGACGAGCTGCGCAGCTCCGCGCAGATCGTCGGCCAGGCGGCCGCTTATCGGGTCCAGCAGCGCTTACTCCTGTTACATGATCGGCCGCGTTTTGGGGCGTCCTAACCCACTCGCGGCCGATCATGCCGGGGGTGAGATGTGTGCTCGTTAACGTGCCCCTTTATCTTGCGACATGAACCGCATGTCCACGGCGGCGGGTCGACCGTCACCTCAATGGTAAAAGTGCCAGTCGTAGAGCTATAGCTTCCGTAGCCCCATTCATCGTGTATCCTCGTCGTGAGCGCGTACTCGTAGTCGTATCCTTCTGCTGTCATGACGTAGCACTCCTGCGCTGTGACTAGGGCCGGTAGGGTGGTTAGAACACCCTGCTGGCCCGCTTTACTAATCCTCTGGTGGTCCTTCCGTGGTGGTCCCTCCCGGTAGAGCTTCGACCTTCCGGCGCTCCCGTAGGTTGATTGTCTTACCCTTCCAGCCGTAGGTACTGTTCAGCCGGTACGAGTGGGAACGGCCGTTCTTCGGCCCCTCTTGGATAATCCCGCGCTCGACGAGGAGCTTGACCGCCTCATGGACTTGCTGGCGGTAGATTCCAAGCTCTCCCGCGATCTCGACCTGGCTGAGGGTAATGTAGTTGTCCCAGTCTAGCCGCCCCATCATGTAGAGCAACACATCCTTAGGACGGCCTGTGAGGCTCTTATCCTTCGCCAGAGCGATGAACGCCTCTTGTATGGCCATAAACCACCCTTCCCCCCATTTAGGCCGCGCAGGGACGTACACAAACATCCCTGGCCGCTCGCGTAGGTCCAAGACCTCGCCGGTCCCAGTGTCAACGGCCCTACCGTTGCCGAGTGACGCCAGTTCAGCGGTTCTACCCATCTTTACCCCCTCCCGATTGTCATGCTGTAGCATTACACCGTCATGCTACAGCATGACAATCCAGGTGTAAACCCCTATAGGTATTAGAAGGAGCCTGCGGCGCTTCTTGATTACGAGAAGGAAGGAGCCTGCGGCGCTCTTAATTTTGCAGATGATCGGTGTCTCCTGCAGGGGGGGTGCGCTGGCGGCACCCCTCCCACAACCTCGATCAACGCGGCCCCCAGGGGGAAAAAGGGGGCTCTTGACAGCCGTCACGCAGGTATTATAGAAAACCTGCGTGACGGTCTAAAAGGGGGCGAAAATGGCGGTTAAAACAAAGCGCATCAAGTGCGCCCGCTGTGGCGAGCGCGAGACGGTGACGCGGGGCGAGCGCGGGTCGGTATCGATGTACTGCGACCTGTGCCGCGACGAGGTAAAGCACGAGCAGGCCGCGCTACGCGCCCAGACGTACCGCCAACGCCGGCGACTCTCGGGATAGCGCGGCCTGATTTGCAAAATCTGGACTCACTCCAGATTTTAGCGTTCGGCCCTAAGGGGCCTCCGCAAAATCCTGCGTTCGCTCACGCCACGGCGCGCCTATTCTTTTTCCAAGTAGTCGTACCTAGCCTTTGCCTGAGCAGCGAACGGACCATTCGCGTACCGGAGTGAGGGACGAACGACGGGCGAATGGGGAGTGAGTCCCCATTTGCTCCAAATGACCCGCCGTGACGTGCCGTCGCCCCCAGTGTAGCGCCTCGCGGGGGCCGGGGGCTACTGGGAAAAGAATGGGGCGGACGCGATCTTCTTTCCCAGTAGGAGGAGGTCGCGCTCAGGCCGTTGTCGAGACCCGAGTCTCACGGAAACAAACCCATGTGTAACCTGTGAGCAGCTAGCTGCAAGCCAAGAGGGGGGATGACACCTGATGTTTCGACGTAGACGTATGCTTCTTTGGGTGCTTGGGCTATTCGGCTTGGTGATTCTATGGGTCATTATCAACGTGGCGCAGGCGCTACAAGCGAATAATTGGCTTCAGCCGCGCATCACACAAGCAGACGTGAGGCGGCAAATCCAACATGGGTTACCGATGGGGTCAACGGAGCAACAAACAATCGCTTTCTTGCACAAAATTGGTGCTCAAACTGAAACCTCTTCGCACTCCAATCGCGGAGTCATCAGCACCGATGGCTTTGAGCAGAAAGATCCGAATGGACGGACGCTCGGCGCAGCTTTTCCCAACGCTTATCCAGGTCTCATCGGTTCCGGTGGCATCTACATGAAGTTTGGTTTTGACGCCAAGGGGCACTTGACACGCTACGACATGCGCGATGTATATACGAGTCTTTAGTAACACTACGAAATCGGCGGCCCGTCGAAAGTGTACTCACTACACAATCGCTGCGCGATTGCTCCACTCGACCCCGCAAGCGAGCCCCGGCAAGCTTGCGTAGTAAGCTACGGTTGGCTATTGACGACCTAGCCTACCCCAAGCGTGGCTACAGGCAACGGCTGACTGGGGTGAAAATAGGCCATTTTCATCCAGCGGGGGTGGCCCGCCAGGGCCATGAGGGACTACTTGGAAAAAGAATGGACGGCGCGCCCCCGGCAAGGGTGCGCGCAGCAAACCTATACTCACTACGGGTTTCGTCGGTCGGCCCTGGGGGGCCTCTCTCAAAACCCTGCGCTCGACGAGCGACGAATAGGCTACTGTCAGGGTCACAGGTAGGGTGCTATCACCGTGATAGCACCGGGATGTATAATCCAGGTGGAACACTGTTGAGCGCAGGTACACCGTCTGCGCCCGGCACCCGCTCGAACTCAGTTAGCCGCTTATAGTTCGAGAACAGCAAGAGGCCCTTACCCTGGCCGGGGTAAGGGCCTCTCTGTCTCGCTAGGGCCGTGGCCCGTGACAGAGACATACCAGCCGGTGCACGGACTAGCCGAGCAGCTTGGTGATGACGGTAAGCAACGCACTGAACGCGTGCCACTCCATCACCACCGCAGCGATCACCAGGATGACCACCGCCACGATCCGCACCGTCTCCATCGTTCCCTCCGGAGCCGTAGAACACTGTCGAGCCTCGACAAGACCCGGACGGGAGCTACGGGTTAGCCCTCCGTAGCCGTGCAACGCCCGTCAGACAGAGTATAGGGCGTGGTCATCCAGCCCTAGCCCTATCCACATCACTACTTCCTCAGGGGGGAGAAAGGGGTGCTTGACGGCCGTCACGCAGGTTTACTATAATACCTGCGTGACGGGCTAAAAGGGGGCAAAAATGGCGATCAAGCAAAAGCGGATCAAGTGCGCGCGGTGTGGTGAGCGCGAGACGGTGACGAAGGGCGAGCGCGGGCCGGCCTCGATCTACTGTGACCTCTGCCGCGATGAGGTGAAGCGCGAACAGAACGCCTTGCGCGCCCAGGCCTACCGCCAGCGCAAGGCGAGCTATGGGCGGGTGCGCTGACCGTAGCCCCCGCCGGGCCGCCGATTTCGTAGGGGTACCAAGGGTTATACAAGGGCGCAAGGTTTACGTGGTAGGCTTTGCTAACACGCAACGTTACACGGGGTAGGCATCCTACGTGGGCGTGGAGGTGGGTCTACCGTGAGCGTGCGGCACGCTATCGGTGGGGGTAGGAGGGAACGATGATACAGCGCTGTATCTTTCTAGCGTCGATGTTGACGCTGTCCATGGTGGGACAGGCTAGGCAGCCCGGAAACGCAACGCCACACCTACGCGCGGTCGGTACCGATCCGACATTAGGGCCGGTCCCGCGCGACTGCCTACCGGGGCCCACGCCCAAAATACTCAGCCCTGATTTCGCCGCCGGCTACGGCGCGTATCCCGTATGGGGCGTCGGATTTAGCGAACGCCACGCGACCCTCGTGTTTGGGACGAATCTCGCTCAACTAAAGTCGGAGTACAATACGACCTACGGGTGGGGCCATAAATTGCTGTGGGCCATGCCGCCCGGCTACAGAGGCAAGGTAATGCTGCACGGCACCGAACTCCGCAGTGGCCTCCCGCTCTGGTTTGACGGGCGCTCTGGCAAGACGCGCACGCTTGTGCTGGACCCACGATGGGTCCTCCTCCCCACTAGTCCTAAGGGTACCTGGGCAACCTTTGCAGCTACCATGCACGTCCTTAAGGCTGGCTGCTACTATCTCGACGCGCGCTGGCCCGGAGGGCAGTGGCGCATGACCTTTGCCGCAGGCACGCATTAAGGCAGAACTGATGGAATGACGTTGTTCCTGAGTGTAAGCGTTAGGGTCGCTGTTGTACGAGAGTGCGTAACACCTCGGGGCAAAGAGCAAACACACTGGACGCGACCGCCGGCTCGTCTGAAAATAGCGGCCGTTGACGCTGCTGGCTCGCCCTATTTTCACCAGGGATGGTCGCGGCGCGCCGCAGGGTCCACTACTGGGAAAAGATCGCGCGCCCGGCTCTTCCTTTTCCCAGTAGCCAGCACCGGCGGGAGGCCCTACACTGGGGCGAGAACTGCGGCCCGGGCGCGGCATTTGGAGCAAATGTGGACTCACTCCACATTTTGGCGGGCGCCCCGCGCCCGCCAAATGTTCCACTCGCTTCTCAGGCACTAGAACGGGTCCGCATACTACCCCACGCTACCCGAAGAGCCGCCGCCGCTGGCGGTACGCCTGGGCGCGCAACGCCGCCTGCTCGCGCTTCACTCCTCATGACTGTTTCTCGCTCTCCACACTTGGCGCACTTAATCCGCTTCGGTTTAACCGCCATTATCGCCCCCTTTTGGACCGTCACGCAGGTATTATAGAAAACCTGCGTGACGACTGTCAAGCACCCGTTTCTCCCGCCGTGGCGGGCCTGTGTGACCACCGTGGAGGGCGCGGAGCAAGGTGTGTTTTGAGTTACTCAAAACTCCCGCGTTCGGCACCGAGCAAGGCAGTGTCTACGCTGGCGCTTGACACCTCGACGAGGCGACGAGGCGACGA
>JAABUM010006282.1_pt1 | contig 11765 bp, 12 predicted proteins | sample 5559161 | NCBI WGS metagenome assembly JAABUM01 (sample SAMN10711868, study PRJNA513369) | rock metagenome | isolation source: Antarctica rocks | place: Antarctica: Victoria Land, Siegfried Peak nord | reverse complement strand
GTCGCTGGTGGCGGTCGGGGTGAAGAACGGCCTCGTTCCCGCGGCGGAGCTCCGCGCCGGGGACAGTGTGCGTGTCGTCGCCGTCCAAACAGCCACCACCACACCCTCGACCGCGGGAGCTGCCAGCTTGCCGGCGGCGATCCCCGCCCAGGTGTACTCGATAGGTCCCCGCGACACCGGCGGCACCACGGTCGTCGACGTCGTCGTAGCAGATGCCAATGCGGATACGGTGGCGCGGCTGTCCGCCGCCGGGCAGGCCGCCCTCGTGTTGCAGCCGAGGGGATGAGCGCATGCTGATCGGACTGTTTTCGACGAGTGGATCGCCGGGGGTCTCCACGACCACGATGGCCATGGGCTCGGTGTGGCCGGATCCGGTGGTGGTGATCGACGCCGACCCCTCGGGTGGAGACATGCTGGCCGCCGCCGGTGGAGCCGTCGAAGCCGACCGGGAAGCCACCCTGCTCGAACTGATGCGGCGGGGACGCCAAGGCCACCTTCCGGAGGTGCTGGATTCCCAGATCACCACCCTGCCCAATGGTGCCTCCGTGGTCGCCGGGCTGGGACACCCTGGCCAAGCCGGGGGGGTGGCGTGGACGGAGCTGGCCGAGGGTCTGCGGGCGGTGACCCACCGCGACATCGTGGTGGACCTGGGGCGCTGGGCGCTCCCCTATCCGCCGGCGCCGCTGCTACGGGCCTGCGACCTCCTGCTGATGGTCGGCCGCACTCAGCTGCGGGGTTTGCGCCGGGCGGAACGGGTCTTGCCGCTCGTCGCCGAGGATCTCGACCGGCACCGGCCCGGTATCGGGAATGTGGGTTTGCTCATCGTCAACGACCACGGCCCCTACGCTGTCGCCGACATCGCCCGCCGCCTGAAGGCACCGGTGCTCGGTGAGCTGCCGTGGGACACGCGCACTGCGGCGGTGTTCTCCGACGGCGCCGACCCTGGGCGGCACATGGACCGTTCACCCCTGATGCGGGCGTTGCCGGGCGTCGTCCGTGCGGTGGGTCAGCTCGCCCGGCAACGGCGCGCGCTCGGCAGCCGAGCGCCCCTAGTCCGCCAACCGCCGAGCACCCCAACACCGGTGCCGCAGGCACCCTCGACCGCTCCCGCCGCACCGCCGGGCGTGGGTTTGCGGGAGATGGAGCGCTCCCCGCGCCGGCTGAGCGCCGTGCATTCAACGGAGACAGCGTCATGAACGCCCCCGCGACGAGTAATGCCGTGGATCACGGCGCGGTGTTGACGATCCGCGACGCGGTTCTGGCCGCCTACGACAAGGCGCGTACCCCGGAGATGAGTCCGGCGGATCTGCGGCAGCTCACCCACGCCCTGATCCAGGACGAGTTGGTGGCGGAAAGTCGGCGCCGCACCGACCACGGGGTGCGGGCACTGACCGCCGAAAAGGAGCTCGCACTGGGTGAGGCGGTAGATCACCAGATCAACGGTGTCGGCCGCTTGCAGAGCCTGCTCGACATTCCCGGGGTGGAAGACCTCTACATCCGGGGGAACAACCCCGTGGTGCTGCGGATGGATGACCGGCGGATGCTGCTGACCGACCCGATCGCCGATACCCCGGAAGAGTTGTTCACCCAGGTCCAGTTCCTGGCCGCCTACCACGGCAGCCGGGAACGGGCCTTCTCCCCGGCGAACCCGTTTCTGGACATGGCCTTGCCCGACGGTTCCCGGCTAGCGGCGGTCTGTGACAACTCGCCGTGGCCGGTGGTCACAATCCGCCGCCACACCTACGTCGACATCACCCTCGACGACTTAGTCGACAAGGGTTCCCTCACCCCGTCGATGCGCCGCTTCCTCGGAGCCTGTGTCCGCGCGCGGCGCACCATCGTGGTCAGCGGGATGCCCGCCGCCGGCAAGACCGTGATGCTGCGGGCGCTGGCCCGTGAGCTCGACGACTACGTACGGTTCGCCACCTTGGAAACCGAGTTTGAGCTGGGGTTACACACCCTCGCGGACCGCTTTCCGCTACTGGTGCCGTTGGAGTGCCGTCCCGGGTCGGTCGAGACCGACGCCGCCGGACGCCCTATCGGGGAAATCACGCTGGCCGACCTGCTGCCCCCGGTGCTGCGCCACTCGGTGAGCCTGGCGGTCTATGGGGAGGTGCGGGGACCGGAAGCGTTCGCGTTCCTCAAGGGAGCCGGGGCGGGGCTGCCCGGATCGATGTGCTCCCTGCACGCCAACTCCGCCGAAGACGCACTGGACCGGCTGGTCACCATGGCGATGGAAGGCGCACCCGGAATGAGCCCGGAATACCTGACCCGCCTCGCCGCCCAAGGGGTGGACTACGTAGTACACCTGGAGCATCTGGACCACACCGACATCGGCGGGGACTCCGCCCGCTTCTGCGCCCAGATCGCCGAGGTCACCGGAGTCGCCGCCACCGGGAAAGTCGCCACGAACAAGATCTATGAACCCAAGGACGACACCGACCCCCGCGGCGTCCGCAGCTCCCCGGTGCAGCTCAAGGCCCCGTTCACCCGGATCGGCTTCAATCTGCGCAGCATCGACGCCGGGGACAGCTGGCCCGATGGCCTGCAGCTCGGGGAGCTGGGGTGAGCGACACCGTGGGGATCGTGGTGCCCGCCGTGTGCGGTGGCGGCCTGGCCCTCTCCGTTCTCGCCGCGGTCGCGGTGTGGCGCGGGGCGGGCACCGACCCGGCCGTGTTCGGCGGCCGCGTGTCCCGCCGAGTGCGCCACCTGTTGCTCACTCCCGCCACGGCTGCACCCGGTCTGCGCCCCACTTCACGGCGCGCCCTGACCGCCGTGGTGGTGATGATCGCGGTCGGCGTGGTGTCCGGGTGGCCGGTGGCGGCAGTGGCCTGCGGCATGGCCGTGGTGGCGCTGCCGTGGTTGTTGGGGTCGAATGCGATCACCAACCGGCGCCTGGACCGCTTGGAAGCCCTGGAGGTGTGGTGCCGGGGCATGGCCGACCGCCTCGCGGGCGGTGGGGCCACCGGGTTGGTGCAATGCATCCGGGAATCCGCCCGACGGGCCCCGGAGCCCATCGAGACCGAGGTACGGACCCTGGCCCACCGCCTGTCCAGCATGGAATGGGGCTACACCGCCGCCCTGCAGGCCTTCGCCGACGAGATCGACGATCCCACCGGCGATGACGTGGCCGCGGCCCTGATGCTGGCCCTGGACCGGCAAGGATCCGGGGTCGCCGACCTGCTGCGCCGCCTGGGCGCCCAGGTCGCCCGCGAGGTGCGGTCCCGCGACGAAGTGGAAGCCGAACGCGCCCAACCCCGCCAAGCCATGCGGGTGCTGCTGCTCATGCTGGCCGGCCTCATCGCCGTGTCCGGTTTCGTGCCGACGATCGGCGCCGCGTATTCCACGGTGACCGGGCAGTTGATCATGGCGGGATTACTGACCTTCGCCGCGGTGATGCTCATCCGCATGCGCACACTCGCCTTGGGCAAACCCGCCCCCCGTTTCCTGATCGGCGGAACGCGGTCATGAACACCGAGGTGGGTGTGCTCCTCGCGGTCGGCGCCCTCGGTGGGTTGGTTGTCGTTGCGCTGCTCGCCGCATTCCAACCGGCCGCCCCGATCCGCCTCGATGACGCGCTGGACCGCCTCGATGAGCGCATCCCCGTCCGCGGCACGGGTGCCGCGGACCCGACCGGGTGGCGACACCAGTTCGACCTCCGTTGGACCGCGCTGGCGTTACGGCTACCCGGGGCCGTGCCGAACGCCGACCTGCAGGTCATCGGCTGGAGCCGGGAACGGTTCGTGGTCACCCGGTTGAGCACCATCGTCCAGTTCGCGGCCCTGCTCGGCCCCGGCCTAGCAGTGCTGTCGGCGTTGGTCACCGCCCCTTTGCCGCTGTGGGTCCCGGTGGTGGGAACCCTCGCTGGTGCGGGCTTCGGATACATTTCCCCCGCCAGCACCGTCGCCCGCCGCGCCTCCGCCGCCCGCCAAGAGATGCGTCACGCCACCGTGTCCTACCTGCGCCAGGTCGCGTTGCTGTCCCAGTCCGGCGCCGGGGTTGTCTCCGCCCTGACTCGGCCCACCACCCTGGCCACCGGCTCCTGGGCCTTCGGGCGTCTGCGGGCCCAGCTGGATCTGGCCCGCCGCGGCGGGGAGCAGCCCTGGGAGGGGCTGCGCCGCTTCGGGGAGGAAGTCGACGTCGACGAGCTCACCGACCTCTCCGACATCGCTGCCGGTGCCGGCGCGGATGGCTCCGCGGTGGTGTCCACCCTGATCGAGCGGGCCGACAGTCTCACCGCACAGATGCAGACCAAACAACGCACCGCGCAGAACAAGGCCTCGGACAAGATGAGTTCCCCGTCGGTGGCCATGGTCTGGGTCATCGCGATCTGGATCGGCTATCCCATGATCTCCCTGCTCGTGCAGTAGGGACCAGCACCGAAAGCTCCATCCAACAAGTAAGGAGAACACCATGAAGATGATCACCACCCTGCGCGACCGCGCGAACCTGGCCGCCGTGACCGCCCATGCCCGGTTGTCAGCGCTGAACGGTGATCCCGAGTTCGGTGGGGCCCGCAACACCGACGAGGGATTCCACATCGGGATCGGTGCCGCCGCCGCCGGCGTGATCGGCGTGGCCGTGGCCGCGTTCATCGCCAACAAGATGGGTGCCCTGCACTGATCTCATCGGCGGCTCCCGGTGGGCGGCGGAGCAGCAGCCGGCAGACGTGCTCGGCACACCACCACCCACCGGCGCCCGTCTCAGCCTGAAGGAGGTGCCCCCTTGATGACCGGCACTACGGGTTGCCTGGTGACGCTGGCCCGGTCACGCTGCACTGACGGGCGGATACTCCCGACTGGTGGCGGCGAACGCGGCGGTGCGATAAATGTGCAAGTTGCCGTGCTGTTTTCGCTGCTGCTGATCACCTTTCTCACGTTGCTGCAGGCCGGTCTGTTCTTCTACGGCCGCGACCTGGCGCTGTCCGCGTCCCGCTCGGGTGTGGACACCGGTCGCAGCTACGGCACCATCGACCCCGTCGGCGCCCAGACCCACGCCCAGAACGTGCTGGACAGCATCGGACACGGGGTGCTGTCCAGTTCCTCGGCGGCGGCCTCAGCCGACGGCACCACCATGACCGTGACCGTCGACGCCGACGTCCTCAGCCTGGTCCCGGGCCTGAGCATGCATGTCCGGCAATCCTCCACCGGCCCCATCGAGCGGCTGACCCGATGACCCGGCGGCGATGGCTGGCCCAGCATCCCGAAGACGGTGGCGCGCCGTCGACTCAGGCCGCGCAACTGTTCCCGGTGGTCATGCTGGTGTTGGTGGCGGTCATCGCCGGAGGGCGGGTCAGTAACGCCCACGATGCCACGGATCAGGCCGCCCGAGCCGCCTCCCGCATAGCCTCCCTCCAACGTGTTCCCAGCGTGGCGCAACCGGCGGCCACCACCGCGGCCTCTGCCGAGCTGGTCGCACAAGGGTTGCATTGTGCGCAGGTGACGGTGGATGTGGACACCGCCGGGCTGACCACACCGCTCGGGCAGCCCGGGACCGTGACCGCGACCGTGCACTGTCGAGTGTCGTTGTCGCAGTTGGCGTTCCCGGGAATTCCGGGGGATCGCACGGTCAGCGCCACGTTCGCCTCGCCCGTCGATCAGTACCGGGAGCGCCCATGAGCAGCCCGACCGATGCCCGCCCGGCAGGCCACCTCGCTGCCGCCGACACGTTTCAACACACTGGCGGTGGCCGCACCGCACGCCGCTGCCGGCTCCTGCTTGCCGACCCCGAACGGGGTGCGTCGATCTCCGTGCTCACCGCGGGCCTCCTGGTCGCCGCTGCCCTGTTTCTGGGATTGGTCGTCGACGGTGGCGCTAAGGCCACCGCTTTGAACCGTGCCGATGCCACCGCACAGGAAGCGGCCCGGGCCGGGGTGCAGGCGGCCAGCACCACCGGGGGCAGCGCTCCCGGCGATACCGCCGTGGACGTCACCCGGGCGGTCACCGCTGCCCAGTCCTACCTGGGTGCGGCGGGAGTGCCGGGCTCGGTGATCCCCGTGGGTTCTGACGGGATCCGGGTCACCGCCACCATCACCGAACCCACGAGGGTGCTGTCCATGATCGGCATCGACAACGTCACTGTGTCGGGCTCGGCGGACGCTCGCGTCCTCTACGCCGGGAGCTGAGGTGCGTCGAGCACTCCGCGCCACGGTGGGCCTGTTCGTCCTGACGGCCCTGTTCGCCGGGGTGCCCCTTGGCCTGCTGGTGGTCGGGCGTCTCGTTTTCGGCCCGGAGAGCTTCACCGCGATCGGCCACCACCCCTCACAATTGTGGACGGAGTTCGTCGGTCGTGGCAGCGGTCAGCTCTTCCTCGCGCTACTCGTGGGGATCGGCCTCCTCGCGTGGGCCGGTTTCGCGCTGTCTGTACTCCTGGAAGCTGCGGCACTCGTCGGGAAGTTCCATCCACCGTCGATCCGAGGACTGGGCTGGGCCCAAGGCGGAGCCGCGGTCCTACTGGGACTCATCGTCCTGAGCGCACCAGCCACACACGTCACCGCCTCGGCAGCCACCCGCCCAGGGCCGGCAGTACCGGTGAGCACCCAGTTGACGTCTCTCCACACCGACCACCGGTCCGACATCGACCCGACCAATACGGCCATGTCAGCATCCAGAGCCAATTCACCGATCCGCAGCAATGGGCAGGGACCGTCATCAGCTGCCCCGCGGACACCGGTCGCGGTGGGCGCGCTCATCACCACGGTGCGCGGCGACTCGCTGTGGCGCCTGGCGCAGGTGCACCTTGGTGACGGGATGCGGTGGAAAGAGATCGTCACACTCAACGCCGACCGGGTACAGCCCGGCGGTGGACGGATCAGCGGCGAGAACCCGACCCTGCCCGTGGGCTGGGTACTGCAACTTCCCGCCGACGCCACCGATGTCCCCATTCCCAGCACCGCCCACCCTGGGATGAACCAGGTGCAGGTGGCGCCGGGTGACACCCTGTCCGGCCTCGCCGCCGCCTACGCCGGCGACGCCCGCCGCGCGGGCGAGCTCGCCGCCGCCACTGCGCCCCTCACCCAACCCGGCGGTGCCCACCTCACCGATCCCGACGTGATCGATGTCGGGTGGACCGTGGAGATCCCCACCGCTCAGCCGGCCCCTGCTCCCCCACCGACGGCCCCAGCTCCTGCGCCACCGCCTCCTCCACCCGTGAGTCCGGCACCGGCACCTCCGGCCACGAGCGCCACCCAAACCACTCCGACACCGACCATGCCGGCGCCGGCCGGGCCAACATCGATCAGCAAGACTCACGCCAACCCGGCGTGGACCACTCTGGACAGCTTCACGGCGGTCGGGGCGTTGCTGGCCGCCGGTGTCCTCACCGCCCTCGGTGCGCGGCGGGTGATGCAGCAGCGACGGCGCCGACCTGGTCAACGCATAGCGGCCCAGGAGCGGTGCAGCGACCTTGAGCTGGCGATGCGCACCACGGAAGACCCGCCGACGGTGGCCTTGCTCGACGCCGCCCTGCGCACGTGGGCGGCACGGTCGGCAGGCGGGGAGGTGCCTGATGTGATGGGCGCCCTGATCGGTACCACAATCACGCTGCTGCTGGCGGAGCCCGCCGCGCCGTCCAGCCCGTTCGTACCCGGTCCCCCATCAACGCGGTGGGTGCTGGATCGTGCCGACACGGTCGAGCACGATCCAGATGTGGTGGCCCCGTTCCCGACCCTGGTGACCCTCGGGCGCACCCCGGCCGGGGAAATTCTATTGATCGACCTTGAGCGGGCTGGGGCGTTGACGCTGGCCGGGGAGCGCGAGAACGTGGTAGACGTGTTGTCGGCCATGGCCGTTGAGCTCGCCGTGTCCGGATGGGCCGACCACCTCGACGTCACCACCGTCGGGTTTTCCTCCGAGCTGGTCACCTCCCTGGGCGGTGGACGCTTGCGGCACGCCGCCACCTTCGATGACGTGCTCACCCGCTTGGAACGCCGCCACCGAGAGGTCCTGGACGCCCTCACCGACGACGATGCTCAGTCCACGGTGGAGGCCCGGGTGCGCGGCATCGCCGAACAAGCCTGGACACCCGAGGTGGTGTTGACCGCCGACCCGGTCACGGCGGACCAGCAGGACAGGCTGGCGCTCGTTGCCGCCACCGGCGCCACCACCAACCTGGCGGCGGTGATCACCGCCGCCGACGATGCGGTCGATGCCCTACCCGGACCGTGGGTGGTGCAGGTCCCCGCTTCCGGTCCCACCCCGGTGCCGGTCCTGGACACCACGGTTGAGCTGCAGCGGTTGAGCAAGTCGGACCGCGACGCGCTCATCGCAGAGTTCCTGGACACCGACAGCGACGACCAAGTCCCCGGCCCCGACGCCGACGCCATCCCGCCCGAACCCGACGACGTAAGCTCACCGGCCGACTCCGCTGCGGAGAACACGGCCCAGGACATCGTCGAACCCAGTGAGGATGAGCGGGCCGAGTTGGCCAGCGTGCTGTACCTCGACCCGAGCGCCCCTGAGGTCCAGGTCCTGGGAACGATTCGGATCGTCGAGGTGCGGCCATGGTCAGGCAAAGGAGCCAGCAAAGTCCTGGAACTCGCAGTGTTCATGGCGTGCAACCCCGGGCGGGGGATCGACGAGGTGGCGCGAGCACTCGGCGGTGAGAGCACCCCGTGGGCGAACAACACCCGCAATCAGCGTTTGTCGGCCCTGCGGAGCTGGCTCGGAGCGGACAGCAACGGCAGCGACTACGTTCCGCCCGTCAGCCGCGCATCCGGGCACCGCCTCGCCCCGACGGTCCGCACCGACTGGCAACGCTTCCAAACCCTGGTCGCCCGCGGCCTACACCACGGACCGGAGGGTCTGTTCTGGCTTGAGGCCGCCCTGGACCTGATCCGCGGCATCCCCTTCTCCGGCGCCCCCGTGGGCTGCTACGACTGGGCGATCGTGGAACGCCAAGAGATGATCAACAGAATCGCCGACGTCGCCCACGCCGCCGCGATCGGGTACTTGCCCCACGACCCACGCAAGGCCCGCGACGCGGCACTGCGCGGGCAGCGCGCCGACCCCACGAACGAGATCCTCTACCGCGACCTATTTCGCGCCGAGTACGCCGCCGGCAACCTTCCCGGCATCCGCACCGCGGCGCAGCGGTTACGCCGCGTCCTCGCCGTGCACGTGGAGGAGGACATGGCCCCGGAAACCGTTGAGCTGCTGGAGCAACTCCTCGACCCGCGCCACCGCGCCGCCCGCCGCGCCGTCCCATGAGCAAATCCGTGACCGGACTGCTCGCCGCCGTGTCGGTCAGCGTGATGCTGGCCGTGCTGATGTGGGGCATGGCCATCGCCGTGGCCAGCTATCCCCGCCGCGGGGCTGTGCTGCCCCGCCCGGTCTGGCCGTGGACCGCCACCTCCCCATCAGCACGTGCTGCGATGTGGATGTCGCTGGTCTTCGCTGCGACGTGTGTCTTCGTCGTCGTGACCATGCACTGGACACCATCACACCTGCCCGCGGTAGTGCTGGTGATCTTCGGGTTGCCCGCCGCCTACACCGACGCCCGGGAGCTTCGCCTGCCTGACAAACTGACGTACCCACTTGCCGGCACGGCGATCGGTACGGTCGCCATCCTCAGCGGACTCGGCCTGCAGGGCAGCATTGTTCGGGCGCTGGCATGCGGGGTCGGGTACGCCGCGGTGCTGCTGGTGATCGCCCTGGGGACCCCAACCGGGCGGCCCGAGCCGGGCGCCGGCGGAACGGCCTCGGCACCCACGGCCGCCACGGCGCTGGGGTTGGGGGACATCAAGTTGGCCGTGGGTCTCGGGCTCGTTCTGGGCTGGTCCTCGCTGGCTGCGCTTACAGCCGCTCTCGCCGTCACCGCACTTGGGCACCTGCAATGGCTCATTGGCTGCACCATGGCCCGGCGGCTGCACCGCCGAGGTATGAACGGCAGCGCTCTCGGTCCATGGATGGTGCTCGGCGCCATCCTTGCGCTGATCTCATGACGCTGACCGCAACCCGAGCGTATCGCTGGCTTCAGCAGTGGTTGAGCGGACGGAGCGGGGCCGAGCGCAGCGACGAGAACACCCATCCCGTGTCATCACAGAACCTCGTGCGCGGCCGTCGTCCGGAAATCGCCATTCCGTGGGATGGCACAGCCGGATCAGATTGGGTCCGAGCGGGATGTCGTATATACAATGAGACCCGGCGCCTCGAGAACGAGAACCGAGTGGTAGGGGTGCATCTCATAGAAGGAAGCTGAAACTTCGCTAAACTACCCCCATGGGAACAGGGAAACCGCAGGTGCACTCGGCGGCAGTGTATGCCCGCATTTCCGCAGATCAGGGCGGCCAAGGACTGGGTGTGCAGCGTCAGTTGGAGGATTGCCGCAAGCTCGCCGCCGAACACGGCTGGGCCATCGGCCAGGAGTATGTCGACAACGACATCTCCGCCTACTCCGGCAAACCCCGCCCCGCCTACGCCCGGATGATCGCCGACGTCACCGGAGGCTTGCGCGACGCGGTCCTGGTCTACAACCTCGATCGCCTGCACCGCCGCCCGGTGGAGCTGGAGGAGTTCGTCACCCTGTGCGAGAAGGCTGGGGTCCGCGAGGTCGCCACCGTCACCGCCGACATCGACCTCGGCAACGACGACGGGTTGTTCATGGCCCGCATCTTCGCCGCCTTCGCCGCCAAAGAATCCGGACGCCGCTCCGCCCGCATCCGACGGAAGATGGACCAGAACGCCACCGCCGGCCTGCCCCATGGCCCCGCCCGCCCCTTCGGCTACGAGGACGACAAGATCACCATCCGCGAAACCGAGGCCGCGACCATCCGGGTGCTGGTGGACCGCTTCCTCGCCGGGGAATCCGTGCGGTCACTGGCGTCCTGGCTCACCACCACAGGGGTCCCGACACCGCGAGGTGGTGACAACTGGAAGACCGGCACGCTGCGCCAGATGCTGTGGTCGGCCCGACTCGCCGGTCTCCGCGAACACCGCGGCCAGATCATCGGCGGCGCGGTGTGGGAGCCGATCATCAGCAACGAGAAGCGGGAGCAGGTCCTGGCCCGGTTCGCTTCCCGCGCGGCGTCGGGCCGACGGGCCCCGCGTACGCACCTGTTGTCAGGACTGTTGCGCTGCGGCAAGTGCGGCAACACCCTCTACTCCGCCTCACGCGAAGCAGGTAGGGAGCGGCGGACTCGCCGGTATGTGTGCCTGTGCGGACCCGACCACGGCGGCTGCGGGCGGCTCACCGTGGTGTCCGAGCCGGTGGAGGCGCTGATCAGCGAGGCCGTCCTCACCCGCCTGGATTCCCGCGAACTTGCCGACGCCCTGTCCGGGCGCGCCAGCGAGGACGGCCCCCTCGCAGCGTTGGGTGAGGCGCTGGCCGCCGATGAAGCCCAGCTCGAGGAGTTGGCTGGCCTCTATGCCAGCGGCCAGGTCACCGCACGGGAGTGGATGGCCGCCCGCAATCCCATCGAGGCCCGCATTCGTGAGACCAAGCGCCGCCTCGCGCAAGTCACCGAAACCAGCGCCCTCGACGGGTTGCTCGGCAACGTCGCCATCCTGCGCGGCCAGTGGGACACCTTGGGCCTCGACCGGCGGCACGCCATCATCCGTGCCATCCTTGACCACGCTGTCATCGGACCTGGCACGCCTGGTGCCCGCACCCTCGACATCGGCCGCGTACAGCCTCAATGGCGGCTCTGAGTCGAACGAGGCTGGTCAAACGGCCCAGTTACTGCGGCGTCACCGCTACGCGCTGACTTGCCACCGTTATTCTGATCCGATTAATTCACGACGGCACGAGGAAATATATCCATTTAGAGT
>JAABUM010006281.1_pt1 | contig 11766 bp, 14 predicted proteins | sample 5559161 | NCBI WGS metagenome assembly JAABUM01 (sample SAMN10711868, study PRJNA513369) | rock metagenome | isolation source: Antarctica rocks | place: Antarctica: Victoria Land, Siegfried Peak nord | reverse complement strand
TTCGTCCGCGTCGTACAACGCCTGCTCGCCCTGACCGCAGCGATCTGGCACAACGACCACACTGGACAGCCCGTCAAGCGCTCGCTACTCGCCTACGACCACTGAGGGCTTGGAATCGATCATCTAGAACCAGCACCGCGGCCACAACTGCTCCCACACCGCGTACACGTCCACGCCATACGTCATGCTGGCGAGCCCGGTACAGCGTGCGCTGCCGCTCGAACGTCTTCTGCGCGCTGGCACCGGGGGCTCCCGGGCCTGTGGCGATAGATCGTGTCGGCAGCCGAAGCCGGTCAGCACGCATCTCAGTGCCCGCGGCGAACGACGATGACTGCCGAGTAGGTGAACCCCAGCACTCGCCGGTCTGCGCCGAGCAGCTTGGTCTCGACCCTCGCAGACGTCTGAGCAACGCTGTGCGAGACGCTGACGACGGCGTCGGCCGGGTACGGGTCGAGCTGGCGCTGGACCTGTTCCGCGAGTCCTTGCAGCGTGTCGGAATAGGCGAACAGCACCTGCACCCCCGTGGCGAGGTTGGTGTCCATCGGCGCTCCTCCGCGGGACGTGGTCGGGCTACTAGGCGTCAAGTGTGACGGCCGATTGGCCCGCCCGGGCTAGCCGTGGTTGCGACGCTGTCGGCGGCGACTGCGGGCGCCAGCTCAGACAGGTGGCGCCGGACGGTGGTCTTGCTCAGCCCCAGCTCGCGAGCGATGACGGCGTAGCTCTCGGGTGGGTCGGCCTCACGCATCCCGCGCGCAACACGGAGCTTGGCCGGGCTCATCCGTACGGGTCGGCAGCCGCGGCGACCGCGGGCTCGCGCTGCGGCCAGGCCGGCGATCGTGCGCTCACGGATCAGCTCGCGTTCCATCTCGGCCAGGCCGACGAGCACGACCAGCACGAACCGGCCGCCGGGGGTGGTGGTGTCGATGCCCTCGGTCAGGGAGCGGAAGCCGACGTCGCGAGCGCGCAGGTCCACGACGAGCGCGATGAGGTCCTGCACGGAGCGGTCGAGCCGGTCCAGCCGCCAGACCACGAGGGTGTCACCGGGCCGCAGCTGGTCCAGGACGGCCGTGAGCTCGGTCCGCGCCGGGTCCACGCCGGAGGCGGTGTCGGTGAAGGTCCGGTAGCAGCCGGCGGCCGCGAGCGCGTCCTGCTGCAGCGCCGGGTCCTGCTCCGCGGTGGACACCCGGGCATAGCCGAGCAGGTGCCCTCCGGTTGGCGCCGGCGTCAGCGCCGTGTGCGTCATGGTCACCGGGCACCACCCGAGCCGCGGCCAGCCCGGGTCAGCCGCTGCCCCGGCCGTTCGCCGGCCACGTGGCTCGTCATCCCCGGACCGTACCGAAACCCTCCGACAGGATGTGAACGGCCCGTCGTTTCGGCCCGCCTTTCGGTCCGCACCGGCTCGGCGTGTCGTGCTGGTCGACCAGCGGGCCGCAGACGCATCCTCGCCGACCAAGTAGCCCCTTCGTAGCCCGACACAGCGGGGTGCTTGACTGCTGCCGTGGCAGCCACCACTCGGCTCACGTACATCGGACCGCCGGCGTACGCCAGTGCCCTGGCCCAGGAGCTGGAAGCCCACGGACTACAAGCCCCCGTACGAGACCAAGGACCTAGCCACGGCGATGGCCGCGGTTTCGCTCGTCTTCTCTGTGCCCGGGCCCGCGTCTGAGATCGCCTCGTGTGTTCGCTCGTTCACGTCCCGGTTCGCAGGCACGAGGGTCGAGGGACTGCCCGCTGAGCAGACGCAGACCATTGACGAGCGGCTGTCGACCCTCGGCAGGCTGCGGAGCGAGAACCTGATCTCTCCGGAGGAGCACGCTGAGCAGCGGAGTCGCATCCTCAACGAACTCTAGGAAGCACCACTAGGCCGCTGTGGTCGATCTTGTGTCACTGACGATCGACAAGCGAGACGCTCCATGCACCTGTTGCTTACAAGGGCCCAAGGAGCAGGCTCGACCCGTGATGGACGACGAACGTCTTGATGCGATCGCGCAGGCCACCCGCCGGCGCGACGGTGACTGCGCAGCCACGCTCGTCGGTCTGATGCTTGCCGAGGAAGTCGGAGAGGCGATCCAACAGTTGAGACGGGTCCTCGGCCACGCCCGGCAGCCAGCCGGCCCCGAGGATGTGGGTGCGGAGCTGGTTGATGTCGTCATCTCCGCAGCTGTCCTGGCCCGTCTCCTTGATGTGGACCTCTCATCGCACATCGAGCAAGAGCTCGCCGAAGGTGTCCGCTAGGCGATGGTTGGCCGGACGCCGATGCCGGGCGCGTCGCCTACCGCGCCAGCGCCTGGATGAGGTCGGCGAGGTCGGTGAGCTGCGGCTGGCAGAGGGCGTTGAGGTCTTGCTCGGCTTGCCTGGTGAGGTGTAGTTGCACGCGGCGGCGGTCCTGGTCGTGCGGCGACCGCCGGAGGTAGCCGGCGACGACGGTTCGGTTGACGAGTTCGGCGGCGCTGTTGCGCCGTAGTGCGAGCTGGTCGGCCACCATGGCCACGCCGGGATGGTCTTGCGGGTGGGTGTGCACGGCCAGCAGCAGGTGGTGCTGGACGTGGGTGAGGCCGAGCTGGCGGGCGCGTTCCTCACCCTTGCGCTGGAACTGTGCCAGCTCGGTCCGGGCGTGGGCCAGGCGTTGGCGGTCCTGAGCCGGCGGCGGGTAGGCGGGTTCGAGCATGTCGTACCTCCTGGGTAGCGGAAGTCGTGGGCCTGCGGGCGATTAGCTGATGCCGGTCGTGGTACGACTGACCTGCCGGTGCCGTAGCGCCAGCGTGCGGGTCCGTCGGATTGTCCGCACCCGGATCGATGGTTGGAGGGCGGGTGTGACCGAGAGCGCCGCCGGCCGTTTCCCCATTGTCCGACTGCCGTTCACCATGGCGATCTTCATCGGAACTTCACGCTCGGCCGCTCCGTGCGCATCGACGTCGGCTGCTGGGGGCCCGTGGCCGCCGACGGCCGGGCCGGCGGTCCTTACCGGCGCCGTTGCCCTGCTGGCCGCAGGTCGTCGAGTGGCCAGTGACCGCGCTCATGCTGAGCAGGTGCCTGCCTTTCTCACCGGATCAGTAGTGCCTCGGCGGCGCCCGAGGCGTTGCGGTCCGCCGCCCCGCAAACCCGGTTCAGCTGTGACCCGTCCGCAGCTTGGTCCATCGACCGGTCAGCAGCGGTAGATGGGTCTGCTCAGCGTTGTAGGCAGCGTCGCTGGTCTGGGGCCGGCGCTGGTGCGTACCTCCGTCGGCGGCTCGTGGCACGCCGCCCGCGCGACCGCGTCGTGGTCCTCCGGGGCGGCCCGGGGGGCTGTTGCGGCGGCGGTCGCCGCACCAGGCGGTCTGGTGCGGGCGGCCGCGGCGCTGGTGGACGCCGGCCCGGCGCGCCGGGTCTGGACCAGCGCCGGCCGGGCGCACGTGGAGGTGTGGGGGCTGGATGGCCCGTCCGCTCCGGTGCTGGTCGGCGCGGTGCAGGACGCGCTGTGCGCCCGCGCCGGGGTGTCCTGGGCGCGGGTGGACGCGGTGACCCGACGGGCGGTGGTGCGGTTCGAGCCGGAGCGGGTCGAGGTCGCGGACTTGGTCGCGCTGGTGGCCGGCGCGGAGCAGGCGCTTGATATCCAGACCCCGGGCTACCGGCCGGACGAGCCGGCCTTCCCCGGCGACTCGCAGCCGGTGCACGCCCAGGCATGGGCGCTGGCGGCCGATGTCGCGGGTCTTTCCGCGGCGGTCGCGGGGCGCTTGACGGCCCTGCCGTCCCTGCCGGGCAGCGCGGCGGCTGCGGTGGTGTTGGTGGACAACCAACCCCGGCTGCGCCGTCTGCTGGAGGCTCGGCTGGGACCGGCCCCGACGGACCTGGCGCTGGCGGTGTCGACGGCGGCGGTGCAGGGGCTCACCCAGGGCGCCTCGTCGTTGCTGCTCGACACCGCCCAGCGGGCGCAGGCGCTGCTGGCCGCTCGCGCGCTGCGCGAGGCGTTCTCGGCTCGGGAGCGCGAGCTGGCGGGGCGGGATCGGCCGGTTCCGGACGGCCGCTGCCCTCAGCCCGGTCCGCGGCCGGTCCCGTTGCCCGCGGGTCCGGTGGAGCGCTACGCCGACCGGGCCGCCGCCGGCTCGCTGCTCGCCGCCGGTGGGCTGCTCGCCGCGACGGGCAGTCTGGACCTGGCCGGCCGGGCGTTGCTGGTCGGGGCGCCGAAGGCGGCCCGGGCGGGTCGGGAGGCGTTCGCCGACACGCTCGCCTGGGGCCTGTCCCGCCGTGGGCTGGTGGTGCTCGATCCGGCGGCCCTGCGGCGGACGGACCGCGTCGACACCGTCCTGGTCGACAGCCGGGTGCTGCACGACCAGCGCCCGCTGGTCCTTTCCGCGACCGCCTCGGCGGACCGGTGGACCGTGCAGCATGTGTGGAGCGCCGCGCAGCGGCTGCTCGCGTCCGACATCAGCCTGCCGGTCCCGCCGCCGCTGGGCCGCTCCCGGGACCGGCTCGCCCTGCTGGAGCAGGCCGCGTCGCACGAGGTCACCGGCCTGTCGTTGCGGGTGCTCACCGAGGACGGCGTGCCGGTCGGGCAGGTCCTGGTCGGTACTGAGCTCGACCCGTATGCCGACGCGGTGCTCACCGCTGCCCGCGGCGCCGGTCTGCGGCTGCTGCTGACCCGGGACCCGGCGGCGCCGGAGCTGGCGGGCCAGGCCGACGAGGTGCTGCCCGACGACGGGGCGCTCGTGGAGCACGTCCGGCGTTTGCAGGCCGGCGGGAGCGTCGTCGCGTTGGTCTCAGCCGTGGAGGACGCGCTGGCCGCGGCCGACCTGGCCATCGGCGTCGTGCCGGCCGTGGGGCGGGTCCCGTGGGGCGGGGACTTGTTGTGCGGACCTGGGCTGTTGGAGGTGCCGCGGTTGCTGGCGGCGGTGCCGGCGGCCCGGGCCGTCAGCGCCGGCGGGGTGACCGCTGCCGGCGCCGCGACCTTCCTGGGAGCTCTGCTCACTGCGGTCGGCGGCCCCGGCCGGGCCGGGAGGGCGGTGCTGCCGGTGACCGCAGCCGCCGGCGCCGCGTTGCTGTCCGGCACGTTCGCTGCCCGGCAGGTGCTCCGGCAGCCCGCACCCCGTCCGGTGTTGCACACCCCGTGGCACGCCCTGGAGCCCGACGAGGTGCTCGGCCGACTCGCGCCAGCCGGGCCGCCGGCCGCCGCCGGTGCGCCCGGTGTGGTGGAGCCCCCGCTACCGAGCGGGCTGGCGCTGCCCGGGTCGGTGCTCGCCCCGGTCGCGGGGCTGCTGCGTAACGTGCGGGCGGAACTCGCCGACCCGCTCACGCCGGTACTGGCGACCGGCGCGGCGGCGTCCGCGGTGATCGGTTCCCCCGTCGATGCGCTACTCGTCGGCGGGGTGCTGGCGGCGAACGCGGTGATCAGCGGTGCGCAGCGGCTGCGGGCCGACCGGGCGCTGCGGGCCCTGCTGCTCGACCAGCGGCTGACCGGCCGGTTGGCCGGCGGCGCCGGCCCGGCGGTCCAGGTGGCCGCCAGCGCGCTGCGCCCCGGGCAGTTCATCGACCTGCAAGCCGGGGACGTCGTCCCGGCCGACGCCCGGCTGGTGGACGTGCCCGGCTTGGAGATCGACGAGGCGAGCCTGACCGGGGAGTCCGTCGCGGTCGGCAAACAGACCCAGGCCACGCCGGGCGCGGAGCTCCCGGACCGGGCGTGCATGGTTTACGAGGGCACGATCGTGCTGGCCGGCACCGGCCGGGCGGTCGTCGTCGCGGTCGGCCCGGCGACCGAGGCCGGCCGGGCGCTGTCGTTGGCCGGTCAGGCCGGTGCGCCCGCCGGGATGCAGGCCCGGCTGGAGGAGCTCACTCGGCGCGGACTGCCCGTCACCCTGCTCGGCGGGGCGGCCGTGACCGGCCTGGCGCTGCTGCGCCGCCAGCCGCTGCCGCGGGCGATCGCGTCCGGGGTCAGCGTCGCGGTCGCCGCGGTCCCGGAGGGCCTGCCGTTGGTCGCGACCGTGGCGCAGCTGGGCGCGGCCCGCCGGTTGTCGGCCCGCGGGGTGCTGGTGCGTTCCGCCCGGACGGTCGAGGCGCTCGGCCGGGTCGACACCGTCTGCTTCGACAAGACGGGCACGCTGACGGAGGGGCGGCTGCGCCTGGCGCGGGTGGCGGGACTGTCGCAGCAGTGGGCGCCGGACGCCCCGCAGGCCCGCCGGGTGCTCCGCGCGGCGGCGCGGGCCTGCCCGCAGCCGCAGGACGGGCAGCCCCTTGCGCACGCCACCGACCAGGCGATCCTGGACGCCGCGGCGCAGGCCCTGTCATCGGCGCCGCCCGGCGAGGACTGGACCGAGCTGTCCGAGCTGCCGTTCCAGTCCGACCGCGGGTACTCCGCCGCCCTGGGGCGCACCACCGGCAAACTCCGGCTGGTCGTGAAGGGCGCGCCGGAGATCCTGCTGCCACGGTGCACCCACCAGCGCGACGACAGCGGCAAGCGGCCGCTGGACCGGGCCGGCCGGGACCAGGCCGCCGCGACGCTGCACGCGCTCGCCGGGCAGGGCCTGCGGGTGCTCGCCGTCGCGCGGCGCAACGTCAGCGACGTGCTAGGCGAGCTGGGCGAGCTGGAGGACCCGACTGCGAGCCGCGACCTGCAGGAGTTCGCCGGTCCTGAGGAGCTGGCCGAGGACCTGACCCTGCTCGGCTTCGTGGCGCTCGCCGACATCCCGCGCCCGCAGGCCGCCGGCACGGTCGCGGCGTTGCGCGCCGCCGGCCTCGCCACCGTCATGATCACCGGGGACCATCCGGTGACGGCCCAGGCGATCGCCGAGGGCCTGGGGATCCCGGCGGGCCGGGTAGTGACCGGCCCGGAGCTCGCCGGGCTGGACGAGGCGGCCCGCACCGAGCTCGTCACGCAGGCCAGCGTGTTCGCGCGGGTGTCACCGGAGCAGAAGCTGCGGATCATCGGTGCGCTGCAACGGGCCGGCCGGGTCGTGGCGATGACCGGCGACGGCGCCAACGACGCCGCCGCGATCCGCCTGGCCGATGTCGGGATCGGGATGGCCGCGCACGGCTCGGTCTCCGCCCGCAGCGCCGCCGACCTGGTCCTGACCGACCCCGACGTCAGCCTGATCCTTGACGCTCTGGTGGAGGGACGGGCGATGTGGGGCCGGGTCCGCGACGCCGTCTCCATCCTGCTCGGCGGCAACGCCGGCGAGGTCGCGTTCACCCTGGCCGGCACCGCGCTGGCCGGTCGGGCACCCATCGGCACCCGCCAGTTCCTGCTGGTGAACATGCTCACCGACTTGCTGCCGTCGATGGCGATCGCCCTGGCCGGCACCCCCACCGACCCGGTCGAGCGCGCCGAGCTGCTGGCCGGGGGCGTCCCGTCACTGGGAGCGCCGCTGCTGCGCGACATCGCCGTCCGGGGCGGCACGACCGCGGCTGGGGCGCTGGCCGCCTGGCAGGTCGGCCGCCTTACCGGCACCCGCCGCCGGGCCAGCACCATCGGCCTCGGCGCGCTGGTCGGCACTCAACTCGGGCAGACGCTGCTCGTCGGCGGCCGTAACCCGGTGGTGCTTGCCACCGGACTGGGATCCGCCGCCGTCCTGGTCGGGATCATCCAGACCCCCGGGCTCAGCCAGTTCTTCGGCTGCACCCCGCTCGGCCCCGTGGGGTGGCTGACCGTAACCGGCTGCTCCACCGCAGCCACTGTCCTTTCGGCCGTCGCCCCCCGGCTGCTGCCCGCCGCCCCGCCTGCCGAACCGAACGCCCCGCCCCCCGGCCCCGCCGCCCTGGGCCGGCTGCCCCGCCGCGCGCTCACCACCGTCCCAACCCGGACCACCGCCACCAAGGACCTGCCGTGACCACAGCCGCTCTCACCGAACCCACAGCTCCCGCGCCCGCCCACCCAGCCGCCAAGCCGGCCGGCGGGACCGACGCCGGCCGGCACGCGCAAGCCGCCCAGGACGCTGTTGACGCCAACAGCACCCACCTGCACTTCTGCGTCGGTGACGCCGCCGTACACGTGACGCTGCCGCCCCTGGACAAGTTCGCCTTCTACGCCGGGGTCACCGGAGCGGCCGCGTTCGGCCTCATCGAATGGCCCATCGCCGCTCTTACCTGCCTGGGGCACCTGCTCAGCGACGACCGCCGCAACCGCACCGTCCGCGCCCTCGGAGACGCCCTCGACGCCGCCGGCTGACCCGGGGTGACCCCAAGAAGCAACCGAAGAAGCGGCGCACCGTCGCGACCGGCCCAACAACAGAAAGCAGCAGCCATGACAGAACCACCTCGTCCCGCCAACCCGCCCGTCCAGCCGCCCCAGCCCAGCACCACCGACCGGGCCGTCGCAGCGCTGAGGGTGCCGTTGGCCGTCAGCCAGCGGGTGCTGCCCGCCAGCCCCCTCCCGGTCGCCCTGGGCACCGGCGCCCTGCTGGTCGCCGGCTTGGTGGAATGGCCCGCCGCCGCAGCCCTCGGACTGGGCTACCTGGCGCTGCGCAGCTGGCGCACCGCCCGTCCCTGACCGGAAAGCTCACCCCACCCGACTCAACCTCAGAAGGAGAACGGCATGCCCACGACCCGGAAGCAGACCCCGCCTACCACCAACCCCAGCGAGTCGCCCGCCCCGCAAAGCGAGTTGGGCGGCGCCGACGCCGAGCTCAAGAGCAGCGGTCCGGCAACCGCGAGCATCCGACTGCCGTTCATCAACCTTCAGCTGTCCCTGCCCCAGGCCCGCGCCAGACTCGGCGGCCAGGCCAGCGGCGGAGCCCCGGCCGGCAGCGCCGGTGGGGTCGAGCGGCTGGCGCTCTACGGCGGCACCGCCCTGCTCGGCGCGCTCGGTGTCCTGGAGTGGCCGGTGGCGCTCGCCGCCGCCGGCGGCACCTACCTGGTCTCCCAGCTGGCCGGGCGCTCGTCCGGGACGACCGGCGCGGGTGCCAGCGCGGCGCACTCCCCGCACCCCTCGCATGACCACATGCACGGTCCGGACTGCGGGCACGCCGCCATCCCGCACGGCGACCACGACGACTACCTGCACGACGGGCACCGACACGCCGCGCACGGCGACCACTGGGACGAGCACGGCGACGGGCACTGAGCCAGTGGCCGGCAGCTGGAGGGCGGCTCGGCCTCCGGTCGAGCCCGGCGACCTGCCGTGACCCCCGTCGGCCGCTCCGCCTCCGGGCCGGCCGGGGCGGCCGGCTCGCCCTGCCGCGCGGCGCCTGCTGGTCGGGCCTGTGCCGCGGTCCCAGTTCGACGCGTGGCTGGTCGAGTTCACCGAGCGGACCGATCCGTTCCTGAGCTGGCTGGGGGTGGCGTTCCCCCTGCTGGTGCGGTGGTCGCGTCGCTTCAGCCTGTGGGTGCTTCTGGGCGGCCTGGTCTGAGGAGAAAGCGATGGCGACGGCAGTTCCCGTCACGAGGGAACGCACGAGCACGTCCACGGGGCGGGGTGGCCATGAGGCCAATATGGGGATCACGTCGACTACGCGCACGACGGGCACCAGCACCCCGAGCACGAGGCTCACTATGACGACCACTGAGGAGGCCGCCATTGGTGGGACGGCCACTGAGGGCACCACAGCGGAGGTGGTGGGAAGGGCGGCGGCCGAATCGAGGAAGGCGGCCAGCGCGGAATCGTCACAGGAAGCCCGCGCGGACTGCGAGGGGCAGGTGACGGCGTGCCTGCTCCGACAGGAAGCCCGGTGAATGGCTGACCGGACGGTGGGGAGCCAGGGCAGCCGGGTGGCGGGTCGGCGGCTGGCCGATGGCAACGCGCGGGGCAACTTCTCAACTGATGGCGCCGATCGTTCCCAGGAGTGGCGTCGGCTGCTGGCGGAGCTGGTCGGCACCTTCGCGCTGACGTTTGTGGCGGCCGGGGGCGCCGTGCTGGGGGTGGCGTTTGCCGGCTCGGTGGGGCGGGTGGCGGCGGTGGTGGCTCCGGCGCTGCTGGTGATGGCGATGATCTACACCGTCGGTGACGTGTCGGGGGCGCACTTCAATCCCGCGGTGACCCTGGCTTTCGCCGTCCGCAGGGACTTTCCGTGGGGGCGGGTGCCGGGCTACTGGGTGGCGCAGGTGGCCGGGGCGGTGATCGCGGCCGGGTTGTTGCGCGCAATGTTCGGCACTGTCGGCCATTTGGGCGCGACGTTGCCGCATGGGGGCGCGGTCCGGTCGCTGGTGATGGAGGCGCTGCTGACCTGGTTGCTGGTGACGGTGATCCTGGGGACCGCCGAGGGGCACAAGCTGGTGGGTCACAACGCTGCGATCGCGTCGGGGGGTTACATCGCGCTGGCCGGGCTGTTCGCCAGCCCTGTCAGCGGGGCGTCGATGAATCCGGCCCGCTCGCTAGGGCCTGATGTGGTGGGTGCGGGGATATCGAGCTACTGGATCTACCTGGTCGGGCCGGGGGTGGGCGCACTGGCGGCAGTGGCGTTGGCCGCCGGGCTGCACGGTGGGCCCAGCAGCGCGGAGCGACGTGCCGCCCAGGGGTAGCGGCCTGCCAGCGCCCCGGGGGTGACCTGGTGACGGGGGCGTGGCTGATCCAGGTCGTGGGGGCCGTGGTGGTATTTGCGGTCCTGCAGGATGTGTTCTTCACGGTGCTGTTCCCGGCCAGCGGGCACGGGCTGCTGCGGCGTCCGCTGACCCGCCGGCCGTGGAAGGCGACCCAGTCCCAAGCAGCGGGAAGTTTCCAGACCGGGCGGCGCCGTCCCATCCCCACTCCTACCGCCTGCTTTGGCCAGCACCGCAGCAGCGCGGCAAGCAGACCGTCGTTGCCCAGCCCAGTGAGGCGTGCTGCGGCGCAATGCCCGGCCCCATCACCGATGGTTGGCTACCTCGAGGCGGTTACTGGGCCGCGTCGTAGGCCTCCCGCACCTTGGTGCCGATCCGGCCCCTGGTGCTGACCTCCAGCCCTTGGTCCCGCGCCCACGCACGGATCTCGTCCGGGGCCGGCGCGCTAGGCGTGGTCGTTGGCTGGGCCTTGGGCCGCGCGCTTGTGGCCCGGCGGGTACCGCCCATTCGGCGTCCGGCTGTAGTGCTGCAGCACCGTACGCAGCTCCCCGGCGTGCTCATCGCTCACGTCGATTTCGTAGGTGCCGTTCGCCAGGATCACGACCGGACGGTGCTGCGCCTCGTTCCGGAAGCCGCTCGAGGATCGAGACAGGGTCATGATGCTCTCGACCTGTTCCCGAATCGGCTACCGACGCAGGCGCGGACCCAGGTGGATGATGTCGCCGCAGATACGGCCTAACGGGCGACCCACGGCGGGTTTGGGTTCGGTCCGGCCGAGCTTGCGGGCGTCGTTCCAGGCGTGCCGACGGACCCGATTGAGGGCGCGGCCCATAGGAAAACCATGGGGTCGGGCAGAGTGCGCAGGTGCTGGTGTCTTTCGACTTGTTCAGCGCGTTGATCGACTCCCGCACTGGTGGCTCGGCCTCCTTCGCGCGGCTCGCCGACGAACGCGGCTGGGCTATCCCCGGTGAGCGCTTGTACGACGTGTGGGACGCGCGGAACAAGGCCTCCCAGCGGGACCTGGTGGAGTGGGTTCCGTTCGCAGAGCACTGCCGGCGGGCGCTGGCCGCGGCTTACGCCGAGCTGGGGCTGACCGCCGACGCCGACACCGACACCGACACCGACACCGACATTGAGACCCTGCTCGGCTCACTTGGGGACTGGCCGCTGTGGCCCGATGTCGCCGCCGGGCTTCCTGCCCTAGCCCGAAGTTGCGTGATCTTGGCGGGCTGCCACCGTGGCTGAGCTGGGGTTTTGTTTGTTGTCTGTGGTGGCTTGCTGGCTACTGGAGGCGAAGCGGGACGTTCGCGCCGAGTAGTTCGAAGG
>JAABUM010006276.1_pt1 | contig 11774 bp, 9 predicted proteins | sample 5559161 | NCBI WGS metagenome assembly JAABUM01 (sample SAMN10711868, study PRJNA513369) | rock metagenome | isolation source: Antarctica rocks | place: Antarctica: Victoria Land, Siegfried Peak nord | reverse complement strand
TCACGGGCAAGAACTCCATCCGCCACACCATGCGGGATGCAGTGCTGGACGTGCGCGTTCTCGCCAACATCCTCAACCATATGCCCGTCGCTTGATGCGAAATCCCTGGGGGCTGAAGGGGTCTCGGATTGGGCAATCTAGGTGAAGCAGGGCTTTGCGCCTGGGCAACCTGCGAGCGAGAATATGGCGTTCGGCTGGCGACTTGCTGGTCGAGATGCTTGACCACGGCCGCGTGCGCCAGCGGATGGTTGCCCTTGAGCGTCAGCAGGTCGAACGGAGACGTTCGCGCGAGGTAGTCGCCCCCGCGTGCCAGAATCTTCTCGGCAATAGCGGTCTGGCACCCCATGGCGTCGAGCGTCACGATGCTGTTCTCAAGCGCAAGCTGGTCCAGCAATTCAGGAACGGCGGTGATCTCGTTCGACTTGCCGTCGACACAGCGCTGGCCCAGCACAAGGCCTTGCTCACTCGCCCACGCACTGACCACGTGCAGCGGCGACTGCTCCCGCCCGTGGTCGAACGAGCGCCGGATCATCTTGCCGTCGATCGCGACCACCTCACGCTCGAAATCCGCTGTGAGTGCGCCGACCCACGTCGCGAACCCGGTCTCGAACGTGTCGGGATCGATCAGCATGAACACGCGCCGGAACGTGTCGTGCGAGGGAATGCCGTTTGGCAGCTCCAGAAAGGTCTTGAGCCAAGCCAGCTTGCTGCGGCCATACAGCGCGATGTCGTCCCAGCTCTCGGCGCACGCGATCACCGCGCATACCGCGATGACCAGGATATCAGTCAGGCGGTGCTCGACCTTGCCGGAACAGCGCGGGTCCTCGATCGTGCTGAGATACTGCCCCAAGTTCTCGACCGACATGCCTCATTCCCCCGCCACTGCGAGGGCGCGTCATCATACGTCAGCACCGAGCAGGCTAGGAAATTTTCATGCGTAGCCCCTGGGCCCAGCCCGTGATCCGGCCCAGGGCCTCGCACGCCTTCTCGTGATGGCCGTTCCAGAGCAGATGCCGCAATCGTTCCACGTCGATCTGCGCATGGTCGAGCGGGGCAAAGGGGCGACAGCTCAAGGGCGCACAGGCCTCCCATGACCTGCTCGACATGGTGCATGCGCATGGAGAGATGAAACCAATCCAAGACAGGCTCCACCGGGCCACCCGTGGCCGAGCGCACCAACGCCGGCAGCGCGGGGTCGCCGTCGCTGATCGCGGTGACCGCCTCGCCCTCCCGCCAGCCCTGATCGAGCAGCGCCGCGCGCAGCAATGCATGCGGCTGCTCGGTCACGCTGCGCACCAAGGCGAAGCGTCGGGTGGCGTGGCCCTCATGCTCGACCTTGCCGCAGACCGCCTCGAAGTTGCGAACCTGGTGACCGGGCACAGCACGTATGTAGGCGCCATCGGGCATGACGACGGGCCGGCTCGCGTCCGCTGCAGCGGCCTTGTCCGGCTCGTCCCGGACAGCCGTGACCGCCGCTGCTGCTTGCCGGTCGGCCGCCTCGATCCGCAGGGCGACCGTGTGGGTGCGGTTGCGCACGCTCTCCTGGTTTGCCGGCGAAGCCGGCAGCAAGCGGTCCAGGATACCCGCCGCATCCCGAAACGAGGTGCGCGCCCAACTCGGCCCGCACCCGCTCCAGCTCCGGCGTGCAACGGGCTGTCAACAACGCGCAAACCGGCGAGACCGTCCTCGCCTCCACCATGGGCACAGGCTGGCGGCAGCGGCACACCTTGAACCGCGGCGCCTCGACCTCGACCGTGCCGAACAGCGTCTGCAGCCGGCGCGTGCGCCGGTCCTTGAGGGGTTGCAGCATTCCGCATTCCACACAGACCCGGCGGAGGGCAGTAGATTCCACAACCTGACCGCACAGCATGCTCACCTGCAGCTTGGCTAACAGCGTCTTGCTCTCGGCGAGCATGAGGCCGATCTCCGCGAGCGTGCTGACCATGGCCGGCCGGCTAAACGTCACCAGCTCCGTCGTCTTCACCTCGCTCTGGCTCGTCCTCGCCTCCAGCCGCACCGTCCACTGCATCACGCCCGCCCCTGTGGTCAGGCGTCAGCCAGGCCGATCAGACCGAGACGAGCAAGCCACCTGCCCAAGTTTTTGACACTGCCCCAGCGCGGCTCGGCGCGCTTCCTGTGGCGGAAGAAACGGTCAGGTGTATAATCGGCACCGGAGGGGCGCGGCCGCTCCGTTTTTGGTGGTCCAGAACCCCGTTTTCCAACTTGGCCCGTGGGCTGCTGCGCACTTGCGAGTGGTGACGTCCCCTGGGGGCGATCCCGGTTAGGAAATTGATCTGTCGCGCAGCCTATCCCCTCCACCCGCAGCAGAGGAGGGCTTCATGAGCAAAGCCAAGCGGTCCTGTTGCAAGCGGGCGATGTCGCCCGTCCACGCCCACGCCGCCGCCGTCGATATCGGCGCCACGCTGAACGTGGCCGCCGTCGGGCCGGATCGCGACCCCGAGCCGGTGCGCAGCTTCGGCACCTTCACCGCCGACCTGCACCGCATGGCCGATTGGTTCGAGCGCTGCGGCGTGCGGACCGTGGCGATGGAGAGCACCGGGGTTTACTGGATCCCGGCCTATGAGGTGCTGGAGTAGCGCGGCTTCGTGGTCGTGCTGGTCAACGCCCGCGACGCCAAGCACGTGCCAGGACGCAAGACCGACGTGAGCGACGCCGAGTGGCTGCAACGGTTGCACGAGTATGGGCTGCTGCGCGCCAGCTTCCACCCGGAAGCCAAGATCGCGGCGCTTCGGGACTACCTGCGCCAGCGCGAGCGTCTGCTCGACTACGCCGCCTCGCACATCCAGCACATGCAGAAGGCGCTGACGCAGATGAACCTGCAACTGCACCACGTGGTCACAGACATCACCGGCGCGACCGGCTTGCGCATCATCCGCGCCATCGTGGGCGGCGAACGTGACCCGGCCGTGCTCGCCGCCCTGCGCGACTATCGCTGCAAGGCCTCCGAGGAAACGGTCCGCCAGGCGCTGGTCGGCAACGACCGCGAGGAGCACGTTTTCGCGCTGGCGCAGGCCCTGGAACTCTACGACACCTACCAGGCCAAGGTGGCCGCGTGTGACGCGCGCATTGAGGCAGTGCTGAACCGCTTGCAGGCCGATTGCCCGGTGCCCGCCACGCCGCCTCGCCGCTGCGCCAACACATCGATCCATCTCGCACCGCACCTGAAAACGTCAGGGTGCCATCGTCCATCCTGGAAGCGTCAACCCGGCTTCACCAAGCTCCATGTGTAACCCGGCTTTGAACCACGCCGAATGGCTCATGGACTTGCCTGCCGGGCGGCACCGACGTCCACCGTTGGTGCATCGGCTTTTGCGGCAGCAACACTTTTCTCCAAGGCCAGCACCTTGGCCAGAACCGTTTCAATCGTCGGCAACGCCCACTTGCCGCCCGATGGCCGGACCAGGACCACCGTCCCACGGCTCGTGGGGTTCATGAGGTAGCGTACGTCCTCCGGGTCATGTCGGACGTCCTCCGGGTCATGTCGGAACAGCATGACCACCTCAGGGAAGCGCCCGTGGTCCCTGGCAATCCGGACGCCCAGGCCAGCTGAACGCATGAGACTCCATGTCGCGAGTGAGGTGACCTGTTCGAGCGTAAAGGGCGGACAGCAGGTGGAGTTGCACAACATGGTCTGCCCTCTCGATACGGTTTCCAAATAAACCATGCAGGCGATGTCTGCGAAATGAAAATCCGCTGGGAAGCCAGACGCACGCTCTCGATTTCTGGTTTGTTCGAAACGCAGGTCCCTTATTGCCCTCATACGGGTCGTCGGACGGCCAGGTGACCAGTGTTCCCAAAACAAGGCAGGCACCGCGTCTGCTCAGTACCGTTATACGACTGAGTGGACCAGCCACAATGTGGCTGCCGCGTCACTGCCCTAAAAGAGCAGAGAGGATCTGGCACTATGGCACCGCAGCTCTCATTTCAATTAGTATTATTCGATGCACAAATTTCTGCTTGTATAGGTTCCCGCACCTGCTAGGGTCGACCCTGCAACGTGGCTTTGCCCATTGCAGGACGTTTCCTCTCTAAACTCGGCGGCTTCTTCGGAGGCCGCCTTTTCTTTATTTATCGTATCTTTTTTAAGCTCGAAGCCTATATAGGCTCCACGTCATCTCGCACGCAGTGCCCGGCTGTATCCGCCTCCCTGATGATGGCCGAGCTCGCCTGGGCATCCTGGGAAACGATCGTCCGCCGCACCGTCATGATGGCCCAGAGCACATGCTCGGCTGCCGAGTATCATCGCATGCTCGACGAGAAGACCGCTGCCGCTGTGGAAATCAGCGGGTGTCGCGTATACCGAATGATCACGCCGAGAGGATCGCCTTTTCCGCCTGCTACTTCGGAGCCGTGCTCGTGATTGCAGGGCCGTTGCTGATCATCATCGCGAACAACCCTTCCCTCCGCTTTCCTGCTGCGGTGCTGGATGCGTTTCACGAACGCTGTCCCGGCGGTTGGTGTTCGAAATTGCTCGCTGTTGTCGAATGGCCGAGATAAGGACGACAAGCCTGCACTCTGCGGCGTGGTTCAAAGTCAGGTTACACGTAATGCTGGGTTGGCGCTCCCAGGGCGGATGAGAGAGCATTCAAAATCGTGGCTTTCCTCGCCCTTTGCCGGCAACGGACCCGGCGCCAGCGTGGACCGCAAGGCGTCCACCCCGCGCTCGCTGAACCACCCCCGCCAGTGCCGCACCGCGTCCGGCGTCACCCCGAACGCCTCGGCCACCTTCAGGCTCGTCCAGCCCTGAAAGGTCAGCAGGATCGCACGCGCACGGTCCGCCTCGCCCCGCACGTCGGACCGCTCCAGCGCCCGCAACTCAGCTTCCTGCTCAGCGCTCGCAACCAACGAAGACCGACCCCTCTGGCACCTTTCTGATGGCGAGCGGCGGTCCTTGTTCCGCATCCTTGATCATCCTGCCGCACACCATCGCCGGGGCGGAGCCAGCTCTGCCCTGGCGAACAGCACCGCAGCCCAATCGACGAACACGCGGAGCCGCGTGCTCAGGTGCCGGTTCGGCGGGTACACCACGTGCAGCGGCAGCGCAGGCACGGCCCACTCCGCAAGCACTTCCCGCAGCGCCCCGCTCTCCAAGTGCGGGCGCACCATGAAGTAGGGCGCCTGCAGGATCCCGTATCCGGCCAGCCCGGCCGCCAAGTATGTCTGCCCCTCGTTCACCGCCACCTGGTAGCGCCCCGCCACCTCCATCACCTCGCCGCCGCGCACGAAGCTGAACGGATGCGGCTCGGCCAGGCGCTGCTTCAGATACCCGATCCTTATGTGCTTCTGCTCCAGCGCGTACGGGTCCGCCGGCATCCCATGCACGTCGAGGTAGGCACGCGCCGCGCAGGTGGTCATGTGCATCTCTGCGATCCGCCGGGCGATCAGTGACAGGTCGCCGATGGCCCCGGCCCGGATCACGCAATCCACGTTGTCCGCCACCAGGTCCGCGGCCCGGTCCGACGTGCCGACGTCCAGTTGGATGTCGGGATACCGGGCGAAGAACCCGCCCAGCGCGGGAACGATGATCTGCTGGGCGATGGATGACGACACGTCGATGCGCAGGCGGCCCTTCGGTCGGCCCTGCGACGCGGTGACGCTCGCGTCCAGCTCCTCTAGGTCGGACAGCAGCCGGATCGCCCGCTCGTAGTAGGCGGCGCCGTCCGACGTCACCGCGAGCCGCCGCGTGGTCCGGCTGAGCAGCTTCGTGCTCAGATGAGCCTCCAACTGCTGCAGCAGCTTGCTCACGGTCGCTTTCGGCGTCCCGAGGCTGGCAGCCGCATGTGTGAAGCTCCCGCTCTCGACGATCCGGACGAACACCCGCAGGGCAGCCACCTGGTCCATACTGCCTCCCTCGGCATCATTGTCTACAATGGTAGATAATGTGATCCGAAACCCGACGTTACACTAAGGTGTGGCCAATCCCATTGTATGCTGCATCGCATCAAGGATTGAACCTCGGCTATGCCGATCCAACCCACGTTTGAACAGCTCGTCATCAGCGGAGGCGCCGCCCCGGTCCCGGCTCATCTTTACCGGGGCGCCGCGACCCGGCCCGCGGCGCTCGTGCTGCACCTGCCCGGCGGGACGTTCACCGACCTGCCTGCCGCGCGGCCGGTCGCCTCCCTGCTGGCCGAGGCTGGGGCCGTCGTGATCTCCGCTGACTACCCCACCGGCGGTTCGCATCCCTTCCCGGACGCGGTCGAGGCGATGTATTCGCTACTCCAGCACCTGCATGCCCATCGCACCCAGTGGGCCGCCCGCGCCTCCAAGCTGTTCGTCGCCGGCGAGGAAGCCGGCGGCAACCTGGCTGCGGCGCTCGCGATGATGGCGCGCGACCGCCTCGGGCCGCCTATCGCCGGGCAGATCCTGCTGTCGCCGATGCTGGATGCGAGCATGGCGACCTGCTCCTTTCGCGATGCAAAGGCCGGGCCGGTCGGCTGCAAGTGGGCGGATGGCTGGGCCGTGTATCTCGGCTGCCCGGACGCCGCCGCGCATCCCTATGCCGCCCCGTCCGCGGGGTCGCGGCTGCACAACCTGCCGCCTGCCCTGGTGATCACGACCCCGGACGACCCGATGCGCGACGAAAGCCTGGCCTATGCAGGACGCCTCAGGCAGGCGGGCGTGGAAATCCATGCCCGGGCCATCACGGCGCACGACTGGCCGGACGCGCTGGCGGGGCCTGGCCCGGCCCCGGAATGGGCCGACGTGGTCTGCAAGAATTTCGCTGACTTCTTTGCCGCCGTGATGCCGCCGGTTCCGGCCCGGCTCACCGATGGGAGCGCTGCATGATCGACTTCACGCCCAACACGTCCGTCACAGCCGACCTGAAGACGCCGCGCCCCCGCCCGCGCCGCCTTTCATGGACCGCCGGCATCAGCCTGGCCGCGCTTGCCGCAGCCGGTGCTGCCTACAGACTGGTGCCCGGCGTGGCCGGGCCGGCCGCCGCTCCTGCGGCTGCCGCGGCTCCCGCCGCCATCCCCGTCTCGGTCGCGGTGGTCGAGCAGAAGGACACCGCGATCTGGAGCGACTTCTCCGGACGGGTCGAGGCGGTGGGCCGCGTCGAGGTGCGTCCGCGCGCCGCTGGGGCCATCGTGAAAGCCCACTTCCGCGAGGGCGCCTTGGTCCGGCAGGGCGACCTGCTGTTCACCATCGACCCCGCGCCCTACGCCGCCGAGGTGCAGGGCGCCGAGGCGCAGGTCGCGTCCGCCCAGGCCCGCCTGGCCCTGGGCGCGAAGGAGGTACAACGCGCGCAGCAGCTCGTCGGCAACGGTTTCACCCCGCAACGCGACGTGGACCAGCGAGTGAACGAGCTGCGCGCCGCCGAGGCGAACCTGCGCGCCATGCAGGCGGCCCTGGACACAGCCCGCCTCAACCTTGGCTACACCGAGGTGCGGGCGCCGATCGCCGGGCGCGCCGGACGCATCGAGGTCACGGCCGGCAACCTTGTGCCTGCCGGGCCAACTGCCCCGGTGCTGACCACGCTGGTGTCGGTGAACCCGATCTACGCGAGCTTCGAGGCCGACGAGCAGTCCGTGGCCCGCGCGCTCGCCAGCCTGCCCGGCCGCGGCCAGCCCGGCGATGACATCACCGACCAGATCGCCCGCATCCCGGTCCAGATGGGCACGCTCGGCTACGCCGGGACGCCGTTCCAGGGCAAGCTGCAGCTGGTGGACAACGTCGTTGACGCCCGCAGCGGGACCGTCCGCGTGCGCGCCGCCTTCGACAACCCGGACGGCAAGCTGATTCCTGGCCAGTTCGCGCGGCTGCGGCTGGGCCTGGCGCACACGGAGCCTGCGCTGGCCATCGACGAGCGTGCCATTGGCACCGACCAGGACCGCCGCTTCGTGTTGGTCGTCGGCGACGACAACAAGGCGGCGTACCGCCAGATCGCCCTCGGCGCCACCGCCGACGGCCTGCACCTCGTCACCTCGGGCCTGAAGCCCGGCGAGCGCATCGTCGTCAACGGACTGCAGCGCATCCGCCCGGGGGCGACCGTCGCCCCGGAACCAGTCGCCATGAACGCCGCCTCGCTGGCCGCCCGCTGACCGCACCGCCCACCTGGGACCCTCTTCCATGAACATCTCGAAGTTCTTCATCGACCGACCCGTGTTCGCTGGCGTGCTCTCCATACTCATCTTCGTCTCCGGCCTGCTCGCCCTGCGGACCCTGCCGATCTCGGAATACCCCGAGGTCGTGCCGCCGCAGGTCGTCGTGCGCGCCAACTACCCCGGCGCCAGCCCGAAGGTGATCGCGGAAACGGTGGCCACCCCCATCGAGGAGCAGATCAACGGCGTCGAGGGCATGCTCTACATGGGCAGCCAGGCCACGACCGACGGGCTGATGACCCTGACCGTCACCTTCAAGCTGGGCACCGACCCCGACCGCGCGCAGCAGTTGGTGCAGAACCGCGTCAGCCAGGCCGAGCCGCGGCTGCCCGATGCCGTCCGCACCCTGGGCATCACTACGATCAAGTCCTCGCCCGACCTGATGATGGTCGTGCACATCCTGTCGCCGAACAACAAGTACGACATCACCTACTTGCGGAACTACGCGGTCCTGAACGTGAAAGACCGCCTGGCCCGCATCACCGGCGTGGGCGACGTGCAGCTGTTCGGATCTGGCGACTACGCAATGCGCGTCTGGCTCGACCCGCAGAAGGTGGCCGAGCACGGCCTGTCTGCGGGCGACATCGTGCAGGAAATCCGTGCCCAGAACGTCCAGGCCGCGGCCGGCGTGGTCGGCGCGTCGCCCAACGTCCCGGGCCTCAGCGTGCAGATGTCGGTGAACGCGCAGGGCCGGCTGCAATCGCCCGAGGAGTTCGGCGAGATCGTGGTCAAGACCGCCCCCGGCGGCGCCGTCACCCGCCTGCGCGACGTGGCGCGGATCGAGCTGGGCGCGGCAGACTACTCGCTGCGGTCGCTGCTGAACAACAAGTCGGCCGTGGCGGTCCCGGTGTTCCAGGCGCCCGGCTCCAACGCGATCCAGATCGCCGACGCCGTGCGCGCGACCATGGAGGAGATCAAGCAGAACATGCCGGACGGCGTGGACTACGCCGTCGTCTATGACACGACGCAGTTCGTGCGCGCCTCCATTGAGGCCGTGGTCCACACCCTTTTGGAGGCTGTGGCCCTGGTCGTCATCGTCGTCGTGCTGTTCCTGCAGACCTGGCGCGCCTCCATCATCCCGCTGGTCGCCGTGCCGGTCTCCATCATCGGCACCTTCGCCGTGATGCACCTGTTCGGCTTCTCCATCAACGCGCTCAGCCTGTTCGGCCTGGTGCTCGCCATCGGCATCGTCGTGGACGACGCCATCGTCGTGGTCGAGAACGTGGAACGCAACATCGAGGAAGGGCTGTCGCCGGTCCAGGCGACCTACCGCGCGATGTCCGAGGTGTCGGGACCCATCGTCGCCATCGCGCTGGTGCTGGTCGCCGTGTTCGTGCCGCTGGCCTTCATCAGCGGGCTGACGGGCCAGTTCTACCGCCAGTTCGCGCTGACCATCGCCATCTCCACTGTCATTTCCGCGGTCAATTCGCTGACCCTCTCACCGGCACTCGCGGCGATGCTGCTGCGCAGCCACGACGCGCCGAAGGACCTGCTGACGCGGGTGCTCGACGGGCTGCTGGGGTGGTTCTTCCGCGGCTTCAACCGGCTCTTTGCCGCCGGATCGGGCGCCTACAGCGGCGGCGTGTCGCGGGTGATCGGGCGCAAGTCGGCGATGATGGGCGTTTACCTGGCGCTGGTCGGCGTGGCCTATGTGCTGTTCCAGGCGGTTCCGGGCGGGTTCGTGCCGGCGCAGGACAAGCAGTACCTCGTCGGCTTCGCCCAGCTTCCGGACGCCGCCAGCCTCGACCGCAGCGAGGACGTGATCAAGCGGATGGGCGACATCGCCGCGAAGCAGCCCGGCGCCGTCAACAACATCGCCTTCCCCGGCCTGTCCATCAACGGGTTCACCAACAGCTCCAACTCCGGGATCGTGTTCGTTTCGCTTGACGAGTTCGAGCGGCGGACGACGCCGGGGCTGTCCGCGGGCGCAATTGCCGGTTCGTTGAACCAGCAGTTCGGCGGCATCCAGGACGCCTTCATCGCCGTGTTCCCGCCGCCGCCCGTGCAGGGCCTGGGCACCATCGGCGGCTTCAAGCTGCAGATCGAGGACCGCGCCGGCCTGGGCTACGAGGCGCTGAACGCGGCGACCAACGCCTTCCTCGCCGCCGCCCGCAAGGCGCCGGAGCTGACCGGCATGTTCACTGGCCTCCGCGTGGACGTGCCGCAGCTTTATGCCGACATCGACCGCGTCCGCGCCCGGCAACTGGGCGTCGCGGTGACGGACGTGTTCGACACGCTGCAGGTCTACCTGGGATCGCTCTACGTCAACGACTTCAACGCGCTGGGCCGCACGTACTCCGTGCGGGTGCAGGCCGACGCGCCGTTCCGCGCGCGGGCGGAGGACATCGGGCGGCTCAAGGTCCGCTCGTCGTCTGGGGAGATGGTGCCGCTGGCCGCGGTGCTGACGGTCAAGCCCAGCGCGGGGCCGGAGCGGGCGATGCGCTACAACGGCTTCCTGTCCGCGGACGTGAACGGGGCGGCGGCGCCGGGCTACTCGACCGGGCAGGCGCAGGACGCCGTCGCCCGCATCGCGAAGGAGGTGCTGCCCAAAGGGTTCGCGTACGAGTGGACGGAGCTGACCTACCAGCAGATCATCGCCGGCAACTCCGGCCTGCTGGTGTTCCCGGTGGCGCTGCTGCTGGTGTTCCTGGTGCTGGCGGCCCAGTACGAGAGCCTGACCCTGCCGCTGGCGATCATCATGATCGTGCCCATGGGCTTGCTCGCCGCCATGACCGGCGTTTACCTGACGCACGGGGACAATAACGTCTTCACCCAGATCGGGCTGATCGTGCTGGTGGGCTTGTCAGCGAAGAACGCGATCCTGATCGTGGAGTTCGCCCGCGAGCTGGAGTTCGCCGGGCGCACGCCGCTGGCCGCCGCGGTCGAGGCGAGCCGGCTTCGGCTGCGCCCGATCCTGATGACGTCCATGGCGTTCATCATGGGCGTGCTGCCGCTGGTGCTGTCCACGGGCGCCGGCGCCGAAATGCGGCACGCGATGGGGGTGGCCGTGTTCGCCGGCATGATCGGCGTGACCGCCTTCGGCCTGTTCCTGACCCCGGTGTTCTACGTCGTGCTGCGCCACCTAGCGGGCAACCGCCCGCTGAAGCAGCACGGGGCGCCTGTCGTGGCGGAGCAGCGGGTGGTTCCGGCTTGAGCGCATGGCGCGCCCGCCGGGGCGGGGTCAGGTGCGCGGACGCCCTCCCGGCGCAGTAGGGTCCCACATGTAGCCCCAGCCGACGCTTCGTCCCTGGGTCCAGCGCCAGCCCCGCCTTGCCGGGTCCGCAACCCACATCGCGCGTGCAGGGCCATGGAGCCGAGGCAGGGCCGCCGAAGCGCTCCCTGGCGCAACCGGCGGCCAAGGGCAGGCCCGGAGCGCCAGGACATCAAGGCGACGCGGGCTCCTGCCTTCCTGCACCGAGCCATGTTCGTACTCGAATGCAAAGCAAAGCTGCGAGACGGGGTACCAGTTCACGCCGGCCGTCCAGACCCGCTGTTGTCCGCCTTCGATGCCAGCGTTCCCGAGTGGCTCTTGTTGGCTTCCGGGGTGTTGGGCTGGGTCACGCTGTAAGTCAGCCGTGGGTTTCGACGCTGATCAGCGACGCAACACACTTAATATTTACATTTCCCCTGGGTCCGGTATCTGCGCTG
>JAABUM010006275.1_pt1 | contig 11774 bp, 13 predicted proteins | sample 5559161 | NCBI WGS metagenome assembly JAABUM01 (sample SAMN10711868, study PRJNA513369) | rock metagenome | isolation source: Antarctica rocks | place: Antarctica: Victoria Land, Siegfried Peak nord | reverse complement strand
CTTCGCCCACTGGCAATGGATGCGCCACTACCTGCTGCCTGGATGAGAAGAGCCGTGTGACGGGAGACTGTCACGCACGGTTCCGTGGGAGCCGGGGGGTGAAACTCCCCCCGGCCACCCGACCACGCCTCTTCCTGACAGGTCACTGCCCCGGCTCGCGCGCCCATCGCCGCCAACTGCCCTGACGCCTGCGCGGTCCAGTGTTCAAGCCTGGACCGTCTGGTCACGGCAGCTCGACGGGCTGCCCGGCACAGATGCTCGCGGCAAGTTCGTGCAGCGCACCGGGCGCGAGGCGCACACCGAGTGGCTTCAGGGCATCGCGCAGTACCCGCTGAACCTGGGCTGCAGAGCGCCCCTGCTGGGAGCGGGCGAGCGATTGCAGCACGGCGCTTGCGTAACGCCGTCGCTGCTCCTTGATCTGCCGGGCTGCCCCACTATTGCGAGCGGCTTGGGTGAGCGAGCGCTGCGTGGACACGCTGCTCGCGGTCATGACTGGCATACCGGGTTCCTTCCCGCGCGGACGAACGTGTGTTCGAGTAAAGAGTAGAGGGCTCGCGACCGCAACGAGGGAGCCGATGCAGCGTGTCAGCGCCATACTTGCGCCGTCCGGTCACGCCGTTGCTCGCGGGGCGAGCTCGCTCGGGTGGCCCAGGAGCGGGCGTGTGAGCACCTGGTGTTCCTCGTGCGGCCGCTTGGGTTCGTGACACGCACCGCGGCGCGGCGCATCAACTGCGAGGCGTCGCTGGACTTCCAGGCGGTTCACGAGACGGTCTGCAACGAGCACGGCTTCCGCCTCGTCGACGTGTCAGCCGGCGACCTCGACGTGCGCGTGACCACGGTCGAGCGCTGGCATCAGCTTTTGGCGGTCCTGACCCTGGCAGGCCGAACAGGGATCCCGCTCCAGCCCGTGCGACGGGGGTGCCGAGTCGATCCTCTTCCGGCTGATTCGGCTAGTCGGCTCGGACGGCGGTGACGATCAGCTCCCGGGAGGTGGCTCTGGCCGGGCTGGCGTCCCAGTCACCGTGTACGTGCTCGACGACGAAGCCCCCGAGGGGCAAGCTCGCGCGCAGAGCAGGCTCGTCCCGGAAACGCAGGACGTCGGTGTCGACCTCGACGTGGCCGCTGTGCGCGTACCGGGTGGTGGTGTCGAACGACACGAGCTGCCCGTCGATGTTCGTGACCTCGCGCCAGACTTCAGCTCGGTCCGACTCGGTGACGACCGACCGCCGCGAGTCGGTCGGGTTCCAAGCCTGCCAGCCGTGGACGTGCGGGGTGTGCATGTCGAACGCCACCTGGCCGCCGGGACGCAGCGCTCGACGCGCGTGGTGCAAGGCCTGCAGCCAGTCGTCGTCCCTCGAGAAGACCTGTGACGCGTGGCCGGTCATGGTGACAGGTTCGTGGAGGCGGTGGCGGCGTCCGCTGCGTAGCCCTGCACCCAGGCGACGAGCTCGTGGCCCGGCCGGGCCGTCCCGGGGTCCCTGCCTGCCGGGCAAACCGTCGGTCAGCGCGACGGCCAGCCTCTCCATCGCCGTCGTTGTCCTGCTGCGGGCAACGACTGAGGGTGGACATAGCTCAAGCTCGACATTCATCTCCCACCTCGGCAGCTGGCTCGCTCCCCTGCCGGCTGAGATGACTCCAGAGACGAGCTGGCGTGGAGTCGTTCAATGACGCCGCTTCCCGGCTCGCCGGTGAGCTGGTCGTCCAGCTGGGCTGCGGGACCGTTCCTGCCCAAGAGCGCGGCGCGAGGTTGGTTGCGGGCGGCCCGGGCAGGAACTGGCCGCTACCGACAGAGGAGACCTGATGGCAACCCAGCACAGCCCCGCCGATGACATCGTCTACAACCTGGTCAGCATCCAGTACCACGCGCTCAAGGCCGCCCAGGCCTACGACTCGTACGTCAGCGACGCCGAGGGCCACCAGGACGTGCAGTCCTTCTTCAAGCAGTGCGCGCAACAAGACGCCGAGCGGGCCACCACGTGCCATGAGTTGCTGGGTCAGCTCACCGGCGGCGGGAGCGGGCTGAGCCCTTCATCTTGAGCTTGCCTGGCTGGCGGCGGCGGGCGTAGCCGACGCCGACAAGGTGCTCACCGCGTCCCTTTCCGCTGCGGGTCCGCGGCCTCGCAGCCGTCCGGGCCGACCGCCAACGGGACGCGAACCGGACGTCGTTCTTGTCGTGCGCCCACGACGTGACGGAGTGCTGCAACCGGCGATGATGGCAGTCAGGCGCACCTGAGCGGCGATGTCCACGCCTGTCGCAGTTGCGGGAGGATCCCCGGGAACACTGGGGTAGCGGATACGACCGGCAGCGCGGTGCTGATCGTCGCGTTGGCGACCACGCCGGCGGGCCGTCAGCATCGGCCTCCCGGGCGCTGCGAAGGCGACCAGGACGGACACGAGCCGCTCCTGCCCGTCGCGACGGCGCCTCAGCCGGTGCCTGCCAGCGCGGGGAGTGTCCGTGGCCATGTGAGGCACCCCGGACCAGGACTTGACGCACCGATCCTGATGGACTGAAAGCCGGGTAGTCCTCGTAGTTGTCGCCGAGCCCGGCCCGGCGGTTGGGTCATCGGGTGCTGGTAGATGGCTTGTTGGTCTTGGCTGGGCTGGGCTGGTCGGCCTGGCCGCCTGGTGAGGTGGGGCTGCGTAGTTCGGCGACTCCGGGGACAAGCAGCAGCAGGAGGTTGGGGACGCTGCCCAGCACGACCGCGGTGGCGAGTACCGGGGTCGCGCCGAAGGTCTGGACGGCAGGTCCGGTCAGGGCGTAGCCGACGGGGAGCAGCGCCAGGCTGCCGAGGTAGTCCAGCGAGGTGACCCGGCCGAGCAGGGTGGGGGGAACTCTCGTTGCAGCCCGGCAGTCCAGTAGATGAGGAAGGGGTCGACCGCGAAGCCGGCGAGTGCGTACGCCGCGACGACCCAGCTCAGGGAGAACGGGGTGGCCAGCGCGAGTGGGGCCAAGGCCGTCAGGCTCAGGCCGAGCATGGCCACTGTGCCGGGACGGCGCGGCTCGCGGCGCAGGGCGAGCAGCGACCCGAGCAGGCCACCGACGGCCGCCGCCGACAGCGTCAGCGCGTACGCCTGATTGCCACCGAGATGCTCGCGGGCGACCACTGGCAGCAGCACGGTCTCGGGAGCGACAACGAGGAACAGCTGCAGCGTTCCGACGCCGATCATGGCGGCGACCCATGGCCGGGCCCGGAGGGCTTGCACTCCTTCGACGACCTCACCCAGCATGGACATCGGCTCGACCTGTCGGTTCCGCGCTGGCTCACGCAGTAGCAGCAGAGTGAGCATGTTGACGGCGAACGTGAGCCCGTTCAACAGGAACGCGGCGCCTGACCCGGCGGCGACGAGGATGATCCCGGCCAGCGCGGGTCCGGCGATGCTGGCGACGCGACGCGAGACCGAGCTCACTGCGTTGGCGCTGGTGAGCAGGTCCGCCGGTACCACGGCCGGCAGCAGCGCGCCGTAGGACGGCTCGAAGAACGCCTCACCCGAGCCGACCAGGAAGGTCAAGGCCGTGAGCACCGTCAAGGGGGACATGCCCCTGGGTGGCGGCCAGGCCCAGAACGGCCAGGGCGCGCAGGCCGTCGACACCGACCATGACCAGCCGTCGGGGCAGCCGATCGGCGATGACCCCGCCGAGCAGGAGGAACAGCAGGGACGCTGCCATGGCGACGGTGAACACGAGGTCGCCGACCGTGCTGACGCTCTGCCCTGCCCACAGCAGCCGGACGAGCGGTGTCCCAGCGGCGAAGCCGCCAGTAAGCCCCGCAGCCGCTCAGCGGTCAGCACCACTGCGCCGCTCTGCCCTGCGCCACCCCGACGCCGGCGGTCCTGATCCGGCGGTCCCGATCCCGGCGGTCCTGGTGTTGGCGGGGGGGGGGGGGTGGGCTCGTGGCGGTCCTCACCCGCTGGGCGGGGAGCCCAGCTGCCCGGGGTCCTGGTTGCCTGTCCAGGTGCGTCGGATAGGCCGGCGTTTCTGGCCCGGCACCGACGGCAGCTCTCGACGAGCTCGACCTCGGCTCTCATCGGCTGCTCTAGGCTGACGGCCAGCAACTGCTCCAGGTGGGTCACCGACGCCGTGACCTTCGCCTGGCTGACGCCGGCACCGGGCACGAACCGGGTCGGATCACGTCGGGTTTGTCCTGCACCAGCTCGAACTCACGGATGTGCGTGTCGGTGTCGAACATCCAGCGGTAGGTGATGTCCAGCACGCTGCCAGCCGGCACCTCCCGGCCCCCGGCCAGCGAGCTGTCGTTGGCCCTGCCGCCGACGGTCTCGATCTGTCCCCACCCTTTTGAACGCGGGCACCAACCCCGACCCGGCCAGCACCAGCACCAGCACGACCGGGTGTTCGCTGCGCACATCCATCGACGACCCGGAATTGCCCGTCCGTTCTCACCGGGTGGGTCAGTAACCGAACGTCCACCGCTATGGGCGACGACCATCGGCACCCGACATGAAGCAACCTCCTGAAGCTCAGGTGCTGCGACGGTCGCTGAAATCCGCCCTGACACAGCCAGCCCGGCGGTCGCAGGGGGAGCAGGGCAAGGGTTGGCCTGTGCGGACACCCCGAAGTTGAGTGCGGCTAGGGTCCGCGGTGTGCTTTTGGTCGACGAGATTGTCGGACAGTCCGAGCGGTGGACTGCCGCTACGCGGCATCGCTTCCTCGACCTGGTCCGGGAGGGCGCGATCGACCCGGCGGCTTTTGACAGGTGGCTTGTGCAGGACGCGCTGTTCGTGTCCGACCTGCTGTGGTTCCAGGGGCGCCTGCTGGCCCGCGCTCCGCGTGCAGCGCAGCCGGCGTTGGCCGGTGGCGCCGTCGCAGTCGTCGATGAACTCTTTTGGTTCGAACAGCAGTCGGCCCTGCGGGGGCTGAACCTGGCGACCCGACCGCTGCCGGTCACCCGTGGCTATGTCGCGCTGCTGCGGCGCTTGGACACCGCTCCCTACGAGGTCGCGGTGGCTGCCCTGTGGGTGCTGGAGCGGGTGTACCTGGAGGCGTGGACTCACGCTGGATCTGCCGGCGGCCTGTACCAGGAGTTCGTGGAGCATTGGACGACGCCGCAGTTCGCGGCCTACGTCGCGGCGCTGGAAGCTCTGGTGACCAAGGAGTCTGTTCCGGCGGTGGCAGCCCAGATCCGTTCGGCCTGCGATGAGGTGCTCATGCATGAGCGGCTCTTCTGGGACGCTGCGCTGACCGGTTGAGACAGCGGGCCGGGCCAGCCTCACCCCGACCGCGCTCAGCTGGGATGACCTCGCGCTGCATCACGCGGTGTGCAGGTCTGCGCTGACCAGGACCACCGCCCGGCCCGGCGACGCCCCGTCCAAGCAGAGCCGCCTCGAGCGGCTCCGACCACATCGTGTGCCAGAACCCGTGACCCATCACCACCACGTCCGGTTCCACCAGGCGACCTGCGACCGGGGTCGCCATCAGGGCCGTGGCGTGGCGCGGCGAGGACGCCCCTGACAGGTCCAGCCGGCGGCGCGCCGCCGCCCACTGCTCAAGATGGACGTGCTCGTCGGTCGTCCACGCCGTTTTGCGCGTGGGCCCCAGCAGCAACAGCCGGCCTTCGTCGTCCACTCCGGGCCCGGGCGGCAAGGTCCCAGGGGCCACTCTGGTGAGGTCCCGCTGCCCGGATCGGCCTGTGGGTCGCCTCAGAGCAGCGAAGCGGTTCCAGCCGAACGGCCCGTCCTGCGTTAACCAACCCGCGCATGTCAGTCTGACCGCGCGTCGCCATGACACGCACGCCGCCACCTGCCGGTCGGCCCCCCAACCATCCTGATCCCCGGGCGCCGCAACCCTGCCGCGGTGCTTACCCGGTCAAGGGAAACAGCACCCTTGACCGCGGCTCCACCCCACAGCAACCCGGGCGCGACCGGGAAACAGAAGAATGATTACAGCGCCCCCTCGAGACCAGGTCAGGCGTCGATTTCCGGTGTCTCTTGACAGGGGGACCTCATATCAGCTAGGTGGCTTCGACGCCGATCTCGCGTTTTGAGGATGCGGACCAGGCCGGGTACGCGAACCCGGAGCTGATAGTCGCCATGGCAACCGGGCGAGGGCCGCCTCGAAGGTCTGCGCGTCCGGCTCCGGGTCGCAGTCGGGCGTCGACGAGCAGGTCCATCAACTACTAGGCCGTTCTGCCTGCGGCTTCTTGCCATAGTTTTTCCAGCAGTGTCGCGGATTCGCTCCAGGTAGGCAGGCCTTGGGTGGCCCGGCCGGCTTGCTGCTGGGTGTGGCGCGCGCCCTTGTCCTTGAGGAGCCGGGCGACAGCGGCGGCGAATATCTGCAGCTCGTCGCAGACGACGATTGCCCGTTTGGCGTTCTCGCTCAGGCCTCGTAGGGCCTGGGGGGAAGCCACGACCGCCCGGCCGGCGTGCAGCGCCTCCAGGACCGGGACCGGGTTGCCTTCAGCGACCCGAGCCGGGATGGCGATGACGTCGGCGCGGCGCAGCAGCGGCGCGACGCTTGACAGCCGACCCGGCAGGAGCACACCGGCTTGGTTGAGGAAGGGCAGGCCGCCTTCGGGTAGCGGACCGGCGAGCACGAGCATGGCGCCCGGGATGAGGTTGCGTACCCGCGGGAAGACGTCGCGAGCCAGGACCATGGCAGTGTCGGCGCCGACCGGGTCGGTGAGGTCCGCGGCGTAGACGACGGTGGGATGGCCGTTAAGGGTGTCGATGACGCCGCGGGGGTCTGTCCCGATCGTTTGCCCGCTGGGCAGCGCGAGGTCCGGGTCGTGGTCGTAGCCGTTGGGAACCAGCCGGATGTCAAGGCCGGGTGCCCGCTGGTGCAGCACGGCTTTGTCCTCCTCGGTGACGGCCACGACGGCGCAGGCTCGGGGCCAGGTTGCCTGCTCGTATCGGCGGGTGGCGATCGCCTGGCGCGAACACTGCCGGGCTTCCTCGGCGTGGATGGCAGCCTCGGTGCGCTGGTCCCACAGATCGGAGTGCACTGGGTGCTCGACGACGATGACCGGGACCGTCAGCTGCGCGGGCAGATGCGGAACCAGGGCGGCATCGACCTGGATGAGGTCGACCCGCTCGGCGGCGAGCAGGCCGCGCAGGTCGGCGGCGAGCTCGCGGGACAGAGCCGATGCGACATGCTGCGGAACCACCGGGACGTCGGCCGACGGTGCCGGCGCGGGAAGGGCGAGCTGGCGCCGAAGTGCCCGCAGACCACCGCCGCGCCGATCTGATGGTGGCGCCGTGGCACGCGATTGTTCGGCCGCCGGGCGGACGATGACCTGCCGGGTCAGCTCGGACAAGGCGGGCGCCAGGGCAGCGTCCTCGCGGAACCGCCGGCTTGAGCACAGCCATGAGATGTCGTGGTCGTGGGACAGGCGCACCAACAGCTCATGGGCACGGCGGCGCTGGCCGCCGTCCTGCGGGACCGGCAGCACTGTCGAGAGCACCACCACGTGCAGCCGGTCAGCGGTGTGGCCCCCGACGGCGACGTTGGCCATGGCTCAGGCCGCCAGGGCGAAGGGCCGACGGGCCGGTGCGCGGCGGACGGCTTGGGTGAACATCGGGCCCCAGACCGGCCCGTCCCCCACGGCAATGACGAGCGTGCCGGTGGGGGTGTCGAGGTAGGTCGCTGCCGGCAACGTGAGTTTGACGGGCCGGCCCCGGGCGCTGTCGATACCGCTCAGCGACCAGTCACGGATCCCGGTGCGCGTGGTTATCGTGGTGATCAGGGTGACCAGCACGAGCCGACGGTCGGTCAAGACGAGGACGCCGGGTCCGCACGAGGTGCTGAGCGCACACGTGACCGTCTCGACCTGCTCGTCGTCGTCCAAGACGGCGGCCAGCTGCTTCAGGCAGAGGCTGTATGGCCTCTGCTGAAACACTTTGATCTCCCGGCGGGACATCTGCCGCAACGCGGGGATCGTGGTCGGCAGGATGTCGAACGTGCTGGTCCTGCTGGGCGTCCTGGGCTTGGCGGACAAGTCGTCCTCCGACCGTGCGGGGTGCAGGCCAACTGCCTACGTCAGCCGGTGAATCCCGATCGATACCCGGTCAAGGGGGGATCACGCCGAGGACTCTCAGGAAGTCGAGAAATCTGTGAGGATCGCGCCGGCCTGGCGGGTGTGGCCGCGCGTCGCACGCCAGCTGGCAGCTCCATCCGATTCCAGCCCTCACCGCCGACCGCGATCCGCAGCGGGCGGCAGGCCCGCGCGAGCTGCCAATCGCCCATTTGGGCCGCGGCTGAGGTCACGGCGGGCCGGTGCACCCGCGCCCACAGGAAGACTCCGGCAGGATGGATCCGCCGGACGCCTGACCCAGTGCGTCTACCGGCGTCGAGGCGTCAAGCATGAGGATGGGGTATCCCTGCTCGGCGAGCAACGCGGCGAGGGCATCCAAAGCCAGGACGTGCTGCTCGCCGTCGACGCGGCAAAGCCGCCGTGCACCAGCTGACAAGGCGCTGACGGCGGAGTCGGCCCCCCTGGCATCAGGGTCAACGCGCCAGCACCCGGACACATCCTCACCGAGTCCCCGCCCGTGGACCGGCCGGAATACCAGGCCTTCTGCGTCGAGCCAGCGGCGCTGGGGCGGTGGGGGACACCCGAGGAACTGGGACCAGCCGCGGTCTTCCTGGCCAGCGCCACCCCCTGGACAGTGACACGTTCGCCGGCCGGTCACTGTTCTCCCCCATTGACCGGCACGCGCGGCTGACCCCCCGCCGCCTGTCGGACAAGGCGGTTGCCCTCGCGGTACAGAAGTACGCTGCTCGCGCTGAGCTTGACCCGTCCCGCTACGCCGGGCATAGCCTGCGCGCCGGCTTCGCCACAGCGGCGGCCGCTGCTGGCGCTTCCGAGCGCTCGATCATGGCCCAGACCGGACCCAAGAGCCTGCCCATGCTTCGCCGCTACATCCGAGAGGGCAGCCTGTTCCGCGAGAACGCCGCCACCCAGCTCGGCCTCTGACACAAGTCTCACACGCTGCTCGAAGGCCGGGTCTCAGCTTAAGTCAGGGTTCGACGCCGGGCCGGGTCCCTACTCCGGCCGTGGTGGCCGAGTGCGTGCTTCTCGAGACGGGCCCAGCAATGATCGGACGTGTCGCGCCCGAGGTGCCCGCCGGCTGTCGCCAGCGGCGAAAAGCACAAGGACCGGGCAGCACACGGGAACCAGAAGCACAGGGACGCGAAGCACAATGGATACGGACAGTTCTCTTCTAACCGCTTTCTGGAAGACCTGATGCTCGACCAGATGATGCTCGACCGGCGGCTGCCGTGCTTCCACCAGCCGAGATGTCCCAGTGCTGCGGACTCGGCCCACGGCGCGGCGCGGGTCGTGGCCGCCCACCCCGAGCAGGGCTGGGTGCTGCTATGCAATGGAGTGGTTGTCTTTGACGACACCGGCGAGATCCTTCCCGACGGCCGGGCCGTCGCACCCCAGCGGTCCGCTTACCCGAACCGGCGGCCGCCGGCCGAGGCCGCCTGACCCTGCTCGGCCAGCGAGGCGCCGTGTCCGCCGGACCGGAGCTGCCGCGGCGCCAGTACCCGGCGGTGACACCTGGACTGCAGGCACTGGTCGCCGGTCGGGGACCGGTTACGACGCGGGGGCAAGGTAGACGGGCGAGTCCAGCCACGCGCTCGAGCGAGTGATGCGTCTACCCACTAACCGGGGCGGGCTACTCGCCCTCGATCCCCAACTCGGCGCCGGCCCGTCCCACTCGTGCGGTCGTGGCTGGTGCGCCCGGGGCAACGGCCGCTGCCGCTCCGCCACGAGGGTGTCGGCGAGCAGGCCGGTCGCCAGGGCGTACACCCCCTTGTGCAGCACGTCGAGCACGTGTTCCTGCCGCGGCCAGGTACGCGGCGGGGCACCGACCCCGTGGCGTCCTTCAAACTCTGGTCGCTCGACAGCCGCACCACCGCATGGGCGAGGGACCAACCGGGAACTCGCAAGCCGATGTGCGACCACACTCCCTGCAGCGTCCCGAGAACCGCGCCCGTGCCCTAGCGCATCAGGTGGTTGACCAAAAGCGGCTGCACGTCCGGCGGCGGCTGGCGACCCAGCAGCCGGGCGGCAACCGCAGCTCACCGCCTGCGGCCGTACGTCTGCTGACCTGGCCCTACCGCATGCCGATGTATCCCTCGCTTGGCGGTGAACGTCGGGCCGACCGTCCACGTCTGCTGGTTCAGGGCAGGGCCGCTGGGCACTGGAGGTGTCCGGCAGTGCCAGTCGGTGTGGCGTCGCGGTCTACTGAGCGCTCCGGCGTGCGCCGCGCCGTCGGGGCTTGACCAGAAGCGCTGTCTGGTTACCGGCCGCCCGGTAGTGGGCGGCCTGGCGATAGCCGTGCTGGGCGTAGAGCCGCCGGCTGTACTCATCGGCCGGGTTGATGTGCAGCCACAGCTCACGGACCTGGGCCGGCAACCGGTGTTCAGCGGCCCGCAGCAGCAGGCTGCCCAGCCCCGAGCGGCGGCGGCCTGGGGCGACGACCAGGCGGGCCACGTCAGCCACCCCGCGGTCGTCTGGGTTGACCCGCACGCACGCAGCGGCCACCAGCGGACGGCCGGCTACCGGCTCGCGTACCCCGAGCGTCATCACGTCAGGGTCGGCTAGTTCGGCAGCGACCTGCCCCACGGTCGGCTTCTGATCCGGTCCGGCGGTCAGCGGATACGCCGTACCGCTGAGCGCCACCAGCTCGCTGGCGGCGTCCGGGCCCAGCTCGGTCACCGGAAAGCGGCGCTCGCCACCGACCGGCGTCGGCTCCATCGACATGCACCCACCTTCCACGCGACACGGCGGGCAGCAGGCCGACACCCCTAGCTTCGTCCTGCATCCACCCTCCACCGCGACGGGCGGTAACGGAAGCCCTCGGCCGGCGCTCACCCCGGCCGCCAGCCGGCCAGCGAGCCGGAGCAGCCGAAGAGCCTTGGCCGGCCAGCACCGTCCGTCCGGTCCGGCCTGGGTTGTGACACCCCGGTCAGGGAGGCGCTGTCGGGCCGGTCGTCGGCTGGCGCCAGCGGTCCGACCCGGCGCCCCCCGGGGGTCAAGTCGGGCGGTGCACGAGTCGACTGCCAAGGTGACCGAACGTGACCGACCTGCCGCCTCGCCTCTTGGGAATCCTCGTGCCTTCTGCCCTGACCCGGCGCCTGAGTGTTGCCGCCGCAGCCCTGCCGATCACCGCCGGCGCCCTGCTCGCCGGCGCCGTCCCCGCGCTCGCCGGCACCTCCACCGGCAGCGGCGTCCCGGCGGCGCTGGCGCCGATCAGCCACCCCGACGCCGACCACATGGGCTCAACCATCCGGGCCCACCAGCCGGCCACCGCCGTGCAGCCGCAGCCCGTCGCACCCCGGATGCTGTCACTGACCGGCGCCCAACCAGCCGGCATGGACGTGTCCCGCTTGCAGGGCAACGTCGACTGGCCGACCGCGGCGGCCAACGGGGCGAAGTTCGTCTACATCAAAGCCACCGAAGCCACCAGCTACGTCAGCTCCTACCTCAATTCGCAGTACACCGGCGCCTACGCCGCCGGCATCATCCGCGGCACCTACCACTTCGCCTTGCCCGACCGCTCCACCGGCGCAGCCCAAGCCAACTACTTCCTGAGCCACCTCGGCGGCTGGTCGCCCGACGGCATGACGCTGCCGCCGATGCTGGACATGGAGTACAACCCCTACGGGGCGACCTGCTACGGCCAGAGCCCGGCGCAGCTCGCCGCCTGGATCGCCGAGTTCTCCAATACCGTCAACGCCGCCACCGGCCGCTACCCGACCATCTACACCACCACCGACTGGTGGACCTACTGCCTGGGCAACAACAGCAGCT
>JAABUM010006274.1_pt1 | contig 11774 bp, 13 predicted proteins | sample 5559161 | NCBI WGS metagenome assembly JAABUM01 (sample SAMN10711868, study PRJNA513369) | rock metagenome | isolation source: Antarctica rocks | place: Antarctica: Victoria Land, Siegfried Peak nord | reverse complement strand
GCCGAAGTAGTGGCCCAGGTGCAGGGGACCGGTGGGCCGGTCCCCGGTGAGCACACGGAAGTGGTTGGGGTAGGTGGTGATCTGATCTTCAAGGGCAGAGCTGCGGGCCACAGCCGCGGCGAAGGAGTCAGGGAAGGAGGCCGGCGAAGGGGCGGCGGAGACGTCGGTGAGACTGGTGGACATGCTGAGGGCTCCCAGAGGTGAGAAGCTGCCTTCGCTGCCGCGCCGTCAGTCGCCGTTGCGCACTGCCGAGCCGCCCGAAGGCAGCCCGAGACGAGGTCAGGTCAAGGCTGCCGCCGGAACGGCCACCACCCGGTGCGCGAAACGAGAAGCACGCCACGAGCCTAGCCACCAGGACCAAGTAGGTTTCGACATCCTTCGGTTGCACGTCCAGGCCGACGCTTGCCCGCAAGGCGATCCCTAACCGGAGCGGCTTACTCGACTGGAGGATCGGGCCGCGCTGTCTGGCGAGCCGAGGGACTGTAGCCGAGTGCTGCGAACGCGGGCGGGTACCGCAGCGTCCCGCGCACCGTCGGATCGTAGGCCCGCAGCGTGAACACCTGCGCCGCTTCTGCCGACGCCCAGTCCGGCAAGTCGATCGTGATGTCGAAGTCAGGGCCAAAACGAAACCCGAACCGGCGGTAGTAGATCGGGCTTCCTTCGAGAGTCACGATCCCGGCACCGGAAGCATCCGCCGCAGCGAGAGCCGCGCGCACAAGCGCCGAGCCGATGCCCCGCCGCTCACGCTCCGGAGCTACGGCAAGCGGCGACATGGTCAGTACGTCATGACGGCGTCCGCTCGCCTCGACAACGTCCGCGTGGCTGAGCATGACGAAGCCGACGACCTCCGAGCCAATCCGAGCCACTAACGCAAGCTCGGGCACGTATTGCGGGGACGTCCGAATGAGCTCGACCATCCCCGCGACTGACTGCTGATCGTGGAAGGCGCGGCGCACGACGTCACGAATCGCCTCGACATCATCGGGGCGCTCAGGCTCGATCACCAGGTCCATTGCCTGCGAACCTAACCCCACGACGACCCGTGAAGGACTGAATAACGACCGACTGGCCTGCCGACTGCCGAGACGGCACGTCCGTAGCCGACACCCCTCACCGGTACACGAGCAAGTACCGCCGCAAGGGCATCGGTCAACGGGACTGCTGGTGCTTCAGGGCGTCCGTGAGCCTGTGCTCCAGCGCGGCTCGCACCGTCGGCCAGTCCTCGGTGACGATGGAGAACAAGACGGTGTCGCGCACGGTCGCGTCGGCTCGGCGCTGGTAGCGGCGCAGCGTCCCCTCGTACCGGCCACCGAGCCGGGCGATGGCCTGCTGGGAGCGGGTGTTGCGCACATCGGTCACTAGCTGCACCCGCCCGGCGCCGAGCACCTCGAAGGCGTGGGTGAGCAGCGCGTGCTTGGTGTCCGGGTTCACCGCCGTCCCCCACACCCCGGGCGCGTAGGCGGTGCCGCCGATCTCCAAGCGGGCGTCACCCACCGAAACGTCGAGGTAGGTGGAGGTCCCGACGACAGTTCCCGCAGGCAGCCCCGCGTAGCCGTTGCGCAGGCGCACTATCCACGGAAATGCTCCAGCGGCTCGCCGTTGCTTCAGGCGCTCCGCAACGGCCTGCGGACTGCGCGGGCGACCGGCGAGGTGCTGCCACACCCGATCGTCATCCGGGCTCGGAACAGCTCCTCCGCGTCGCGCTGCGTGACGGCGGGAACGACCTCGACGAGAACGACCTGCCAGCCGACGTCCGGTGGGGGTGGCCAGCTCATCACAGGCCAGGGCACCTCCTCCGGTCGAGCGTCCCGTAGTGGGGACGAACCGCTCGGTCTCGGGCGCGCTCACACCCCGAAGTCTCCCAGCGCCAGTTCAGCCGCTGACCGAGTCGTTGGACCGGCATACCGTGTGACTTGCAGCGGTAAGTGGCGCTGTTCTCGCAGCGCTGCTACCGCAAGTCACTGTGAAGGGTCACGTCCGGAGACGGACAAGCTCCCGATCAAGCCAAGACGAGTGGGCCAGGCCGGTGCAGCGGCGGGAGACAAGTCAAACTAAAGGCACGTCCGAAGGCGGCCAGTATTCTCGCGGGTCACTCCGTGCTGCCAGCACCAGCCTGCCGAACCGGCCCTCGCGGGCCAACCACGACACTCACAGTATTTTCGTTGGTGCCGCGCTGCCACGGGGAATGCGGATCGCAAAAGTAGATGTCGATGTCGGCGGCGACAGCTACTTGTTTCCAGTCGCGCATCTCCACGCCCTGGTCCCAGGTCAGCGACCGGCGCAATACCTGGGGCAGGGTCTGGATCTTTGCTGCGAGCGCGGGTGCGACCTGCTCAGGCTTGTAGCCCTCGGGCAGATGCACCAGCATGGTGTAGCCGGAGGTGCGCTCGACCAGCGTGCCGACGGCCGACGCGTTGCCCCTGCCGATGATCAGGTCGCCTTCCCAGTGTCCTGGTACCGCCCGGTCTTTGGCCTCAGCGGGTCGCTGGCTAACGTTGATCATGTCGGGCAGGACGCGATTCTTGCGTTGCGCGCCTTGGCGGTTGGGCTGACGAAGAGCCCGCCCGGTGCGAAGGCATTTGACCAGGTCACGGCGCAGGGCGCCGCGGGACTGGACGTAGAGGGACTGGTAGATGGTCTCGGTCGACACCCACATCCCCTCCTGGTCGGGGAACTCCTCGCGCAGCCGGCCGGCGATCTGCTCCGGTGAGTACTTGCGCTCCAGATCCTGCTCGACTCGGGTGCGCAACGCAGTGTTGATGACCAGCTTCGCCGCCTTGGGCCGGCTCGCCCGCTCATAGGCCAACACGTGCGCCGTCGTCGCCCGATAGCGGCACCCGGCGTCGCTGTTGCGAGCCAGCTCCCGGCTGACCGTCGAAGCAGACCGACCAAGACTGGCTGCTATCGCTCGAATCGTCTGCCCGGCGCCCCTTCCCAGTGCAATTTCTTCCCGCTCGGCGAACGACAGATAGCGCCCTTGCAGATCCCGGCCGCGTCGTGGCCGGACCCCGCCGGCCGAACGCAACCAGGCCAGACCACGATGCCGGTGCGTACCTGCCTTTGCGGCCGCGTCAGTGAGAAACTCACCCGCCTGCCAAGCGGCCCAGAACGGTTGGATGAGTTCAGGGACCAATTGGCTCGAGAACCGGACAGTCATCGTCACCCTCACATGATCAGGTGTTGCGACCACCGCGAGGACCCACGGAACCGGCTACGGGACGCCGCGCGACAGCCCGACGACTGCGCCGAACGTTGATCTTCGTCGTCTCGTATGTCGATCGCTCTGCGGGCGGTCCGCGCCCGGCTATCACCTCAGATGGCTCGCTTCATAGAGTCGGGGATAGGGCGCTACGCGGCCGCGTCTTGACCATTGGGGGGCGGCGTTCGACGCCGCGAACTTGATGGGTCGCTCGGCGCCTGATCCAACTGTTGGAGTCGCTCATGGCGGGCACCGATGTGAAGGCCGAGCGCAAAGACCTCTACGCGCCAAGACGCGGGGTGTTCGTCGACGTCGTCGTCCCACCGATGACCTTCCTCTCGATCGACGGCAGGGGCGATCCGAACGTGTCCGAGGACTACCGACACGTGGTCGAAGCGCTGTTCAGCGCTTCCTACGCAGCGAAGTTCCTGAGCAAGCGCGAACTCCACCGCGACTACGTGGTGCTCCCACTTGAAGGTCAATGGTGGGCCGAGGACATGGCCTCTTTCCGTACCCGAAACAAGGCGAGTTGGTCCTGGCGCATGATGATCCGCCAACCAGACTGGATAGGCGCCGACGTTCTGAGGGAGGTCGTGCGGATGGCAGAAGAGAAGGGTGCTGTCGCGGCCAGCCAACTGCGCCCGTACGCGTTGGATGAGGGCAGATGCGTACAGACGCTGCACGTCGGCGGCTACGACGACGAGGGCCCTGTACTTGCCCGACTGCACGACGAGTACCTGCCTCAGCGCTCGCTCAAGCCAAGGGGTCTCCACCACGAGATCTATCTCAGCGACGCCCGCCGCACCGCGCCAGCAAGGCTGCGCACCATCCTGCGTCAACCAGTAGCAACAGCGTCACGGCCATAGGGTCACCGCGCGCCCGCCGCGACCGCCGTCCCAATTGACCGTCGCCATCCGCCGGCGGGACGGGCGATACCGTCCGGGGATGTTCTTCGACTTGGCGCAGGTGAACGTCTCACGTCTGCTCGCCCCGCTCGAGTCCCCGCAGCTGGCACCGTTCATGGCGGCGCTGGACGAGGTCAACGCTGAGGGCGACGCGGCATCGGGCTTCCTGTGGCGGCTGCAGACCGAGGACGGGAACGCCACCGCGGTGAAGGCCTTCGGCTGGGATGTCGCGGGGAGCCACGGCGTGATCGTCAACCTGACCACCTGGCAGTCTATGGAGGCGCTGGCCGGCTTCGTCTTCTCCGGGCGGCACCTGGAGATCATGCGGCAACGCCGTCAGTGGTTCCACCAGGCTGCCGAGGCCACCACGGCCATGTGGTGGGTGCCACGCGGACACCGACCGACAACCGACGAGGCCGAGGACCGGGTGCGGCAGCTGCGCCGATACGGGCCTTCCGCCGACAGCTTCACGTTCCGCAAGCCGTTTCCGGCCCCAGGGCAGACAGCCACGGACGTGCACTCCAGCGATGACTGGCTCTGCCCAGCCTGACTAGAGGACCTCGTCTCGTTCAACGACCCAAGGACCGTCTAACGACACTCGTCGGTCAGACGAAGAGCGTGGTCAGTGCGCGCATCGCGTCGTCAGCCCGTTCAAGGGGAACGAACACGTGATCGTGGGTGTAGCCCGCGACGACGTTGGCACTGATGCCGGCCCTGGTGAGGACTCGGCTGACAGCCGCTGTCAGGCCTACCGCCTCATGAGCGGAATGGATCTCCAGGGTGATCCAGGCCGCGACGAACTCGTACGCCAGGTCCAGCCGTTCGGCCTCCTCCTGGCCAGGATCAGGGTCATCCCCTCGTCCTCCCGGACGATGACGATGGGATCAACGCCGGCCGGCACGCCCGTTCGGACCTGCGTGTAGACGTAGCAGCCGTCGTTGAGCCGCGGTGACAGGCCGCGCAGTAGCGCGGTCAGGTCACTCTCCCCGGTCACCATCGTCTCCTTGACGGCGCTCGAGACGCTGCTGACGGCGCCCACCTCATCACCTCACCACGAATCGCGAGCGCGACATGGCATCGCTCCCCGGTTCCCTCCAAGGCTGTGCCGTCGGCCGAACGGCCAGCGGGACGCCCCTCCGGCACACCGCTCACGATGGCCGGTGCCTGGTCGTCACAATCTTTAGACCGCTTGTTGCAGGCCCGGGAGGCTCTCAAATGGTCGGCGGCTGTATGTCGTCCGGCCAGCGCAAACCTGAGCGAGCCGGTCGAGCATTGCCGTCCATCCGCTCAGGTGGCCGTCGAAGTCCTCGGCTGGCAGGTCGTGGTGGAACAGCTCAACCACCGTGTCGGGCCCGTCTGCAGTCAGCACGACCTCCACGGTGGTCGAGCCAGGCGGAAGAGCGTCCTTGCCGGCCACTCCCCAGGTGAAGACCACCCGCCGCGGCGGCTCGACCTCGACGTACTCACCGCGCACCGGCGTCGTGCTGATGTCGAGCGCGAACAGTCCACCCGGCTCAGGGCGCAGGTCAGCCCACTCGCCAATCCACTGGACCATCAGCGCCGCGTTGGTGAAGTAGGGGAAGACATCTGCGGGCGGTGCGGCGATGCGCACCGTCGCGGTCAGTACGGCTGCACTGGTCACCACTTGCCGCCCGTCGGTTTCGGTCCGGCGGTTTTGTTCTCCCGGTCCCGCTCGACGACCTGCTTGAGCCGCTCCAACGCCGATGGCCACAACTCGGACAGCACCTCCCGAACTGGGTCGAGGCCCTGCGGGTCGAGCGCGTACAACCGGCGCGCGCCGTCCCGCCGCTCGTTGATCAGACCGGCTCTGGCCAGCACCTGCAGGTGATGACTAACGGCCTGCTGGGTCGAGTCGAAGTGCGACGCGATCTGACCGGCGGCCAGCTCACCGCCCTGCACCAGTCGAAGGATGGAACGGCGGTGCGGGTCGGCGAGCGCCCGAAGCACGGCCTCGGCCGGGTCACCCTGGTCGCGGGGGTGGTCGGCCGCACCGGCCCGAGCTGCGCTCACGACCACAACGATCTCAGGCCACGTCCGGCGACTCGCGGCGCTGCGCCCGCGCCTCGCGCCGGGCGACGTCGGCCGCTGACATGAACGGGTTGCCGGTGCCGGTCTCGACGTAGGCCTGAAGGCTCGGGATGAAGTGATCCCAGCCGCTCTTGCAGTCGCTGAAGCACTCGAGCCGCGGGGTCAGCCCGGCGTGACAGAAGTGCAGCTCGGTGCCACCCGCCTGGGTTGCCTCGAGGTCGAAGTGCAGCGTGTCAGCTGGGCACTCCACAGGTACCAGTCGCCGCCGGGGTGCACTTGTTGGGCTGCTGGCCGAAGAGGAACCAGGCTGTGGGCACGGTCCGCTCAGGGCTCGGTGCGGGTGCGACGACGTTCCGCCCGCCGGACCAGGACCCCAACGAGTACGGGCGCGGCCAGCACCATGAGGAACAGCCGGACGCCCTGCACCCCGATCACCAGGCTGGTGTTGGCCCCGGACGCGAAGGCTGTCACCAGCACCGCGTTGATGCCGCCTGGGGTCAGGGCGAGGTAGGCGTCGAGCAGCGACACCCTGGTGATGGCGGCGAGCACCGCCGCGAGGGCGCCGCACACGACGATGATGGCAAGGATCGCTGCGATCGCTGCGGGGGCCGCCTTGGCGACTCGTCTCAGGACAGCCGGGTCGAAACCGAGCCCGACGGCCAGCCCGATGATGATGAAAGCCGGCTCGCGGACGGTCTCCGGGGGCTGCAGGTCGTTGTACAGCCCCAGGGCGCCCCCGAGGGCCGTCAGCAACAGCGGCACGAGCAGCGCCCCGGCGGGGATCCTGAGGCGAGTCCCGACCAGGGCTCCGATCAGCGCGATGCCGATCGTGAGTCCGTAGCCGTGCAGACTTGCAACGGCCTCGATCTCCTTCGCACCGACGGCGGCGTACTGGCCGTGGTGGGGCGCCAGAACGAAACGGACCAGGACCGGAGCCGTCGCCACGACGAGGACCAGCCGCACATACTGCAGCACCGCAACGATCCGGGCGTCTGCCCCCAGGTCGTCCGCGGCGGCGACGATCCCCGCGCTTCCCCCGGCGATCAGCCCCAGGGCGGCGGTCGGCTCGTCCAGCGTGGTGCGACGTGCGACTAGCAGGCCGGCTCCGACCGACAGCAGGAGGGTCAGGACGGTGACCGCGAGCAGCGGGATCAACGCCAGGCCGGTGCCCGTAAGCGCCTTGAGGCTGAAGTAGGTCCCGAGCAGGACCCCGGCGATGGCCTGCCCGGCCAGGTACACGATGCGCGGCAGGACCGCTCCGGTGCGACGCGCCAGCCCGGTCAGAGCCAGGACGAGCCCCACCACCAGACCGGTGATCAGGTGCGGCGCGGGCAGGCCGACCGTCTCCACCGCGCTGCCGCCGAAGAACGTGATTAGGGCAACGACGAACCACAGCAGCAGGGCCTGAGGCGACCAGCCCGGCCCGCGCCACCACGACTTAGCCGGGCTCGAGGCGTCGGTGGCCCCATCCGAGCGCGTGAGTTCGGCGGGCAGGGTCATGGCGCTCCAATCGTGAACGGCGTACGCGAACTACGTCCGTGGTCGCGCACAGTCGCCTCCAGCTCGTACCCGGCTCCTCGGGTAGAACGCCCTCGTGCGTGTGAACGAGGGCCCCCCCGGGGTCTGGACCAGCAGCAGCCGCTGGCGTGGCTCTGCCAGGTCCTGCTTGACGTGCCTCAGCAGCGCACGGCCACGGTCGTGACAGAGGGCGGGTATCTAATCCCGGTTGACCCAGGGTGCGGATCCCGGCGGAAAGCACGCTCGGCATCCTCGAGAATCCGCACTTCCGGCCGACCGGGACAGCCGTACCCACCGACGGTGCCGGCCGACAAGTGCGACGCCGCCGATCCCTGCGCACGGCGTCGAAAGCGCGTCCCGCGACTCCACGTCTGCATCACAGTGCGCGTTCAACAAGGCGGCCGGACGCACCCGTGAGCCGCCGTCACGTCCATCAGCGGCTTGGACAGTCGCGCGGGCCCGGCGGCTCGACAGACCGGCATGGCTGAGAAGCGGTGACCCCGAGCGGCCGGTTGTCGGGGGAGATGCGCGCGTGGTGCGATGGCCTACGACAAGCGAACATGCTCGTTTTCCAGGTCGGTGGCTGTGCATCGGGCGCAGCGGCCGAACAGGGACAGGTGTCCGATGTCGACGTCGAAGCCGTGGGCGTGGCTGATCTGGCCGGCGAGGGTGGTGGCGATGTCGTGGTCGAGCTCGGAGATGGTGCGGCAGCCGCGGCAGACCAGGTGGGCGTGGTCGGCGTGGGTGGCAAGCATGTAGGTCGCCGAAGGCTGCTCAAGGTGGGCGTGGGCGACCAGCCCGTGCTCGGCGAGCACCTCCAGGGTGCGGTAAACCGTCGACGAGTTCAGGCTCGGAAGTTGAGGTCGGACCAGTTCATAGACCTGCTCTGGCGCGGCGTGCCCCAACACCTGCAGAGCGTCGAGCACGCGCAGGCGAGCCTCGGTGACGCGCAGCCCGTAGCGGCGCAGCAACGCCTGCCACCCTGCCTCCGCTTGAAGCACTGCTTCTCCCGCGCTCGGCGCGGGCGAGACCACGGACGCGTCGGTCATGCGACTCCCTCGGCAGCAGGACGAGCAGGACGAGAGGTCAGGCGGCCTCGGCCTGCTTGGCGCGGGCGGCGTCGGCGGACTGCTCCCAACGTGCCTCGACCTTGCCAAAGCGCCAGATCGACAGGGCCACGACCCAGGTGACGACAAAGATGCCGACGATGATGAACCCGGCCCGGTTGATGTTGAAGTTCGAGGCGTAGTCCCAGAACCCGCCGGACAGGTTGAGCTGGTTGGCGAAAACCTGCGCGACCTCGAGGCCGCCGATAAAGACCGCGACCGCGACCGACAGCCCGGTGATGGTGATGTTGTAGTAGACCTTGCGGACCGGCTGGAGAACGCCCAGCCGTAGGCGAAGTTCATGAACGACCCGTCGATGGTATCCAGGGTGCTCATCCCCGCGGCGAACAGAAGCGGCAGGCTCAAGATGGCCCAGAACGGCAGCCCGGAGGCGACCGAGCTGCCGGCCAGGACCAGCAGGGCGACCTCGGTGGCGGTGTCGAAGCCCAGACCGAACAGGAAGCCGATCGGGTACATCTTCCAGCTCGAGTCGACCGAGCGGGCCAGCGGGCCGAAGAACTGGTTCAGCAGTCCGCGGCTGTTGAGCTGCTTTTCGAGTTCGGCGTCGTCGTAGTGACCCTTCTTCAGGTTCCGGAAGACCTTCACGATCGAGACGAGGACGATGACGTTGAGGATCGCGATCAGCAGCAGGAACCCGCCGGAGACGGTGGTGCCGAGCAGGCTGGTGTAGTGGTGCAGCGAGCTCTTGTCGTTGCGGACCTGGCTCCCGAGGGCCTTGGCTCCCAGGCCCAGGATCACGGTCAGCAGGAACACGACCGAGGAGTGGCCGAGGGAGAAGAAGAACCCGACGCCGAGCGGGCGCTTGCCCTCGGCCATGAGCTTGCGGGTGGTGTTGTCGATCGCGGAGATGTGGTCGGCGTCGAAGGCGTGTCGCATCCCCAGCGTGTAGGCCAGGAAGCCGGTCCCGATCCCGAAGGTCGACTTCGCGTCGAGGTGGTAGTGCCCCTGCGAGCCCAGGATCAGCAGCGTGCTGCCGACGATGTGCAGCACGGCGATGAACCCGAACATCGACCCCAGGCGCTTCCACTCCTGGGGATGCAGCCGGTTGCGTAGCGCGACCTTCGCCGGTTCGGGTGCAGTCAACACGGCCACAGCGGCTCCCTGGTGAGTAGGACCGGCAGCGTCGCGTCGCAGCGGTCGACCTCAACCTAGCGCCACCAGATCGCATCTGCGACATTGTTGCAAGTAGCAGTTGGCGGGGGGGAGCTGCTCGGCAGCCCCGTCGTCGACCTTGATCGCGCGGGACAGGGGTTCCCTGGCCAGCAGCCAGGAGGCGTGGCCTGGCGCCTCCGCACGTCCTCCAGTGACGCGACTTCCTGCCCGGGGGGCGCCCGTGCGGGTTAGAGGATGTTGGCTTCAGTCGGGGGCAGCGGCACGTCAAGCTGTCGAGCCCGAAGCCGGCCAGCGCCACTGAGCGCGACTGCAGAGCAGCGAAGGCGAGCACCACGATGCCAACGAGTTCCATGCCAGGGTGACCTGCTCCAGCTGAATGCCTCGTCGAAGCAAGGTCCCGTCGTCGGCGGTGACGTCAGTCATCGGCCAGGTCCAGGGCGGTGTGGGTCCGCAGCGCACGGGCGACGTCGCGAAGCAGGCGCAGCGCACCGAAGCCGACGACCAGCCCGATCACGATGGCCACGGCGGGGTCGAGCCAGTACAGCCCGTGCGCGAGGTAGATGACGCCGCCGGTGACGGCGACAGCGGCTGAGGTCAGCGCGTCCGACACGGTGTCCAGCAGCACGGAGCGCATGTGCAGGTCCTCGCTGCCGGCGTCGCGACCGAGGATCAGAGCCCCGCTCACCATGACCAGGGTTGCAACGGCGCTCACGATCAGGACCGGCAGTCCGTGCACTGCCGGCGTACCCCCACTGAGCCGACGAACGGCCTCGACAATGACGACGACGGTGACGACAACAAGTGCCGAGGCGTTCACCAGGGCCGCGTATGTCGTTGCCTGGGACTGGCCGCCTGCTCGGTCCCTGACGCTGACAGCCATGATGCCCAGCAGGATGGCGGCAGAGTCAGCAATGTAGTCACCGCCGGCGGCCAGTACTCCCAAGGACCGGGCCGCGAATCCGACGACGATCAGGCCGACAATCATGAGCAGGTTCAGGCCGAGCAGCAGGGTCAGCCTCTTCTTCTGCGACATCTATTCACTTGCTCCCGTATAGGACGAGGCCAACACGCGGCCATACTCGCAGGAACGCTCTGGATAGAGCCCGGGTTAAAGGATCTTCGCCGAGCTCACCGGGAACGACCGGGCCGCTGAGGCGGGGCGGCCGGCCCCGGCCGGCGCCCGCCTCGGTGACCGGACCGGCCCGGGTCGCCCCGCCCGGCCCGGCGGAGGTGCTGGCCAGCCGCCGGTGGTGCTCGGCGCGGATCTGCCCGGCGGCGTGCCGGGCGGCGGCGGCCTGCACCGCCCGGTCCTGCTCGGTGCGCATACGGCCGACCGCCTCGGCGAAGGCTGTGAGCTGGGCGAGGAGCGCGAGCAGCTGGGCGTTCTCGGGTGTCCGCACTGTCCGGGCGGCTGCCAGCAGCCCGGATGCTGCACGCAGCCCCGAGCCGGCTGACGGCGGTTCGGGCAGCCGACCCCATGCCTGCCGCGCCGCCCAGTCGTAGTCCTCGGCCGCGACGCTGAGCGGCCCGCCGCGGCGGCCGCCGACCAGCCGGGCCGTGGAGGCGAGGAAGTCAGAGGCGGCCCAAGCGACGTCCGCCGCCCCCGCCGGGTCGTCGCGGTGGGCCCCGACAGCAGCCGTCGCTTGTCGGGCGGCGCCGATCGCCTGCTCCCACAGCCCGGCCCGCTGCGCCTCGCTCAGCCCGGCCCCGTCATTCGGTCTCTCTCCGGCGCCGGGCCCGGTCACCCCCGCTGTTGCAGCAGGGCCGCCCGGGTCCATGTGGCCCGGCCAGCTCACGCCCCCTGCGCGGCAGTGCCGTGTCCGGCGGCATGCGGCACGCAGGTGTCCCGGGGGCGCTGGCGCG
>JAABUM010006272.1_pt1 | contig 11778 bp, 8 predicted proteins | sample 5559161 | NCBI WGS metagenome assembly JAABUM01 (sample SAMN10711868, study PRJNA513369) | rock metagenome | isolation source: Antarctica rocks | place: Antarctica: Victoria Land, Siegfried Peak nord | reverse complement strand
CGTCGAACTGGAACTGGCGCGCCGCACCGCCGTCACGGGTGAAGATGGCCACCCCGTTGGCGTAGGTGCTGCTGTTGATGAGGGCCAGCCCCTCCTCGTAGGTGTCCACCCGGACCACGGACAGGACTGGCCCGAAGATCTCGTCGCGGTAGACGCTCATGTCGGAGGTGACGTGGTCGAGCAGCGTGGTGCCGAGGAAGAATCCCTCCGTGGGCAGGTCCCCCTGCCGGCCGTCGACGACAAGCGTCGCGCCGGCCTGCTCGCCCTCGTCGATGTAGCCGCGCACCCGGTCGCGGTGCTCGGCGGTGATGAGCGGACCCATGTCGGTGTCGGGGTCGCTGCCGTCCCCGATGGTCAGCTTGGGCAGCCGAGCCGAGATGGCGTCGACGAGCGGGTCGGCGACCGCGCCGACGGCGACCGCCACCGAGAGCGACATGCACCGCTCCCCCGCCGCCCCGTATGCCGCGCTGACGACGGCGTCCGCGGCCATGTCGACGTCCGCGTCGGGCAGGACGAGGGCGTGGTTCTTCGCCCCGCCGAGCGCCTGGACCCGCTTGCCGGCTGCGGTGCCCGTCTCGTAGATGTACTTCGCGATCGGCGTGGACCCCACGAAGCTCACACCCTGGATGTCCGGGTGGGCGAGGATGGCGTCCACGGCCTCCTTGTCGCCCTGGACGACGGAGAAGACGCCGTCCGGCAGACCGGCCTCCTTCCACAGCCGGGCCAGGAAGAGCGAGGCAGACGGGTCCTTCTCGCTCGGCTTGAGGATGAAGGCGTTGCCACAGGCAACGGCGTTGGCGCACATCCAGAGCGGGACCATCGCCGGGAAGTTGAAGGGCGTGATGCCGGCGACCACACCGAGCGGCTGGCGGATGCTGTAGACGTCGACGCCCGTGCCGGCCTGCTCCGAGAAGCCGCCCTTGAGGAGATGTGGGACGCCCGTGGCGAACTCGACGTTCTCGAGGCCGCGGGTGATCTCGCCGACGGCGTCCGACAGGACCTTGCCGTGTTCGGAGGTGATGATCTGGGCGAGCTCCTTGGTGCGGCCGTGCAGCAGCTCCCGGAAGGCGAACAGGACTGCGGCGCGCTGCGAGAGCGAGGACTGCCGCCACTCGCGCTGGGCCACCACCGCCGAGGCCACCGCGGCGTCGAGTTCGTCCTTGCTCGCCAGCTCGACCTCGGCCGTCTGCTGCCCGGTGGCGGGATTGTGCACCGGCGAGGTGCGCCCGGATATGCCCGGTGTCGGCTTTCCATTGACCCAGTGGGAGATTCGTTTCGCCATGGTTGTCAGCCTAGGAGCGGGTGTCATCCGTGACAATCCCTCGTTTGCTATGTTACAAACCATGAGCAGCCCGACCACCGCTGCGGCCAGCCCGACCAAGGCACTCATCTCGCAGATCGAGCAACGGCTCTCCGAGCCGACGGCCCGCGGCCTGTCCCAGGCGGTAGGAGCCGCCATCCGCGACGGCGCGCTCACTCCCGGCACGAAGCTGCCGCCCATCCGCACGGTCGCGGCCGAGCTCACCCTCTCGCCGACGACGGTGAGCGCCGGCTGGGCGCTGCTGGCCCGGTCGGGTTCGGTGCGCACCGACGGCCGGCGGGGCACCACCGTGCTCGACCCGACCGTGCCCGACGCGAGCCGCTACCGGGCCGCCCTGGAGCGGCAGGCCGAGATGCGGCTCGACCTCTCGACGGGAGTGCCCGACGCTCGTCTGCTGCCCAGCCTCCGCGTCGCCCTCGAGCACCTCACCACGGCCGGCACGCCTGGCAGCTACCTGGACGATCCGGTCCTGCCCGAGCTGATGCAGGTCCTGCTCGCTGAGTGGCCGTTCGCCACGACCGAGCTCACCGTCGTGGACGGGGCCATGGACGGTCTCGACCTGGTCGCCCGCACCGCTCTGCGGTTCGGCGACCGGGTCGTCGTCGAGAACCCCACCTTCCCGCCGCTCGTCGACCTCCTCGAGTCGGTCGGCGTGGCGATCGCGCCCGTGAGGATGGACTCCGGCGGGCTGTCCGTCGACGGGCTGCGCCAAGCCCTCTCCGGCCCGGTTGCCGCCGTCTTCCTGCAGCCCCGGGCACACAACCCGACGGGGGTCACGATGACGCCCGCCCGCGCCGAGGAGCTCGCAGCTGCGCTGGCCGACACGAAGGCGCTCGTCGTCGAGGACGACTCGGCCGGCAGTATCTCCGTCGCCGCGCCGCTCAGTCTGGGGCGGTGGCTGCCCGACCGGACGGTCCACGTGCGGAGCTTCTCCAAGTCCCACGGGCCCGACCTCAGGCTCGCCGCCATGAGCGGGCCGGCCGAGGTCATGGCCGCCGTGGAGTCGCGCCGGCACGTCGGTCAGGGTTGGAGCAGCCGTCTACTGCAACGGATCCTGCTCAGCCTGCTCACCGACCCGGTCGCCGTGGCGGCAGTGGCGCGAGCGCGGGACGAGTACGCGCGACGCCGCGCCACGCTGCTCGGGGCCCTGGCCCGTCACGGCGTCGTCACGGCCGGCACCGACGGCCTCAACATCTGGGTGCCGGTCCACGACGAGGCGGCGGCCATGGTCCGGCTTGCTCGAAGAGGGATCGGCGTCGCCCCGGGCAAGGCCTTCATCGTGCAGCCCGGTGAGGGGGACCATGTCCGGGTCACGACGGGCCTCGTGGAGGTCGGGGAGGCCGAGCACGTCGCCGAGACCCTGGCTGCCGCATCCCGGACGACGGCGTGGCGTCCTCGGGCGCGCTGACCGGCCCGCGGCTCCCGGTCTGCGGTCACCGACCGCCGATTGGTGGTCCTGGAATGCCCGGCGGTCTTCACGGGTTGCCCTGGCGGATGCTATACCCCTGATGGGTATACTGACCGCAACACGAGGAGGACGTCGACATGAGCACACCGGGCAAGGTGGCCGCGGCCCTGGCGGGCCAGCCCTACCGTGCGGCATACGGGCACCTCGTCGCGCTGCGCGACGGCGACGGCGACCTTGCCTGTCTCCACGTCCATCCCGACGGGTCGCCCGGCGACGGGACCACCACCCCCGGCCCGCGGATCGCCTTCCACATCACCGCCCCCCGCGGGGGCACGTACCGGCTTCTCCTCGACGTCCAGCACGCCGGCATCGCCGGCACCGCGGTCTTCACCATCCAGGCGGGAGCAACCCATGGCTACTGACACTGCCCCTGACACCGTCGCTACGAGCAGCGAACGCGTCGACCTCGTCATCGGCGGGATGACGTGCGCCTCCTGCGCCTCACGCATCGAGAAGAAGCTGAACAGGCTCGACGGCGTCAGCGCGACGGTCAACTACTCCACCGAGAAGGCCCGCGTCGACTTCCCGGCGACGGTCTCCACCCAGGACCTCATCGACACGGTGACGCGCACGGGCTACACGGCCGCGCTGCCGCCTCGTCCTGAGGAGCCGGCCGCTTCGGCCCCGGCGCCCGCGGACCCGTCGAGCACCTTGCGCCAGCGCCTCATTGTCGGGGCGGTTCTCACCATCCCGGTGATCGCCATGGCGATGGCCCCGGCCCTGCAGTTCCGGTACTGGCAGTGGGCTTCCCTCGTCCTCGCCGCTCCGGTCGTCGTCTGGGGTGCCTGGCCGTTCCACCGAGCCGCCTGGACCAACCTCCGGCACGGCACCTCGACGATGGACACGCTGATCTCCCTCGGCACGCTGGCGGCGTTCGGCTGGTCGCTCTACGCGCTCTTCCTGGGGACCGCCGGGGTGCCGGGCATGACGCACCCCTTCCGGTTCACCATCGAGCGCACCGACGGAGCCGGCAACATCTACCTCGAGGCGGCGGCCGGGGTGACGACGTTCATCCTCGCCGGGCGCTACCTGGAGGCCCGCTCGAAGCGGCAGGCCGGCGCCGCGCTGCGGGCCCTGGTGGAGCTCGGGGCCAAGGAGGTCTCGGTGCTGCGCGCCGGTCCCGATGGCGACGTCGAGGAGCGTATGCCGGTCAGCCGGCTCGTTGTCGGCGACCGCTTCGTCGTGCGACCGGGAGAGAAGGTGGCGACCGACGGGGCCGTCCTTGACGGTCACTCGGCGGTGGACGCGTCGATGGTCACCGGGGAGTCGGTGCCGGTCGACGTCGGGCCTGGTGACGTGGTCATCGGGTCGACAGTCAACGCCAGCGGCCGGCTCGTCGTGCGAGCGACGCGGGTGGGCGCCGACACCCAGCTCGCCCAGATGGCGCGGCTCGTCGAGGACGCCCAGAACGGCAAGGCCGAGGCGCAGCGCCTCGCCGACCGGATCGCCGGTGTCTTCGTGCCGGTGGTGCTCGGCCTCGCGGTTGCCACCCTGGGGTTCTGGCTCGGGACCGGTGGGGGTGTGTCGGCTGCGGTGACGGCGGCGGTGGCGGTGCTCATCATCGCCTGCCCGTGTGCTCTGGGTCTGGCCACTCCGACAGCGCTGATGGTCGGGACCGGGCGAGGTGCCCAGCTCGGCATCCTCATCCGCGGCCCGGAGGTCCTCGAGTCGACGCGAGCGGTGGACACCGTCCTGCTCGACAAGACCGGAACGGTGACGACGGGGCGGATGTCGCTCGTCGAGGTTGTGGCGGCGGCGGGCGAGTCCCAGGACGAGGTCCTGCGCAGTGCCGGGGCGCTCGAGTCCGGCTCCGAGCATCCCATCGCCCGGGCGGTGGCCGCCGCTGCCGCCGATCGTCTCGGGCGCCTGCCGGCGGTCGAGGGCTTCACCAACGTCGAGGGGCTCGGCGTCCACGGGGTCGTCGATGGACACGCCGCCCTCGCCGGGCGGCCGCAGCTGCTCGAGGAGTGGTCGATCGTCCTTCCTCCTGAACTGGCCGAGGCTCTTGCTGGCGCGCAGTTCCGGGGTCACACGGCGGTCGCCATCGCCTGGGACGGGCGGGCGCGGGGGGTTCTCGTCGTCGCCGACACGGTGAAGGCGACGTCGGCCGAGGCGGTCCGCATGCTGCGTGAGCTCGGGCTGCGGCCTGTTCTGCTCACCGGCGACCACGAGACGGTTGCCCGCTCGGTCGCCGACGAGGTGGGCATGGAGGACGTCATTGCCGATGTCCTGCCCCAGGACAAGGCGGCCGTCGTCGTGAGGCTGCAGGAGCAGGGCCACCGCGTCGCCATGGTCGGCGACGGCGTCAACGACGCGGCAGCGCTGGCCCAAGCGGATCTTGGGATCGCCATCGGCACCGGCAGCGACGTCGCCATCCTCGCGAGCGACCTCACCCTCGTCCGTGGCGACCTGCGCTCGGCGGCGGACGCGATCCGGTTGTCCCGGCGGACGCTCGCCGTCATCAAGGGGAACCTCTTCTGGGCGTTCGCCTACAACGTCGCCGCGATCCCCCTCGCCGCGGCCGGCCTGCTCAACCCGATGCTCGCCGGTGCCGCCATGGCCTTCTCGTCGGTCTTCGTCGTGACGAACAGCCTGCGCCTTCGCTCGTTCAACTGACACGGCCCGGCCGGCCGGTTGTCGTCCCGGTGCCTTCTGGGTCGCCGAGTTATGGCGTCGGACTGACGAGAAGGGTGGGCGATGCCAGCAGTCCGACGTCCGGTCATGCTCGTTGCGCCGCTGTGCGGACGTTCACCGGTGGCGAACTGCTCGAGTGAACGCGCGGCCGGCCATCGACGGCACGTCTCCGGAGGCCAGGCCACGTCGCCGTCGGCGATCAGGCTGAGCGCCTGGGCGTTCAGCTCGGCAATCGGGTCCCCGCCACGGCCCTGGGGGTCAGGTCATCCGGCTGCGTCCGGTGCTCACGACGACTGCCACGAGCCGTTCACACCGGGCCCTCGCCGGTCGTCATTCAGGCAGGACCCTCAGCGATGCCCACGGCTACTCGCGGCGACGAGAACCAGGTCTGATGTCCGAGATCCGCCGTCCGCCAACACGACCACCGAAGGGATCACCATGTTGGGCCGTCACAACTACACGCAGCAGGACGCTGGCCCACGCCCGAGCCGCGGTCCGGGAGCAGCTCACGGCATACAGGGCGCTGGTCAAGGCGCTCGGCGAGGCGTCGACGGACCCGAAGGGCACGTCGGCGCTCGAAGCCCTCGAGCCGCTCCTGTTCAACAACATGGTGCTCGTCCTCAGCAGGCACGTCGTGCACCGGCTTCGCATGGTGACCGGCACGGACGGCGGAGCCCCGAACGAGGTGGAGCTGCGGTCCCACTCGCTGATCCACAACGACGCCGTCCTGCGGGCCAACGACGTCATCCGGTACGCGGCCGAGAAGTCGGTCCTCCAGCTCGGGACCGGCGACCGGATCAGGCTGAGCGCAGCGCAGCTCGAGGAGCTCTCGACCGCGAGGCTGACGTTGGCTACACGGGGGCGTCGGCGTCGGCGATCCTCGGCTGGCCTTCAGCCCTTGACCGCCCCACCTAGGCCCGCGCCGCTGAGGAAGAGCCGCTGGAAGAGCAGGAACACGACGACGGGAATGAACGTCGAGATCGCCAGCGCGGCGAGGAAGACCCCGAGGTCGGTCTGTGCCTGAATCGCGGGCAACCGCACTGACAGGGGTTGGATGGCGGGGTTCTTCAGCACGAGCAGCGGCCAGAGGAAGTCCTTCCAGCTGGCGATGATCGCGAAGACCGAGATGACACCGAGGATCGGTCGTGACATCGGCAGCACGATCGACCAGAACAGGCGGAACGCCCCGGCGCCGTCGACCTCGGCCGCCTCGAAGATCTCGCGCGGCAGGCTGTCGAAGAACCGCGAGACGATGACGACGTTAAAGGCGCTCGCGCCGGCCGGCAGCCAGACCGCGAGGTAGTTGTTGATCAGCGAGGCGTTCACGAATGGGGGATGCAGGATGGTCAGGTAGAGCGGAACGAGGAGGACGACGGCGGGCACGAAGAGGGTCGCGATGACGAGCGCGTTAATGACCTTGCCATAGGCCGGGCGCAGCACCGCGAGCACGAAACCACCGGTCGTCGCGACCAGGACCTGGACGAACCAGTAGCCGAGGGCGATGACGATCGTGTTGAAGAAGTAGGTGCTGATGTGCACCTCGTTCCACGCGAAGCTCAGGTTGGACCACTGCACCCCGTTGGGGAATACGGCCAGGGGGGTGCGCAGGATGTCCTGCGTTGGCGTGACCGCGAACTTCACCAGCAGGAGCATCGGGCCGATCCCGGCCACCACGAGGGCGAGCAGCAGCAGCCCGTGCAGGATCCGCATGACCATCCGCAGTGGGGGGCGTTGCCACTCGGCCGGGGAGATCGCGCGGCGGTCGGAGCTAGCCTCGGTGGCCTTGGCCTTGTGCCGGCGCCGCCGGGACGCGGAGACCAGGGCCTGCGCAGGAGGGTTGACACCGGCCTGCGGTGACCGGGACAGCGGGTCACCGAGCGCGAGGGATTCGGACGCTGGCTGCGAGTCGACCTCGAGGTCGTGGGGTCCGGGCATCATCGGCTCCAGGATCGGGTAAGTCGGAAGTAGATGAGCGAGAAGGCCGCCAGGAACAGCGCGAGCAGGATCGACAGGGCGGTCGCCGCGCCGTAGTCTCCGCCGAGACTGCGAGCGAATGCGTAGTTGTAGATCATCAACAGGATCGTGGTCGTCGAGTTCGCGGGCCCGCCCCCCGTGAACAGGTATGGCTCGATGAACACCTGGGCCGTCCCGATGATCTGCAGGATGAAGGTGATGAAGAGGACCCCCCTCAGGTGCGGCAGCGTCACGTGCCAGAGCTTGCCCCACACGCCTGCCCCGTCGACCTCGGCGGCGTCGTAGAGCTCACCCGGGACGCCGATCAACGCCGCCAGGTAGATGATCACCGTGCCGCCCGCCGCCGCCCAGGTGGCCTCGAGCACCAGCGACGGCATCGCCGTTGTGGAGCTCTGCAGCCAGGGGAACGGGCCCAGGCCCACCCAGCCGAGGATGGTGTTGAAGACGCCGGTCGGGCTGGCGTCGTAGAAGAACTTCCACAGCAGAACCGCGACGACCGGGGGCACGACGACCGGCAGGTAGGCGAGGACGGGGTAGAGGCCCTTCATCCGCCGGGCCTCGCTCATCAGCACCGCCCCGATCAAGGGGACGGGGAAGCCGATGACAAGGGCGAGCAGGGCGAAGTATGCCGTGTTGCGCAGCGCCGTCGGCAGCAGCGGGTCGGTCAGCACGTACTGGAAGTTGGCGAGGCCGACCCACGTCGGGGGTCTGACCAGGTTGGTCTTCTGAAAGCTCATGATGACCGCGCGCACGATCGGCCACCATGAGAAGACCCCGAAGACCAGCAGCAGCGGCAATGCCAGCACGAGTGTGCTGAGCCCTCCGTGGCGGGCCCAGCTCACGGGTGTTCGCCGAGTGACCGGCGTGCCAGGTTGCCTGGCAGCGGCCGACAAGGGACTAGCTCGCCGAGTCGATGGCACGTTGGGCCTGGGTGTTGGCCGCGGTAAGGAGTGCGTTGATGTCGGCATTCTTGTTGGTCAGCACCGCCTGCACGACCGGGTCGAGCGTCGCGTAGAGGTCCTGGGTGGCGACGGGCGGCTCCGGGATGATGGTGGCGTCGAAGATCTTGCTCGTGTAGCCGGTCATCTGCTGGAGCGGCACGTTGATGTACGGCTTGACCCAGCTTTGCGACTCGTCGTACTTGGCCTTGCTGAAGATCGGCAGCGCCGGAACCCCGACGGGCTGCTTGTTGGCGATCGTCGTCTCGGCGCTGCGCACGGCGGCGGCTTGGTTGGTCAGCTTCTGCAGGTAGTGGAAGTCGATCCACTTCATCGCCGCGGCCTTCTTGTTGTTGTCAGCGTTGACGCTGACCGCCGCCATGGTGCCGCCGGTCAGCACGCCCGAGTTGGGCCCGGAGGTGGGCAGCATCGTCAGGCCGTACATCGTGGGGTCGACGTTGTTGGTGCCGACCAGGGCCGTGTAGACGTCGTTGCCGGAGGTGTACATCCCGATCTGGCCCGCGGCGAACGCCTGGTTGAGGGACGTCCAGTCGAAGAGGAAGTTGCTGCCCATCGAGTTGTCGGTCCAGCGCAGGTCGTGTAGGTACTGCAGGGCGGCCTTGGTCTGGTCGTTGTTGACGGTGGCGGTCGTCTTGCCACCGTCGGTCTTCTCCATCCGCCCACCCCGGGAGTAGGTGGCCACGCTTGTCTGCCACCCGCCAGTACTGGCGTTGGTCATCTGCATGTAGCCCGCGACGCCGGTCTTGTCGGCGATCTGCTTGGCGGCGGCGCGGACCTCGTCCCAGGTGGTCGGTGGCTTGTTGGGGTCCAGGCCAGCCTTGGTGAAGAGGTCACGGTTGTAGTGCAGCCCGATCCCGTAGGCCTGGTAGGGAATGGCGTAGATGTCACCGTTGGCGCCCTGGCCGCTGGCGAGAACGTCCTTGTTGAAGTCGTTCGCATAGGGCAAGGCCTTGACGTAGGGGTCCAGATCGGCGATCTGCTTGTTGGCGATCAGCCCCTTCCCGTCGGTGAACGGGATCTCGAAGACGTCCGGCAGGGTGCCCCCGGCGAGATCGGAGGAGAAGGTCGTCGCCTTCCACTCGTACTCGTGCGTGGTGACCGTGATGTTGGGGTTGGCCTTCTGGAACTGCGCCACCTCGTCCTTCAACGCCTGCACCGCGTCCGGCTTCGCGTTGGGGAGCAGCCCGACGACGTTGAGAGCCACCTTGGTGCTGGGGTCGAGGGTGGCGGCTGTTGCCGAGCCGCCGGCAGTCTCCGGCGAGCCGGGCGAGCCCGTGGAGGAGCACGCCGCGAGCGTGCCTCCCACTGCCAGCGCGCTCACAACGGCCAGCGTGGTTCGTGTGGACTTCATGGTGCTCCTTTGGGTGCGGTGGATGTGGTGGTGTCGTTCGGAAGGAGTAGGGGCGAAGACCGTCACAGGCGTAGCCAGATAGCCGTATCGGGTGGCAAGACGCCCGGCGGGAAGGCCTGGCTGGCGAGCAACGTCGAGGTATGCGCCGGGAGCGGCACCGCCTCGCCGCCGACGTTGACTAAGCAGGCGATATCGTCGCGGGTGAAGGCGAGCACACTGTCCGGTGTCCCTGGCATGTCCAGCCAGGCGAACTCGCCGCTTCGCAGGGCGGGCTCACTCCGTCGCAGCGAGAGCGCCGTCCGGTAGAGGCAGAGCATCGAGCCGGGGTCGCCCAGCTGGGCGTCCACGGCATACTGCCCCCACCACAGGGGTTGAGGAAGCCACGTCGGCGCTGGCACACCGCCCTTCTCGCGCGGGCTCGAGAACCCGAAACGGGTCGCCGGATCCGCGGTCCACGGCAACGGGACCCGGCACCCGTCGCGTCCGGGGTCGACTCCGTTCGAGCGGAAGTGCATCGGGTCCTGAATCGACTCGCGCGGCAGTTCCTCCACCTCGGGCAGGCCAAGCTCGTCCCCTTGGTAGATGTACAGGCAGCCAGGCAGGGCCGCGGTGAGCAGGGCCGCGGCACGGGCGCGCCGCGCGCCGGTCGCCAGGTCGGTGGGGGTCTGAAAGCGTTTGGTGTCAAAGGCGAAGGCCGTGTCTGCGCGCCCGTAGCGCGTCACGGGGCGGGTAACGTCGTGGTTGGACAGCACCCATGTCGCCGGCGCGCCGACCGGCGCGTGAGCCTCCATGGTCGACTGAATCGACTCACGCAGCTCGGCGGCGTCCCACGGCCGGGCCATGAAGTCGAAGTTGAAGGCGGTATGCAGCTGGTCCTCGCCGAGGTAGGCGGCGAAGCGGGACCGGTCGGCCAGCCACAGCTCGCCCACGAGGACGCGGGGCGGGCTGTAGGAGTCGGCAACCTTGCGCCACCGCTGGTAGACGTCATGGACGCCGTCGCGGTCCACGAACGGGTGCCGCCCCGGGCCAGGGGCCGGCAAGTCCTCGGGAAGCTCGGGCAGCGCCGGGTCCTTGACGAGCAACGCGGCGGAGTCGACGCGGATGCCGGCCGCCCCCCGGTCGAACCAGAACCGCAGGATCGACTCGTGCTCGGCCTCGACGTCGGGATGGGTCCAGTTGAGGTCGGGCTGCTGGGGAGTGAAGAGATGGAGGTACCACTGGCCGGGACTGCCGTCGGGGTTGGTGGTTCGGGTCCACGTGTTGCCCTGGAAGCTGGAGACCCACCCGGTGGGCATCCTGTCACCGCCGGGGCCTCGCCCGTGACGGAACCAGAAGCGCTCCCGCTCGGCAGCTCCAGGCCCGGCAGCGAGAGCGGCCTGGAACCAGGGGTGCTGGTCTGAGACGTGGTTGGGAACGACATCGATGATGGTGCGGATACCAAGCTGCGCCGCCTCGTCGATCAGCGCCTCGGCTTCGTCCAGGGTGCCGAAGGCCGGATCAATGGCCCGGTAGTCAAGGACGTCGTAGCCGCCGTCGGCCAGGGGAGAGACGTACCACGGGGTGAACCAGAGCGCGTCGACGCCGAGGTCGCGCAGGTAGGTCAGGTGGGAGCGGACGCCGGCGAGGTCACCGGTGCCGTCGCCGTTCCCGTCGGCAAAGCTGCGCGGGTAAACCTCATAGATGACGGCATGGCGCCACCATGACCGGTCAGCGCCACATAGAACGTCGCCGTGAGCATTGCCCACCGAGGACCCCTTCGTCCCGTGCGGAGCGCTGGGCGTCAGCGGGCAACGCCTCAGCGCGATTCCGCCCAACGTAACAAGGAGACGTGAATCACGCAAGAACAACGACACAGATCGTTATTTGTGGCCAATCAGGTCGCGCACAACCGATGTCGAGCCGCGCACGACGAGCTCCGGCTCGAAGAGCAACTCGTGGTGGGTGACCTGCCTACCGCCGATCATCCGGGCCAGCAGCTCGACCGCTGCGCGCCCCATCGGTTCGATTGGCTGTCGGACCGTCGTGAGGGCCGGGTCGGTGGAGCTCATCAGGGCCGAGTCGTCGTAACCCA
>JAABUM010006271.1_pt1 | contig 11782 bp, 19 predicted proteins | sample 5559161 | NCBI WGS metagenome assembly JAABUM01 (sample SAMN10711868, study PRJNA513369) | rock metagenome | isolation source: Antarctica rocks | place: Antarctica: Victoria Land, Siegfried Peak nord | reverse complement strand
GACATGTGCATTCGTAGGCCGTCGCAAGCGCCCCGCCAACACTGCTGCAGCCTGGATGCAATGCAATGCTCATCGTCCTCATATGGCTCAAGTGGTGGAGTGTTGGTTCTCTGGAACTGTGCAGGAAGAGTTTATGGAGGCGCGCAGCCTGGCGGCCGGCGTGAACGAGACCATGAGCACACTCGGCAGCGCCTGAAGCCCTGGCGGCTTTCTTGGGATTTTACCCAAAAGCACTGCAGCAATTTCTGCACGGCTGCGCAGAGACCTTGGACCTGCGTCTTCAGTTGCCTACCTATGTTCTACATACCCCTGCACAGACAAGTCTGTTGCCATGCGAGAGAGCTAGATAGTGCCCACACCCTATGGCGGTGCAGGACGCTGTGTCGATTGATCTGGCACCTGCTTTTCAGATAACTCCTGCGTGGTGGGTGTGCAAGTTGAAGACCTCATTCTGAGAAGAGTTATGTGCTTGCAATAACAGTTGGAAGTGCTAGATGCTCGGGCAAATACAACGGTGAACAGTGTGTAGGGACAGTGACGATGGACAGCCTGAGCAGACCGCAAACAGTCAACTCAATGCTCTCGCATTTGCATTTATCTCAACAGGGTGCGACACAATCCTGCATCCCTCGTGTCCGAGTGAATTAGCTGGCATAGCAAACTAAGGCACATTGCAACCGGGAACCTGACAGCGCAACGCCTCCACAGCCTATGACACTTTGCAAAGTTGCAAAGCGCCGCCAGGAATCCAAACCCCCACGTCTGCCATGCCCTGAGCACAAGTTCTGAGACTCCTGCTCGCCGCCCTTGATTTCACTGATTATCGGGTGATTTTGCCGCATGATTACCGGGTGGAAGACCCAACCATCCAGTGCCTGAAACCCACAGGATTCCTTGTCCGGCCATCTAGTCGATGTATTTGTCGATGGTCTGCTGCAGCGTCGTCTTGGGCACGGCGCCAATGACGGTCTCCTGCTTGGCGCCATCCTGCAGCAGTAGCAACGGGTAAGTGCATCAGGGGCTGCTCCCACCTCAGGGCCTGCCTGCCTGCAAAAGGTCGAGCAGATACAGCAATGCACGGGGGTGCCAAGCAGTGAAGGGCGAAACAATTGTGGTCCCATCGAACGCAGACCTTAAAAAGCATGACGGTGGGGATGGAGCGGATGCCGTACTCCGTTGCGATGCCCGGGCTCTCGTCCGTGTTCAGCTTCAGCTGCGCAAGCACACAAAACAGCATTTGCCTTGAGATATGACATCTACACATGCCAAGCCTACAACCCAGTACCTGCTCAAATGGGCGGCAGCGCCTCCATTGGGGCACCGTACAGAGCAGCATTCCAAAGATGTGACTTCAGACACCAGACGCCTCCTTCTGAATATAAGCTTTCGGACCTGCTCGTCTTCGCGTGGTGCATGCACCGGCCGGCGCCGCGGCCTCAATCATGCCCTACTATGTTGGCATGCATGTCATCCTCGAAGCGCGGCCACCGCAAACAGCCTGTCGTAAGTCGACGGCCAGCTCGCCCCATGAGTGGAGATATCATGTTTGACTCTTTGACGCTTGAGATGGCGTGCTTCTAAAGCCCTGAAACCCCCTGAAAAGCTCCATGAAAGCCCTGAAATGTGCACCGCCAGGGACTTGTCCCGCAGTCGGAGGCCAGCTCGTCGATGAGCGGCACGGTCATTGTGCCACTCCCTGATACTCGAGGTATTGGCATTTTCCTAGACCCTAAAATACGCACCGCCAGGAGCTTGTCACCGTAGTCGGCGGCCAGCTCGTCGATGAGCGGCGCGATCATGCGGCAGGGGCCGCACCACGGCGCCCAGAAGTCCACCAGCACCGGCACCTGGAAACATTCAAAGAGGTTAAGAAACGACTGGATGGTTTGATGAATGATTGCAGATACACATGTCCTCAACCTGACTTGTCTCAACTGTTGAGAGCACGACAGTTGTGGGTTTCTGTTACGAATGCGACTCACGCAATGAGCGCAAGCATGTCCGGATCAGTGGGCACCTTTGACTTGAGCACCAGCTCCTCAAAGGTGTCGTCCGTCACCGTGCCGGCGTTCTGGGGACCTGCGCAGCAGTTTCAGCAAGGAGTCAGAGTGGTACATGTTATTAAGTGTTGCAATCCACATGTATCGCTGTATTGAAGACCGGCGTGGCACGGCCTCGGGCCTATTTGGACGCTCCACGCGGAGCGGGCAATGGGTGCATGACATGCCAGCATGCAGTCTTCTGTGCTGGCAGGGAAGAAGGCGCAGGAGCAGCTCAGACGGTGCACTTTATGTGACAGTGCGACGTGGGCCACAGGCCAGTGTGTTGCAGTGCATGGCACTCTGATTTGCCGCCAGCGCGCCCAGAGAATGCAGGGTTACGGAGGCGGCAGCGCATGCAGCAGGGCCAGCCGTGAGCAGAATGCATCCCTCGAAATGCTGCAGCGTAGCTGGCCTGTCCTGTGAGAATGCCAATGTCCGGTGCGCGACGCAGGCGCTGGCAGGCTTATGCGTGCGAACATGAAACGGACGTGGATCGAAAAAGTGCCAGGCAGGAGTATCTGCGCGCCTGGTCGCAGAAAGCAGCATGCGCGGCCTCGACAGGTGCAGATCAACGGACCGGGTGGCGACATGCACCTGCTTGCTGCATGTCCGCTGCCTTCGCCACGACATTTCTCCTCTGTGCAGTGTGTGCACCACCCCCGAAGGTCCGCTGCGACTGCAGGGCTGCGAGCGCGGCGGGTGTCCTGGCGGCGATCGGAGCTGGCCTCCGCGCGGTGCTGACCGACGTTGTTAGGCTGGCAACGACCACGCTGCTGGAAGCCTGGAGCAGAGCCATGGCTGGGAGATGCAAGTGGCAGCCTCAGAAAGTGCTGACGAACACCTCGCACCCTCAGCGGCCTTGTTGACCACCCTGCAAGCTGTTTCGGAGTCGATTGGCGATCAAGCTGGCGTAGAGTGCCGCGAACCTTGGCCCTGTCCACTTGATAAGCTCAGGGGATTTGAGGTGGCAAAGGGGAGAAAGCAGAGAAGACGCTTTTTTTCCTCGCCATGCAAGATTTTTGGGCGCGTGCAGGCGCCCAGCCGGCATTGCGTCTGCACGACCGATTGGTGGTCACCATATCGCTGCAGCAATACTCTCGAAAGCTCTCGTGCGGTTGTCCGGCGATTTCTGCCGCACAGACATCTCTGCATCGAATTGCCAACTCGCAGGTGCACGTGCTCTGCGACAGCGCTACGCGCCGGCTAGTCATCCGGTATGGCATTCGTCAACTGCTTGATGGCAGCTGCATGTATGCCCGTGCGGTGCAGCCATGCGTGCTCCAGGATTGCCAGCAGGCCTGCGCATCACGCCGCATCGAGCCGCGGCATGCTCAGGTGCGACATAACCCAGCAGTCAATGCACACTGTCTTGGAGACTGGTCATCATGTAGTTGCTGCATCAAGCGGATGTCTTTCAGAGGTTCTCTTGTGCATCTGAAAACTTGCGCCTTCGCGGCGACTTCCGCCCCCTGGCTGATGGCGCTTTCCTGCAAGTGTCATTGCCTGTCAGCTACCGTCATGTGCAACTACAAATCAATTTTGTCCGATCCACACAAAGGATGGCGCAGGACCTGAGGGCACAGCTTACTGCATGCGCTCGTCGCCGCGCAGCGGGCCTCACGGCAGCTGCTTGCATGAAAGAAGAAACATGGACAGGGTGTCACAGGGAAAACGTACATGGTCCTGCGCAGGTCGCAGTGGGCGTCAGCCGCGCGGTGGGCGCAGCCGCGGCAGCCGCTCCGTGACTTTGGCGCCCGGCACCTGCATGGCAGCCTGCTGTGCAGCGCCGCCGCCGGCATCGCGCAGACCGCCGGGCCCGGCGACTTTGTCGAGGTGGGACTTTCTGCGTCGTCAGTTCTGCTATATGCCAAGCTCAGTTGCCGGTAGGAATCGAGTAGAATTGTAGCAGCACATTACGCGTTCGAATGCAGAGTTCGTATCATTGAAAGCAGCAGCCGCCCTTCTGCACTTCTGTTAGCCAGGAATGCCTGGTCAGCAGGCGCGCTATCTGCATCGCAGGTGCACTACACAGGGAAGCTGGACAGCGGCGAGGTGTTCGACTCCTCCCGCGAGCGCGAGCCGCTGTCCTTCCAGGTGTGCTGCTCCCCACCCAAATGCCCCCTGTTGTTCTCAGCTTCCATCAGGAGGACCGCATACTGAATGTACTATCCAGAAGCTCGTGCAGACGTTCATGCCACAGCTTCCAAATCCCTCCAGTGCCTCTGTCGCACGTGCATGAAGAATGCATACCATCATGCACGGGTGGGTCGCGACAAGCACATCCCAGGCTTTGACATGGTGTTGACGGGCATGGAGGTGAGCGGCACCCGCACACACCCAATATCGTAAACGTATCACCGTGCATGCATAGGTGGGCGGTGGAAATGTCATCCCGGGCTTTGACATGGCAGTGACTGGCCTGGAGGTCGGCGGCACCCGTACGCAGCGCGTGCCACCTGAGCAGGGCTACGGTGCGCGCTGCAGCCGGGCCAACATGTCCGTGTTACCTGCCGCCAAGATCAGAGATCACAGACATGGAATGCTGTGTGATTGGTTGTGATGCACATGTCACCGAGCCTACAAGCTGCACAAGTGAGACTCACCGTATGAAGTGGCAGCTCCAAAGCTTGACCTTACCTGAACTCTGCTGCCCATCTTGAACACTCATACGCTGGAAGTACGTGTTCGTTGCTGCAGGCGAGCGCAGTCAGAAGGCTGTGATGGTGGTGCCCCGAGAGGGCACGCCAGAGGGCCTGCAAGCTGGTGTGCGGGTGAGATTTTAGGGTTCTGAGTTCTCGGCAAGGCCGCCGATGCACAGTGTGCAATCCATCTTAATTCTGCCACGAAAACCTTTTGCTGTCGTGGCAGCGTTGTTGCAGGAATCATACGGTCTGCAAGCAGCGCTGCGCGCGCTGCTCTTGGCAGCACAGCGCTTCGTGTCTCTGCATATTTGCCTCCTAGCGCCACTCAGTGCATCAATCGCGCCTGTCTGCTGTGCAGGTGCAGCTCGACAACGGGCAAGCGGCGCGTGTCGAGAAGGTCACTGACACAGAGGTGAGCACAGATGCCGCCTCACCAACAGGCATGCCACTGCAGGGATGATGACCCTGCAGCCTGGCCGAGGCCTGCTTTTGGTATTGCATCGCATTCTCTTGCTTACAGACACGATCAGTGAGGAGCTTTCAAACACTATCAGTGAGGAGTGTAACAAACTACTCTTTCACATCAACTCCTTTCCCGCAGGTGCATGTGGACTTGAATCACGAGCTGGCGGGGCAGACGCTCAACTTTGACGTCGAACTCATGGCACTCACCAAGGTGCGCCGCTGGGATATTTTATCCCTCCGTCTTCCTCGCGCATTTCTCCACGGTTCTGCATTGTTTTGGCGGCTGGGGCCTGCCGGCAGTAGGGAGGTTTGCAAATGTCGAGCAACGGAAACGTGGGGCATTCCAGCGGATCAAAAGTGAATTGGCAGTGCGACCGTGCCACAGCACAGCAATGCGCCACAAGCATGCCTCGCTTCCCTCAACCGCCAGCACCGCTGCGCAGGGCGACTCGCTGAAGAAGGCGACCTTTGGCGCCGGCTGCTTCTGGGGCCCGGAGCTGCACTTCCAGCGCATCCCCGGCGTGGCGCGCCCCCTGCAACCCCTTGCAAGCCTTGTAGAGCCGGCAGCTGTGTCACTGCACCCTTCTGCAGAATGACTTGTTCTGATTTCATTTGAGCCGGTGCCAAGTGCTCCCGTTCTGCTGCCGCTGTGGGAGCAGTTGTGTGCGACTGTACAATGGGGATCAACTGCCGGTCGCCCACGAATGGGATGTGTCGCTCCCCACGCAGGTGTGCTGATTAGCTGCGTGCACCTTGTCTTGGAATGAGCAGGTGGCCACGGCGACGGGCTACAGCCAGGGCGCCTTGGCGGAGGCAACGTACGAGCAGGTCTGCAGCGGATCCACTGGCCACACAGAGGTGGTGCAGGTGCGCCCTGCACTTTTACACATGCCAGGCCGCATTCTTGGGGCTCCGGCATCCACACAGGCTTCAGCCAGCCATCCACGTCTTGCTGCGCCCTGCCAGCACTGACGCCGGCCGATCACGATTGTTGCGGTCCTTTCAAACGACTTATGGTTCCTTTGAAGTGGCCTTTCCTTCTTGAATTGCATGCACTCCTCTTTGCAAACCCCCTGCAGGTGCAATACAACCCGGCGGAGGTGCCCTACGAGCGGCCTAAATCATAGCCGACTTTTGAAACACGTTAAAATCTTTTCAGTAACTCAGTCTTAGTCGAGGTTTTTTTCGTAACTGCTTGCAGGTGCAGTACGACCCGACGCAGGTGTCCTACGAGCAGCTGCTGGAGACGTTCTCCTCCATCCACAACCCCACGCAGCTCAACCGCCAGGTGCGCTGCAGCAATGACAGCAGCAGCGGCAGCGGCGGCGACAGAGGCAGCAGCTGCGGCGGCTGCGGCGGCAGGGTCGGCGGGGCGGCGGCAGCAGCAGCAGCCCTGCCTGTGTGCCTATCTGTCGGTCTGTCTTGCAGCTGAGATGCTGTTGCTGTCGAGGTGGCAGCGCTGTGGCCGCCATCATGCGCGGCCACAGTCAGTCCCCTGCTGCCAGCGGTTGGCCTGGCGATTTCCTCCTGATCCTGACCATCTGGGCTGTCCTCAACTGCTGCAGGGTGGCGATGTGGGCACCCAGTACCGCTCGGGCATCTACACGCACGACGAGGAGCAGGCTGCGGCGGCCGCCGCCCACATCAAGCAGCTCAACGAGAAGCTCGGGGTGCGCGGCCGACTTCTGCGTCTCTGATGAGGGCAAACATTCGTAAACCCAACTGCTTTTGATGATTTGGCAGGCACCGACGCTGAGCAGCTCAATGAGAAGCCAGGGGTGCGCTGCGCTGCCTTGCCTGTGCGGCTGGGCACCTGCAACCACGCATGCCTGCCCCTACCCATCACCGTCATGAGGCGCAGCCACCACTGCTCATCTGATAAGGGATGCTTTGTTCCCAGAGATTGCACCCATCCTGGACATCAGGATTGCTGGAGGGCGCATGCACACAATGACTAGGGCTCATGCACAATGACGATGACTTTGTCTCTGATGTACCCCCAAGCCGCCTGGACCCTGCGGCGGCGCACAGGGCATGTGGTCACTGAGGTGGAGCTGGTGGCCAATTTCAGCAAGGCACAAATACCACCGGCCAGTACATGTAGCCATTGCTGACTCATCGTTCGACCTGAGAACGTCCTTGCATCGCAAACCTTGTGCAGGGCACGGTGGTCACAGAGGTGGAGCCGCCAACTTCAGGCCAACTTCAGCGAGGCGGAGGCGTACCACCAGCAGTACCTGACGCCGTTAACGCCGTTTTTCAACCCTTAAGCTATCCCCCTAAAACCCTGTGCAGGGCACATTTGATTACGGAGGTGGAGCCGGTGGTCAACTTTAGCGAGGCGGAGGTGTACCCTCCAGCGATATCGGGCGCCGTCACTGTTTCGTAATTTTGAACGTCTCTCTAAACTATGTGCAGGGCACGGTGGTCACAGAGGTGGAGCCAGTGGCCAACTTCAGCGAGGCCGAAGCGTACCACCAGCAGTACCTGGCGCGCGGCGGCCGCTTCAACCAGCCGCAGTCGCCCGAGAAGGGCTGCGACGACCCCGTCCGCTGCTACGGCTGATGCGGCTGGTAGTGGCGGCGCGAGACAGAGGAATGCACTGAGGCCGCTGCCGCGGCGGGTGTTGGTTGCAATCGCGACGGCTGCTTCAACCGGCCGCAGCCGCCCAAAAAGGGGCGACCCCGTCCGCTGCTACGGCTAATACTGCTGGCTGCGGAAGCCACAGCAGCCGTTCCGGCCAGCCGCGCGCGCCGCGGCAAGAGGTTGCACCGAGCCCGTGTGGTGCTATGGCTGACGGTGTGTGGCGCGGAGGCGTCCTTTTGTTTCTCTTGCCGGCATGGTGGGGCGCGGAAATGTATCCTACCTAGCTTTGCAGCGGCTGAAATGGCTGAGGCGTGCATGAAGGAGTTGTGGAGCTTAGTGCGAATCCATTTGTATTATCAGATAGCAAGTTGCAACGGCTGACGTCTTCACACAAGTCACGGAACTGAACCAACTGCTGAAATTTTTTTGACACTTCATTGGTCTTCTGCCTGTCTTGCGCTGAACCAAACCTGTCCGAATCCAACTGTTGCAGATCTGCACTCCCATGTGGCATGGGCACAAGTACTAGCTGCAAACAACACACAAAGCACGGTGGCAACCTACTGACGAAACGAGCCATGCAACAGCGCGCATTGCGGCCCCATCACAAGGATGACGAGCACAATGCCGCCGGCCCGGAGAAGTGCGTGCGCCGTCAATGCGGTCGTGAGCCCAGGGGGCGACGCATCAGATCTTCTGCGTGGGCGGCGCCGCCGTGGACGGAGGCGCGCCGGCCGGCGGCGCGGCGGCCGTCGGCTTGCCGGCCTTGCCCTGGTTCTTCTGGAAGTCGATCTCGGCAGACTCCTGCGTTGATGGAGCCGCGGTGCTCAGACGCTATCATGCACCCGCATTCGTGTGTGTCTGTGAGCTGCTTCCGCCTGTATTGCGTTGGCAGGACAAACGAAGCTGCCCAGTGGTTTCTTCCGCACGGCAGCAAAAGCCGGCCCACTGCAAAGGAAGCACTGCGCGTACCTGGCAGATGGCGAAGCAGCACAGGCCGGTGTACGTGATGCAATCGCTGTGGGGCGCCTGCGCAGCCAGATGAATACGCTACATCGAGTCTCAAATGAGGGAATGCAGTGTGTGCTGGCTGAAGGCCCTCCCGCTCAGCGGCGGCGGCGGAGAGCGCCCTGAATAATTTGGTAGCTCTTGGAAAGGCAGCACCACCTAGCATGCAGCACCGCCTAGCAATTGAGCGGCGGAGCAAGACGCACCTCCTCCAGGCCATACTTCTGGCGGATCTTGGAGCGCGTGGGCTGGAGAATAGAGGCAAAGCCATGTCATGTTGCTGACCTCAAGCAGTCCGCAAGCGTTACACACATGCAGAGCGCACATCGCATTGCATTTCATGCGTATGGGTACGCTCGTCCATCTGCAGGGACCGCTGAAGAGCGACAGTGGCAGAGGGCAAAGAGGGTCACAGCGCTTGAAGGAGATGAATGATTTTACCTGGCCCACGTACCTGCAAGGACACACAGGAATTTCTCAGAACAGCAGCGTACAAGACTGCTGGTCGCAAAATTTTTACGGCTGTTGCGTTCAGGGCACAGCGCGGCGGATGTAAAAGTGAATAGCGCTGACGACGCCATCCACGCATGCTTCCACATGCAGATGACATTGAGTTCTATGGCACAAGCGGATCAACGATAGCTGATGAGCCGCGCAAACGTCCGAGGTGAAAGGCTGCGGAGCGCACCACTGCAGGCAGAACATGGACGACAGGTAGAAGACAAGCGCCGGCACGATCCAGTCGTCGTCGCCGTTCACCGCCGCGGCGTTGAAGCCGTACATGCACGGCCCGCCTGCGGATTGCATATGGAAGACGTCGCCCGATAGAGAGGGCACAAACACAGCAGCTGCGTCAGTGGCCGCCACAGTCTGCACAGCAAGCATGACAAGAGAGCGGCAGAGGAAAAAAAGGAGGCACTCACAGAAATAGCCGAGCAGCTGCAGACAGGACGAAAAGTTGCGTCAGTCAGAAGGGTGTGACAGGCTTGAGCAAGCATGATTGCGATCTCAACGAAGCAGGTGGCATCAGAAGTCTAAACGGGCCCTGCGCAAGGGCGCAAAGTATATTTGAGGTAGAACGAAGTGCTATGAGACTGTCCAGAGTCTGTTTCCGGTGCGGCAGCAAGCCTGCACCTCTTCGGCAGGTACGACCCCTCAAAACCGTTCGCCAGTACCACGCCCGACACGCAATAGGCTAACAGCTGCCCCCAACGAGACCCCAACGAGGTTCAAGTACACGCCAAAGTCCTTCCCGAGCTGCAGCCGTCCGACTGGCTTCTGAATCGGATCCGGGTTGAGTCACCGTGGTCGGCCAAAAGGTCGAAGCACGCGCCGCCCATTGCGGCCGTCAGACATCGGAGCCCAGCAGCGGTTTCGTCTCGATCGTGTGGATCTAGATGCGATTGCTGGGCCGCACGTCTCTAGCTGTGCGATAGGCATGACATGAGCCCTCCGCAGGAGCCGCACTATGCAGCGTCAGCAACCATCGAAAGGACCCCCCAGGCGCGCCCACAGCACCCCAAGCAGTCACGAAACGAGCTGGTGAAGATTAGAGGCACGGTCCATTCACAGGCATTCGCCAGTCCGTAGGTCGAACGGGGGCGGCCGGTACGAGGTTAGGGAGAGGACACTGGCAGGGTGGTTTGCGGAAGGGGCTCACGCAGCGGACGGGGTCCTGCAGAGGGTTAAAGAGGGGCTGGTGCCTGCAAGCATCAGGTGCAGTGTGCGTCACGCAGCAGTCGATAAACCCAGCGGACGCTTTTCGGAGAACCCCACAGCCAGCGGCACCGAGCAGCGAGGTCGCGCTGTCAGAGACTACGCACACGCCGTGACGCGGGAGGCGGTCTTTGCAGCAGGCAAGTAGATGGACAATTGCACATCGCGCGCACCACGCGGCCCCGGTCGCGGTATGCGAAATCCTGGCCTTGACCTCCTCCAGGTTCTTCGCAGGCTGGCTCATGTCGCCGGGGTGGCCGACTTGCGGCGGCGGAGCGGACGCCATGGCTGCGGCCAATTTCTAGTGGCAGCTCGTGCGGCAGTGGAGGGTGGCGGCTCGTTGATAAAGTGCAAGCTGGCAATCGGCTGGCTCGTTGTACTTCTCGCGATTCCGTCGTCGCCACAAGAGAATCTCAGATCAAATTTGATAAGCGCCAACGTCAGAGGCTTGCGGCGGCTGACTTGGCGGCGACCTGAATTGCAGGCGGTGGACGCAGGTCTTCAGTCCTGCCCGACGCTGCAGCCCCTCTAAAGGGGCTGCACCGTCTGATCAACGCGACCGCTACTGCCGCGGCAAGGGCATGAAGATCAGCCCAGCAAAGACGGCAGTGGTGGTCTCCGCAGCAAGTCGCACAAGGCGGCGTGGGAGCACACCTGCAGGTGTTAGGGTTTAGGGTTTAGCAGCTGGACAGCAGTGCGACGCCTGGAAGTATCACGGCCTCGGCTTCATAGCGACCCGCGGCATCGCCTTCGGCATGCAGTGGCGGCAGAACGCGGCAGCCGGGCTGCTGCGCCGGCGCTTCAAGCGGCTGGACTGTCACTACAGCGATGACGTAATGATACAACTGTACATGACGACATCAGCGCCCAGAGGCATCCTACGGCTGTGAAGTCTGGGGTCTGCGGCATGTGGTGGCGGAGTGTCGAACCGGTCGAAACAAACTGGAAGCCAGCTACGTACAGACGATGAGGGAGCTCTGCGGCGTGTGGCGGTCTGTTCCCGCAGCAGTGCTCCTGCAGGAGCTTGGCGAGCTGCCGCTAGCGGTGGAATGGAAGTGCCAGGCGCTGCGATTTTGGAGTGCGCTGACCGCTCTGCCAGAAACCTTCATCTTCAAGCAGGCGGCCATGCGCCGGCGCAGCAGTCCAACATGCAAAGCTGGGCTGCTGGGCTTATTTCCAATGTGCGCAGCAGCATGGCATGGCGCTGACATGCGCTGATGGCAGCATGATGGCAGTGGCAGATTAGGGCGCCATCGCAGCCGCGGCGGCTGCCGCGCCCGCGCTGGGAGCAGCAGGAGTTTGTGGAAATGAACCCGAGGACAG
>JAABUM010006269.1_pt1 | contig 11785 bp, 13 predicted proteins | sample 5559161 | NCBI WGS metagenome assembly JAABUM01 (sample SAMN10711868, study PRJNA513369) | rock metagenome | isolation source: Antarctica rocks | place: Antarctica: Victoria Land, Siegfried Peak nord | reverse complement strand
GGCTGGCGTCGATCATCTGGCGGCGGCGTTCGCCGCCGCGGACCACGGTGAGGCTGCCGTCGACCATGCCGGCGACCGTCGCCGTAGCGACCTCGTCGGGGCCCTCGTAGGAGAATCCGTGCTCCGGGCCGGCCTGGGAGCTGTCCATCATCGGGGTGCTGGTGGCCCCGGGGAACACGTTGAGCACGTGCACGCCCTCTCCGTAGAGCTCGCGTCGCAGGGCGTCCCCGAAGTGCGCTATGCCGGCCTTGGTCGCCGCGTAGGTCGTGTAGAAGGGCAGCGCCACCAGGCCGATGCCGGAAGAGATGTTCACGACCAGGCCGTCGCCGCTGGCGCGCAGCGCCGGAAGAGCGGCGCGGGTAAGCAGGATCGGTGCAGTGAGGTTCAGCGCGATCTGCGCGGTCACCTCGCCCTCGTCGATCACCTCGAGCCGGCCGGCACGGACGTTGCCGGCGTTGTTGACCAGGACGTCGATGCCACCGAACTGTTCCTGCGCCGCACCTATCACGGCGGCCGGGACGCCGGGCTCGGTCAGATCGGCGGCGACGACGTGCGCCTGGCCGCCCCGCTCGCGAACCAGCGCGGCGATCTCCTCCAGCGCCTCGGCGCGGCGGCCGACCAGAGTCAGGCGTGCGGCCTGCCCAGCCAGTTGCAGCGCGAGACTGCGGCCGATGCCCCCGGCCGCGCCGGTGAGCACGATGGAACGGTTGTGCAGGTCCATGAATTTCTCCCAATGAGATGTGGTGCCGAGGGAAACAGCTGCCCGTCAGCTGTGTTCCTTGACGTAGCGGACCAAGCCCACGACATCATCGGGAACCAGCCGACCGATCGCCCCGGAGGAGTAGACGGCCGTGACGATGGTGCCGTCGGGGGCCAGGACGAAACCGGTCGACTGCAGGTAGCGGGGCTCGTCGTTGACGTAGGCGCCGAGGGTGGCGGCCACCTCGTCGGGATCTGCGCTGTGCGCGACGAGGAAGTTCAGCCGCCGCTTGGCCACCAGCTCGGTCGAGGTCTGCTCGTCGTCGACGGACAGCGCGACGACCTTGATGCCGGCGGATTCCAGATCGGCCTGCGCTCGGGAGAACGCGGCCAGCTGCGCGTTGCAGTACGGGCACCAGGACCCCCGGTAGACCAGCACCACTCCGAAGTCACCGGCCAGGTCCTCGGGCAGGGACAGCGTGCCGCCACCAACCAGCGGCAACTGCAGCGACGGGAAAGTCTGACCGTTCTCGAGCCTGGGCACAGCGGCACTCCTTCGACGACAAGGTTGGACTGGACAGTCCACCCTGGCCAACGGTGGACCAGGAGGTCCAATTCCCGGTAAAGTCATCGTCATGCCCGCTGCCGGCACACCGGCCGCCGTGGCCGGACTGACCCCGCGGGGACAGGCCACCCGCGAGCGGATCGTCACCGCCGCCGCCGCGTTGATGTACCGGCGCGGCGTCGCTGGTACCAGCCTGGACGACGTCCGCGCCGCCACCGACACCAGCAAGTCCCAGCTGTACCACTACTTCACCGACAAGTCCGCGCTGGTCGGAGCCGTCATCGGCCGGCAGGTTCAGCAGGTCCTCCAGGCGCAACAGCCCGAACTCGACAGCATCGACTCCATGGCCGCGCTGCGGCGGTGGCGGGACCGGATCATCGCGCTCAACGAACAGACCGGTGCCGCAGGGTGCCCGCTGGGGCGGCTGGCCAGCGAGCTGTCCAACAGCGATCCCTCAGCCCGCGCAGACCTCGTCACAGGTTTCACCGCCTGGCAGGAACGGCTGGCCGCCGGACTGCGCACCATGCACCGGCAGGGCCACCTCGACACCGGACCCGACCCCCTGGCCGCAGGGCTGCTCGCCGCACTGCAAGGCGGCCTTCTCCTGACTCAAGCCACCCACTCGGTGGCGCCCCTGCAAGCGGCTCTCGATCTGGCCCTCGACGGCATCAGCGCACACGTGGTCGAAGCCGCCGACATCAACAGGGGTTAGCAGCCGCCCGATGGTGAACGTGCCGCGGGGCAGCAGCCGCGCGATCACTTCGGTCAAGCCTGCAAGCACTTCGTCCCGCACGTGGCAGGTAGGCCGGCCCGCTCGATCGGGCCGGCGCACTCCCCTCCGGTCGGCCTGCCCAACCGCCGGGTCCTGGCCCCCGGGCGGGGCCCGCCGTAACCCGGACCTGGCGAGGACGGTGTGCCACGGCGGTGTCTTATCGAAAAGGGCCGCCGCGGGGCTGCGGCAAGACGCCGGTTCCTCCACCGTCTCGACCGCCTGCCAAGCAGCTGCCGGCGAGCCGACAGAGTCGCCGTGGATCCAGCGCGCATCAAACAACAGCTGGAGACTGTCCGGCCTGGGCGTCGCGGGTCGGCGGTCGGCGGTCGCCATCGGCATCGGCTCCGTCGCCAGCGCGCAACTCGCCCCCCGGATCGACACCCGCCCCATCGTCGCACCGGCCTCGTCTTGTTCGCCGCGTCCTTCGCCTGGATGTCGATCGCACCACGTTAATCCCTTATAGCTCCGTCATCGGGATCATGGTGCTCATGGGCCTCGGGCTCGGGCTTACCTCCGCCCCAGCAACCGAATCCATCCTCAGCGTCCTGCCCCCCGCCAAACCGGCGTCGGTTCCGCCGTCAACGACGCCACCCGCGAAGCCGGCGGAACCCTCGGCGTGGCCGTCATCGGCAGCGTCTTCCTGTCCCTCTACGCCCGCCACATCGACACCACCGCCTTCGCTCAACTGCCCGCCGGCGCCCACAGGGCCGGCCGCTCCTCCGTCGCAGCCGCCACCCAAACCATCACCCAAGCCCCGCGACACTGCAGCACCACCTGCTCGCCGGCTTCAACGACTCCTTCATGAGCGGCCTGCACACCGCCTGCATCGTCGCCGCCGCCGTCTGCCTCCTCGGCGCCCTCGCCCTCCCGAGCCGACCCACCCCGTGACCGGCACCGATTCCCCAACGATGCCTACCACCGGGGCCTACGGCCCACCAGCCCACCAATCCGCCCGCCGACACCTGCGGCAACCCCGTTTTCTGACAGTTCTTGTGCCGTGTCAGCAATCCGTGGAACGCGGCGCCAAGTCCGGCGGAGACGCCGGCTCGATGTTGGCGCCCGCGAGCAGTCACGGCTTATGTTCGGACCGATGACGTCGAGGGCGAATACGCCCGACTGCTCCTCGTCCTGGACGTCGTCTTGCTGGACCGGGAACAGGAGTGGCGAGACCGGGACGCGATGGGCGACAGTGGGCCGGTGACCGACGACATCGCGGCAGGATCGCCCGCCTCCGACGCTCCCTCGCCTGCCGACGGATACGTCGGAGACCTCGCGGTGCAGGCGGAGTGGGAAGGCGGTACGCCGACCGGCAGCAGCTGTGGAGCGGCCAGCCCAACGGTGCGCTCGTCGCCGAGGTCGCCGGGCTCACGCCCGGGCGGGTCCTCGACGTCGGCTGCGGCGAGGGCGCGGACGCCGTCTGGCTCGCGAGCGGCGGCTGGGACGTGACCACGCCCGAGGTCTCAGGCGTGGCCCTGGAGCGGGCAGCCGGGCACGCACGGGACGCCGGTGTCGCCGTTCGCTGGGTGCACGCCGGACTGGCCGAGGCAGTGCTCCCGCCGGCGTCCTTCGACCTCGTCTCCGCGCAGTACCCGGCCCTGCTGCACACCTCCGACGCCGCGGCCGAACGCGCGCTGCTCGCGGCCGTCGCGCCCGGCGGCGTGCTGCTGCTCGTGCACCACGCGGGGATGGACACCCAGCAGGTGCACGACAGCGGCTTCGCCCGGCCGACTACGTCTGGCCCGCGATGGTCGCCGCGCTGCTCAACGACGACTGGGAGGTAGAGCTGGACGAGCAGCGGCCGCGCATCGCACCCGACGGCGGCGCCGGCGCGCACCCCACCGATGACCTGGTGCTGCGCGCGCGCCGGCTCCGCTGAGATCCGGTCCAGCATCGTCGCGGACTCGGCATTTCCGCGTCAATGCTGCTTCTGCGGCCGGGCGAGCCAGCCGCTCGATTGCCCGAGAAGGTGCCGACAAAAGAACATGCCGACCAAGCAGTACCGGAGATCACACCGAGAGGCGTCGCGCGACGCGCAGGTCGCCGCAGGACAGAAGGAGGCACCGCGCGCTTCTTACTCGGCATGTACCAGGCCGCGCACTGCGGTTTCTCCGCCGGAGTCACCCCCTGCTCGGCAGACTCCTCGGCCACGAACCGCAGACCGTACGCGACCTGCTCGCGTAGCAAACCGCCTAGCAGCTGAACAGCTCAGCCAGGGTGTCGGTGATCTGAAGCTCCTCGAGTCAAATCATCGCGCACAGTCAAGAACGGCCGCCCCCAATATCTTCGTCAACGGGGCATCTGCGTTCGCTGCGGTTCCTAGCTCGGTTGCGGTTGGCGTAGTCCGGCGATGAGCAAGCCGACCATGCGGTGGGCGTCCTAGCGGGAGTCGCCGTCGACTCCGACGCAGAGGTTGCCGACACCGCGCAGGAGTTCGAGGGCGTCGACGTCCGCGCGTATCTCGTCGGCTCGCGCAGCGGCCTTGAGCAGTTGTGCGCACACGGGCACGAGGCGGTCGAGGAAGTAGGTGTGCAGGGAAAGTGGCGGTAGATCGTGCCCATCCCCACGCCGGCCTTGGCCGCAATGTCGCGCACCGGCGCGTCGACGCCTGAGGTGACGAAGACGTCGGCGCCTCGAGCAGCGTCTGCTCGTTGCGAAGCGGAGCAATGCTCCATATAGTGGGGGGCGGAGCGCTGCTCCGCTGACCGATGATGCTAGTCGATGAAGCCGTATGCGACATCCCCTGCCCCTAGCGATGGAGGAATACTCATGCAATACCACACCTTGGGCCGCACCGGTGTGCAGGTCAGTTCACTCGTGCTCGGCGCGATGAACTTCGGCGCCATCGGGCACACCACCCAGGATGAGGCGACCGCGATCATTGACGCCGCGCTCGACGGCGGCATCAACCTGATCGACACCGCCGACTTCTACAGCCGCGGCGAATCCGAGCAGCTGGTCGGCCAAGCCATCAGCGCCATCGCCGGCCGGCGCGACGACCTCGTGCTCGCCACCAAGGCGAGCCTGCCGATGGGCGAGGAGCGCAACCACAAGGGCAGCTCGCGCCGCTGGCTGGTCACCGAGCTCGACAACAGCCTGCGCCGCCTGGGCGTCGACCACGTCGACCTGTACCAGGTCCACCGGTGGGACCCGACAAGCAGCGACGAGGAGACGCTGTCGGCGCTGACCGATCTGCAGCGCGCTGGCAAGATCCGCTACTTCGGCACCTCGACGTTCCCGGCCTACCGCATCGTGCAGGCGCAGTGGGCCGCGCGCAAACACCAGCTGAGTCGCTACGTGACCGAGCAGCCCGGCTACTCGATCCTGCAGCGAGGCATCGAAACGCACGTCCTGCCCGTCACGCAGGAGTACGGGCTCGGCGTGCTGGTGTGGAGTCCGCTGGCCTCCGGCTGGCTGTCAGGGGCGATCCGCGAGGGCCGTGAGATCACGACCAGCCGCTCGACGCTCATGCCGCACCGCTTCGACACCACCGCCCCGGTCAACCGGGCGAAGCTCGAGGCCGTCGAGCAGCTTGCCAACGTCGCCGCGGAGGCAGGGCTGACGATGATCCAGCTCGCGCTCGGCTTCGTGACCGCGCACCCGGCCGTCACCAGCGCAATCATCGGCCCGCGAACGATCGACCACCTGCACTCGCAGCTCGCCGCCGCCGACATCGTGCTCACGCCCGACGTCCTCGATGCGATCGACGAGATCGTCGCCCCCGGCCTCGACCTCGCTCCAGAGGAGAAGATCGACACACCCCCCTCCCTGCTCGACCCGTCGCTGCGGCGACGTTCATGACTGGGGCGACCGGGATCAGTTTCGGGATCATGACAGCGCCCTCGCAGGTCGACTACCGCGACATCCTGCGGGTCTGGCAGCAGGCCGACGCCATTGAGGAGATCGAACACGCATGGCTGTTCGACCACCTGATGCCGATATTCGGCGATCCGAACGGCCCGACCTTCGAGGGGTGGACGCTGCTGTCGGCCCTGGCCGCGCAGACCGACCGGCTGCGCATCGGCCTGCTCGTGACCAGCAATCGCTTCCGGCCGCCGGCGATGCTCGCCAAGATCGCCGCGACCGTCGACATCGTCTCCGGCGGTCGGCTCGAGTTCGGCATCGGCGCAGGCTCACGACCCAGCGTGCCATTAGCCCGGCGCGAGTACGAGGCGCATGGCCTGCCCTTCCACGACGCCGCACACGCGGTGGGCAGCCTCGCCGAGGCATGCACGATCATCACGCGGCTGTGGACCGACACCGAGCCGTTCGACTTCAACGGCACGTATCACCAGCTCACCGGCGCGTTCTGCAACCCGAAACCCGTCCAGCAACCACATCCGCCGATCGTGATCGGTGGCCGGTCCACCGCGACGCTGCGCGTGGTCGCCGAGCACGCCGACGTCTGGAACATCCCGGGCGGAGACATCGACGACGTGATCAGCCGCAGCGCACTGCTGGATCGCTTCTGCGCCGAGATCGGACGCGACCCCGCCGCGATCACCCGCTCGATCGCCCTGCCCGTCACCTACGACCAGCCCAACGACGTGCGGCGCGCGATCGCAGAAGCCATCGACGCCGGCTTTACGCATGTCGTGCTGATACTGCCGGCGCCATATCCCGACCACGTCGCACGCTGGGTCGCCGACGAACTCATCACGCCGTCGGCCTAGCTCGCTTAACGTCCCTGGGCGCGCGGAATCTCTACCCCAAACGGGTAACTGAACCGGGGGCAGACCCACGCGCCCGGCCGCGGACCCGACGGCCACTCGAGGCGCGGAGCCACTCGGCCGCGGATTCATCGAAGCCGCGTTCCGCTGATCCCGCCGTCGATGTAGAGGGTGGTTGCGTGGCTCATCCGGGCTTGGTCGAAGGCGAGGAACGCGACGCCGTAGGCGATGTCGAGGGGTTGGACCGGGACGCCGGCGCGGCTACCTGCGGTGATGGCGTCGACGATCGGGCGATCTTTCTCGTTGCCCGGCGTGAGGGTGACTCCGGCAGCGACCGCGTTGACACGCACGCCGCGTGGGCCCAACTCCGCGGCCCATCCGCGGGTCAGTTGCTCGTCGGCGGCTTTGGTGGCTGCGTACATGGCGGCGTACGGGCTGCCGATGGAAGCCATCCAGGAGCCGATGGTGATCACGACGTGCGACTGGACGACGTCGAAACCGCGCGCACCTGCGCGATCTGGCCGCCCCCGGCAGCGCCCCGCCGGATCGGCTCCATAGACCCCCACCAGATTCCGGATCCCGGTCTGCTGCGGCTGATGACCGCGCTCGGTCACCTTCCCGTGCTGCTGCTGGCCCACCGCGCCGAAGGCCTGGCGCGTAACGCGTTGCTGCGCGCTGTGCTGGGACGCGGCCTGGAGGTGGGGACGTCGTTCCTGCGATACATGTTCCACGACGATCTCGCGCGAGAACGCATCGCCAACTGGGCCCAATTCGCCTGCGCGGCCGCCGCGTCGAACTTGCCGCGCGGGCCGCTGCCGTCGGCGTCGCACGTCACCCGGGCGGTGTCGGCGCGCACATCTTTATCCGGTGAAGGTCTGGGTGCCGAGGACACGCAGCATCTCGAGCCGCTCGGCGGTGCCAGTGCCCGGTTGCGGGCGGAACAACACCAGCCGCTGCCCGGAGGGAGGGCTGAGTACGACGTCGCACTGGAGGTCCAGCACCCCGACGGCAGGATGGTCGAGGACCTTGCGGGTGCTGCGGCGTACCGCGACCTCCTGCCGCGACCAAATCTCGCGGAACTCTGCACTTGCTTCGCTCAGCGCGGCGACCAGGTCAGAAAGCGTCGGGTCGGCGGGCCGCGTGCCGGTGACGACCCGCAGGTCGGCGACGTATTCGCGGCCGAGGGTCTCGTGCTGGTCTGCGCGGTATCGCGAGCGCAATTCCGGATCAGTGAACCACCGCCACAGGAAGTTCCGCCGCCGGCCCGTCTCGGTGGACATCGGGCCGAGCAGCGCGACGTTCAGCGGATTCTGGGCGACCACCTCGTGCAGATCGTCGGAGATCAGCGCCGGTACCGTCGGCGCCACCGCGTCGAGCACGCACATCAGCCCTGCGTCGGCGTAACCGAGCGACTCGTGCCGCGCCGGCGGAGGCTGACCGGCCAGCCGGTACAAATGGTCGCGTTCGTCGAGGGTCAAGCGCAAGGCGCGGGCAATCGAGCCCAGCATCGCGACTGACGGCCGCGGCCCGCGACCCTGCTCGATGCGCTCGTAGTAATCACTCGACATGTCGGCGAGCACGGCGACTTCATCGCGGCGCAACCCAACCGCACGCCGGCGCCCACCGGCGACCATCCCCACATCGCCCGGCTGCAACTGCTCGCGCCGGTGCCGCAGAAAGCTGCCCAGCTCGTGCCGGTCCCCCGAGCCGTGAGCGGTATGCATGCACCCATCATCGCCCCGCTCACGCCCGCTAACCCCGGACCGCCGAAGCGGGGATCAGCCGGGCGCCCACCGACCGGCGCCGCGCTGCCAGGGTCGACCCATCAGCAGCCTCGACCCTTGGAGAAATTTGTGTCCGAACCGAAAATCGCCCTCGTCACCGGCGCCAGTCGCGGCCTGGGCCGCAGCATGGCCCACCACCTCGCCGCAGCCGGTATCGGCATCATCGGCACATACAAAAGCCGCAAGGACGAAGCCGACCAGATGGTCGCCGAAGCCGAGCAGGCCGGCGTACCGGCGGCCGTGCTGCAGCTCGACGTGGGCGACAGCGACGGCTTCGCCCAATTCAGCGCCGCGCTCATCGACACGCTACGCAGCTTCGGCAGAAACAGCATCGACTACCTCATCAACAACGCCGGGATCGGCGTCTACGCGCCCTTCGCCGACACCACCGAAGAGCAATTCGACGACATCGTACGGGTGCACCTCAAAGCGCCGTTCTTCCTCACACAAACGCTGCTTCCCTTGATCGCCGACGGCGGCCGAATCCTCAACGTCTCCTCCGGACTAGCCCGCTTCACCGCACCGGGCTACGCCGTCTACGCCACCGCGAAAGGCGCGGTCGAGGTGCTCACCCGCTACCAGGCACAAGAACTCGGTGCGCGAGGCATCCGCGTCAACGCACTCGTGCCCGGTGCCATCGCCACCGACTTCGGCGGCGGACTGGTGCGCGACAACGAACAGGTCAACCAGATGCTGGCCAGCACCATCGCACTCGGTCGCGTCGGCGAACCAGACGACATCGGCGCGGCCGTCCCGGCCATCCTCTCCGACGCCCTGCACTGGGCAACCGGCACCCGCATCGAACTGTCCGGCGGCCAAAGCCTCTGACCTACGTAATCGAGGCCGTTGCCGTACGTCCTGACTCAGTGCGGCCGCCGTCAGCGCGAACTGCCGCAGCCGGCTCCCCCTCCGAGCGGGCCCTGCACCGACCGAGCCGTACCGCAGACCCACCCCTGCGGGACGAGGTGGACAGAGCTGACGGAGATCGGCTACCCGCTCGCCGAGCCCTCGTCAGGGAGCGGTGCCGTCTGGGCGTGGTCGGGCGGCACCAGGCCGCCGGTGTCAGGCTGGTCGCCTACGGCGTCGCGCTCCTGCTCGACAGACTCCGTGGCGTCGGTCCGTGCCGTCTCGCCGAGGTCGATGGGTTTGCTCATGGCCGTAGAGTACCCAGCCGGCTCGACCACCACCCGGTGCAGGATCCGTCGTTGCGGCTGAACAGTGGGTTGTGCCAGTCGTGGCCGATCTCGGCCGCCCGCTCGACGGCCGCCTCGTCCATCTCGATCCCACGGCCGGCCCACCGGCAACGCGCAGAGCCGACCACGGTCGATGTCCTGTTCGACGCCCAGACGAATCGTCACCGGGCCCAGGATGACCGTTCGCGCCGCGGTACCAGACGTACACGCCGGACCGGACGCCGATTGACGACCGTCGAAGGGGGACGGGGCCTGCCGTGAACGTCAACTCCAGGAACTACAGCACTGGAGCCAGCTGTACGCCTGCCGCTCGCAGCCGCTGGTCCCAACGGCCCAGAGCGTTTCCGCAACGCCGACTGCGAGCAAAGCTGGCCAAGTGCACCGCGTCGGCGCCTCACAGGGAGTGCTGAGCGGCCACGTAGATCCCCCTGGCAGTGACGCCGCCTGGTCAGGACTGCAAATCAGCCGTACGGCGGGCCGTCCGAGCGCCGTTTCAGTCAGCCGGGCCCATGGTGGCCAGTAGCCGCTCCAGCCGCACCAGTGCATCGCCGGTGGGCAGTGTGGCCCACACGAAGAATAGCGGCGGCGTGGCAAGCACCTCGAGTAGCCACCAGGGCGAGCGCAGGACGGCCGCCACCAGCGCTGCAAGCACGGGCACCGTTGCAATAACCGCAAGGACGATGCGATTCGCGCGTTGGCTCGAGCCTCGCCCCGATCGCAGGGTCACGGCTTCGGCGAGTTGTTCGCGGACCGCTTCATTGACCCGGGGTTCGGCACAGGCCAGTCCGGAGCGCAGTACGTCGTAATAAAGAACACGCTCCCTCTTTCGGAGTCGCAGCACCCGTCGAAATCAATATAAATACGGCCCGAGGCCGCCCACGAGGCCACCGACCGCGCCGGATCCCCTGCCGGGGAAGATCGCGGACACGGTGATGGCAAGCGAAATGATGACCCCGATCGGAATCAGCAGAGCGAGCCAGAAGGACCGTCGCGCCGCTGACTTCACCCGGTCAAGATTCCACATGCCCGCTAGTCCCATCGTCGGTGCGCCGTCACGGATGAATGGCCAGGTCAACCACCAGGAACTGCTCCGGGGTGGCCTTGAGCACCCGCAACCGGGGATCGGGCACCGGCAGGAACGGCGGCGTCCGCAGCGGCAGCAGCACGGCAAGCCGCGGGTCGGACAGTGCCGCATCGACGGCCGCCTTGTCACCGCCACAGATCAGGGCGTCCAGGGCCGCCGTCTCAGGCACCAGGATGCGCACCGCGACCTCGGCGGCCTCGTCGAAGGCTGCCTTCGCCTGATTCGAGCGCCGCCGGGCGTAGCGCTGCTGCGACCAGCCGCCGGCCTTGGTGGTGCCCTGGACGTAGGCCGACCCGACCTTGGACGACACCAGCTCCGTCCCCTGAAAGACACCGGCCGCGTAACCGCCGCGGCGCACCAGCAGCACGCCGACCCGCCGGGGCCGGTTGAGGTGCAGCTGTAACGAGGTCAGCGGGCGGGGTGAGTCGGACTCCCAGGGAAGGAAGGGCACCTTGATCCAGGCCACCGAGCCGTCGGCGGCGGTCACGACGACCTGGTCGGCGAAGGCCGCGGTGCTCAGTCCCCCATGCCGGTCGGCGAAACCGTCCAGCCACCTGGACACCCGCCGGGACGCGACACTCACCCGGCGCGCGTCCTCCGGAACCGGCGGCGGCTGCATCTCAGCCCGTGATTCGCTCGAGTATGAGCGGGCTCCGCTGGACACCGGCTGCCGCCTCGGAAGTGATGTCGTACCCGCCGTCCAGGGCCTGCAGGGCACGTTCGAACCGGGCCGGCTCGTCGGTGCGCAGTTCGAGCAGCGGCTGGCCGGCGATGACCCGGTCCCCCGGCTTGGCCAGCATGACCACTCCGGCCCCGGCCGAGACCGGGTCCTCTTTGCGGGCGCGTCCGGCCCCCAACCGCCAGGCCGCCACTCCGACCGCGTACGCGTCCAGCCGGCTGAGCACGCCCGAGGCCGGTGCGTTCACGACATGGATCTCGGCGGCGACCGGCAGGGCTGCGTCGGGGTCGCCGCCCTGGGCGGTGATCATCCGTCGCCAGACGTCCATCGCGCGGCCGTCCG
>JAABUM010006267.1_pt1 | contig 11787 bp, 14 predicted proteins | sample 5559161 | NCBI WGS metagenome assembly JAABUM01 (sample SAMN10711868, study PRJNA513369) | rock metagenome | isolation source: Antarctica rocks | place: Antarctica: Victoria Land, Siegfried Peak nord | reverse complement strand
CGCACGCTGGCGTGGCTCCACGACGTGCCACGCGCACCGACCCGCATCTCGCGCTTCGCCGCGCTCGCAGTGTAGCGGTTGCTTACCAGAATCGAATGGGCAACAGTCTCAACGTTTGTATAAGGCCTACCTGTGGCGGGCCGTCGATCAGGACGGCAACGTCCGCGATATCCTCGTACAAAGCCGCCGGAACAAGGCGGCGGCGCGGAAGTTCTTCCGCAAGCTGCTCAAGGATTTCGCGTATGTGCCGCGCGTGCTGATCACCGACAAGCTGGGGAGTTATGATGCGGCCAGGCGGGCGGTCCTGCCGAGCGTCGAGCATCGCCGGCACAAGGGGCTGAACAACCGCGCCGAGAACGCGCACCAGCCCACCCGCGCGCGGGAGCGCCGAATCGGCGCTTCAAGAGTCCGGGCCACGCACAACGCTTCCTCGCCGCCTATGGCCCGATCGCCAGCCACTTCCGACCCCGTTGCCACCGCCTATCCGCGACCGTCTACCGCGAAACCCGCGCCGAACGCTGCGCCACCTGGCGGGCGGTCACCGGCACCCCGGCGTGGGCCTGAGCAGCACGCCCCCCAGGACTCGCCACGCCTCCGAGCGCCAGCGCATCTCCCGCTACCGGTTAGCCTGACAATGTCCCAGCGGCACATGCGCGATGCCCGCCCGCCGCGCCGCGCCGGGCAGCTCTGGGCGATGTTCCTGCGCAATCACGCTGCGGACACCTGGGCCTGCTCTGCCGACCGGTGTCCGCCTTCTTCGTGATCGCGCTCGGGTCGCGCCGGGTGGTCCATGTCGGTGTGACGCGCCACCCGACCGACGCGTGGGTCGCCCAGCCGCGGCGCGAGGCCACGCCATTCGGGCAGCTGCCCCGGTACCTCATCCGCGACAACGACCGCACGTTTGGCGAAGCCTTCGCCGACGTTGTCGCAGCAAGCGGCATCACGGAGGTACGGACGGCGTATCGGGCACCGCGCCAGAACGCGACCTGCGAGCGCTTCCTCGGCAGCGTCCGGCGCGCGTGCCTCGACCACGTCATCGTCCTGGGTGAGCGCCAGCTGCGACGCGTCCTCCACGAATACGTGGCGTACTGCAACACGGTTCGGCCCCATCAGCGCTTGGGGCAAGGGGCTCCCGAGGAGCGCGCGACCGTGACCCCGCGGGTCGCCACGCGCGGCAATGTCCGCGCCATCCCGATCCTGGGTGGCCTCCACCACGCTTACGCAAGCGCTGCGTAGCACTGCCGGGATCGACTTCTCGGCAAGGACAGGGGTAACCGCACTCACGGCTTCCCCCGATCGCGGCTGTACCACTCGTTGAGCAGCCGCTGCGCGTCGGTGCGCGCGAGTGCGGCGATCGCGTCCTCTGGCAGGTGGCGATCCTCGCGCAGGTGCCGCGCGAGATATTCGGGCAACGGCTGCGCCGCCTCATCGGCGTGCGGGAGCTCGAACGCCACCGGCCCGCCATCGAGCCCGCGCCAGAATTCCTCCTCGGAGGGCAACCGCAACTGCCGCTTCCAGATGCGCGGCCACAGCGAGGATGGCACGGTCTCCGTCTCCGCGAGGCCGAACGAGATCTTCGTCCCCGCCGTGCTCCCATCAGGCAACACCTTGTCGTAGAAGTCGTGGTCCGTCGTTGATTGCCGGAATCCCTGGCGCTCGCAGAAGCGGCGCACCATGCCCCAAGTCGGGCGTCGCCCCGGCATGCTACGATCCGGCGGGGTCGAAGAGGAGCCGTGCGAGTTCCGCTTCGTCCTGGGCGACGGCGAGTCGGAGAACCTGCGGCACGAGCCGCGCCCGCTCAGGCCAGGTGAGGTAGACCGAGAGTTGACCAAGGAAGTTCGTGACGTACGCCTGCACCTCGCGTAGGAGGTGTGCACGAGCCTCCGTCACATCCCGCCCGTGCGCGCTGATCTCGAGGTCGTTCACCCACAGGCCGATCCCCTCCTCATCCGGCAGGTAGTCCACGATGACGCGAGCGGTCCCGAGGGCGGCAGCGAGCAGCTCGCGGGGGAGGAGATACATCACCTCGTTCTTGCCGCGCTCGCGGCGCACCGCTTTCAGGCGGTCGCGATGGACAACGTCATCCATCACCTCGGACAGGCGCGCCTTCGCCTGGGAGAACTGAATCTCGTCTACGAGCGACATCTGGGCACCCCCTTCCCTCCAGACTAGCTTGACTAATTAGACCAATGATACATCTGCAGACGCGGTCTGTCTACGACGGGTGTTTGGTCGCCTTGGCTGGCGTAGCGTACGATTGGGCTTGACTCCGCTGAGTGGACGCCGGAATACTGGGGCCGATGGCCGCAAGGAAGGAGTCCACCATGACGAAGAGGTTCTGTTGGGTTGTGCAGGGGTGTGCTATCCTCAGCCGGGTATTGTCAGGTAAGGATCAACCGCCAAGGCGTGCGATACTGGGGGCATGAATGAAAGAGCTGCCGCCCTCACCTATAAGCGCCATCGGTTCCCGCCAGCGATCATCGCGCACGCCGTCTGGCGCTATTTCCGGTTCGCCCTCAGCTACCGCGACGTGGAGGAGCTCCTCGCCGAGCGGGGGGTGATCGTCACCGACGAGACGATCCGGCAGTGGTGGCAGAAATTCGGCCAGGTCTACGCAAACGCGTTGCGACGACGATGTCCGCGCCCCGGGGACAAGTGGCACGCGGCCGGGCGCTTCCTGCGAAAATTGCTCAAGGGCCTGGCGTACGTCCAGCGCATGGTGATCACCGACAAGCTCGCGAGCTACGGGGCGGCGCAGCGAGGACGTGCTGCCAAGCATCGAGCATCGGCGCCACAAGGGGCTGAACAACCGGGCGGAGAATTCGCACCAGCCCACACGCGAGCGCGAGCGGCGGATGCGGCGCTTCAAGTCGCCGGGGCACGCGCAGCGCTTCCTCGCCGCCTACGGCCCGATCGTCGGCCACTTCCGCCCGCGCCGCCACCGCCTGACCGCCGCCGCCTACCGTGCCACCAGAGCCGAACGCTTCGCCGCCTGGCGCGCCGTCACCGGCAGCCCCGCCATGGCCTGAGCGGCGGCACTGCCCCGCCGCAACCCGCCTCGACGTACCTGTTTGCCCCACAATAGGACTTTACTTGACAGTGCCCACGCGGGTGCTGAACGGTGAGTTGGAGGCGCTGTTCCAGGAATGGTACCCGGCCTTCCGGCCGACTGCGGCGAGTGAAGCCGCCGCCGCCGCGTGACCCCCGGATTGTGATGGTCTCCTTATCGGGCCGGTGCGACGGTACTGTCACGTTAAGTTTTGACTGAACCAAGTCTCCCCACCGAGGCGCGATTATCGCCCCAAATGCTGTGCCTACGGGCTGGTTATCGCCCGCAGGCGGGGGTCATTCCCCACTTTGCTGCCGCCGCTACCATCAAATGTGCTCAACTTGACAGTACCGCGACGGGTGCTGATCGCGACGGTCGCCCTCGGCGCGGCGGGGTGGCGCGCCGGGCCGCTGGCGGTGGCGCTGACGCGGGAGCAGATTCGCCACAGCCCGGACATCGACACCGACCGGCCGATCTCCCGCCAGCACGAGGTGGCGTTGCACCAGTACTACGGCTACCCCTATTACTGGGGCGGCATGGGCATGGGCATGGGCGTATACCCGATGGCCATGCCGGTGGCCAGCGCCCCCGAGGAGGCGGGCGACGCCCACCTGCGGAGTATGCGCGAGGTCACCGGCTATGCCCTCCGCGCCCGCGACGGGGCGATCGGCCATGTCGCGGATCTCCTCGTCGACGACGCGGATTGGGCGATCCGCTGGATCGTGGTGGACACCGGCAGCTGGCTGCTGGGCGGCCGCCAGGTCCTGGTGTCGCCGGGCTGGCTCACCGCGGTGAGTTGGGCCCGGCGGGAGGTCGCGGTCGATCTGCGCCGGGGGACCATCGAGCACGGCCCGTCGTTCGACCCCGCCGCGCCCGTCGATCGGGCGTACGAGACCCGGCTGTACGGCTATTACGACCGCCCGAGCTACTGGCGCTGAGGCGCGCCGCCCCGCGCCGCCCGGTGGCCGACCGTGGCCCACCGCCGACCCGTCAGGTGCGCAAGCACCACCCCAGGATGGCGGTCACCAGGCCCGACCGGACCGCCGACCGCCGCGACGCCTTGACCGCCTACGATGACCGCGACCGCTTGCCCGCGCTACGGGCCTGGATGGACGACGACACCATGAAGCACCTGACCCTCTGGCGGGGGCCGCACCTGACGCGGGACGAGGCGTACTTCGACCGCACCAACCCGACGCGCGGACCGTTCCTCGCCACCGGCGCCGAGGGACCGGTGACCGAGCGCACCTCTGTCGCGCGCACGCAGCTGACCGTGCGGGCGTGGACACAACGCAGCACCTGGCACCAGCCGATCGCAGCGGACCAAGGGGGCGCGCTGGCCGCGCAGGAGCACGCGCTGGGGCTGGGGCGCGAACAGCGCGCCGCCGGGGAGGCCCATCCGCTGCCGCCGAATGACGGGCCTCGAGTCGCCCGTGGGCCTTCTTGACGATCCGCACGTGGTCATAGGGGTCAGCTGGTGTATCGACGAACGCCTCGGCGCGCCCGGCCGCGAAGGCTCCCGCCACGTCGGTGTGCAGCGTGTGGTGATCCTTCTTGCGGGCCGGCACGGAGTCCGCGCCCTGCGCGCCGATCTGGCTGGCGATGGTGGCCTGGCCGCCGGTGGCATCGATCGTCACCGTCGCCCCGCGAGGTCCAGCATGCGCAGGAGGGCCGGGGGCATGGTGACGGCGGCCGGCGCACCAGGATTATCGTCAACCCGCATCAGGGGCTCCGTCAGCACATCCCTGGCAGGGCTGCAGCACCCCGGCGCATGGGGGTGCTGCGGGCAATGGGCGGGCGTTCCCGGTGCTCGGTGGCCCCCACCACGCGTACCAGCGGGCCGCGTAGCACTGACGGACGGGCCAAGCGGCCAGGACAGGCGATCGGCCAGCATCGAGGGCCGCCCGAAGCTCGGCAACTCCCGACGGAATTGCGCCGCCTCTTGTCCAACATCGCGTGAGCGCGTCGGTTCGAGCAGCGGCTGGCGGTTGGTAGAGCGCTACAAATTGGTCGCGCCGCTCATCATAGTGCCAGAGCGACTCTCCTGCTTGGCCAAGATTCGCTAGTGCTTCAGCCGCCGCGCGCAGCGTCGTCCCTTCGGTGTGCGGTACGCCATCCAGGGTTTTCGCTGCCCAATGCAGAAATTCCGGGCTTAATTCCTCGCCTTGGCCGCGGTGTTGCTCGTGGCTTGCCGTTGTGGCGAAGCTAACGCAGGTACCGCGTTTACCCTGGTCACGGACCGGAGGGTAAAGACCTCGAAGGTCCACCCGACTCGCCATCTAGGCCGCCCGCTGCACAAGCGTGAGCGGCTCGACGATACCGATACCTGGCCGCGCCGATGAAACGATAGGGACGCGCACAACTTCGGCGGTACTATCGTTCTGCCACGGGCGCCGCATCTCGAGGAAGACGTCTTGCTGTCCCGGCGACGCCACCCGGAAAACAAATCGGTGCACGCCTCGTCCTCCAGCGGCGCGATCATCCTCGTCTCGGTACTCTTCGCGTACGAGATCGATCCCCTCCGGTAATGGCGCAGGCAGCCATATATAGCCGCTGGACGGAATCTCGGCGACTTCGATGACGACCGCGTCGCCCGCAATGGGCTGGATCGACCCTTTCGGCCGTTCCGATCCGACCAGCCAGACGTCTCTCCAGGCGTCGGCAAGGACATCGGCAACGCCCATCGATTGCTTGATCGACTGCGGGGTGCTCCTCAGTAATTGATTTGCCTGCGTTCGGTGAAGCATCTCCATATCCAGCAGGTGATAGACCGTTGCATCATAACTCGTCCCTAACTCGAGTGAGAGGAGATACGCCCCGCGCGGCGTGAGCCGCGCGGCCTGCAAATCCAATGCGGCAAGTGTTGCCTCGACCAAGCTTGGTGGCATGAGGAACCATGATGCGAATGCATCGGCGAAGCGCTCAATTTCGGGGATACCTGTACCGCCACGTGCGGCCAATCCCGTCTGGCGGTCGACGATGAGTTGCTTATCTCGGCGGTGATGTGAAAGCTCATGGGCAGCGGTGAATCGCTGCCTGCTGAGTGGATGCACCGAGCTGATAAGTACACCGGCCGGAGCCTCTTCATCCTGATCAGGAGGAATATAGAGACCAGCGACACCGTCAAGTTTCTGACGCATCACCACAACCCTGGAGGCCTCCAGTGCGGCGAAGGGGTCGATCCGTCGCGAAATATCGATTGTCAGTTCTGTATGCGCTTGGCGCGCTTCGCGGTATGCGCGCAGATGGAGCATCTTCCAGTTGAGCACCATACACTACTCCTATGCTCAATTACTTGTCAAATCGACGGGATTTCCCCGGGATTTCCCCGCTGTGCCTTCCCGTAACCCTTAAGGAATTGGGCAAATCGCAGCACCTGATCTCGGTCACCCTCGGTTAAATCGGTTGCCTCTCGTGCAAGAGCGCGCACTACCGGAGGCTCGGTTGCTGTCTCCTCGAAGAAATAGTCGATAGGGTATTTGTAGAGCCTCGCGAGCCGTGCTAACTCGGTTGCCTCGACCCTGCGCTTCCCGTTCTCAATTGCCGATATAGCAACCCGAGCGATGCCCGCGTGCTCCGCAACGAATTGCTGGGATAAGCCCAGGTATTCGCGCACATCGCGAAGGCGTTCCGCCAGCCGCTGTTGTTCCTCGCCAACTTGATCGGACGGTTGAATAAGAGCATCTTTCGTCTCCACTTCGCCACCTCCTCGCGACAGTCTTATTTCGCCATTGATTCCACTGCCGCCGCCAATCGTGGGATCGAGCTGCAAAGTTCCGGGGTAACCAGACTTTCATCGAGCGTTACCCCGAAATAGCCCTCAGCAGCCATGAGCATCTCTATGCCTTCGAGCGAATCGATCACCGCACCACCCGCTAGTTGTGCGATTACCGCCTCGACGGACATATCGCGACACGTAGCCAGAGCTTCGTAGAGCACGGTTTGGATATCACCCTGTACGGCCATAGTATTCATTGTTCGATTTCCTGCTATTCTTTTACAGTGACGATCGTATTTACAACATTGTACAAAGGCATTGAATGAAAGTCAAGCGTTTGTTTGCCTTCATGATGTATTATCCAACAGCCTGGCCCGAGAGTTGCGACACTGGCCTTGTGTCATCGCCTTCGCCCCATTGAGCCGCAGCTCACTCCTGGCGGGGCTGGCGCGAGTTGATCTGGCACAAAACCGAACGCAGCAGCGAGCGCCGCGAGATTGCCCCCACGCGTCTCCTCATGACCTCCTTTACACATATTGCTCGTGTGGGCGTGGACGACTGGGCGCTCAGGCGCGGGCGCTCCTACGGCACGCTCGTGATCGACCTGGAGCGCCGCCATGCCGTCGACGGGCACTGTCAAGATAACTGGTCGGCCTCGTGGTTGGCTTGGTGTGCGATACGCGGCGCATGAAAGAACAGACGCTCTCGCCCATCTACAAGCGCCATCGCTTCCCAGCTGCGATCATCGCCCGCGCCGTCTGGCTGGACTGCCGCTTCGCCCTCAGCGACCGCGACGTCGAGGAGCTGCTGGCGGAGCGCGGCGTGATCGTGACCTACGAGACGATCCGCCAGTGGTGCCGGAAATTCGGGCAGGGCTACGCGAACGAACTGCGCCGGCGTCGGTCGCGGCCCGGCGACACGTGGCACCTTGATGGCCTGATTGCAATACCACCTTTCGATGGGCGGTACCGCCGAACGGGATGATATAGCGGATCTCCACCTCGGGCGGGGCGACGAGGACGCGGTCGATCAGTAACTCGACCAGTTCGCGCCGACGCGCGAAGGACGCTTGGTCCAGCCCGTGGGCGATGGTCGCCCGGAAGGCCTCCACTTGCGTGGCAAGCGCGGCGACCATCGCCTGCTGCTTCGCGCTCGTCGCCAGCTGTTGCTCGTCCCGTGCCAGGTCGGTGAGTCGCCCTTCCAGCGCTCGCACGCGGACCTGCAACTCTTCCAGGGTGACCGCCTCGGCGGCGTAGGCATCGATGAGCCGCTGGCGTTGACGCTCGAGCGTGGCGCGGCGCTGCCGCAGGTCCTGCTGCCGGGCGGTGCGGGCATCGTCGTTGAGCCACCCGGCCCGCGCTCGCCGCACCGCCTCGCCAAGCACCGCCGGGTCGCTGAGCACCTGACGGAGGTCGGCCCAGACCACGGCATCGAGTGCGCCGGTGGGGACGGACTGCTCCTGGCAGCGCGCCTGGTGCTCGTCGGCACCGTCCCCCGCCCGTGGCAGGCACCGGTAGTAGGCGTAGCGGCCGTTATTGCTGACGCATTCGGCCCGACCGCAGCGGCGGCAACTGACGAGGCGGCGCAGGAGGTACTCCCCGTGGGTGTTGCGCGGGGACCAGGCCCGGTTGCGCTCGAGGCGCTCCTGCGCCGCAGCGAACAGCTCCGGCGAGACCAGGGCGGGGACGGGCACCGCGATCCACACGTCTGCGGGGCGTGTCCGTGCTGATACGCCAATGGACGGCCGCGCCACGCGCGCGCTGAGTGGGTAGCGTCGTCGTGCCGGCACGCGCTGCTCCCGATTGCCGTAGGCGACGCCGCGGTAGCTGGTGTTGCGCAGGATGCCGCCGACGCTCGTCGGCCCCCAGCCTGGTCGCCCGGTCGCGGTCGGCGTCCCCGCAACGGTCAAGCGCCGCGCGATGGCATGGAGGGTGAGCCCCTCCTCGACGTACCACGCGAACACCTGGCGGACCACCGCGGCGCGTTCCGCATCGACCGCGAGGCCCGCCGGGTCGCGCGGGGCCTGGGGATCGGCCCGATAGCCGTAGGGCGGGCTGCTCCAGGGCAGCAGGCGGCCGGCTTGGAGCGCGGCCAGGCGCCCGCGGCGCGTGCGGTCGGCGCTGACCGCCCGCTCATACTCCGCGACCGCCCCGCGAATTTGCACCAGCAACGCGTCTTGCGGATCGTCAGTCGGCGGCCGATCGAGGAAGATCACCGCGCAGCCGGCCCGCGCGAACTCCTCCAGCAGCCAGACCTGGTAGGCGTAGCGGCGCGCCAGCCGGTCGGGGCTGGCGATGAGCACCGTGTCGACGCGGGCGCGTCCGGCCGCATCGCGCAGTCGGTCGAGCGCCGGGCGGTCGAGTCGCGCGCCGCTCCAGCCCTCGTCGCGGTAGATCTGCTCGTCGGCCAGCGCCCAGCCCTGCGCCGCGGCGTAGGCCCGCAATGCCGTGAGTTGCTGCTCAATCGTCTGACTCTCCGCCTGCCGCTCCGTCGAGACGCGCGCGTAGGCGGCCACGATCTTCCCCATGCTCATCCTCCTGTTCAAGGCAGTCAGTCTGCTCCTCCCCCTCCGGGGCGAGCAGCAGGCGGAACGCGCGCAGCCACCGGCGCTCCGCGTCGGCCGTCCAGACCCAGGAATGGCTGGGGCGCAGGTCGGCACCGAGATATCGCCTGGACATCGCACACCTCCTCGGTGTGGATCCTCAGGCTTTGGCTTGTCCGAGGCCAGCGTTCAAGATGCCCGACCATGCGGAGGCCGCAACAGCACTCGTGCGGTCCGCGTCAGCCCAAATAGGTGTGTTGTAAGCATGCCATCTTGACGAGGTGTTCATCCCGATCAACGGTCGGCAGCACTCTCGCTGGCGGGTGGTCGACCAGGACGGCAACGTGCTCGCTATCCTGGTGTAGCCCCGGCGCGATCAGGCCGCCGCCGTGCGCTTCCTGCGGAAGTTGCTCAAGGGCCTCGAGTACGCGCCGCGGGTGCTGGTCACCGACACGCTCGCCAGTTACGGCGCGGCGCGGCGGGCGATCCTGCCGGGGGTGGAGCATCGGCGGCACACAGGCTTGAACAACCGGGCCGAGCATGCGCACCAACCCACCCGCGAGCGCGAGCGACGGATGCGCCGCTTCAAATCGCCGGGGCACGCCCAGCGCTGCCTCGCCGCCTACGGCCCGATCGCCGCGCACTTCCGCCCACGCCGCCACCGCCGCACCGCCACCGCCTATCGCCAGATCAGCACGGAACGCTTTGCCACCTGGCGGGCGGTCACCGGCATCCCGGCGCTGGCCTGAGCGGCGAGCCACCGGGCCTCACCACGCCCCTAACCCCCATCGCTCCACCCGACCTGACTTTAGTTGAGCCTCCCGTGTCAAGGGGGCGGGCGAAATCGACCGAGAAGGTGCCACGGAGGAGCGCGGGTGTCAAGAAGGGGCAGCGCATGGGCGCGTTGCCCTCACGCGGCGACCGCAACGGGCGACTCGACGGCGTCCCGCGTGAAGCAGCGGTAGAGGACGTCCACCAGGCGCCGTTTCAGGCAGCGCATCGCCGCCCGGCGCGTCTGCCCTTCCGCGCGTTTCTTCGCGTAGTCGGCCTGCGCGCGCGGGTCGCAGCGGCGCTGGCTGCGCGCCAGCAGGTGGATGACCCGATTGCGCTGGCGGTTGCCCCCGCGATTGAGGCGAAAACCGCCACGACCGCCCGAAGAGAGCGCGATCGGGGAGACGCCCGCGAGCGCGGCGAGCGCGGCGGCGGAACGCACGCGCGGGACGAGACCCAGTTCGCCGAGGAGGCGCGCGGCGATCACCGCGCCGACCCCACACAGCGCGAGGACCGGGGTCCGGCGCGCGCGGACGCGCTCGCTGAGTGCTGCGGTGCTGGTCGCGATGTCTTCCTCCAGACGGAGGATCTGTCCCACCAACTGCCGCACGATGAGCTGTCGCGTCAAGGTCACCCCATCCGCTTCGGGGAAGAGCAGATCGCGACAGTAAAGGAGACCACGCCGCGCCGTCAGGGCACCGCTCCGCGCCTGCTAGTCGGGATCGCTCTGGAGCATCGGCGCATGGAGCTGGTTGATCAGCCGTGTGCGGTCGACCAGCAGATTATCCCGATGGTCGCTGAGCAAGCGCAATTCGGTGCTGATGTCATCGCGCGGGATCGTCGGCAAGTGCTCGCCCTCCGCCAGAAGCAGGCGTGCGATAGCGAGTGCGTCGGCCTGGTCCGTCTTATCCTGCATGCGCCCGCGCCGACGATACTGCGCCGTGTGCTGCGGGCTCACCTGCTGCACCACCGCCTCACCCTGGGAGAGCAGGAACTGCGCGAAGCCCTTGCCCAGCGACCCGCTGTTTTCTCGCCCCCAGCCCTCCGGACCATTGGGGATGGTCCGGGTCCCGCGTTGCCGTCCCATCGCATCGAGCGCGACCAGGGTATGGGTCCGCTTGTGGGTGTCGACCCCGAATTGCATGCCGCCTCCTGCCCACCGTCGTCCGTGGCAACCAACGGCACGCCGGCAGCGGCACGTCTGTATCGAGTACTCGACACGCTCCCGTCCGGCCTGCTCACCGGATGTCGTTGGCGGAAGTGAGCGACAGCGCAACTTCAAGCGTCAGCGCGCAGACAATGCCCGAGTCAGCTCACTCCCACTCCCACCCTAACATACAGACAATGCCTTCGAGTTGGTAGTCCATGTCCCTACTATCCTAACACGCCTCCGGCCGCCACCCGGCCAAGGCGCTAGTCTAGGGGCAACGTGTCAAGAAAGTGTGACGATAGGGAAGAGTCACATCTTTTGCTTCATGTAAATTCTGGAGCCAAGGGGATGGCCGTTATTTGGCCCTGTCGGCACCTTGGTCCGGTAGCCGCGATGATGAAACTTCATACTCCCACCCCGCTGGCTGTATAGGCTAGTACAGCGCGGCAGGAATGCGTGCCGCGTTAGCGGCAGAGGGGTCGCCCGCGGTAGGTCCACTTGAAGGGGTGGGCGGTCTGGTTGTAGTAGGCGATGAAGTCGCGGAGGCGCTGTTCGAG
>JAABUM010006263.1_pt1 | contig 11793 bp, 12 predicted proteins | sample 5559161 | NCBI WGS metagenome assembly JAABUM01 (sample SAMN10711868, study PRJNA513369) | rock metagenome | isolation source: Antarctica rocks | place: Antarctica: Victoria Land, Siegfried Peak nord | reverse complement strand
CGGGATGCGGATGTCGGGGCCGAACGGGGCGTAGTCGCGCGCGCGCAGATCCCAGAAGTACGTCTCCCCCACCGGGATCAGGTCGCCGACGAGCGGGTTTTGCGGCCCCACGCCGTTCCAGCCCCACAGCGCCGGTTCCACCGCGACGACCGTCACGTCGAGCGCGTCGCCCGGCTCCGCGCCCGTGATCGCCACCGGGCCGGTGAGGGCATGGCCGCCCAGCGCTGTCGGCACCTCGGGGCGGGCGCTGGCGGCGATCATCGCCGCGAGATCGGGCGCGACCTCAGGATACTCGGCGGCGATGAACCCTCGTGCCACGCGCCCGCGCGACGGCTCCATCGTCGCGAAGATCACCGTGTCGCCCGGCGCGATCGTCAGCGCCGCCGGGAGGCTGTTGTCGAAGTAGGTGTGGATCGCCTCATGGCCGAGGCGGTGTATCGTGCCGTTGTTCGCGCCTGTCACCGCGTCCTCCCCCGCTGCCTCATCATCCCCGTTGCTGCGGCGCATTGTACCGCCGATTCCCCGCCGCCGCCGCGACTTGGTCGCCGCGCGATACCGGGGCTTGCACCGCCCGCTCTCCTGGCGAGATGCTACAATCGGTGGCACCTGATGATCGGCGATGCGCGGTGCTTCGCGTTCGCTGATGCGAGCGACGGACAAGGGGGAACCGATGGTGATCGAGGCGGCGGCGCGACAGTTCACCGACGTGGTGACAACCGAGGCGGAATTGCGGGCGCTGCTCGGCCATCCGAACGAGCTGGTGATCAAGAAGCAGCAAGCCGCGCTGGACGTGCATTGTCGCGCCTTCATCGCGCTCGCGCCATTCATGCTGCTCGGGACGACCGATAGCGCGGGGCGTTGCGACGTCTCGCCGCGCGGCGATGGTCCCGGCTTCGTCCAGGTGCTCGATGACACGACGCTGGTGATCCCCGATCGCCCTGGTAACAAGCGCTTCGACTCGCTCCGCAACATCCTCGCGCACGGTGGTGTGGGCCTCCTCTTCATGATCCCCGGCGTGGAGGAGACGTTGCGCGTGAATGGCCGCGCGCGCCTGATCCGCGACGCCGATGTGTTGGCGCGGATGGCGGTGCGCGACAAGGTGCCGACGCTGGCGATCGCGGTGGAAGTACAGGAGGCGTTCCTGCACTGCGCCAAGGCGTTGAAGCGCTCGCGGCTCTGGCAGGAAGAATCGTGGCCGGACGAGGCTGCGCTGGTGTCGCGCGCCCAGATCTTCCTCGACCATGCGCCGCGCCCCGGCGTCACCGTCGAGGAGTTGGAGGCGTCGCTGGCGCAAAGCTACGTCAAGAACCTCTATTAAGGGCATTCGTATAAGGGCATTCGTAGCACGCGCCGCGATCCTATCGTGGCCCCCCAATACTTTGGGGAGGCTTCGTGCATTTTCCCCGCGCTCACCTCATGGAACCGCTATACTGACCCGGTTTGGGTGGGTGGGGTGTGGCGAAGGGGTAACGGGTGGCGGGCGCGGTGCGGTCTGCTGATTGGCGCATGGGGCGGGTGCGTGTCCCGGCTGATGTGGGCGCGCTCTGCCTGGTGATCCTCCTCGCCGATGTGCTTGCGGGGATCGTCGTGCCAACTTTCTCGCTCCACGCGCAAGCGCTCGGGGTCAGTCTCGGCGCGTTGGGCACCCTGGGTGCGCTGGGCGGCATCGTGCAACTCGCGGCGTCGATCCCGTTCGGCATCCTCTCCGACCGGGTCGGGCGCCCGATTATGATCGTGGGCGGGATGGCCTGCTTCGGCCTCGGCCTCCTCTGCTTCGCGCTGGCGCAGGGGCTGCTGCTGCTGATCCTGGGACGTGTTTTTCTCGGTCTCGCGCCGGTCGCCACCTTCCAGATCGGCACCGCCCAGCTCGGCGACATCACCGCGCCGGGGCAACGCTCGTTTGCCTTCGGCCTCTACGCCACCGCGATGGGGCTCGGCTTCACGATCGGGCCGCTGATCGGCGGGCAGCTCGCCGAACGCGCGGGTACGCCCGCCGCGTATCTCGTCGGCGCGGCGATCGCCCTGATCGGTGTTGCCCTCACCCTCCGCACCGTTCATCCCGTCGGGTCAAAGGGCGCGCGGGTGACCGGTGCGCGCGGCTTGCGCGGGGTCGCCGCGATCCTGGGGCGGGCCGACATCGCGCTCGTCTGCCTCGGGAATCTGCTGGTCACCTGGACCTTCGCCGGGGCGGTCAGCACCTTCTTCCCGCTCTACGGGGAGACGCTCGGCCTGACGGCGGCGACCCTCGGCTCGTTCTTCGCGCTGCGCGCCTTCGTGTCGGCGCTGGGTCGCCTGCCGAACGCCCTGATCGTGCGCGCGTTCGGCAATCGCGCGGTCCTCTTCGCCGCCCTGGCGATCGAGGCCGCGATCATGTTCGCGCTTGGGCATGTCACCGCGCCCGCCCTGCTTGCCCTGCTGCTCGCCTGCGAGGGGTTGGCCTATGGCGCGTATCTGGTGGCGGGGCAGGCGTACATCGCCGATCAATCGACGGCGGAGAATCGCGGCACTGCGACCGGCCTCTACGGCATGGCCGCCAGCCTCGGCGGGGTGACAGCCCCGGCGGCGATGGGGGTGCTGGCGACGCGGGCAGGCTTGCCCGCCGTCTTCACCGCGACGGCCTGGCTGCTCGTCGTCGGCCTGCTCGCCATCGCGATTGTCGGTGCCTGGACCGGGCGTGCGGCGCGGTCGCGCTCCTGAGCGGCAGGAACGGCGAAGGGGCGGCGGGTCTGAACAGACCCGCCGCCCCTTGCTCGCTCTTGATGCGGCGCGTTAACGGTCGCTAAAAAGCTGCTTCGCGGCCTCACCGGCTCGATTGTTCATGTTCGCCTGCCCGGCGACCAGGAGCACCTCGGCGATCTGTTGATCGGCGTAGTGCTCGCGCAGGCGGGCGATCAACTCGTCGCCGAGCGCGTCGGCGTGGTCGATCATCCGGTCGGCGAGGTCGAGGAGGACGATCTCCTGCGGGGCGAAGGTCTCCTGCCAGAGGGCCGGATCGCGCAGGGCGGCGAGCTGCGCCTCGGTCAGGCCGCGCCGCTTCGCCGAGGCGGTGTGGGCGCGGGTGCAGGCTTCGCAGCGGTTGACGATCGAGGTCCGCAGGAAGACGAGTTCCTTCGTGATCTCGCCGGCCGACCCCTCCGGGCTCCAGATCGCGCCGGAGAACTGGGCGAGCGCATCCTTCGCGCCCGGTACGAGGGTGGTGGTGTAGCCGAACGGGGCCTCGCGCACGCGCGGGCGGGTCTGCTGGGTCATCGTGCTGCCTCCTTCATGTGGGCGCTGCATCGCGCCGTTCCTGCCGTTGATAATGCCACAAGATGTGCGCGCATTCCCGCGTGGTCCGTGCGTTCAGTGGGTGCCATCACCGATCCGGCGATGCGGGATGCGCCTCATCCTCGTCCAGCAGGGCCGCGACCGCCGCCGCGAACTCGACGAAGCGTGCCGCGAAGTGTGCCCGCTCCTCGGCGGGCCAGTCGCGCGTCAGCCGCTCGAAGATCGCCCGCTGATAGGCGCGAGCATCGTCGGCGAGTGTCCGTCCCGCCGGGGTCAGCGCGAGTCGGGCGCGGCGCGCATCCCCCCGGGCGGTCGCGCGACTGAGGTAGCCGTCGCGGATTGTCTCCGCGACGAGGCGGCTGGCGGTAGACGGATCGATTCCCAGTGCTTCGGCGACCGCCCCCACGCCGACCTCGCCGCTTGCGGCCCTGGCTTCGTGCGCCGCGACCGCCTGCACAACCTGGATGCGCGATCGTTCGATGGCACGTCCGGCCCGGTCGCGCGGCTGCCGCCCCGTCGGGAAGCGTCCGAAAACTCGCCCGAGTTGGAAGAGCGCCTGCCCCGCCTGCGCGAGGAGCGTTTCGCGATCGTCCCGCGCGTTGCCCATTTCGTGCGCGTCCCTCACCGAACACCCGACGTACCTTACGACGCAGTCTACCATTGCGGGGGCTATGCCGATATGATAATATGTATGTATAGTACATATATCGGGAGGGGAGATGATGGACAAGCCTATCGACGTGGCATTAGCTTGGCAACGGGCGAGTAATCATGGGGATCGCGAGCAGTTAATGGCGCTCTCGGCGGAAGATATCGCGCTCGTCGGACCGCGCGGCGCGACGCGCGGGCGTGATGAGGTGCTTGCCTGGCTCGATCGGGCGGGGTTGCATCTACGCACGCTGCGCCTTTTCGCGCGCGATGGGCGGGTGGTGGTGGAGCAGGCGGGGCGCTGGCGCGATCCGGCCACCGGAGAGTTTGGCGACGAGCAACACCTCGCCACCTTCTTCGCGGTCGCCGGTGGCCGCGTCATCGCCCTCGCGCGCCGCGACAACCTGCTGGATGCGCTCGTTGCGGGCGAACTCCGGCTCGCCGACGAGGTACCGTTACCGGCGGCTGAGCGTTTGGCGGAGTAGTGGCACCCAACAGGGAATAGGTCTGTGCAGGGGATCATCATTCAGGTTGAGGAGCATTCACACCGACCGCCCCACCGCCGACAACGAGGCAGAGGAGCGCCGCGATCAGGGGATAGCGGTCTAATACGCTCATCCACTGCCGGACCATTGTTGCCGCGTTGGAGAGCGCAGAAGCCACCAACTGAGCCAGACGAGCGCGAGCGCGAAGCCGCCCGCGAGCGTGGCACGCTGGTAGAGCGTATCAAGCGCATAGAACGGTTCGAGCACGCGCGAGGCGGTGACATGGCTCGGGTCGAACTGCGCCTTCGTCAGCGCGCGATCGATGTGGGCGCTGGCGAGCGCGCCGAGGCTGAGCGCGCTGACGAGGAGGGGCCACACCGGCAGTGTACGGGGCTTCCGGGAGTTGGGATCGCGCAGCGCGAAGGCGAAGAAGGCCAGAGCGGCAGCCACGATGAGGAGCAAGACGTAGCTGACGATGTGCTCGAATAGCCTGTCGCCCCAATCGATCGCGGCGGTGCCGTCGATGGCGAAGGTGCCGTCAGCACTGCTCGCCAGGAGGAGATCGTCGAGGAAGTGTTGCGAACGCCACACGCTGGCGAGCCCGCCGAGCGCGCCGCCACACGCCGCCGCGCTCAGCGGATAGGCGGATAAAGCCCGCTGCCAACTCCAAAGCGCAATCATGCGGTCGCTCCATTCACCCTCATCGCTGTCCCGCGAGGATTTGCCGCCCGAACTGCCCGAGGAGGACATCGTAGGGCGCTCCGTTCTCCGGGTGGTATTCGAGGCGGACGCGCTCGAAATATTGGACGGTGTAGGGCTTGCCGCCGATCGTCTCGGTAATCGCTTCCGTCAGCGGGTAGCCGAACTGATCCAGGCCGCCTTGCTGCTGCCAATAGCTCAGAAAACGGCCCTCGACATTGTGACCGGTCTCCGCGAAAAAGGTCGCGTCCGCGCGCGGTGCGACGAGGGGATCGCTCGCGCGTCCGGTATTGCTCGCGTAGATGCTGCGACCGAACTGGCCGAGGGCGATACGGTAGCGCGCGTCAACGCTCTCGCGGTGGTACTCCAGGCGGCTGCGCTCGAAGTATTGGACGCTGTATTCCCAGCCATCCTCCAAGCGCTCGATCCGTTCGGCGCTGAGCGGCAGCCCATGTCGCGCGAGTCCGCCGTTAGCGAGCCAGTAGTCGTGGAACTGCCCCGCCGTGCAAAGGAGCGTCTCGGCGAAGCAGCGCTGCATCAGCGGGATCGGGCGGCGACTATCCACGGTGAAGGTGGTGCGGGCGAGGGCGGTGCCATCACTAGGCCAGAGGTCGTCGAAGCTGGTGCCAACCGCCGCGACGATGTCGATCACCGTGCCATCCGGGTAATCGGTGGGGTCGCCACCATTCTTGCCACAGAGCAACAAATCGAGCCCGACGAAGCCGTTGGCGAAGCGCCCTTCGCGCACCACCACGGTCGCTAATGCGGTGCGAATATTTTCTAGTTTTAGTGGTAGCCCCGGCTCTTTCAAGGCGAAGAGCGCCACACCAGCCCCCTCCGGGAAGCCGCTCCCCATCGCCATCAGGCGCGCGTTGCAGTTAGCGCCGTAGGTACCGTGATCCTGTGAGAGGAGCAAGATCGGTTTGTCGGCGCGCACGGATGCGGGCAGGAGCATGGGCAGGAGCAGGGTCAGCGCGAGGAGCATCCCTCGGATCGAGCGCCGCAGGCCATTCGATACGCGCATTTCTTCCCCTTCTGGCCGGTTGCGCTAGCGCGGCGTGCTGGCGAGGATTTGCCGACCGAATTGCCCGAGGAGGACATCGTAGGGCGCTGCGTTCTCCGGGTGATACTCGAAGCGCGCGCGCTCGAAGTACTGCACGGTGTAGGTTTCACCGCTTTCAAGGGTCTGCTCGAACGGTTCGGACAAGGGGAAGCCGAATTGCGCGAGGCCGCCGTGGGCTTCCCAATAGGCGGCAAACCTGGGGCCGACGTTGTGCCCGGTCTCGGGGAAATACCGGTAGCCCGCCTCGGCTTGGACCGGTGCGGTCGGGGCATCAGGCACGGTTGCCAGGACGCGGCGACCGAACTGGCCGAGGAGCACCTCGTAAGGCGTGCCGACGTTGCGGGGATGATATTCGAGCCGCGTACGCTCGAAATATTGCACGATGTGGGCCTGTCCATCCTCCAGGGTCTGACTGGTTTCGTCGCCGAGTGGGTAGCCGTTGAGGGCCAGTCCGCCGTGCGCCTCCCAATAGGCCAGGAAGCGCCCCTGCACGCACCGTCCGGTCTCCGCGAAGCACCGGCGCGGGGGAGCGGGGGCGTCCTCCATGTATAGCTCCGCTAACGTTTCGCCGACGACCAGGACGCGGCCATCGGCGAGGAGGGTCGCGGTCCCACCGCCCCCGCTGCTCATCGGTGCCGAGGCGCTCCAGCGATCGGTCGCCGGATCGTACAGCTCTGCCGTCGCGCTCGACGAGGGGAGTTTGCCTCCGGTGACGAGTACGCGCCCATTCGGGAGGAGGGTAGCGGTGTGCCCGACCCGCGCGGTCGTCAGCGCGGCACCGGGGGTCCAATCGTTGGTCGCCGGATCGTAGAGCATGGTCGTATCGGTGATCCGTGCACTGCTTTCCTCCCCCCCCACGCTCGTAGTGACGCCGCCAATGATGAGGACACGGCCATCGGGTAGGAGGACGGCCTGGTGGCCGTAGTGCCCGGCCCCGAGCGATCCGGCGGCGGTCCAGCGATCGGTCGCCGGGTCGTAGCGTTCCGCCGTCGCCAGGAACGTGCCGACGCCCCCGCCGAGCGTCGCGCCGCCAACGACCAGGACCGTACCATCCGCCAGCAGGGTCGCGGTATGCCCCACACGGGTGCCAGCCAGCGCCCCCGCCGGGGTCCAGCGATCGGTCGCCGGATCGTACAACTCCGCCGTGGCAAGGCCGGTATTCTTCGCGTCCGGCGTGCCGCCGACGACGAGCACCTTGCCGGTGCGGAGCAGCGTGGCGGTGTGCCCGATGCGCGGCGTGCCGAGCGGCGCGGCGGCGGTCCAGGTATCGGTCGCCGGGTCATAGCGCTCGGTCGCGGCGGTGCCGTCGAGCGGCAGGGCAAATCCTCCGGTGAGGAGTACCCGCCCATCGGGCAGGAGGGTGGCGGTGTGGGCATTGCGATAGGTCGTCAGCCGACCGGCCGGGGTCCAGCGGTCGGCGGCGGGATCGTAGCGTTCCGCCGTCTCGGCCCCGGCAACGAGCACCTGCCCATCGGGCAGAAGCGTGGCGGATTGTCCGGCATGGTTGGTGGCGAGCGGCGCGGCGGGTGTCCAGATCGCCTCGGCCCTGGTGCCGGGCACGCCGATAAGCAAGCCGCCCAATAGTAAGACCATGACGGCGAGCAACGATAAGCGATGGTGCTGCATCGATCTTCCCCCCTTCATAGCCGAAGCGCCGCCCTCGCACCGCCTCAGCGATTACCCTCCGCCAGGATGCGTCGCCCGAACTGTCCGAGCAGGACGTTGTAGGGGTATTGGTTCTCCGGGTGCAGCTCGAAGCGAGCGCGCTCGAAGTATTGGACGCGGTACTCCTTGTCGTCTTCCAGGCGTTCGGTGATCTCCTCGCTGATCGGCAGGCCGAACTGGCTCACGCCGCCGAAGTTCTCCCAGTGACCGATGAATTGGCCGCTGATGTTGTGACCGGTTTCGGGGAAGAAGCGTGGCGCTTGCGGGTCGGCGGCGACCGCCGGATCGGCGGGGTGGATCCGCCGCCCGAACTGGCCGAGGAGGATGTCGTAGGGGGCCTTGTTCTCGGGGTGATATTCCAGCCGCGCGCGCTCGAAGTACTGCACGGTGTACTCGTTGCCGTCCTCCAGGGTCTGCCGGAACTCGCCGCCGAGCGGGAGGCCGTTGATCGTCGTGCCGCCCGTCGCGCGCCAGCGAGCGAGGAAGCCGCCGCCGATGCACTGGCCGGTCGCGGCGAAGCATTCCTGCGCGGGCGGTCCCGCCTGAGTTTGCGCGCGCCCGTCGGCCCCTACCGGGACCAGACTCGCGGCGATCCGCCGCATCTCCGCGTTACTCGGCGCACTGGTGCCCTTATATTTGTAGCCCATCACGAGGTGGCCTTGATCGCCCTCGCGCCAGCCGAACCAGATCTCGGGCGCACAGCCCGTACTGGTGTACAAGGAACCCTCGTGCCCGAGCACGGTGATCGGCTCGAACGTGCCTTCGTCGCCCCCGCAAAAGTTGGCCGGTACGCCGAAGAAGAGCCGATCCCCCGCATCGCTGTCGTAGCCCACACCGAAGAGCAGACCCACCGTCGCGGCTACCGCAGGCTGTCGGAAGCGCTCCGGGAGCCAGGTGGGGCGGTAGACCGCCCTATCGGCGGGGGTGTTGGCGCGGATCAGCGCCCAGGCGTCATCGGTGCTATCCGGCTCGGCGATGGCGGCGGTTGTCCCGCCCGGATAGCTGAAGAACAGCGGCAGGCCGATGAGTAATGCCAGCAACCAGCGAGACATCGTACACCTCCATCAAAACGACGTATGCTTTTGTCCCTCATAGCCTCAACTTTATAACGTCAACTTTTCGCGCCGGTTTCTCGTTGTGACGTATGTGATGCCATCGGATGGGGGGAAGCCCTCGGGCATAGCGATGCCGCCGCGAGGCAGTGCGTTCGGCGTGCGGGCGAGGGTGCGTGAGGGCTTCACGAATCGGCGGGGAAGAAAGCTTCTCCGCGTGGCGGGGGCGGCGAATATGCGCCTCGTCTGTGAGGGTCAGGGACGCCGCGCGGCGAGGTCTTCTACGCACTGCGGGGGGATGTAGACGCTGCCGAGCGGACGGCGGTGCGCGCCGTCCCCGCCATGATAGTCGGTGCCGCCGGTGGCGACGAGGTTGTGCCGCCTGGCGAGGGCGAGGTAACCGCGCTTACGTGGCTCGTCGTAGTCGCCGTAATAACATTCCATCCCGCTCAGCCCCGCAGCGAGGAGTTGCGGCAAGAGTCCGGCGAGATCGTCCACCGAGTGCGGATGTGCCAGCACCGGGACGCCGTGCGCCGCGCGGATCAGGCAGATCGCCTCGGGTGGGGTGAGGCGTAAGCGTTCGACATAGCCGGGGCGTCCGCGCACGAGCCAGCGCTCGAACGCCTCGTTGATCGAGGTGGCGTGTCCCGCCTCGATCAGGGCGCGCGCCACATGGGGTCGCCCGATCGAGCCAGCTCCCGCGAAGGCGTGGACCCGCGCCAGGGCGATCGGCGCGCCCGCCGCGCCGAGTCGTGTCACCATCTCCTCGGCCCGCCCCTCGCGCGCGGCGCGAAAGCGGGCGAGGGCGTCGCGCAGGGCGGGGTCGGCGGTGTCCACGAAGTAGCCGAGCATGTGGACTTCCCCGGCCTCGACGTGGGTACTCAACTCGACACCGGGGACGAAGCGGAGCGCCGCCGCAGCTGCGGCGGCGCTCGCTTCGGGGAGGCCCGCGATCGTGTCGTGGTCGGTCAGCGCCAGCGTCTGCAACCCCCGCTCGACAGCCAGAGCGACCAATTGCGCGGGGGCGAGCAGACCATCCGAGGCGGTGGAGTGCGTATGGAGATCGAGCGGACCCCCACCCGCCCGCTCTCCTGCACCCCGCGCCGCCCCGTCGTTCATCGCCGCTCGACCACCAGCCGGATCGCGGTACGGTCGGCCTCATCGATCTGGAGATCGACTAAGGAAGGGAGACAGATCGCCTCGATACCGGTCTCGTTCAGGTAATCGCGGGCGATCGCGACCGCCTTGATCGCCTGATTGGCCGCGCCCGCCCCGATCGCCTGGACCTCGGCCCGCCCGCTCTCGCGGACGACCCCGGCGATCGCCCCGGCCACGGCGCTCGGTCGGGAGCGCGACGAAACCTTCAGGATCTCCCCCCGCGCCTCGTTCGCGCCTCGGCCATAGCCGGGGCGGTAATCCCGTGCGGCGGTCGCCACAACGCGATCCTCGCCATCGCTCGCCACGTCATTTGTCGCGTCAGGCTCGGCGACAGGGGACGCTGCCGGAGCCGCTTGCGATGTGGTCGGCTCAGCTGAGGGCACCTCCATCGCGGCGGCCTGCCCCTGTTCCTGCTGCGGTTCGGCGTCGGGCGGGAAGCTGGATTTCTCCCCTACCTTGATGTCCCCGAGCTGGAACTTGCTGAAAAGTCGGTCCATGATCACAGAATCCTTTCCCGGTTTACCGGCCCCCGCCGGCGCATGAATGTACTCCCTGTACCCCTCCCACCCGTATCCCGTCAGATGGGCCAGTATCCCGTCCGTTGTCAGGATTGGTTAAGATGATACCTTAACTGGCTCCGCCCGGTTGCGTCGCTCACGCTTCAACCGGCCCCTTTCGGTTCTGCCGCTCATGCTTCTGTACGGTCGATCCGCCGGATACTGACCGCCCGACCGGACACCCGCTCGACTTCGATCAGGACGCCGTTGAGGTCGAACGGCCCTCCCTCGGCCACCGCATAGCGGGTCGGGCGCCCGGTGCGGAGACGTTCCAGGCTCGGCGTGATCGCCATGCCGAGCACCGAGTGGCGCGGCCCGCACATCCCCAGGTCGGTGACATAGGCGGTGCCACCGGGGAGAATCTGCGCGTCGGCGGTGGGGACATGGGTATGGGTGCCCACCACCGCCGCGACCCGCCCCGCGAGGAACCAGCCGAGCGCGCGCTTCTCGCTCGTCGCCTCCGCATGGAAGTCAACGATCGTCGCGCCGAATGGTGACGGCGGCGCGACCAGCAGGCGATCGAGCGCGGCGAACGGATCGTCGAGCGGCTCCATGAAGGCACGCCCCTGCGCGTTGACGACCGTGACACGCTCGTCGCCGACCGGCACCGTCAGCCAGCCGTGGCCGGGCGCGCCCGTCGGGTAGTTGAGCGGGCGGATGATCGGCAGGCGGCTTCGCAACGCCTCCTCGATGTCGCGCCCCCGCCAGACGTGGTTGCCGGTGGTGATCACATCGACCCCCGCGTCTACCATGTCCTCGGCGGTGGCGACGGTGATGCCACGTCCCTCGAAGCTGTTCTCGCCGTTGGCGATCACCAGATCGGCGCGGTACTGCTTCCGCAGCGCGGGGAGCAGCCGACGGACCAATGCGCGCCCCGGCGTGCCGATCAGGTCGCCAAGGATCAGGATTCGGAGGTGTGGTGCTGCCATCGCCGGGGCGTCCTCTCTCGCCCGACGCGACGGGCGGAAACGAGAGAGGGTCGGCGGCAACCTGCCGCCGACCCTCTGCCGATCTGTGTGCCGGTCGTCGCGCCTTAGCGCGCGTAATCGACCGAGCGTGTCTCGCGGATGACCGTGACCTTGATCTGCCCCGGATACTCCAGGGTCTCCTCGATCTTCTTGGCGACATCGCGCGCCAGGCGCGTCGCGCCCAGATCGTCGATGTTGTCCGGGCGGACGAGGATCCGCACCTCGCGCCCC